>WLWD01001439.1_pt1 | contig 118883 bp, 58 predicted proteins | sample 6712731 | NCBI WGS metagenome assembly WLWD01 (sample SAMN12718690, study PRJNA576275) | sponge metagenome | isolation source: marine sponge | host: Mycale hentscheli | place: New Zealand: South Island, Marlborough, Capsize Point | collected 2014-11-01
TTGCAGAAAATTGTGATTTTTTGTCCGTCATACTAAAAAAAATATTCAGATGTCTTATGAACAGATGGAAAGTATTGGTCACATTAAACTGCATTCAGTACAAAGAAAATTTTTGCTATCAGACCCAATAAAGGTCAAGTTGCTGCACTTGTTAAGTGCAAGAGTTGTATTCAAGAAATGATTACCTTTCACGAAATTAAACACAGTATTAGATACGAAGTAAATTTCTGCATTATTGGCATATTCATTGAAGGTCATGCTGGTATTATCACCATTCAAGTCATCAGTTCTCACGATTCTAGAAATTGATATAACCATATGAGCTGAACACAGCAAAACTACAATAGCTGCACTGGTCATTTCAATTCAATCTTTCAAGGATACGATTGTCGTATTTTATCCACAAAAATGATTTAAATCAATTAATTTGATGTAGACTTGGAGGTTCGAATGTTGGCTTTTATAGACTATTCACTGTTTTTGTTATATAAATTCTTAATGGATGTTATTCATAATGGATGTAAAGGTGTGTAAATGGACTGTTTACCTAAATATAGGCATAGAGTGTTTCAGTGGACAATATCATAATGGATGTAAGGTGTGTAAATGGACTGTTTACCTAAATATAGGCATAGAGTGTTTCAGTGGACAATTTACTTAAATGGAATTTTAAATAGACTGTTTACATAAATGTATTATTGCCGTTTTATTTTCTGAGAAGCCATTACGTGTTGTGTAACAGAGTTGTAAATTAAAATATTTGTTTAATGAACTCAGGATATCTGTAAGTTTCCCAAATTTACCTCAAAGGAAGAACCCTCAGCATCACACTACACTAGTGACTATATAATCTTTTCTGACCTATTATAGAATAATCTATGTAGCTAGCTGTTAAAAATCAGTAGACGTACTTAGAGAAGTTAACCTGCGAGGGATGCTCACTAGTTGATTCAACTCAAAATTCCAATTTCAGCACTTGTATGTACAGTAAAAACTACCTCTGTGGGCAACAAAATATTATATATTTACATGATGATGACAAGACAATAGTACATTATGTACAAAAGCTAGTACTGATGTAGAACTAACTGCTTCCATGTACAAAAAAAGGCCCGGAATTAATAAAGTAGAAAAATATAAAATTTAAAACGTCATTCTGATGCCTAATTCAACAATCAATTGTCATTAATTTCAAAAATGAGAGTGACAAACCGACAAAATGACTATGCATACTGAGGGTTGATAAAAAAACAACAACAGAATACATGTAAATAGCACATATTTTTTTAAACGAAGACTTCGGAAATAAATTTAAACATTGAGTTTAGCTCTATTTTAACTTTTATTGGCCTTGAAACTGAGAATACTTACAAAATGGAGTATCAATGGTGCGAACCCTCAGCGCTATTAAACACTACCAAGCTATTACAATATTATAATCTCCTTCCAAAAGAACAAGCAATCTGTTAGATATTTTAATGAGGCATCAATACAGCTCAAGCAATGAAAGTGGTGCATGGAAACGCTATCTTCATAAGAGAAGGTAAATTAGCCAGAAACACTCACCGGTATACATTTTCAACGCGAACCTTCACTTCTTCCACTCTGTCAACTTCTCGAAGCATAAAGCAAACTACACATCGGGCTGCAAGAAATTATGTGCTCATGTGATTATGACGTGATGCTAGGGGGCGTTACACATAAACGCTGGTACCTACACGGAGCTGAAAGCTTCGCGTTTTCTCAACAATTTAGCCCGAAATAAAAAAAAATGTAGCAGAATGTAAGGTCCTAAATCTTCTTTCTGAGTAAGTTCATACCTAAATCAATGGTTAATTGTTAGTAATATCCAAATTCAGAGCATAACAGAGAAACAGACAAACACACAAGACCACTACTATAACCTTCCTGACAATGACTGAATCACTGTAATTTTAAAATTAAAAGATAATTATGTCTACTTTTCTTCCTGCAACTACCAAATATATCATAACAGTTGTCACATAATTATACTGTAATAAGCTTTAAAAGAGTGAAACTGTGATCTGAAGAATAACCATAGCATGAGCAGTAACAATGAATTGTATTCATGGCAAAAGTGTATAACTACGTGAGTTCCATTAGCATGTTGATAGGTGCCAATAGTACAGGCATATTGTTAAAACTGTCACCTCAGAATTTTCAGGGAAATTAAAATGTTTTCAAATCTGGACTGTCAATAGGTATTTCAGAATACAGTATAACTTTGTCCTCATGCAAATTTTCACAAAAGTTTTGTCTTCTAAAACTGCAATAAAACACATGGTTTCCTCCACAGAGCAACTCCCTCTTAGTTCATGTGAGGCCGGCCATCCCGAATGAGCAAAGAGAAGATAAGGAGAGACAAGACATGAAGAGAGAAGATCGAGAAGGAAGACACTACAACATTGTATATGTGTGTGCATGTGTGCATATGTGAACGAGATGTGTGTTATTTTTAGAACTTCATGGTTGTGTCCATTATGTACACGTGTCAGGTTTGACATTATTTGCTCTGAGCCCGTTCTGGTGGCCTGCGCGTCATTGTTTTGTTCATCTATTATTTATACATTGCTATGTCATTCTTGTTAGTTCGTTTTATGTTTCTATCTTGGTTAATATCAGGTCCCAGGCCACACCAGTGTATATCTTAATCAAATATTAATTTAGTTGAGATATTTTTACCTGCGGGAAATCTTTGTACACCACAAACTTTGGTAGCAGCGAGCGACAAAGAGGAAGAAATATTTCCTCAACAGTTAATGTTAGCGAGTTGAGAAGCGTCATTCTCCAATACCCCACAGTTCAAATTTTCCATAGCCATAAACATCTTCTGCACCTCCAGTGTATTAGATTCATAGACTATAATGCTGAAATCGCTGTTAATGTATGTCTAAACAATAGACATCTCAGTTCCCATTTTGAAGTATGCCAAAAGTCTGACCCCAAATGCGAACTCAGAGAGAGTTCAAACTTCACTTAGTAACTAGTAAACTAACCTCTGTCTGGATGCTATATTGTGAGGAGTTACTTCAATCCATTGTATGGTGATTATGGCAGTAAGAGTTAAATAGGTCAAATGACTAAAATTGAGCATTGCCTATAATAACTAGTTCAATTACAAAAAGGCAGAAACGATTGAAGTGATGCAGAACAACAAGCATTAAAGTACTTTTTGTTATTAAACTGTTACTCTACAATAGTTGATATAATATAGATGTGTTTGCTGTACAATACTATTCAAAATTTCAATCTTTTAACATAATAACCTATGAACTGAACTGGTTAGCTCATGTTGAACTTGCTGAAGATGAAAAATGTCGTGCCAGCAGAAGCAACTGATTCAAAGTGAGTTGACAAGGACCACAACACCTGATTAAACTCAAATGGTCTTGAACTTCATTTCTAAGACTGTCTTGTAATCTGAGGAGCAAAACAGACAAGGAAGTTACATCAAATTTGCCTATAACATCAAAGATAATTTACTCCTACATTTATTTTAAAACACAATTAAAATATCTTTAGTGAACTTCTTCAAGAAGAATTGAGTTAAAGCAACACAAGAGCACGCTTTGTTGCTTCTTAACAAAAAAAGAGGAAAGATGCACTATACTAAACTATGCTTTAAAATAAAATCTTTCTTTTTATCTCAGTACTTAGTAAAACATTTAGCTTTAAGTCGTCCATGCCCAACAAAAACTAATTTGTACACCGGCCTAACTACAGCAAAATTCCTTATTACCACTTTTAGTGCTTGGAGGCAGCTATGTTAAAGTGACTCCATTGACAGAGAATAGTGACTCAGTGGTGGCGGAAGCATTTTTTCATTGGTCAGGCAAATTCATACCTTCTATTTTCATAGCTCATTTTGTATTAAAGGAACAATGTTATTAAAATTTGAATTTGAAATAATAAAAGAAAATTAATGATTAGCTCAAGTTAAAATGATCCAAAAATTCTTCCCGCGCTCACTTCCACTAATAAATTCATGTTTGCAACTTAAATGACTTCTCTAGACAGTACTGCTCCAGTACGCTACCGCTGGAGTCGCCACAGGACGCCATACCAGTTCAGGTCGAATTCAACTGGTAAGTATCGTTATATTTATTTTTGTACCCAGTTCTATTCTATAAATATCACTGCGCATGCACATGAAATATAAAGCGCTACAAGAGCCGACGTAGAGCCGGTTAAGTAAATAGTCTCGCTGGCGAGACTGAAATAGTCACGCAGTTATGAAAAAATTGGTCAGGCACTTATGAAAAATATTGGTCCGGCACTTGCCGGGTCTGCCGGGCCAGTTCCGCCGCCACTGTGACTTACACTAATACAAGTAATGAGGGCTAGTTAAATTACACAAGCATTTCAATAATGTGAATTGCATACTCAAACTTCTCCATGACAGCATTCACTAAATTTGTCCATGTTTTAAGGCCTGACAATTCCACTTAAGACAGCATGGTGAAGATTACAATAGAACCTCATGCAGTGCTAGACCTTGTTGGAATGGCAACCCTGTCATATTTGATTCAACTTCATGGCACAGTAGAATAAATAAAGCCTACACACATGTTCACATCAAAAGTATCGTAATTCTCCTGATAAACAAAATATGTACAGAACTGAAAAAGAGTATCTCAAACTCAATGAATTCTACTATGTGGCAAAATAGTGTATTTTTCTGTATAACAGCGCCCATAATATTAATTTAAGAAGTGTAAAAGAGAAATGGGCACAATTATAAAAATAAGAATAAATTATATATCATTGACTTCATTCAATAATGGATTACGTTATACAACACAAAAGATTGTTGATGTTACATACTTCTTAATACTAACCTCAAGATCACATTGGGAAAGAGACCCTGAGCTGCATTGCGTCAAGTCATCTGTTGACAGTGGCAGATCACTAAAGAGAAGTGATATCCATTCTGAAACTGAAAATACAAATGAAAAATGTAAAAACAAATTAATAATATACGTCATAACTTACGTAGTGGTGCTTGTCCCAATGACTTCTGTACTAAATAAAGCCAAACTAAAGACTGGATATCTTTAACTCTATTGAGTAGAAAATCTAACAAAATGCAACAATTTACAAAATTATTAGGGAATCTAGTTAGACTAAATAAGTATAACATGACAATACTGCAGTAAAAGACTGGAAGAGTCCTTAAAAGACTGCAAAGACTTGGATAATACTGACAACCAATAAAGCTATAAGAAATATATTTATCCTTGAGACTGCAAAAGATCAAACATATACGAATGACTGGAAGTAGCATAAATATTTGAAGAAGCAACAGAGAAAGTGACTGCAAGAGACAAGAATTGATAGGGGCTTGAATAGGCTACAAAAATTGAAGAAACAAGAGATGACAGGCTCAGACTTCAAGAAAATACATGGTTAGAGAAACTAACAGATGTTCTAAATAGAGGAGAAGCTGAAAGTAAATAAAAATTTATGCATGTGAATCTCAAAATATCAATATTAAAAAAAAACACTCTTGAACATGCCTTAGTCACATTAAAACACATAATACATACAGTGCTTCCAGCTTAAAGAGTGGATTTTTTAGCTTTTTGGTTAAGGTTGCTAATTCTTCTATAATTTCTCAAGTATGTGTAATAGAAAGCTAAAAAATTGTATTATTATACATTAATGTCATATTAACATACAGACAAAACAATTTTGTGGGTTTGTGGTTATTTTTGTGGTTATAGGTGATGGAACTGGGAGCTTCAAGACAGTGAATTTGGAAGTGTTTAAGCTGAAAAAAGAGAAATTATTTGTCCTTATCTCTATAACTTGGTATACTGATACTTTAGTACCTGAAGTTTCATATGAGCCTAATTTTGTGGGCACATGAAATTTGAATCTCGAAATATTTAAAATTTTAAGAAAAAAAGTGTTTAAGCCAGGATTTTTGAATTTATTGAGTTATATCTCTAAGTTTTTGACACATGATGTAAAATTGCCTTAAAATTATTATGTATAACTTTGGTAGCTATACCTTGAAAATTAAGTGAGTTGTGGCTGTTTTTCACCAAAAAAAATTATGCACGGTAAGGGTCATCAAATGATGACGTTTACAGCGGATTGTGGGCCTATAGTACACGTAAACGCGACGTCACAAAACAGCGCATGCGTATTTGTGCAAGGGCGCCAGTTTACCGCTAATTGTTGCACGGGTATGGCTGATTTAGCTACGGTTGTATCTCAGGCCCTAGCAGGTATCAAGTTTTACGGCGTTACTGCCTATCGCGGCCAGCGTTTTAGCTTCCGTCTGGAGCTGCACAACCCGTAGGACTCCAACTGCATCGCCCTGATGTTGTCAGAATACCGAATGCTGGGAGCCTTGGGAGTATTAAACTCCTTCAGCTTTTCTTCAGCTCTTGAAAAAGATGACCTCTTGAATAAATCACAACATCACACCATTAGCCCCACTCAATTTACCTTGAGCCAGTACTCAATCCACACATAAATGATAATTTTTATTATCGATAATTCAAATAGTGTCTTGTTCACTTTGTTCATTCAACCACAATAAAGACAAGATGTTTACTTGTTACTAAATAAGTGAACTCACTTTCATCCACATATTCTAATTTTGTAAAATACCTATCCAATGCTTTGCTTATAAATGAGAAAAATAAAAGACAGACAATCTGAACTACATCACGTGAACTAAACTCTATTTTTTATGGATAACACTGAAGCTGAATTAAGTTTTATTATTAATAAATGATAATAGAAATATAATGTTTTAAACAAAAGATACTAATGTTTATATATATATATATATATATTAGTAGTGTTGTGATGATGCTTTGAATATTATTTAAGCTTTATAATTTCTTAGGGTGGCAAATTTGGTTGATTTCTCATTATAAAGGCAAAGATTACATTAAAAACGTTCTGCAAAAGGTAAGTTTGAGTTTGGCCCGTATGTTATAAAAGTACATGTTAACAGTTAACTATAATCATCATATAGTCACATATTATTTTTGCTATTGCTATTATAGACCTAAATAAATCATGATTTTTATGTAGTGACTATAAATAAGTATTCATGCACATGTTAGTTACTTTTAGATTAAAACCAACCAATTAATACATTTTAACATTATTAAATTGAGTTTAAGTGGACCTTTAAAAGTTCCATTTTTGCTCTATGTGGCATGTAGCTGTCTGTAAAGTAATAGGACAATTTAGAAAAGCATAATTTGGAGAAAACAATGTCATGTTAGTTGCATGCTGGATATGTTTTTAACTGTTGACATAAAAGCCAAAATCTTAGTTTTGAGCAGTCTGTATCTGAATATCAAATTTATTCTGCCAACTTGTATATATTATGTCATTTTGTATTTCAGTCATTTTTAGTAGCTGACAGGAAATGGTTGGACCAATGTGTAGAACTGGAAATGGATGATATTACTGTTTACGATAGAGGTAAATGAAAATTCATGGGTATAAAATATTTCCTTCTTACTACAGTGCTTCCAACTTAAAGAGTGGATTTTTTTAAACTACTGTATAGACCCTCACTACAGTCATTTAACATACACATACCTTTTCTTCATCACCCAATAATGTTTACAATAGTAAAACTGCCTGTTTAGAGAATGGAAAACGGAGAACAGAACTTTTCTCATTCACTCTAATACATTTTACGCCATTTTTTTTGACGTCAAGATTTTGCGGTAATTCGTCATTAAACGTAACTAGTTAACGAGCTAAGGTCGAACGGTTATTTCCCTGAGCGGTAAGACGGGACTTTCCCTAACTGCAATCGGCTGCATGGAATCTCATCGTTCTACTAGCAGCAGTAAACGAAGTCGAAATCAGTCGCAGAATTATTGGCTGGTATATTACTAACTTGGAGCCATTATTTATAATTCAGTGCTATTCTCTGTACGCGAAATCTGTGGCCTCATTTACCACCGGTCCAGGTATAAAAGGAAGAATTGCCGGCACGCACTTTGACCTCTAGCCCCTTCTATTCAAATATAAAAATGTAGCCGCTCAAAGAGAACCCACCATTATAGCTCACTATCCTTTCTGGTCGATCCACACCACGTTTACAACGAGTGCCCTAACTAAAAATCAAGAGCTAAATGTAATCATTTTTGCGAGTAATACTCAAGTCCATCTATCAATGCCCTGTACATAACAAAAAGTATTTCTTGATTGAAGATGAACCCTTGCAGAACTCTGATAGCACGCTGTATATCTTTTGCAGTTGAATTTAGCTGCATCAATGGCGAACAAATCTTTTATATATTCTCTATTTAGAGCCTGTCATTTGTTGATGTTGCTATTTTTTTATCTTGTTTATTTATTTTTTGCCTTCCGTTAAGATGCTCACGACTTATATGTGACATTGTTTCCAAGCTTTTGTGTGCGCTAAGTTGCTGTAAAGCTATTAAAATGGTATGGGGAAGTCGGTGAAAAAAACTGTCAGCCGCCGTATTCCACTATCGCCAAATAATTATGTCCCCGGCTACACCCTTTTATACGCTACTAAGACTGTAATTATGTGTAACAAAACAGCTATTTATCTTCTGACGTTACATATTATTTATAAAAAAAAGAAAGAATTTATCCCCATTGTGCACTTAACCTACATGTGATCATGCTACTACAATAGGTATATATCAACTTACTTCACTATAATATCAAGAAGCTTTTCTTTAATGGTGAACACATTCGAATTATCCAGAGATTTTAGGTACAGTTTAGACTGCAAAACTCTATGCCACATCAGTGATAAAAAACCTTCATCTGTTACAACAGAAAAATTAAGATTTTTTGCATAAACATTTAAAAAAAACACAAAACATTTACTTACCTATTACTGTTGTGTTACTGAAATCCTATTGGAAATACAACAAAAAAGGGAGAAGTAAGATATTACAAAATATATTTGTACAAATTTTTTACACCATCAAAACCAATTTACATCAATTATTCAGTGATTGTATTTTTGTTATTATCTATTATGGTTAAAATAACTATGTTATTTATTAGGTTGTGCTAACAGTAATGATAAGCTCATACACACAATTCATATTTTCATATAAAAGTTTTGTAAAATGCTATTATTTTAAGCTGATAACGTGACAAAATAAATATATAATGATAAGCTATGTCAATTATTAGTTATTCAGCGTAATGTCAGTCAGAATTTCAATAGTCTTATATTTTAATTAAAGTGTCTCTCACTCTCTACATAACCTCAACTGTAGCTATGAAACATTCAAGCCAATCCATACTGTCAGTAAAATTATCGCTCTCACTAATTGCCATACAAAACTGATATGCTTTAAATAATTTTCCTATATACATAAAAAATTGGCCTTTCTTGCCGTAAGGTCCATAGGTTTATGGAATAAGGAGGATAAAAAAGAAGCAGATAAATAACTTACTTTGAGTAAAGTAATGGCATGATCAGCACCTGGTGTGTGTTCAATTTGTGCCAAAAATCTCTAAATATGAAAGTTTAACAACAACATCATTAATCATTAAAAAGACAGTGTTCACACATAAACTACCATTATGACATGCACATATGCTGGCTCATAATAGTATATTAATATTCTTGTGCTTACTAAAAGATGGTTTATGAATTCAATTTTCTTATATTGGCTAAATATTTTGGACTATATGTTTCATTGGAGATCCAACTAAACTATCCCAACATATCAGAGAGTCCGATTGTAATTGTCACAAATTTACTCCCAGCTACAAATTACCCTGTCACACTCTTTACGAACTGTCAAAATTCATCAAACAATGAAAATTAAAAACAAATGTTATAAACAGGTTAAAAATTTTATGCTTATGCTGTGTTTACTGTTTCATTAAAAAAATTCCATGAAATATTTCAAATGTGTGCCTGAGCCTGTCACAGGTGAAAATTGGGATAGTTGTGTGTGCTAATAAAACTTAGATAAAGGACTAAGACTATTCTCAATTGAGTGTACCACAAATGCAAAAAAAATTATGGAAAAATTTCTTTTTAATAAAACAAGTAAGTGCTACAAATTTTTTGCAGCTTAACTTTAAGTTACCTTATCAATTCAATTTAACAACCTACATTACCTTCATTGTGTATAATGAAGGATACTTTTGAGTCTTGTATAATTCTGCAACTATTATAATAAATCTTCAAATATTATCAGCCAGAGATAGTTACAATTGCATAATTACCTTTTACCACAATGGGGTTCGAATAGCCTCGATAATATAAAAACCTGGATAATAGCATATTATGAATGTGTCACATAAAATGTAATTAAGTTAATTTCAAGTTAATTATAACAGAAAATTATAATTTTGCACATTTATAAGTGCAAACCTTTTGTAGTAATAAATAGCTCGGCAGTCTTTTTTCATTGCTTCGTACGATGTTGCCATCAATATAATAGCCCTAAATAATGAAATGCAATAAATATATCTAGTTAAAAGTTATAAATGACATACCTACTATCTGCTGGCTTCACTTCAAGATATTCCTTTAAATATCTGATAAAATAATACAAATATGCTGCATCAATTGAAAATAAAAAGCAGTGAATCATATTTACATTTGGAAAAAGTTACAGACCATAAGAAGCTTTAATAAATGAAGTTTCTCAGAATAAAAATAGCAGAATAGTTTCAAGCAGTTTTTTTAAAATTATGACAACAGTACTTAAATAGCTTTGATATTTATGCCTAAAATATATTTAAATCCAGAAATTCTCACCTAATAGCATTAACAAAGTCTTGTACTTGAAATGAGAGTTTTGCAAATTCATATCCACGAATTTGTAACTACGAAAATCAAACATAATTTGAAATGGTCATATGAAATGAGAATAAGTGTTGCACTCGACCGACAGTTGTTCTAAACATTCCCAGGTAACCAACAAAAAAAATACATACTCTTATCAACTTTTTAAATAATAGATGATTAGTGGAGAAAAATACATATATATATTACTTATTATATGAGTCAGAGTGTGATATGGCGAAATATTTCATGAGCAGGCTAATTTATTTTCATGAGCCAGAGGAGAGTGAAAATACAGCCTGAGAGTGAAAAATCTAGCTATATCACTCTGACAAGTGTAATAAGTGGTTTATTCCACACTAGATAGCTTCAATACTGTAGTTAGTACTAGAGGAATGATAACTCACAGAGTAAAGTTAGTTGTAGGGGCTACCCACACTCCCATCTGATATTTTAGCAGCTGCTCTAACCTTGTCAAGTAGCCACACAAGAGAAAGGTAAGAGGAAGGTAAGAAGAAGGTAGCTGTAAAAACCAGGAAAATCGACAAGTTTGGCCAGTTGCTATAACTACAAGCTTGGCAGTACAGTGTGAAATAACAGAGTGAAATATCATGAGTTATTTCATGGGTCATGTACCTAAAGATATCATTGTAAAGATATCTTTAGGTACATGACCAGTGACCAAGCTGTACTGCTGGCCAAACTATTCAATTATCTTGGTTTTTACAGCTACCTTCCTCCAGTGTACCCTGCTCAACAGGGATAGAGTAGCTGCTAAAATATCAGCTGGGAGTGTGGGTAGCCCTTACAACCAACATTACCCAGTGAGTTGCCCTTCTCTAGTACTAACTACCTTAGTAAAGATATCTAGTGTGGAATAAATCACTTATTACACTTGTCAGAGTGATATGGCTAGATATTTCACTCTCTCAGGCTTTATTTTCACTTGCCTCTGACTCACGAAATATTTCACCATATCACACTCTGACTCATGTAATAAATACTATATATATATATATATATAGGGTAATGAGCTTGGCAGTACAGCATGAAATAACAGCGTGAAATAATCAAGAGTTATTTCATGGGTCATGTACCTATAGATATCATTGTAAAGATATCTAGGGTGGAATAAATAAATATATATATTATATATATATATATATAATATATATATATATATATATATATATATTCCACGCTAGATATCTTCACAATGATATTTTTAGGTATGTGACTGGTGAGATCTCAAGATATCACAAAGTGTTATCTCATGGCTGTATTGCCAAGCTCATTACCAGAGTAGTTATAGCAACAGGGCCTGGGTACACGGTTTCTGAGTTATTACAGCTACCTTTACTCTAGTGGAGCCTATCCAGCCAGGTTAGAGCAGCTGCTACAATATCAGCTGGGGTTGTGGAAAGCCCCTAGTGAGTTTTCACCAACTTTACACCACTAGTTACCAAAAAACTACTTCAGTGAAGATATCCATGTGTGGAATAAACCACTTATTACACTCTGGCAGAGTGATTGGCTAGATATTTCACTCTCAGGCTTTATTTTCACTTGCCTTTGGCTCATGAAAATAAATTAGCCTGCTCCATGAAATATTTCACCAAATCACACTCTGACTCATGTAATAAGTACTATATATATATTATATATATTATATATATATATATATAATACTTATAGCACGAGTCAGAGTACAATATGGGAAAATATTTTACGAGCACGCAAAATATTTTCACGAGCCAAAGGCGAGTGAAAATGTGGCGTGAGAGTAAAATATCATTCCCATATTGTACGACGAGTGTGATAAGTGATTTATTGCTTCTTTGAAATTTTTCTCAACCGGTTACAATACAATTTTCATTGATTTTACTCGCTACGCGCGCGCTACAAGTAGCGTACAATATAAACCGTACAATATGGGAGAATACAGAACGCTCGCGTGATGCGGAAATATTCAAGTAAAAATATCAAAGCTGCAATAAATATATTATTGCAGCTTTGATATTTTTACTTGAATATTTCCGCATCACGCGAGCGTTCTGTATTCTCCCATATTGTACGGTTTATATTGTACGGTACACTACGCATGCGCGTAGCGAGTAAAATCAATGAAAATTGAATTGTAACCGGTTGAGAAAAAATATCAAGGCAGCAATAAATCACTTATCACACTCGTCGTACAATATGGGAATGATATTTTACTCTCACGCCACATTTTCACTCGCCTTTGGCTCGTGAAAATATTTTGCGTGCTCGTAAAATATTTTCCCATATTGTACTCTGACTCGTGCTATAAGTATTATATATAATAATATTATATATATTTAACCATTCAAGTTTTATACTATATATTAGCTGTTAAAACTCAGAAAAAAGCTATATATATATGTGTATATATAAGAGGGGATTAAGAGAGAGAATGCAAGGATAAGACAGTACGCATAAATACATGCTAGTGATGTGCTCATAAACATCAAAGACATGGCAAACACCAAAGACATGGCGAGCTAATGTGTATTATGTCTAGAGAGAAATCAAACTTATAAATGTTATCTATTAGGCACACTGTAGTGAGGACAACAATAATCATGCACCGGTGGAAAGTGTACTTAGAGACATCCACACAGTATCAGTATGGAATAGAGGCTTTAGAAGTGATATGCAAAGAACCCCAGATATTAGGCAAGCTCCTATAATTATACAACCTGCTTCAATGACCATATCCAACTCTCTTACAATCCCACTTTTCACAAATACTGGTTGGTTAGAGAGAACATCCGAAAGACTTTCTTTAATCAATATGACGCTTTACTAAGACCTCGTTCAAACCCTTCTGCCGGAGCTGAGAGGATGATTTCAGATGGTACTCATCAGCCATTCTCAATTTTGCGTCCGGTAGACGGACTGGCTGTAAGTGTGATTTTGTTTACTAGTTCATTTTGACCACGCCCCTACATATTTAATATTTGCTACAGTGTCGTCAAAGATAAAATCTTTGAATCCGTTCAAATCAAGATGTTAATTCATTGGCGCATTGACTTATGGATTTTTACAGAACCTTCTACACTAGTGCCAACTGTCCCGAAAGCTACGGGACAGTCCCAGATTTATCACTTGACTTAGCCACTGTCCCTCAACGGAATTGTACTCTTTTTATTGTTTGTCCTGGAAATTATAAATTTTGTATCTATTTACTATGTATGATCTGCCTTCCACTGTTCTAAAAATTTAAAATGTTTATTTGATTCTAGAATTGATTTTTCGTGAATATATAAAATTCCATCTGCAGAAAAGTGACCGCGCAGACTTCGGCGACCACTACCTATTGTCGCCGGTTGCAGAAAATCACATTAAATATACATGAATATAACTATCATACTATCATTGCTTCTTTATAATTTTTGTGAGTTAGGGTGTGATCTGGGGTGTGGGTTAATGTCCCTGAACTATGATTAGAAAGTTGGCAACTATTCTACCCAGATAAAGGAAAAAGTCATTCATATGACACTTTCCTATTAAATAAGAGTCCGTAATCTACATTAAGCTACTGATCAAGATATTCTGAAATCAAACATGACTTCGGTGGTTGGACAAGGAGTAGCAATAAAGTGGTACTTGACAATGCTTTTACAATATTAGCTATTAAAAAATACTTTAGTAGGAGTTGTCAGTTCAAAGTGTGTGCATAGTTCCAACTGAAAATTAAAATTTAAGTAAGCTTACCCACGCATGCATAAATAATAGTAGCTAACTATATTGGTGATCAGTCAGAGTACTACTCAAAGAAACTGCTGGCAGTTAATTTATTTATTTACTTTTTATGAATGTGAGAAGATAACTAGCCACTTTTATCATGCAGCCTAAAGTTTGCTGGACCAAATAGAAGTGTTTAAAGCTTAATTTGGCTAATGGTCCAGTGGGAAATTGTACTTTTGATGCAATATTGTGACAGAGTGGACCAAAGCATGAAACTTAGCACAGTGTTTGTTGAAGGTATGTACAGCAATATTAGAAGGGGTGCCATCCAGATATACATTCCTTTACAAAAAATATGTCTTACAAGAAACTTTGGTCGATATAATCTGCGATACCCGCGAATTTTTATATTTGCGCGCCCAATACAATTATTATAGCGAAAAGAAAAAAAACGGCGATATTAATAAGAAATAATAAGAAAACTTGACAATGGTGAAGTACGCCCGAGCAAATTACAGGAAGTGCTGTCGTGAAAGGAAGTGTTTGGAGAAATTCCCGAAACTCTGGAAGTATTTGCTTGAGAAGTACAGGATGAAGGTGAAGTCACTGAAAAAGGTGAGGAGTAGGTAGAGGTTACTGGAAAACTAGAAAAAGATGTGGTCTGAGGCCAACAGGAAGAAATTACAGTGGAGGTCACTGTAGAATTCACTTGAGGACTGGAAAATGAAGGAGGACTAGAAGAAGTGGAGATCACTGTAGACGACACTGGAGGTGGAAAATGAAGGAGGACCAGAAGAAGTGGAGATCACTGTAGACGACACTGGAGGACTGGAAGATGAAGGAGGACCAGAAGAAGTGGAGATCACTATAGACGACACTGGAGGACTGGAAGATGAAGGAGGACCAGAAGAAGTAGATTGCTTCTGGGTGTCCATAAAAATTGTACTTCTCAAATTCATTCTTTAATAAACCAAAATAGTAATCTAAATTGCTCCTGGTCAAGGCATCCATACGAACATTTGCTGTCGCATCTCCTGCCCGAAGACGAAGTTGAGGATTTCTCTTGAGGAAATTTGTCCATCACCCATTGCTAAGATTGAAATCATCAGGTTTGTTTTTTCTGGCTTGAAGGTAAGACTCCACAATCCCTTCTTGTTTTTCCGTATCCAATTCTTGCACATTCCAGTAGAAAGTCAGAGAGCTCTCCTTCTTGATGTTTTGATAAGTAAGATCTGGGACCAGGTCTCGTTCCATGAACCACACGGCCATTGAACCTATCCTTCAAAGTAGACAAAGGCACACCATGCTGTTCTGCTGCAGCAGTTTTAGACATACCTTTGTTAACAGATTCTATAGCTCCAAGCATTTGTTCTTCACTGTACTGCATACGAGTAGCGGAGGAGCGTCCTGAATTTTCTCCCCGAGACTTTTTCAATGATTCTTTTGACTTTGCCCGACGGAAACCTCTCTTCTTTTTGTTTGGAATAGCTGTAATAAGTGCAAAATGCTGCTAACAAATTGTAGCAAATAATGGCGTCACTTTGCCGACACAGCAAAATAGTCGGAATTCCGTTACATTTCAGTCCCGTAACCGGAGTTCCGTTATATTTTTTCCGTGGGCGATAATCGGTGGCGGACGATAATCAAGGAATTACGCTATATATAAAATCAAAATAATGATGACAAATGGGTTACATATTTTTGGTTCCTGTCCTATCTTATAAAACCTGTTTAATTATACTGTGCCGAATTATACAACTATTATAGTAATAACATCAGAATTATTTCTAGGTCTGTTTATTGGAGAATAATAAGATATGAACTTTGTTTTTGTATTTTCAGAATTTTTTCAGTATCAAGACTAGTAACTAATTTGCTTAATTATATTGCTTTATTATTTTATTATCCTAATGGCAGGGGCTATTGCTATATTTACTGAATTTACTGATGGTACTGGTGCTATATTATTGGATGACGTCCAGTGTCAAGGTGAAGAGCCTAGACTGATAGACTGTACTGCCCAACCTATTGGAACTCACAACTGTGTTCATGTAGAAGATGCTGGAGTAATTTGTCCCCGTGAGTTAATAATAATATTGCTTATGATGTCACAATTTATAGATTAGGAGTTGCCATGTTTTACTCATAATTATCATAATACAATTAATTATAGCAATTAGACTAAACTATAGGAATATTAACAAAACATTCTTTATAATGACAAAACGGTTTCAAAACTATATTATCGCTGATTTTGCTAGAAGTTTTTTTCTAAATTACAAATTCTTAAACCTATTGTACATATTTTGTCCAAAACTTATCTTATTTGAAAAATATATATTTTTAATTACAATACCAGTTAAAGATTAAGACTACCAAAACTAACCTCATTTCATGCCTTAAAAATGAGTAGACTTGGCATCCCATCATCAGATGATACTTTTCCAAATGCCCAGCCCAAACAAATTACAAGTTTGTATTTTTCTTCTTCTTCTTTCAACCTAACCCCCTGAACCTCCCCTGGCTACACTGCTGCATATGTATAGCTATATAATATATAGGTGTCGAACATAAAGAGGGGTATTTGTAAGGCTATAGAGTACTTTATTATTCCCTTGATACTACTATCATAGAACCTTATTTTAGTATTATCTAGTTTAGTGTCATGCAAAACATTACACAATGAGGTAAATCTGAGAAACACAGTAGACATTCTTATCTAGACATTACTTTTTAGGGAGTTATATTTAAATTGTTTTTTTTTTTTGGTTTTTTTTTTTTACAACAACAAAGTCTAATAATTAAGTAAATAAAAACTATTGGGAAAGTACTTTCAGTGAAAGCTGCTGCCGCTACATTGTGGTGGTCTGGGTTGCATCCCACACTTAAGTAATCATATACTTTACTTGGAAAGAAACTGCACCAACTGTCTGTTGTTTATTTCATGCTAGAATTCTGAATCAATCCATAAGTAATCAGAAGATGAGTAAGGTGTAAACTCAGTTCTGAATAAATTGCACTGTGCTTGTCACTACCAATACCTTTTTGTTCTGTAAATTCCATTTTTGATCACCTCTGTGTATGCATTCTGGAGCCTTTTAAGTGCCTCAAACAGCTTAACATCATAGCTAGCTGCACCATTTTTACTACACTATATTTTCAACAATCAATGCAAATTTTCATAGTACCACATTGTAGAGAGGAATTTGTTGGAGGAAGTAAAAGTGTAATAATAGCTAGATATGGGCTTACTAAGTTGATCTGTTAATGTAAATGAGTGCTAAAGTTTTGGTTGCTCAAATTTTGCAAAAAACAAATGCATAACTTTCATATAGCTGGTTTCTAACTTACTTTTGCGGCATCTTTGTTGTTGTTGTTGTTGTTTTTTAGTATATAGCTGAGCTGAAATATTTAGTAGTTGAAGTAGTAAAGTAATAAATAGAAGTAAAAATACTTCATTTTCAACATAAGATATATCCAGTAAAATTATGGTAGAGTGATTTACAAAATTTGTCTAGCTATCTGGACAAATAGTGTGCATGCAACTACTGATTAAATTATTACTAATAATGTATTTAATTATAAGTTTGATTAACATTATTGTCCTAAATGTTATTTGGTTTTGTTTGTTGCAGCTGTAACATTGCCAGAAATTGGTGGTGAAACTATAGCATATGAAGGAGAACAATTGGAAATTGTGGCAGCTAGTGCACGATCCACTACAATTACAGATATTAGGTGGATTATAAATGGAATGACACTGAGTGAACTACCTGATATTGACTATGATCCTGGTTCAGTGAATATGCGATTTGCAACATTATTATTGAAGAATGTATCTGCAGATCTGAATGGTGGCATTGTCAGTTGTACAGCTGTCATTAGCACTGGAATGAATATCACCTGTAGCCCTTCACGGATTATACAGGTTCAAGGTATATTCTAAAGTAATATTATAACATAGTAACTTAAACTGCATCATTCAATTGAACATTGTTTCCTAGCTCATTTACAGTGCTACCTATGAAATATTGGCTTTAATGAATTAATGGATTCTAATACTGTTATACAGCTGAGAATAAGTAAATATTATTATCATTTATAATTGACTAATTAACCCATTAGCTTGATACGACACTGCATTCAGTCAGCACTTCTTACTTAAAATACATGTATATTGTGTTTTGTTGAATATTGTATTTGGAAAATTCTTACCTGTAATATTTTTATGAGCTTCTGAACCATAGAATCTAGTTACTAAAAGAAAATGAAGCACCATAAGGGTGTGAACCCTCAGAGCTACTATACAATAGCTAACTATAACAAAATCAATTCTCGGACCTTCTTAATCAGGTATCAATATGGCTCAAGCGATAAAAATCGTGGATTAGCTAATTGCTGTCTAAAAGAAGTAGCTAAACATGAAGGAGACTCTCACTGGTATATATTTCAATGTAAAACACCTGAATTCCAGCACTCATTAACTTTTCAGCAAATACTACCACATGAAGAAAAATAAATTATTTGCTCACATGATTGAGACGGGGGTTACCTATACAAGCTTGAACCTGTGCAGAGCTGATGGCTTGCTATTGCTAAAAAATCAGCCTGAAATTTGATAGCACAAAAAAAGGTTTTAAATCGTCATTCTCAGTAATATCATAACTACAACATCAGCACTTATTTGTCAGTAATCTCAAAAATATGACACACTGACAAACAAACTAACAGGATGACTACTATAACCTTTTCATAAATGTGTGCTGAGGATTCAATAAATCGTACACTCTACCATTGTCTTAACTTTAGGGAAAAAAGAGTACGTTACCAAACTGGTCATGCACATAAAATGGTTAGCCTATTTTAAGTTATGTACCTCTTCTGTGGTAGGTGCACTTGGTCCAGTGACAGAATTGAGAAGTATATACAATGTCATGGACAATACAATAAACATTTCCTGGACACCGCCCACAGCCATTACAGTACCACCTGCTCTAACTCCTGAAATATTCTATTGTATACAAATATCAAATGGCACAGAAACTGAGAGGATTGGCTGCAATAAAAGTGTTGACATGAATATTAAAACAAGCATTACAGTGGAAAATATAATGTGTGGTATACGCTACAATGTTATTGTCACTCCTTTCAACAGGCGAGGAGGTAATTCTGCAACTACACTGGAACTTCCGGGTAAAACATGAATTATTACTTGCAATGTATTGTGTATATATATAGAAGGTATGAGCTTATGGTAAAATGATGTAATATTCAGGGGCATCGGAATGGGTGTGGGCCTGTGCAGCCATGGCTGCACACATACAATAGCAACAAGGGGTGTGTCTATTAATTTTTTACTCTATACTGGATCTTGTAATTGCTATTGAAATTGAGCAGTCAAAATGACTTCAGTGAGAAGTAAATAGCTAAAATTGAGCAATTTATATGATAAATTTGGGAAACTCCACACCAGCCTAGTCCAGTGTTTACTATTCCAAAGTGATCTTTTGGAAAAACAAATGTAGTTCAGATGTCCTTCCATACGAGTTTTGCAAATGGCCATTTTTGCACTACTCGGAGTCTGCCGCTTATAGTGATTTGCCACACATACTTGAAAATGTTTGAAGACAACAAAGCTATGACACAAAAGGCAGGCATTTGTAAATTCTAACTATGGTGGATTCAGTTTTATAAGTTTTTGATTTTGTTTTGATTTTGTTATTGTGTTATTTGCTTTGTATGTCCAAGTAGCTATATTAGCGCGTGTGTATTCTTGAATAATTCATGAGTTGAGGCTGGTTGGTAAAACTCTGACTCTAACTGAATGGGTCCCTCAAACTGAACAGGTAAAGAGTCATCCCATTCTGCAATAATTGAGGAAACAAATGCTGATTAGAAAACAACAACTAATGGTAGCTAAACTTGAGTGAAATTGGTGAAGAACGAATGCAGGAGGCAATAGCTTCACGAACCCCAAATCTACAGTCATGAATAGAAGGCCAGAGAGCTTGAGAAACAGGAAAGATAGACAAATTGAGAAGGGAATCCATGTCAGGATGGAATCAAATACATTAGTCTAGGACCTGGGTCATGTTTGTATGCATTTCATTTAGCGGAGGATAACTCAACTGTTTTAGGGTAATATGAACCCTACAAACAACATGGGATATGTGCCAAATAGTGTATCCTCTGCGAACATGCCCAAAAATGACCACGCCCCCTTTTGCTGAGGTAAAATAGCTGTATCTTCTACACCGTTGAGGCTACAGACTATCTGAAGAACTCAAAATGTTCAGAATGGCCATGTTTAGGGGGTCATAAAAGAGTAAAACTTTGTAACTTGATATTTTACATGATTTACACCACCACAATACCCAGAAAATTGGCCATTTTCCAGGCTTTGGCATGTATCAGAGTTAAAAAGTAACAAATTTCTTAAAAATGGTGATCAGTAATATATATGAGAAATGTTCATTCTATAAAATGGTTTTTACAACAATCAATTCCTTTACACTTGCAGCACTTGATCTTGGCTACTCTGCAGGGACACCCATTCTTGTGAGCACATTTTCCACACATGCAGGGATCCAGCAGGCCTTCAGGCTTTGAAATCACTATTTCAGGAAGTAGTAAACTTCCCCTTTTTATGAAGCCATAGGACTCAGCATGCAAAATGGTTGTGGCATCTCTAAATGGGGCTTGGACCCACAGCTGGTGCTGATAATAAGCTCTATGGATGTGCTTCCTGGCGTTGGCTGAGGTACAAGTGGCTTTCTCAAAGTCCATTTTGAGGGCGTTGCTATTGAATGCAGCAAGGCGCAGGTCATCAAATGTCTCCAAGTCTGTAGATGGTTTCAGACACTTAACTAAGAATGTCTCTGCCATCAGTCATGAGGTAGAAATGCAAGCTTTTGTAATAGTAAAACTAGAAAACAACAGATTTCCTGAACGTATTTCTATTGGGCAGATATATTCTATGGTTTAGTTCTGGAGAGTACAGAATCAAGTGTTACTTGATCCATGCTGGCATAGTTTCATTGTAATAGCAAAATAGCTCCACCTCCTATTGTGAAAAGTTGCTGTTAAATGAACTGAATGTATACGAATAAAGAGCATACTTGCATCTAAGTTGCTTCAATGTGAATCAAACCAGTGCCCTCAAGTAATAGAGAAAAACCACTGAGCCTCTGAATCATAATCACACCTACAACCACCATATACTTGCAACACTAGTTCCAGTGTATTTATGCAGTCCTGCATCTTAGCACCACTTCAAAAAATTTATAGCATAGTAGGAAAGATATTTTAACCCAACAGATAATGTTCAAAGGACAAAACTTTTAAAGAACTAATGTTTGTCAGGTGTAATCTATTTTTCCATGTAACACTTCATTGACTGTAATTGTGATGCAATTCAAAATTACTTGTATTTGTAATTGAAATACTACATCTAAGAAAGTACTTGTGTGGGCGGAGAGGAGAGAGAGAACGAGAAAGAGTTAAAGAAGAACAAAGAGAAGAGGAATCCATGAACATTGATGTTGTGTGTGTAATTATTTATTAGTATAGTGAATCACTGTGTGTGTTTATAATCTTTAGTGTATGCCATGCTGTCATGTTGTGCTTATTTTGTGTCCGGATGTTCCGTGACCACACCCCCACATTATTTGTGCGCATGCGTGTCTTCTGACATATAAGCCAGGACACGCATGCGTATCATCAGTTCCCCATATCGTTAGTAAACCCGACTTGAATTCATACTTCAAGGGAGGACTGGATATCTGGGAGAACTCTGGTGGCAGCGTTCGCTAGAGTTCCTCGAGTAAATATTTGTCGTCGAGCTTTGGTGCCTACCTTTGTTGCTTTCGCTAGTTGAGTTCGAGTTGTCCAAATCGGTTGAGCTTGTCCTATCTCTAGTGCCAGCGATCTGCCCACCCACAACTTGTATTTGTATTTGAGTCCCCAACCCTGATCCATGTGTCAAGAACAGAGAGCTGAGTAAACATTAAGAAGAGCTGAGATGAATCAGGATGAAAGAAAGCGGGAGAGGGAAACTGATGTAACTAAACCTAGTCCTTTGCTCCTTTCAAAGTTGGCAGAGGCAAAATTTTCTTTAGTTACTTGTGTCTAGCAGATTAGCCCTTTTTTTTCAGATTTTTTGTTAGCTTTTTGTCATTTATTTTAGCTTTTCAATGAAAGAATCAATAATGTTTTGTTTACTCTGTATTATTACATTACTAGCAAGTACCCCAACACAAGGTGGTGCCTGACATACTAAGTTTTGCAAATTTGGAGTAGTAGAATAAGGTGGTTTTCCTCTCCCGTTCCCCAGTATATCTGTCCTTTCTGTGTATTTTCTTTAAATACTTAATTGACATAGTTACATCAATCAGCCTTTTCCCATATGCTTCTATTTTATTGACACTTGCATTCTCTTGCTTCTTCTCTGCCTCTCTTATACCCATCATGATTGGCTACTGTAGAAATACACTCTATCCTAACTCAGTTCAGTGACCCAGTGTTTAGTTTTTATGACATAAACACCAATGTACTCCAAGCTGTTAGATCCCATCAATTAAATGGTTAGTGTGTGCACTCCGCAATCAGCAGTTGCAGATTCGAATCCCAAGTAAGTTGCTTTTTTCCCCATTTTTTTCCTTGTCAGGTAATTACAATGCTTTACCAACTCAGCACAACTCGTGAATTATTCATGAATACACACTTAGTTGTTATAATTAATTTTAAGAAAGTTAATTTTTTTTGATATTTGCAAAATTTTTGTTAGTCCAGCAACAAATACTGAAGATAAAAGGTGTATATCAAGTCTGAGAAAGGACAAAGACTTATTTAAGTGTTATAGGAGATAAACACAAAACAGAGATACTGAGTGTACTAATTTGTTTGAAAGTATTGTTAAGAGGTCGAGCACAGTATGCTTGGAAAGTTTAATAATTTTTTTGGCAATAGGGCTCAAAAAATTTTGAAGCTTTTTATAGTAGTACGCTCGTGTGTCAGTAATGACGACGATGATCAATGACTGTTGACGGGGTGTGTATTCATGAATATTCAAGAGCTGGTAAGAGTTGGTAAAGCATTGTCATTACCTGAATATAAACTACATTTCACAAAGAAAAGAAATAGGGAACAATGTACAAGAGGCAGAGAAGCAGGAAATTGAGAAAAGGCATGTAACTACTTCAATGAACAAGTGAAGGACATACACTTTAAAGGACAAAGATACTGGGGGGCAGGAGATGTAGATAGAGGGGGAGAAGGGAATCCATGAGTTGAAAAGGAATGACTGAGGGAAAAAAGAGAATAGGAGAGGGAACCATTGATAAAACTACCAAAATGCTACTTGCACCACTAATTTGCACAAGAGTAAGTCAGGCGTGACTGTTTGGCAGGGTACTTGCTAGTACTATAGTTGTATAAAATGTCCAATATTTTATTAAAATTTATAGACCATAAAAACAACTAAATTATCATATACACATTACAGATGTTCCAGTTATTTCAAATCCAGGCACTGCTTCTCAGTTCAGTTCAAACATGTTCACGTATCTATATGAAGTGGTAAGTTGGAAAAAATGTTTGAAAGATGTGTCTTGTACTAATTATTTTCGTATGATGATAAAGTAAACAATACATTTAAGCATAACTAGTCAATATTTTAAGCTGGTAATGAACATCACCTTTTTTTTTCTCTGTAGTCCGGTGTTGTGTGCAGCTGCAGTGCAGTTATACTCGATGTCAGTGAAGGAGGGAGTCTAGAGTGTAATACCAATACTCCTGGATTATTAACAGTCACAACTCAGAATGTTACTCCTAATAGAATGTTTAATATACAATTATATGCCAACAACTCAAGGAGATTTGCTGTAAGACAAGCTCAACTGAGTAAGTAAATATATGTATGTTAGTTTTGTCATTGTTTGTTTTTGCTGTAATTTGCTCTTCAATAATCTTAGGAAACGTTTCGTCAGTAATCAATATTAGTTTATTTAACCCATTCATCACTGACACAAGCGCCTATAGATGCACAAAGATGACGTAATGCAGGGAACATTTTTTTCCCTAGACAAATAATGCTAAAGCTTAGCTTCAGCATCCAGAGTACAGCTAATGTTTTTTTCTATTACATCTATTTTTTGAATAGAAATAGAAACTACATTACAGAGGTAGTCGTGCTAAAAATAAACTTGGTGTTAGTGTGAACAAAGACGAGAAATATTTCTGCTAATGAGTTAGTAGATTTTGTCTACAATGACTTTCCAGATGGCGAAATAAGAGGAAAAGGGACAGAAGATACATAGCTACCATTGTGTTACTACTGTCGATGCTAGAGAGTTGGACTTGCTCACTAACGCTATCATTTCATCACTTATAGTTGAGGAAACTACATTCTTCAACTTGAGAGCTACTACAGAACTGTAGGTAGCGAAGATATCAGCAGTATGTCAAAGAGGAAATTGAAGTTTATATTTCCTGGTATGAAAAACAGTTATTTATGAAGTATTATATTTTTTTAAAGTAAGAAATGTTTTTTCCCAGCTATAGCTAATGTGGCGGTAAGTTTTATTATGCCTAATGCTTTCCAGGAAATATGGCGCTAATTTCATCACAGCTAAAAACTTTTTTACAAACTCCCAGCAATGAGTGAGGATTTAAAAGAAGATAAATTAAGTGAGTGAGTTTTACGTGTCATAATCTTTATGTGTTTGTAAAACTGATGATCATTATTGAAAAAAATATTGCCAAGCTTACATAATAAGATAAGCATATCATTGTTATTATGATGAACCATATAGAAGTATTATTCTGGGAGCTATAACATGATATTTTCTTGAAACATTGTTTGCGAAAGTAATCTTGATCTGTTAAACTTCCATAATATTCCACTTTGTCTGCAACATTTATGTATTCTCACAAGTTGTTTATCAATGACTAAATTTGCCTCTTTCCTTTTTGTGATTCACTCTCCATCTTTTCTAGCCTTATTGTAATTTCACCTGTTTTCCTACCTATGCACAAAACATTTACTTTTTATGAAATGAATTAAGTGCTATTGGCAAGTACCAACTATTTTTCTAAACTTTCAGATATGAAATTACGCTTAAATTAAGGCACAGTTTCCTTATATAGAAAAACACAAAGAATTATAAAAACACAAAGATACCTAGGGACTAAAGGACAAGATAATTTTCTCCTTATGTTGCCTGCTAATGTAAGCATAAAAGTTGTAAATTTTATGACTGATAAAGAAACGTATTTATATACAGATGGCTCAAGACTGATTAATGTATACATCATTAGAGCATTTAATCTATGATTATTGCTACTAAAGTCATTTTAGATCAAGAGAAGGAGAGCTTTGGTAGCTCACCCATCATTAAGGGTATACACTAGGAATGCACAACACTAGTTCTTTCATTGTTTACTTAATTCATTGTAGTAAGTCAGCGGTTAATAACCTTTGGGATTAAGAACCATCATTAGAACATATTTTGGTTAATTTTTATTAATTGGATTTCAATGTTAACACAGAAATTCATATGATTTTAAACAAATACCAATAATGCAGCTTAACTTGTTTTAGACACATTTGACGTACAAGGAGTCCAAGTATCTAATATTGATGAAGTTAACTACTCCGTGGCTTTCATTAATGGATCCAAATCTCAAGGAGTGTTGCTAGCATTTCTAGCCAGAATAAATGGAGTGACTGACTTTAGTCGCTCACTGTATTTTGTCCAAGACAGACAAGGAGCTGAAGGCAGTAATGTGATTCCAGGACTATCAGGTGGGAGTTATACAACCTTGTTATATGATGTGGAGGAGACAGGAGAAATTACTAGTAACCAGCCTGCACATCAAAGTAATTTCACACTTAAATTTACAGGTAAACATGTTTTGTTTATTTTTTTAATGTTTTTGTTGCTATAGGATAGCCTCATGCAGTTAAATTATTCCCTTGGAAACCTGCATAATAGTTGCATAACTGCTACTTTCATGCAGTGCCTACATTAGAGATTATTAGTAATAATTAAATTTTGGAACAATAAAATATTTCATAACTTAGATGTATTGTCTCTCTTTCACAGGCAATACAGAATTAACAATATTTGGTCGCCAGTTCAATACCTGTTGGTGACCAAATATTTCTAATTCTGTATTGTCAAAAAAACAACACAGCCTGTGAAAGAGAGAGAATATATCTAATGTGTAAATGAAGGCTGAGAAAGAAATTATGAAATGTATAACTTGTTTTAATAAAAATCTCAAACAATACATTTTCATCTTAAATAAAACAATTACAGCTATAGGTTTCTTTTTGTTTCATAATTAGGCATCAACTGTACTTCTACCCCTTCAAGTGACATGACAATCGGAATCACATGTGAATATGACAATGCTATATATAGAGGATATAGAGTGTACATACAGAATGAAAGAGAAACAACACCCACTTACATGGATTCAACAGAGTCAGGAATGGAAGTCACTGTTACCGTTTCTATGAGTGGGAATCACTTAGTGTTTGTGTATCCAATATGGAGATCAACTGGTGATAGACTCAATGGCAAATTAGGACCTGCTTATATGAGAGTTTATAAAATTCCTCTAGTGTACGATGATATCTCCACCATTAAAGGTATTTCTATTGGGTCATTTTTAATAATTACTTGATATACACTGAAATTTTAGAAGATTTTTCAACATTGAATTCAATGAGCAACACGTCAGTAGTGATATGTGATAGAAGATATTTCATTATGACTGCTGGTAAGAGTACTTAATGGGAAATGATACTAATGAGCTATAAGGAATTGTTATGCGAGAATGAAATTGTAAAAAATTATAAAATATCTTAACAAAAAAACTTGAATGTACATTGTCTTAGATAAAATCGGCATGCGTTAATATTGATCAACTTCCTGTTTGATCAATAATAGATCACACTGCTTTGTTGCAGTTAATTTTAACATGTATATGATATAATAGAATATGCCTTCTACTTCTGTCTTAATAAGGTTTCCTAAACTGTTGCACAATATTGGACCTATTTCACCTGTTTGAATGTTCTCAAGTTTATATGGAGAAAAGTTTAACAGAAATGACAGTTATAATTGGCACAACACTGCTAAGTATTTAATTTGAGTTTGTGTGTCATTTCGCTGGTTCTGGTAAATGTGCTGTAAGCCATTCCTCCATACATCACCTAGTTAATATATTTTTAATATAATATATAAACTTTCAACTTGCTGAGAGCATTGGCGCGACCAGCCTAAACTCTGGTGGCAGCGACTGAACAACAGGTGTTGTGGCTTAGGAGTGTTACATCTGCAAATATCGGCCGTAATACTCACAGGAGGCACTATCTAGTTACCTCACTTTAACTCTTATATATAAACCAAATGAATTCTAAAAGCTTTTGGACTCAAGTTTATACAGCATGAGTATCTTAAGTTTTAACTAACTAGGGAGATGATCTTCAGGTAAAGCCAATGGTGCTGATGTTGCCCATTCCAATTCATACTAAGTCATTCTGTCACCCTTTTTTTGTCAAGAGTAAGTCGATATTCTGAAATTATTTCATGTTATTTTTTGTGTGTTTGTTTATTAGCAATGGAATCCTTCATCATAGTGATATTACTCATTATAAATGCTATTTTGTTGCTCTATATCATAATGGACAAGAGGAAAAAAACCAGTACTGACTCTCAGAAGGAAGATAAAGACTCTAAGGTTACAATAGATTATAGTTTCATTTTCACTTGTTGACATTTCAAAATATTATCTTGTACATTAATGACCAAATAACATTCATCATTATGGCATCTAAATTGTGTTCTTAGTTTGAGAAGTCCCTACAATTAAATGCTTAATCAATATCATCCGAATATCTTTCTCTGATTATTTTGCAATACTATTACATATTATGGACAAAAATAAAAATAGAAGCATGTTGTAAGGGAACAGTATTGTTGTAAATTTTTATTGCATTTTTGCTTCATTGTATGGATATATATTTAGAATTTACAGCTGGATATATCCCCTAATGAATGTAAGTGACATTACAGGAAATTTATATGTATTGCATCTTAAAATATTCTTCAGTAATTTCTACACATTACCATTATGCATAAATTATTTTTACACATTACTCTCAAAACATAATTTGTACTGGATACTGTTGGATATACTCTTATAAATAATATACCAGGTTTTTAAATAATAGTGGAATGTCGTTCTGGTTATTGACTTGTCCCTCCAGGAAATTCAGATCAAAGAAATTCTGAAGCTACTGGAATTGCTAATACAACTACTCTGGCTGCACAGATGAGACATTTATTGTATAATTTATCGTGCAATTCCCAGAGCAACCCTAACCTACTATACAAGTCTTAATTAAAATGCAAACTATTTGGAGATATAACAGCACGGAAAACTATGGTATTCGGGATTAATTAGCATAGAGTGGTGTGAGAAAATTATCACGAGGTGAAGCCAAGTGATATTTCTCGCCGCATGAGTGCTATTTATCCGAATACCACAGTTTTCCGTGCTTATCATTATGTTAATACTATAGCCAAAGATAACAGTTTATTTCTGCAGCTAAGAAAACCATAATCTTGTATTATAGAAACTTTTTCATCCCGGTTCTGCTATTATTCATACTTTTTTTATGGTTGCTAAATAGTGTTTCCCCGCGACATTGCCTAGCGGTTAATAAGTGTGGCAAGGTCGCGAAGAGATTGCCATGACCAATCAGATCATTATTTCAATTTTCCACTGCTGTGGTATTTCAAAATAATACCACACTTTTTTTTTATTGAAAAATGACTCGGCTAGTATTAAGGTGAAATTATCACTAGACTAAATTATAGTGTACACAAATCAATGTTATGTGATGTATCATTAGGTGACAATGCCCTTAATCAAAATTGGATATGTTTTTTTTATGAATTGAAGTGTTAGAGCTCCATTTGAATGAAAATAGCACCAATTTTATTACCAATGTTATAATTTACATACATGATATAGATTTGCAGATGAATATGAAGCTGTAACTCCAAGAAGTAATTTTTGACAGATCAGAATTGTGAGATGACATTATCTTTCATTTAATTTATTTTTAAGCTTGCTTATTGTTTTAATCATTTTTTATTAGACATAATAATGTTAACAAGAAGTCATTACTATCAATGTGTGTTACTGTCTTGATATATAATATTAAATGCAAAAAATGTACAAATGCATAGAAATATAATTTATAGCATACTGATATTTTTGTTAGTGAATAAAAATGTATTTAAATTGTTGGACTTCTAATCATATGAATTTGGTACTAGAATGAGAATTGAATATATTGCATATTGTAAAGTGACATTATGCACTAGCTGTGCAAAATAATTGTAGGTGTTGCCTTTAGGCAAGTATTTAGATATTGCTTTGTTAAAGAGGAGTATGAAATCAGTAATATGTGTGTGGGAGTTATCTGGAGAGTGCACTTTGTTTCATATTGAGATTAAATTGTCATGTCATTTTGCACAAAAGAGTGGATTGAGCTAATGCACCCCAGCGAATATCAGGTACCCAATCACAGCAAGGTGGACTAGTGGTTGGAGCCAAGATCACAACCACTACACCACACTGCCACACACAACATCACACACAACAACATCCACCCCCCCCCCCCCCCCCCCCCCCCCCCCCCTCCCCGCACTCATACTTATTCCCTCACCGATACGTATTTATCCTAACATAATTTTTCCTATGGTGCTTGAAGTAGAAATAAACTTTAGCAAAGTGATTGGTTGGCTGATTTATGTATGACTGTGAGCAGAGTGTATGTATGTATGTACGTATGAGTGCATGCATGTGTTTGTACATGTGGCACTTTCTGTATTAGCATTTTCTATATTAGAGTTCAGCAGACTAGAAACTTTGTCATCAATTATGCAAATATAAAGTGTATGTAAGTATGCATCCATGTCTTGTTCAGGCATGTTTCATAAATACCTGAGGGATCTCTGCTCAGGTTTCCACTGTCACCAGGTTCTGCAATGGCTACCCATTGCACCAAAATGTTTGAAAAGCAAGAACAAAGATGAAGTGGAACACTGTACTTTTATAAGAACTCCTCCCATTGTCTCCCCACACGGGCCCCGCCCCAGTAAGCTGTATGCATCCGGGGGTGGGGGTTTGCTCATGCAGGGACAGCCCCACAATATCAATAAATAATTATTTTTAAGAGAGTAATAAGTATACAATATTATTATGTGTGTAGTACATAATTATATTATGCATAATGCTTGCCTCACAAAATTGAGCTGTCATGACTACTGGTAACTGCATATGCTTATCTAATTATTGATCCCTGAGAAATGCAATTACAAATCATTTTTCCCCCAGAAATATGAATAAAAAACGTAACAAGTAGGTGGTATATTATGTTCTGCATGCACACATTTTTTTAACATGTTAACTAGAAAATATACGAATATCCAAGTCAATGTAGATGAATAAACAGTACCAGCCAATGAAGAGCTGATATCAATATTAGGATTTCCACTAGAATTAATACATGTTCCATTGAATGTCCAAAGCACATCAGGCAAGAGGACCCCCATATAACTGCAGTTTAATAGAAGCACTTCACCAATTGTAACTTCTATTGATTCAGTGCTTTCGTCATAAATGTCTATGTCTATAAGCTAGATGCTGAACTAACTTAACATAAACAGATTAGTATAGCATATACTTTCTCAATTCTATACATGTTAGCTCAATAAAAGGTAAATTCAACTAAGACTATTTCCCATCGTTATTCAAGCTGATTGTCAAGAAATAACTCATAAAGAACATTCTTGCCCCCTACAAACTTGCGGATAATAAGAAAAGCCTAATATTATCATAATTATATTTTATTGATCAATGACGAAGTGATTATACATGTAGCCTTGTAGGAAAAAAAAACTTTAGTGTAGCTTTTTTAATAAATTATTTTTCCACCATGTGTGACAGGGAAATACATATTAAAAAGTAATGCCTGTCTGTTCTAAGTACTGCTAAATTATGTATTGTTTCTACTAATTTATAGCTCTACTACCTCCAAAACATTTTCTTTAAGAATAAATCAATTGGTAACTTCAGTCAGTAAATCTATTACTAAAAGCCATCTTCAAAATTGAATCGTTTACAGCAATGATTTTTATGAGTTTTCATCCTCCAGCATTTTGGCCACATATTTCCAATAGTCATTGCAGCATTGGATTAAAACATCAATATACAGCAGAATCTTAACTCAACCAACAATACATAATAAATATTGTGAATTATTATTATAGAACACCAAGATTGCCATGTGATACAACAAACTTTTTAATTTTTGTTAGTTTGCTTTTGATATCACCTTCGTGCATAATGCAGTATAATATGAATAGAGCGAGATACAGGATATGAAATGGCTACAGACGTATGCATACCAAACTACACGAATTACATTTTAACTTCAAACTTACAATTTACTATTAACTCAAAATTTGCACCTGGAACCTCTGGTACACCTGGAACATTACAAGTGTAAGTCCCTGCCTCGTGTCTGGTAACATTGGGTATTATTAAAGCTGTTGAATTTCCATTGCCATTAACTCTACTGCCATCTGGAGCTATCCACTGAGGACTTCCTCGAAAAAACTGATTTAAGTTGGAACATGTTACTGATACAGTAGATCCTTCATCAAATGATGTTAAAGGTTCAATTACTACTGCTCCTCCAGCTATAATAAAATGCACTATTATATACCACTTGCAAACCACACACATTTAAGTAAATCATAAAGACATGCAAATGCCACATTTATCACAATTGTGGTAGGCTGCCACAAGAGTAATGCTCCTTACTAGCTATTAAATTTTGTGCAAAAGACTATGCTGTTTAAATTCACTCCCCAAATGTTAGCTAGTCAGTGTGATACCAAGTTCATAATGCTAATGAGGGGTTTATATTTAGTAATGAATGCATATTAGTGTGTTCCATCCCCAGAGTGTTCAAAGTATGGAGTACTTTTTAGTAAGTTTAACAATGGGAGTTTCATCACTAACTTTGGCTAACAGAATTTGCTGGTCTATATTGTACTTTAGGGTATTTTAAACAAAATAAGCTTCCATCCTCTTAATGATTCAGTAGAGCTAAAAATATAAAATGGCTTCTTGCTGAAACATGTAAATAATAAAGTAACCGATAAACCAAGTAAAAATAATTTTGACTAATCTGGAATTCATAAATTCATTTCTAATGTTTATTGTGATAATTAATAAAAAATATATATACAATTTGTTTGAAACACATGCCCACTTCATTTCCATCTTCCAAGCATCTTGGAATCAATTGCAGGTGACAGCCTAACATTTTTTAAATTATGTATTTTTTAAAAAGCCTGTAAAAGAAAGCATACATTTAATAAGTAAAAGGAAAGGTTGAGAAAGAAATATTGATGTGATAGCAGAGTACAATAAAACATTTCACAGACAAAAAGAATCTCTGAAAAAAGAAATTTTCCTTGGGTTTTTTTGAGAGTGAGACTGTATATAGCACTAACCCCTTAACAGTATAAATACGGTATTGAATGTTTGATGGCCAGTAAGTCGTCATAGCTCAGTGGCAGAGTGCCTGTGCATTAATCAAGCAGTCTTGGGTTCGAATCCCATTGACAGCCAAATATTTTATGAATAATATAACAGCATATCAAGAATAGGTTCTTTATCGTCACTAGTTTTAATATATCCTTCAAAAGTAGCTCATGTAATTACATATAAAAATATAGTTAACTAGAAAAACTCTGTCTCTTTCACAGGCTACCTTTTTTTTCAACAATACAAGTTTTAAAAATCATGAAATAATATTCTTGACTCAACCATTATTGCCATAATTTCATCTATACAATCAGAATTAACTTACGTGATGAGAAGAATGTCCCACCAAAATGCAATAATGGATATTTAATACCAGCAATAACACATTCCACAATGATTGGCTGGAGTGAATCAAATGTCAGATTAGTCCAATTGTTTATCACAAGTGCATTAATTGATGGATCAATATAGTAATATGTAGAGTTAGTCAGCACTACTCCTACTAGACTGAATGTGTATACATTATTATATCCACATATAAAACAGAATGGAGCTGTAGTGTCCACAACTCCTATGTGGATTGAACCAAATGGTGATCCTGGCAGAGTTGCATTTTGTTCACAATGCTGAGCAAATACTATAAAATTAAGAAAAAAAAAGAACATTTAAATAATATTTACATGTGTACTGTTACAAATAATACTATTATAAATACTAGGCAATTAAAATAGGTGTTATATACAATAAGATACATGGTCACTGTAAGATATAGTAGTGAAGTAAAGTGAAGTGATGAGTGATGTGTAACTGGAGACATAGAGTATTGAAAACTGAATAAAGTGTAACTATGTTAATTTTATTGGGTTGCTAAGACGATAACAATTAATTATTATTGGGTCTGATAGAGCATAATTTGCTTTCCTCAATTACATCTTGACATGGCAAAAAATAAAAGAAGAAGCAAAAAACAACAACAACAACAAATAACAAAACAAAACAAAAAAACAAAAAAAATTAGGGAAATATGGAAAAATGAATAATGTAAATTTCAGTATGTATGACATATTATATTTATTTATTTATTCCATCCTAGATATCTTCACAATGTTATTTTTAAGTACATTACCTCACTATGTATTGGAAAGCTATATATTATATATACATGAATTATAGTGTAATATGGTGAAATATTCCATGAGCAGGCTAATTTTATTTTTAAGAGCCAGATACAGAGTGAAAATAAAGATTGAGAGTGAAATATCTTACCTCATTACTTTATAGTAGTTATAGCAACCTGTTTTGCTCACAATTTTTCCAGGCTTTTACAGCTACCTTCCTCCAGTGGATTAAGATATGAATAAACTACCAATTACACTCTTCAGAGTGATGGCAAGATATTACACTATAATTCATGTATATATAATATATATATATGTATGTAATATATATATTGTAATCGTAAAGGTTGCGTACGTTTCAATAAGGTAGGAAAAAGTATGAAAAAGAGTACAAAAAATACGGCACAAGTTTTGCAAAGCCTGAAGTCCACAATCATGATAGAAGGACAGAGAGGTTTTGAAGCAGGAGATGTAGACAAAGGAGTATGAATTCCATGACTCAAGAAGAAAAAGGTGAAGAAAGGAAATTTGGGGGATAAGAAAACTGAGATAGTTCAGAAAAAAGAGAGCAGGAGAGGGAAACTGATATAACCATAACTAATGGTAAAGAATGATAAGAATGAGTAAAAATGAGCTTATGGTACTGCATTCTTACTTTGCAATACCTCAAGCACCATTGTGTGGCAGGGAACTTGCTAGTATATATAATAATAATATGTATATGTATATAATTGTATATATTTATTTATATGTATATTTATTGCAGCTTTGATATTTTTACGTGAATATTTCCGCATCACGCGAGCGTTCTGTATTCTCCCATATTGTACGGTTTATATTGTACGGTATACTACGCATGCGCGTAGCGAGTAAAATCAATGAAAATTGAATTGTAACCGGTTGAGAAAAAATATCAAGGCAGCAATAAATCACTTATCACACTCGTCGTACAATATGGGAATGATATTTTACTCTCACGCCACATTTTCACTCGCCTTTGGCTCGTGAAAATATTTTGCGTGCTCGTAAAATATTTTCCCATATTGTACTCTGACTCGTGCTATAAGTATTATATACATATTATAATATTATATATATATATATATATACGTGACAGGCTCTGGGAAAAGGTACAACTTGTGGCCAATTAATGCAGTTCACTCTTGGAAATATAGCATTGTAAAAGGATGAGGTTTGTTAACCATTAATTCGAAAAAACAAAACAAAACAAGACTCAAAACATATACTTCCTATTTGAATTTAATTGCCATAACAGGCTGATTTGACCACTCGCAGACTGAATTCAGCGTTTAAGCTTTGCCAAGTGGTGAAAAAAATGGATATAGATTATTTTAAGGTTAAAAAAATTAAATTAAATATTATGACCTAATGTCACATATTTGCCTGGATTACAAAATTTGGTAATGAGCAAAGTTATACCTTTTCCTAGATCATGTCACATATAATATATTACTTTTGAGTACCGTTTATTAAAATGTGCTACCAACTCAACTTTCTTCTATTTTTATTTAAATAGTCATAATTTTGCATGATGTACATACGTACTATTCTCAACATCAATATATTTTTGCAGTTGTTATTATTTTAACACCTCAATTTTAATCAACTATAAACATAAACTCATGACTAAGTGCCATCATTAGGGTTTAGTGAAGTACAGTAGTTTTGATGACCATGAGTGTTGTCTGCATTAAAGTGCATGGGTCAAGAAAAGGATGACAGCGACAGTGTATGCATTTCATTAGCTGAGACCAGTTGGTAAAGTATCATCACAACGGTGTAGACGGCTATCGTGTGTATGTTCATGAATACAGCCTTAGGAGGTTAATAGTGCTGGGCTGGGTGGGCTAATGCCTTCCAAGCCTCCCATTATTTTGAAAGTGAGTCTCAGCACCACTCACCCCCACCCCCTTTGTTTCCCCCTGAAATTGTACATAATTGATATTCAGCATCCACCACTAACAATACAGTGTGGCTCCTCTTTATATTCAAAAGTTACAAAATATTTGAGTAATGTGGATATTAATTATAAAAAACAACAACATCATCTAGCATGCAATTGTGCGGGATACTGAATTGCCTAATTAGATACTTACGAACATCAATTATTAAAAAAAACTTGGTTAAGAGGGGGGGGGGAGCCGGCCCCCCTGGATTTTCCTTCGTTATGGCACCACATTTATACTTTAACCATTTCTTTGTAGGCTGCAGTGAGACATCGTTTACATAAAAAAAAAATCTTGCCATAATTGTTGCATCTGGATTAAAATGAATTACAATTGCTTATACTTGTTTGTTTTGTTTTTCAAATCTGTATTATCTTAGGACATAATCCCCTCATTTCCCTTTCCCCTACATATAAAAATTGAAGAGTCTAGTTTAGCCACCTATAAAAACAGAACTGGCTTGGCAACAAAGGTGGTGTGTGTTTCTTGAATACATGGTTTTTGAATAGTAAGTGAGAAAAAAGCAGGCTGATATACAAAGTACAAATGAATTTCCGCAACACTTCCCTCCACTTACAATAATGGAGTACAATTTAGAAAAGATATCTTCACAATTTCTTTCTCAGCATTCTTGTATTCATTTGATGTATGACTCGAGCCATTCTTGTCATGGCAGTACAATTGTGTATTGTAGTATGTGGTCTTTACCCTGGTAATAATAAACTTTAATAATAATATTCAGTTATACCAGGAGCCATTAGTCCAGAATTTAGACTTGTACAGGTGAGAAATGCCTGAAGGGCTATGTGATCAATATAGACAAACAAATTGTCAGCCTATCAAGTATGATATTGAGTATAGTAAACTCACAACAAGAAACAAGATCCAAAAACTCAGCTCACTAGCACTGTACTACTCTCAGTTGGTTTTGTCAAGTGACTGAAATAGGCCATTAGCAAGTGCACATTATTTCTGCATACACATAACATGTCCACACTCCCCCCCTCATCCTGACCATCCTTTTTATATTTTTAAGTATTTGGAAGAAAAATTCTGTATCTGTTCTTCGTCCATCTCACTCACACTAAACTAACCACATGGGGGACCGTCACACATGGTGAGGCAGATAGGCGACTGCCTCACCCACTAGCTCTCCCATGAAGCCACACCCACCATAAGATACTTCATTTTTTGTACAGCATTGCATGTACTGAGCAGTTGATGAAGAATTTAGTAGATACATTTGTTTACATCAGCATTGGTTAGTCCTATAACAAGTAAAGATAGTTAGGAATTTCAGTGTACTTAGGTATGTAACTTTTGCCTCCCTTCCCCCCTCCCCCATACCCTGAACTGCTGAGCCAGTCCTGAACTGCTAAGCCATTCCTGCTATAGTCTTCATGTGATTAAATGCAATAATGCTTTTGAATGCCCATAGAGATCTTACATGAAACATTGGATTTATGTGGCACTGCAAATGAATTTTGTCGCACTGATTACAGAAGAAGAAAGTTTCCAAAATACTAAGAACTCTTGCACTTGTTATATTAAAATTATCGTATATTTTGATTGTTATAACTAGTGGTGTGCTTGAGCACAAATGGCGAGCGAGCCTAAAGACTATACTTTTTTATTGACTTCTAACACTGAAGCTACTGAAAATAAGGTCAAGTTTTTAAATTTAGCATACAGGGTAAAGGGATTTCAGTGCCATAGTAACAACTCTCTGCAACTGCTTGAATTGAAGGAAAAAACAACAAAAACAAAACAATACACGTTATTTAAAAGTTTTCTTTGTGATATTCTTTAGCTAAGTAGTGGTTGTAACACACAATGCTTTGACACAGCTGGACATGCACCTACACAGACTTACCTTCGCAGTAGTCTAGCGGACAATGTATTTTCAGGTAAATACTGTGCGCACGGCTTATAACCATGACAAAGATCGCATTGACTTACCACCGCCACTAACTCGAATAGAATGGAAGTCCCTTAAGTTTTCAAGTTTTAACTGTACCGGCAAAAGAATTCAAAACGGTAAACAATTCAATTTCTAGGGTGATACGGGTACTGATCGATAAACCAGAGGATTCTGTTTAGTGCAATTTGGGACGGGGTCGACAACCTAACTAACACAAAAACGCAAGGGTCAAAGTACAAAAATGCCTTACATACGTCCATACATATATACAAATAAACTAGTGGTGTGCTTGAGCACAAATGGCGAGCGAGCCTGATAGTTAGGTAACATAAAACTAAGTATTGTTACTATGTTTTAGCTTAGTTCATGCAAAAACTATAATAGCCGTTATGACCTTTTATTTCAGCAAACAAATACAAAATCACTCTCTTACCTGATTAATGGTAACTTTTGTAGTATCAAACATCTGCCATTCTGATGATCTCAATCACCAGTAACTCTTGAACAACCTCTCAGCTACGATAAAAAAATAAACCGGTGTTATTATTTGTAATTTTAGCCAACAAATATGGAATTACTACTTACATCATTCTTGAGTATTGATAACTTCTGTAGTATCAAATTGAAGTTACTTTGACCATCTGAATTACCTTGAATTCTTGACAACAAGCTCTCACCTACAAAAACAAAAGCAATCAATGTTAGCACACAAATACAAAATTATTTTCTTACCTCATTTTCTTGAGCAGTGGTAACTTTTGTAGTACCAATTTTTAGCCATTCTGACTATTTGAATTTACCAGTCACTGTGGACAAGCTCTTAGGTCAAAAAAGAAAGGCCAGAATTAATTTTGCATATTTAGCTAACAAATATGGAATGACGTACTTACCTCAGCTTCCCTAGAGAAGTAGTAGCTTACTTAGCATTAATACTACGGCATTCTGACTACCAACAGCTCTTGACAACCAACAACCGGCACTCCGTATCCCCCCATAAAACAGCGAAGTTTTGAAATTAAGTCTGGAAAAGGGTCTTCAATGCCATAGTAACCGGTCGAATCAACTTTTTGTTTCTTGAAAAGCAAGCATTTTCGCAGGAATTTTCTCACACTTTGGAGCTTGAGTATAAAGTAAGGCTTGCTTAATCCTATAAACTGGGGTCAAGCCTAAAAAGCCGTGTTTTTTTGGAGAAAAACGTTCCCCGCGCGCGCGTTTAAGGGGCATACGTACCATCCCACATACATATATACCTATAACATATACTCGATTTTGCATTATCCACCCCTAATACTGTCTCGCTCGCTAGGCTCGCTCGCCAATAAACTGACATCCCCGATTTTCGATTGTGTTACCCCTGTAAGTGTCTCGCTCGCTACGCTCGCTCGCCAATAATAGCAAATTTTTTTCGTTCTTACAGCCAAAATTAAGACTTAATCCGACGTTTCGACTTCTTGCTGAAGTCCTCTTCAGGGGTCAACTACTTAGGTCGAACTCTCCGTGGTGTAACACAATGTAAACAGCACAATTCTGTATTCTTTATTTGTTGGCATGTTATGATTTAAAGGATTAAATGCAAATTTGATTGGTTCACGCTAGCTTGGCAATTTGTAACAACTTTATAATCCACTACATACATCGTTACTGTTGAAAAGTCTAAGGTGGTCTAGATTTCACTAGCTATTGGGTAAAGGGTTGAATACGCAATCTATTTCGCCGTACTTACTGCACTGCTAGGCTCCAGGACTGACAGCAACGTTTGGTCCGGATTAATGCGCTAGGTAAAGGCGTGGCTAAACAGCAGGCAGTGACAGTGTCATTCCTCCTATGTATTAAAAATTGTGATAGTTGCCGCTTCTGGGTACTAAACATCGGAGTGTATAACTGAAATGAAGATTTTTATGCTATGGGCTGTTCTTTGCTTGTTTGTCAAATGTGGATTAGTTCAGGGTAAGATGCTGCCTCAGCGATCGTATGAAGCCAGGGTTAGATAATATTAATTTCTGTACTATCATATTGTTTTAGCTGCTGATGTTAGCCATAGCGTAACTTCTCCAAATGGAACTGCAGTATATTTCCTTCAAGGAGGTTCCGTAACTTTCAGGTGCTTGATTGTGGACGGTGACACTGGTGCATACAGAATAACAGATTGGAGAATAAGCAACATCAATGTGATAACTGCATTAGGAGCAGAAAGAGTTAACTTTACAGGTTCAGAGTTATTAGCAGTACCTTTAGGATCTATCACAACTGCTCGAAATGTTTTAACAATTCTTGACAACTTTAATGAGTTTGCACTCACTTGCCGAGTGGGAGCAGTGGAATATGCTCAATACCATGTGTTCCTTTATCGTACGTTTGTTGGTATACATATTATAAAAACATTGCAGCTTAATACTCACTAATATTTGTGGTCATTCATTTTAGGACAAGTTTCACTTCAAAACTTTACAACTCTCAATGTCCTGAATGGTGTGAGAAACATATCTATTAGGATGGAGAATGCGAGCTACACTGCATCTCCATTCCCATCTGCTTTCTCTTGGACTGTCAATAGCAGCCCTGCAGTGAACAGCTCTTTGGTAACATTTGGTTATCCGTCAATCACGTTCCACTCCATAGTACCGTCACTGGGTGGCTTGTACCACTTGTCTGCCTCAAATTTATTCACTAATGATCAATACCATATTCAAAGCAGTGGAATGGGAACCTTCATGTTGGATGTTCTGTGTAAGTTTGCATCAATAATTAAGCCACGTTTGTAATTTATTATATTTTTTAGTCGGTCCAACTTTGATAAGAGGTGATACACAGCACACTGTGCGGTTGGGAGCTTTCGTGTCTCTTTTGTGTGGCACTCATCTACAAAGCAATCCTGATCCAATTATTTCATGGTGGGATCCTCGGGGAGATTTGGTCACTGCAAGTGATCGCTTCAGCTTTATCAATGATGCAACTGGAGTGAGGCTGAATATTATCAATGCTACTGAGGCTGATAATGGCACATGGGTGTGTAATTTGACCGTGACAGCACAAAACTTGAGCATACTATCAGAGAGTGACGTACTGGCTGAACTGGACGTTGGACATACCCAGTACAATATAGACTTGTTAGTTGTAGGTGAGGATTTATGGAAGTTCAGATAACCTTGTTTGTGATGTTATTTATGTTTATGTTTACTTGTTTGAGTAGATGTTTGGTTATTTGATTGATGTGCTTGGTGTTGCTGTACAGCGCTTGATAGTGAATGGTTTACGTTACTTTTGTTGTTTTATTAATACTGTTTACTTTCCTAAGTTAAGTATTATGAAAAACTAAATTTTAGCTTGAATTTTTCTCCTTGAATTTTTCTCCTGTTTTTGTACAGATCTATCTCACTTAGAACATTACATATTGTATTCACAATTTATCTATTGAGATGGCAGAGTAAAAATCGTAGTAACAAAGTAACTTAGCTTCTAGTTTGTTATTAATAATAAGGTTATATTAATACAATCCAAATATTTTCCTTATAAATTGCTGTTATTGAGCTCAATACCATAGTCTATGGGAGTAAATATAACCACTTAAATACCGTTGCTATATTGTTGTCAGGTGTAATAACTTGGCAAGTGTGCAATAACACTTGCCTCTAGTCAGGTAAACTGTGTATTTTAACTGCCCCAGGGTTGAACTCAGATTTGTGAATAAAGTCAAGTTCAAAGGCTGTTCGACTTCCAGACTGAAGTTTGCGCTCACAAAACCTACTATGTCTTCACTGAAATAGTCACTAGACACGGCCATAGCTAAACAAAGGACAGTTTCTAAGGTAACTGCGAGTGGCAACGGTATTTAAAATAGTTAAAGCATGCGCATTAGTTTCTAGTAGATTTATCGCACTCAGCCCTCGGGCCTACGGCCCTCGGGCTGTCGTGCAATAAATCGACTAGAAACTAAGCGCTCATGCTTTAACTATAACTTATTGCTACTCTGCACCTGAATTTAGTCATGTGACTTGTAGTAATAATGCAAAATTTAGACTTATACCTCTTCTTGCTCAATGGTGTTGACACTTTTGTGCTTGAGAGCTATTACAATCATGTCACATTTATTGGATGGTCTAGGAGGTCTGTTGAATTGGCTGATAAGGAGTATTATAATTGTATCCAACATCTTTGAGGGTTATATGGATGCATTATCTTGAACAAAGCTGGAATGGATCTTTATTTATAATTTACAGCTTCTGATGATATTGAGCAAGTTCATCCATCTACTACAGATTCTCTGGTCCCTTACTTATTGACTACATCTATCCAATTGACTAACCCTGTTCTACATGCTACACCTTTTCAAAATGAGGTTATCATCATTGCTGGTATGTAATACTTAATTGGAATGTGAGCAGTTATGAGAGATCATACTACTATAGCTTTATGTATATATATTGCATATAATATGATTAATATATGTATGTTAAGATAAATTTGGCCCAATATCTAAATAATGTGTTAATTTTGCAGTTGCTGTGGCAATAACTATTCTTGTAATAGTTGTGGTGGTTGTTGTGGTGATCGTTGCCACAATCATATTGAGGTGGAACTGGAAAATTTACAAAAAAGTAAGTAAAAAGGGTGAACTTACCAGTACAATGTTATTTTAAAGGTTCTGTGAAGTTTTAACTGACGCATATTTTGTGTAGAATTTCAGTATGCCAGGTTCAAGAAACAAATGTAAGTTAATATGAAATTTATGAGTGAATCTTGTATTCAGAGTCTTTTGAATCAAATAAGTCTTAATATAAGAGGTACTTATTATGTATTGTATAAAATTATCACATACATTACAATTTGTAATATCAACGAACAAGATAATATGATACGATCATTGCCAATATGAATGAAGCACCTAAGGTGATAACCCTCACCGCTATTAAACTCTACCTACCTTACCTACCTATCACAATAATACTCTCCTTCCAAAAGAACAAGCAATCTGTTAGCTATTTTAATGAGGCATCAAAATAGCTTGTCCAATGAAAATGGTACTTGGAAATGCTGTCTTCATAAGAGAAGAAGCTAAACTAGCCAGAAATAGTCACCATAAACATTGTGGGAACACCCACTCAGCCAGATGGAGGTGAGAGGGAGCAAGAGCCAGGCACATGCCTTTGAACTAATTTGACGGTTTTGTGTGTTTGTGTGTATTAAGTGTTAATTGGTGTGTGTTTCCTTATTTGGTTTTTGTAAGTCATGGTGTCAGTTTAGTTGGCCAATCAGATTTGAGAGAGTGTGGGTGAGACATAGGGTTTTATATACTGTGGCCTGTCTCACCAACCTCAGAGTTTGTACAGTGAGGCTTTGAATAAAGACATTGATTCCAGTAGAGTCTGGTGAATCTCAGTTGTGGGTCGCCTGCATAACTGGGGGAATACCAGCTTGCTGTGGAACGTCCTTCAACAGCCTGCGCATTATCTCTTGTGGCAGCGGGGACACTACCTGGAGCTCCAAGGACGGAGATCACGGAGCCAGAATGCCGACGACCCCACAAACATTTTCAGTGCGAAATTTCTATTCTTTCAACTCAGTTAACTGCCCAAAGTATAAAGTGAACTGCACCGCTGACTGCAAGAAATTATTTGCTCACGTGATTATGGCGTGATGCTAGAGGGCGTAACCCATAAAAACTGGTACCTACACGGAGCTGACAAACAGATGGGATGACTACTATAACTCTCTCGTGCTTGCGCGTTAAGGGTTAATGATCATTTCAGTAACACATAACAAATTATAGGCTTCATTTACATGTATTGTCGGGAAGAAAACAGGCTCTTAAAAAAACCCAAATGTTAACAAATAGAGGGGCACTTATCAACCAGCGTCTATGGTATCAGTAAGTAGTTGATGTATAGTAGTTGCATATTTTAATCATATAACTTTTTTGTTGCCATGTCCTAAGTGTGTGTTGGTACTGCTATTTGTATTAATTAGGGTATATATTTTTATTGAAAAATTTGTTTCTATAGTGTTAATCGTTGCAGCTTTGGACTGATGATATGTGTTTGAATTTTTATGAACAAGAATCCAACTGACCACTACATCCATATTATTTGTAATACAGGCTATGAACTTAATTCAGAACATTTCAAGGGAAGTGAGCCAGAGTATGCAGAGATAGCTGATGTTGTCAATCAGGTTTGTTGACTTTAAATTATGAATAGGGTGAAAAAAAAACACGTTATCATTTAAAAGTTTGTTACGGGTAAAAATATTGTGCTGCACTATTTTTTGTAACTAAAATAGTATTTATGGTATATATAGACTGAAACACAACATACTAGTGATGTGCTTGAGCACAAATGGCGAGCGAGCCTAAAGACTATAGCTACTATTTTTATATGAATGATTTTGACTTCTAACACTGAATCTACTGAAAATAAGGTCCAGTTTTTAAATTTCGCATACACGGTAAAGGGATTTCAGTGCCATAGTAACATCTCTCTGCAACTGCTTGAATTGAAGGGGAAAAAAAACAAAAAGCAATACACGTTATTTAAAAGTTTTCTTTGTGATATTCTTTAGCTAAGTAGTGGTTGTAACACACAATGCTTTGACACAACTGGACATGCACCTACACAGACTTACCTTCGCGGTAGTCTAGTGGACAATGTATTTTCAAGTAAATACTGTTGCGCACGGCTTATAACCATGACAAAGAGCGCATTAACTTACCACCGCCACTAACTCGAATAGAAATGGAAGTCCCTTAAGTTTTTAAGTTTTAACTGCACCCGCAAAAAAATTCAAAACGGTAAACAATTCAATTTCTAGGGTGATACGGGTACTGATCGATAAACCAGAGGATTCTGTTTAGTTCAATTTGGGATGGGGTCGACCACATAACTAACACAAAAATGCGAGGGTCAAAGTACAAAATGACATACGTACGTCCATACATATATACAAATAAACAAACATCCCCGATTTTCAATTGTGTTACCCCTATAAGTGTCTCGCTCGCTACGCTCGCTCGCAAATTATGCAGCTGTAATGCAATATGTTTTAACATGCATTATTATTAGAAAAATACCAACAAAAATGTGAATAATTTGTAAGAGGTAAATATTATATAACTTTTTTATTTATTACGCTACTTTGATTGATTCCATTATAAATACATTAAACCTTTCCCTGTCAATTTTATGACTACCAGTTGGGTAACATGAAGAATGTATGAATATTTTATTTTTAACCATCAGCACGCATGCGCGAGAGGGTTACAGTAGTCTGTTTTTCATTCGTTCATTCATTCATTCAGTCTGTCACTCATTCAACACGGATCTCGAAGATGGCAGACTTGAGAGAAGATGAACTCCGACTAGATGACAATTTGAGTCCTTTTAATTAGCCACTTTTTAAATTTTAGAAACGAGAGAAATGGAAGACTATGGTGAAGGCTACTATACGGCCACACTCATTGAATAGTTTAGCTGGAGGTGTGTTTCAAGTATGTCTGCTCTCAACAAAATGTGCCCTAAGTGTTGTGTAGCATGTCAGAAAGCCAAAATTTTCTTGTGGCTTTTTTTTTTCTACCAAGCCTAAGTTAACACTAAAGCCAGATAATGCCATGAAGTCCTCAGAAAGTCGTAAAACCATATGGCTGAGTATCAAGCATGTAAAGCAGCTTTAGAAAGTAGTGTGGATCAGTCCCAGGAGTGTTAAGGGCTGGTTCCAAACGTTCATGCCCATGAAAAAACCCTGAAATGCCACAAGGATCCCAGAGATTGAAGTAGGTCAATTAAAAATACCCTAACTAGACAAGTTAAAATTCATATTCTTTTAAAGAACAATACTATTATTGTTATAAGCTGAAAATTTAAGAACTGGGTTATACAGCAATATTGGTGTTTGCAAATTATTGCATTCTTTTAACTAGCGCCAAGGGTTTGTACTCTTAGTGCTCTAGTTTATTTCTTTTTTTTAAGGACATTCCAGTAAGAATTAAAAATTTAAAGCACATAAAGACAAAACTCTTTACTAATATGCAAAAAATAAGTCCCCAAAGAGAGAGCTAAAATTAAAACTTAACGTTTCTAACAGTACTAGCTGAAGCTAATTTTTTTGACTATGTCAGTGTTGCTACTGGGTCCAAACAGGGTGCACGGCTTATTCACCTTCTAGTTTCTTAATTCTGCGCTTCAGAAAACTGTACTATAAAAATTTTCATGTGGACAAACACTTAATGGTTAACGTTCCTGTAGCCGTACTTTAAAATTTTTTATTGAAAAAACAAATACTGGTGCACTTAAATCAATTTTTTACTACTGGAAGTACTACATCAAAGCAACGTATAAGTGAAAAATGGAAACGTTATATTACATAATCAATTTAAAAAAATCGGAGAATTGAGAGTGGTGCAATGCTGAGGATTCTCGGCTTGGACTAGCAGAGGGTTAATGTACAGTAATAAACAATGAACAATTTAATTATTATATCCAGTACGAAAAGCATGATATAATTAAAAAAATAGTTCAATAATATTATGATAGACTAGCAAGTACCCCGCCACATAGTGGCACTTGATGTATTGCACAGTAAGAATGCAGTAGCACAAGTTATCTTGCTCAGTTATCATTCTCTACCATTGATTAAGGTTACATAAGTTTCCTTCTCCTACTCTCTTTTTTTCTGAACCATCAGACCTTTTCTTCTACCCCACCTCTTGAGTCATAGAACCCCCCTTTATTTTGTGTATATCTCCTGCTTCTGAATTTTTGTCCTATTTTGAGAAACTTTTGACTTCTATTTCTATTTTAGCCTTTTTTTTTTAAAACTAACCCCCACCTTTTCTCGTTGATTCCACCCACTTTTTAGTTATAATTAATTGCTTGCCTTTTTGCCTTCTCTTCCCTTCCATTTTGAACCTATACCGCCTTCCCTCGCCGTTTCCATCCGCTTTTCAGTTATGATTAATCACCTTTTACCTTCTCTTCGGTACTTTCATTTTCTTTTATGAAACCTAAGCTGCCTTCCATCGTCTATTGCACCCGCTTTTTAGAAGTAACCAGCACATTTTACTGACTGTGACAACACTTTGCTTAACATAATAGGACAATGCTTTACGGAATTGTACAAAGCTCATAAATTATTCATTAATACACACACTGTCGTCGGTCGTCGTCGTCGTCATCGTTGTTGTTGTTAAAGACACACAAGCATATTATTATTATTATATAGATAACTGTTTTATTTAACCATGATTTAATTTTTAGGTGCAGGGAGTGTATATATCTAACAATCAATGTAAGTGTTGTTCATGTAGCTATAAAGCGTTTCACATAGGAACTTAATTGCTGTTTTGAAAATAATAATAAAAACCACAAGTACATGTTTAGATTATTGAACAGTAATACACTTCTATTCATACAATTTGTAAGAGATCACTGATAATTATGCTGGTTAGGATTAATAGCACGAGCAATGTAACATAAATTGTACAATTGTTGCTTTTAATATGTTAGACTATTTTTATTAGAGTGTCTGTGTTAAAGAGTGGCTGTGGTTTCTAACTAGAAACTACTTGAACTATATATTCCCAAGGCTAGTGTGGCACAAGTGTGCAGTTATTTCACTTGGCTACCTACCATTTCAATGAGCTACCATGATATTTCACTTTCTTTGATTGAACAACAATTTTCCCTATAAAATTTGGAATATGCAATTTATTATTAAAATAATAAGTAACTGGATATTAATATTTGATAGATGAAACTTGCTGATTTTCAAATTTCTCACAGTGCCAGCAAAAGTAAACTATAAAGACTTTGTAATTAAGTTATTAAAAAAAATTATAAAAAATAAATGTGGGTTTCAAAGACACTATATAAGTGGTTCAACAGTACAGGATGAATAAGTTAATGAGCTAATAACCATAATGAGCTAGCAGTTTATTAATTATTTTTTATACTCTGTGATGACTATGCTACATATAGTATGTCCTAGTTATAATATGTACATTTATTACACATTAGATACGATTTCCACATAAACTAATTAATACTGTCCCAAATACATGCGCTCATGAAATGTATCTTCCCATATTGTTTACTGACTAGTGCAATAATTAGTATATATAATGAGCATTTGTTTGAGTATGATTGAATCCAAGATATCCTTTGTTGTGTTCACTAACCAATTGATTTAATTCAACACCTGTTGTTTAATTATGCAAAAGTGTTCTAGTAGCCTATTTATCCACCTGTCAGTCAGTATGAGCACAATAGTATATTATAAGGACAATCAATTATAGTATGCAGCAGTTTATATTCCTTAATTTTTCTAATAAGGTTTTCGTTCAGTCTTTACTGAAGTGATCCAAATACATACAAGTGAAATATTATAAGATTTTTACTATTACAAAGATTATTGCATTACAATGCCAGCCACTTGGATGCGGTCATATATAGCACTTATAGCTTTGTTTTATATTGGATTGATTTAATATTATTATTTTTATCAAAGGCTATGGTGTAATATCTCCACCAAGCATGACTTCAGATGATACTACTGCAACAGTGGCCAAGGCACATCAAGATGAAGTGGCTGCAGATCAATCAGTAGATAATAGTTACTGCTAACTTAACTGATGTTTTAAATATATAGATGGAAGCAGAAATTACTGCTAAATATTTGTCATTTCTGGTTTTAATACTCTTTCGCAAGTTTGTATTTCCATTAGCAATTGTTCTTCTTTTTGTTAAAAAAATGTGTGCATCTGATACAATTATATAGAAGTAGAGTACTTCAATGTGTAATAGCTATATCATGTTTAATTTTATAATAGTGATTGAGTTTTGTATTCCGAATACTTTTACAGAGCTTTAGAGCAGAAAATGTTATTTTTCTGCCCTGTTATAATGTACTCAAACATAAATATTGTCATAAGTATTGTATATGTCACAAAAAATCGAGTATAGTTACTATATATTATGTACTTGTGTAATTGCTGTATTGTATGGCTACAACCATTTTAAATTTGCATTAAAAATTGCCATCTGCTTTAAATATAATTTGATACTGACCAAATTCAAATGGTGGCTGTCTAAAGCAGATCTAGTCCTTATCTATTATGTCTCTACAAATTAGTACTGATAAGTAACCTTAAACAGAGATAATACAATAGCTACAAATAGTGAGAATTGCAATTTTTAGAATTTCTCTATAAAAATTCACTGGATAAAATGAAGCAGAATAAGCAGTAATTATATTGGAATTATATTAATTATATTAATGTTTTAATATAAAAGTGAATATATACAAGTGGCTATAGGAAATTTTCTAGAACCTTGATTTTCTCTTTCTTACCATTTATGTTATGCATTGTTTCTCAAAACAACAATACTAACTTTGCAGTACACTAAAAATCATGTATTGAAAGAATGTGTTTATAGTGTAGGTGCACTAGCTCTATAAACAGAAAGTTATTGTTTATAGTTTATTTAGTTCAAGTGGAATCATAACTTTAAGCACCAGCAAGTTGATACAGAGGAATATAAAATATAGAACTTAAGTCAATATCTGCATTTGGAAGTGAACTTACTGGCATTATTATATATCCATTCTGAATTCAAAACATATGGGAGTGTTTTTGCAAGCACATTTTTTGAAATGCTGGCTGAGAGTTTATCTGGTGACCAGATGTTGGCACTGATACAATGCATTGACAATATAGATTGTACATGCTACAGAGAAGCTGATCTTATCTGATCGAATATATACCCATTTATATGTTTGATAATAAATAAAGCAATACTTATTTAATTATTTAAATTTATTACATTATGTTAATCATTATTGAGAACATTCATTCAAAGCATTTACAAATGAAGATGAAAGAAAGTTATGTTTTAGATATCATGGGAGCTAGAGTCATGTGAAGGTGTAGAATGGGTGAATGACTGCTAATTAGATAGGAAATAATATTTGATTGCATGATTTAATGTGCTGCCACTAAATACTTGTCCCATGTCAAACAGTCCAATTAAGTTAAATTTCTAAACTTATCCATAGCTTTGCTAAACAGATGGCCTAAACACAGCAATTTATTATTTAGCTAGATCCTAACCTTTTACCTTTGGATATATTTATTTCATGTGAGTTAACACAAATGGTAAGCAAGCTAGCCTCGCCTCATTGCTTGGCAAGCACGATAGTTGTGATCATTTAAAGAAAAAAAATCTAGATTTGTCCCACTTTTTTCCCCTCTTTGGCAGCCATACCATAATGTATTCTCAGATAGTGTTCTCAGACTTCTTTATGTCATTGTTATGCTCACTTTCTTTTACGAAGACTTTCATTAGTTTTCTGTAACAATACTGTCACATCAACTGTTACCTCACCTACTATTAATACATTATTATCTTAGTAATTGCAAAAAAATCATTAATATTAATAGTGTGCATACTTTTGCGTTTTAATAAATGTTAGCTTACTATGCATATAAATATATTCTGCTTGAGTTCTAACATTTGCTGTTAGAAACTCATAGACTGTTGCACGTATATAGGAAAATCTTCAAGTGTCTACTTCTGTGCTTTAGTACAAATGGTGAGAAAGCTTACCCAGCTGTATTTTATTCAAAAAATTCATGTGATCACAGCACTTAGCAGGTAGACTCAAGTAGTTAGGAAATAAGCCACACATACTGGGGTACGAATAAACATCCCTATTAGTTTCCCGCCATCCAGTGTACCTGTTAGGCTTGCTCAATATAAATTCTACACTGACAAGCTTACTAACATTATAATGAAAACAGTGTCTAGTAATACATCAGGGGTCAATAAGATAACATTACTATTTTCTTGTAATGGAAGAAGGGGTGAAGTAGCTATAGCTACTTATGGAATAATGAGGCTATATTGTATTTCCTACAAGATTATAATAATACTAAGATTCATTCACACTACAGTTAGCATTATAATGTGACTTTCAAGAACTGAATTAAATGAAATTCTAAAATTAAGAAGGAAAAGAATTGAAACTAAAAACAAAACTAAATTACAAAGCTATTTTGTCTAGTATAAAGTAATTAGTGAATAGATAAGTTTATCAGAAACATTGAAATTTCCTTGTTGAACTTGGAAAACTCTGTAATGTTGAGTGCGATTACATAATAGGATTGAGATGTGTAGCTTATAAATGTCACTGTTAAAAATGGGGACAAGGGGTGATAATTGTTGCAGCCACACCCACTTTTGGTATGCACTATAGTGACCAATGGCTGAGCAGCTATTTACATAGCTATTACTGATAATTTCTTCTTTATTTATGAATATCATGCAAATTTACAAGAACTCATTTCTTCTTAATAATTATATTAATTAAGATTATGACAATGAATATCGTTAAAATTTAGTGTGGGTGACATGTCACCATATTTACACCCCTGAATCAGGCCCTGGGGAGTTGAGATAAATGGTATTAAATAGGAGGTGCAGCCTGAACATCTCTATTTAGACCTAAATTTTGCTTCCATATGGTCAGTCATAACTAAGAAACAGTTCTGATGTAGAATCTCGAGCCTATAAGCCATTAATCATATACTTAGTATGTTGGTATGATAGCTGTAAGGGCTTTAAGTTGGGTATGCAGATAGTGCCTTTAACAGGGTGTTATTTATGCATCCTGTTTAAACAGTAAATTTCTATGGATTTAATGCAAGCATGATCAGTTTAAACAATATTTCTTAATAGTTGTAACTTCATGTTGTATGTTGTAGTATAAAAGGTATACTAATACTAGATGTGATAGTAACAGTTATACAAATGAGTGGCCCACGGATTTTTTCTGGTCGTGGTCACCCAGGTATAAAGACTCGTGGCTTATGCAGGCCTGGCAATGGTGAGAGGGACAGTCCATCACCTCCCCATATTTTCAAAACCACACCTGCAATAGGACTTAGTACCCTCATATTCCAACTTTTCATCGACATATTATGATGCAGTTAAACTAACACTGCCAAAATTGAATCATTTCTTCACTGTTTCAGCTCTCGGACTAACTTGGCACGAAGCGCACCGTTCATTCAGTAGGCGGTGTAAAGGGGATTGGGGTGTGGTTGTGTGAACCTCAACCCGTACGCGGTTAACTGGTTAGCAAGCTAGACAACGCACAGGTTTGGGGCGTTTTGTCTCGTCAGCAAATTGCGTTTGGTGAAAATGGAAGAAGTGCCAAAGGATCCTAAAGCAATTCCGGGTTGGATATCTCGGGCAATCAAAGCATCCCAATCTCCCAGAGGGCTGGCTGTTCTAATTGGGCTAGGTACTGGTACATGTTCCAAGGGTATGCCAAAAGTGAATCCGGATCTTTCTGCACTAAAACAAGCGTTTAATGTGCTGAAGTTCACTGTGGTAGCTTTGCAAAACCCCGCTCAAATGCAATTAGAAGTTCTGATCAATTGTATCATGGATCTTCCTGATTGTGGTAACCAGTGGCCTTCATCTTGGAAAAGAATAGTTGTGGCTTATACTGGCCCTGGACCTGACATTGTAGTTGTAGGACCTAAGCCTCACGTTAAGAAGATAACAATAGATCATATTATGGATGCTGTGTTAAGTTGCCCAACACAAGAGTTTATGAGTGTTCCAAAAATATTTTTTATGGACTATGACAGAGGAGGTGTGGCGGATAGTGGATTTGAGTTGGTTTCGAGAGGTGCAGGTGATAAAAATCCTTTTAAGATTCCTAAACAAAAAAACTTTGGTAAAGGAAATCGACGGATTCCATCCAGAGGAAATTACTTAATAGCATATTCTTCTGTTTCTTGGAATAAGGCATTTTCAAATTGTGATGGGAGCTGTTGGATTCAAACTTTGTCTAAGTTTCTTACTGAAGGAGATCTAATCGATGATGATGTAGAAAATGTTCTTAAGAAAGTTAATATCTTTCTTATTAAAGAAATGGCCTCACTTAAGATGCCCTTGCAGCAGCCTGAGTACATTTCCACTCTCAATGAAGATGTGAAATTGTTAAAGGAAGCCAAAACTCGTGAGTTCATAATTTTTTGAGCGTAAATTAAGGGAAAAAACCTGGTTAAATAATACTAATTTTACTTTACCTCTCACATGTTTAGCTGTAGTCTGTTATGTTTTCCCCCTAGATTTTTGCATTATTCACTGAGCTAATTTTTAATCCTAGTATAATTTTTTAAACAGATACTAAATGTAGTACTACTGTAAAACATTGTAAATGGCTGCACGTTTTTATGTGTCCAATAGTTGATCCTAATTCGCAGCAGCAACAACTACAACAACAGCAGCAACATGGGCTGCAGGAACAAACTGTAGGGCCACAACAGTTACAGTCAGTACTGCAGCAACAGCAAATATTTCAGTTGCAAGGAACATTCCAGCAACAGCAAACATTGCAGCAGCTACTAACTTTGGTGCAGGAACTAACCCTACAAATTCAGCACCAACCTCAGCAGCAACAACCACAGCAGCAACAATTACTGCAGCAACAACCACTGCAACAACAACCACAGCAACAACCACTGCAGCAGCAACTATTGCAGCAGCATTCACTGCAACAGCAACCACTGCAGCAACAACCACGGCAGCGACAGCAGCTGCACCAACCACTGGAACAACATATACAACAACAGCCAGTGCAGCAACTACCACTTCAGCAACCACCACTGCAGCAACCACCACTTCAGCAACCACCACTGCAGCAACCACCACTGCAGCAACCACCACTGCAGCAATTACCACCACAGCAACAACTGCATTATCAATCACTGCAGCATCCTCCACAGCAACAGTATGAACAACGTAATCAGCATCCATTGTTAGATGATAGTTCTTTACTGCCACTAGGAATACCTAGTAGTTCGAATAACCATTTACTTCAACAAAATGGACTGAGTTCAGACATATACCAAGGTCAACAAAGTAATGGGATGCAACATGACTATTCCAGTTACCAATTTCAACAAAATGAACATGTTTCGGCCAGTTATCTAAGTTATCAAATTGGTGAGACGACACCATGTGAACCATCCAGTCATCAAGTTCTACCAAATGAAGTAAATTTACAAGACACAGCAATTTATCAAGGAGATGCTTTACATGATGCACTCGATGTGATGCGGAACGAATCAGTAAACAAAGACCTGTATTATGGACACGTTAATATGGAAGGAAGGGGAGGTAGGTTAAAAATATTTTGGAATTGTTCATGGCTAAGGAATGTGGTTGGAAAGATTTTTGACATTATTCTGTTAGTAGATTGACATTTGTATTTTACAATAAAATCGAAATATATAGTTTGAAAGTGGGCTATAAATTAGACTAGTTAAGACATGCTGCATACATAAGTATTTAGGCATTTATATACATACACTAAATGAGATTTAATCATAGTTTATCAACATGTTGGTCAGTTCTCTGAAGATGGTATACAATTGACTTTTGACACAATTAGAGAATATAGATAAAAATGGTATAATAAGTAATACAGTAAATATTTTCTAACTTCTAGCACCATTTTATTAGTTCATAACTTAGTTAAAATGTATTTTAGTGGTATACAATTGACTATTGACACAATTAAAGAATATAGATTAAATTGGTATACAAGTAATACAGTATATATATTCTACCTGACTAGGACCATTTTATTGTTCATGACTTGATAAATATTTTTTCTACATAGGTGGAGGTGAAGAAAAAGGTAGGCTAAATTTAATCATATCACCATTGGTGAGTAGTATTTATATGTCTTTTATTAGTGGAAACTGATAAACAAGATGTTCAAGGTGTTTTGAATTCCAGTGATCATTCTTCTGAAGGTATTCTGTAATAGTTGTGCATATTTTAATACATTTGATATAGTGTAAACTTTTTGACTATCCTTGTTATGTGTTATAGAGCAGGTTAAAAGGGATATTGCAATAGTTTGAAGTAATGTTGTTATGCTTGTTGAAAGTGCTGTCATATTTAAAAAGATTGATCTTGTTGTCAAGTTTAGTATGTGTACTGATGTCATATTGATACATCTGTTCTGTTCAGTAGTAGCCTCAGCTATATTAACCTACAGATTCTAGGTTGTATATGATTTAATATTGCCAGCACTAAAGTAGGTCCATGTTGAGTTGGCTGCAAGAAAAACTTTAATAACTTTTGAATGGAAGTAGCTACATATTCAGGGCTTGCACCATTGGAAAGCTTGTGCTGAAGCAGTTAAATATATTTCCTCAATAAACTCCAAAACCAGAGGGAAATTGCTATTCCAAAATTCAATACTAAAGTCTGTAGGAATGGAAAAAAACACCACAGCTTTCCCGCTCTACACGAGCCTGAATTTTGTCACGTGATTCAGTGCAATCGATCACATGTAAAGTTTTCATTGAGATTATAAACAATGAACTTGTCCCTTCTCGAGTGTGTATTTTTCTAGCCTTGTATTTCACTGTTAGTGTTAAGTTGTGAGTGCGGAAGTGTCTTTAGTTGTTTTATCTATGGTACAGGTAAGTTAATACGCAGGTAGGTTTAATTTTTTCTCTGTTTAATAATAATTCTGAGCTGTAAATATAAAAATGCCCACATTTAGCTAGTACACATTTAATGTCTACCAGACTTTTTTTTTTCATCAAGCATATCCAAACTGTGTGATTGTTAGAGCTGTTTTTAGGTAGAGTTCTTATCTTACCCCTTTACTATTTGTTTTCCATATTTTGTGGCTATTCTGAGTGACTTCATCTTCAACTTGGGGTTAGTTATGACAGTTGCTTTTCATTATCATTCTTTATTTTCTGTACTATTGTTAATATTAATGGCTGTGATAGTTGTAATGTTTTCATCACATAACTTTTCAGTGAATATATAAAGGAATGAAGTAATTGACAATAAAAATGAAGCTTGCACTAGTTACAAACTTCAACTGGGCTATAGTATCTTTCCTGTGAATTTCAGAAGAAATACGGCTTACTATATTTGGGCCACTTTTAAAGTCTTCTGTGGCAGGTAATAGGCACCTGCAAGCAGAAAAGTGCCAGGAAATAACTATTTAGAACTGCAAAACTGGCTTTGCTGTACTGAACTCTCGTAAGTTACTGCATTAAATGCGCACCAGAGTAACCACCCCCTTTCTATGTGAACATTAATTTACTTGGACGTCAATTGCTATTAGTTCACATGACTAAATTGCTTCTGGTTTATAACTAAATGCATTCCTCACTTATCATGCTTGTGGTTGTGCCAACTCAACTTGGGCATACTATAGCACTGGTTAGTCTAATGATAATGAAGCCAGTTGCTCATATCTCTTATGTCTTAAGCCAATTATTGGTTCTGATGCTAGTCCAGAAAGGCATGTGCTTTGATAGGGATTTGGACCCATACCACTACTATGAGCGACTGCAAGCACATTCAATCTTCAAATACCACTCCTTAAGGCTATTGTAACAAGTTTCAGGACAAGAGACTTGTAACAACATACTATTGCAGAAACATGATGTATTAAACTATTTTAACATAAGCAATTTATTTTTGCTAAGAGCAGTGCAAGACTATATCCTGAAATTTGTGGGTGCACATGTTGATGTGGCCATAGTGAAATTAAACACACTGCTCATAAACAAATTTGCTATTGAGAAGTACAGTTAGCAACCGAATAATACACAAGTGATTCAGAAGTGGCCTGTCTTATTGAGCATGAAGGTTTCATCCAGTTTGTCTAAGCATATGAATAATAGGCACAGCATTTATCTAGTAAATTCACTACTAGTGAAGCGTTATTAACTCACAAGGTATTTGAACTACTAGGTTCACTATTCTTTGAGTCACTAGTGCTAGTGCTGGTTATATTAGATCATAAGTTATAGGGTCACTATCATATAATCTGCGGCAAATTATTCTTAATTTGGTGGTTTAATATTCAAGTAGCTATAAATAATAGCTATAAGTAAATATAGCTTCAAGATAAACTACTTGCATTTGTATTTTTAGTTTTTTAGCTACACCGAGTATAACGTGTAATTTTCCTTTGTGTCATAGATAAGAAACCGTCAAAAACACCGAAGACTACATTGAAGGAATATGTAGAAAAGAAGTCAAAAGGAAGTGCAGAAGTTTTGTACAAAACAGTTGAATCAAACCATAGCTTTGTCAGTACTGTGGTTTGTAGAGATGTTGGTAGTGTACGTGGTGAAGCGAAGCCTACAAAAAAAGAAGCAGAAAATAGTGCAGCAAATGAAGCGCTGACCAAATTGAATTTGATATAATTAAAATTATTTCTCTCTTAATTATTATTGTTTGCATTGGACTACTATTTTGCATCACTACACATTGTAACTATTTATATTTACAATAGCACTACATTATTTTGCATTATCAGAATCTGATATTATACTTGTTTGATACTTAGCTATTGCATGCATTAAGATTGCTGCAAACGATCAATTGTACTGTTTTAGGACAACATGAACTGGTTATATTATTTTGTGGCTATAATTTAAAATAAGTTAAAAGTATCAACAGAAATAGTGAACATGTGTCATCTTCATTACGAAGTTCTGTTCTGTTTCGTTTGGTGTGCATATTGTACTATTCTTTGTGTCCTTTACACAAATGGAAAGTTGTGTATACCAGATTACGAATTTTTCACCCACATCTCTTGAGTCTTACTTCATTTACTCACATGCCAGTTCACAGGTCAAATTGATCTGATTCGAAGGTCATTGCTTTGGCATAGATAGTCTCTTGCGTTAAAGAATTTAGTATGTATTCGCAACTTAAAGAGTGGTATCTAAATTATCTAATGAATCATTTGCTTCTGAGAGCATATTTTATACTCATATTGTCTGACACACTGTAACCAGGTCTTACGGATGCTTGGTTTGAAAGTTGATTCAACGATACAATTTCACTTTTCTCACATTGTCTGAAGGTTAGCTATTTCAATAACCATGTCGGTCTATAAGACTCCCATAACAAGAAATTTTAGTGAGGGAATTTATTAGGTTGATATAATAGGTATGGCTATGAAGTACATGGGTAGGGGAATGTGCCATTTCATTGAAGCAATGATAAATTGATCTTCACCCCATTTCTTTTTCTTAACTACTTCATGGCCAGCTACCATCTATCCACCACTTATTTAATATTACAGCTCTTATAATTTATAGAGCATAATAAGTTATTTAATATAAGTCGGTTAATGACTATTCAGCTGTTAGTCCAGTAGCTACGTACAGATAACATTGTATCACTTGCTGCTAAATATTACTTGCTGAGAAATGCAATTATAAATACATTTTTTTTCATTTAGAAATAATAAATTGAAACATGACGTGATCAAAAAGACATTTGCATAGCTTCTAAGTCCAAAAAATATCACTAATCTGAAGGGTCACCTCAAAACATTTATGTCCACACTTTTAACTGCTTAGTTATCTGTGATAAATGTGTATGATACAAACAGATAAAAGTCATGCAAATGAGCAAGTTTGTTGAAGAGTCATGTTTCCCATCCTGATCCAGTATATTCCACTTTGAGATAGTGGATTATCTTGTTGTATGGCATCAAATGATTCTGCTGGATTCTGCGAGATGAGACCCACTGAGATACTCCATACTAACTGTTAGCCTAGGAAACTGTAGATGCGTCTGCTTTCAGTTGTACTCCATCTTCAGCTGTAGGGCAATTATTATACACTCTTCCACCATTGAATGAAAAAGCTATTAGGGCACCCTATGGGGTGTTAGAACGGCACCTCCTCTACACCTCACATGGTGCTCCCTTAACCCCCCTAGTAAGGTGTAGTGAAATACCCTTAAATTTACTTTATTTGCAAGGCATTTTTTAAACTAACGCGGAAGGTTTGCACTCTTAGTGCTCTAGTTTGTTCATTCATTCATTGAATTTTTTAACAGCGGTTCTCAAGATGACCGACTTTTTGAATTTCGGGTGGTTTAGTTTTTGAGAAAACGAGAAAAAAATAGACTAGGACGAGTGCTGCTATCCGGTCACGCCCATTCAATCATTGGCGAGCGAGCGTAGCGAGAGAGACACATACAGGGGTAACACAAGAAGACGGCTTCAATTTGATACTACAGAAGTTACCACTACTCAAGAATGTGTGGGTAAGAAGGTTATTTTGCATTTGATTGCTAAAATTAATGTCTTGTTTTTTGTAGCTTTGAACTGTGGTTGTCAAGAATTACAAGTAATTTCAGATAGTCAGAATGGCTTCAATTTGATACTACAGAAAGTACCAATATACTCAGGAAATTTAGGTAAGTAGTAACTCCATATTTGTTGTCTGAATTACAAAAATAACACTGACCTATTTTTTTTTGTAGCTGAGAGCTTGTTCAAGCGTTACTGGTAATTGAGTTAGTCACAATGGCTTAAGTTTGATAATACAGAGGTCACCATTACTCATGTAAGAGAGTAATTTTGTATTTCTATGCTCAAATTAATGTTCAACTGCTATTATACTGCTGTTTTTAATTGAACTAAAGTTAATATAAATTATGTAGTAGCAATACTGCAGTTTTATGTGTCACTCGCCATTTGTGCTCAAGCATATCACCAGTTGGCGAGCGAGCGAAGCGAGCGAGACAGTATTAGGGGTGGATAATGCAAAATCGGGAATATGTTATATGTATGTATGGATGGTACGTATGCCCTTTAAACGCGCGCGCGGGGAACTTTTTTCTCCAAAAAACCACGGCTTTTTAGGCTTGACCCCAGTTTATTCTGAAACTACAGCATTAAGCAAGCCTTACTTTATGCTTAAGCTCCGAAGTGTGAGAAAATTCTGGCGAAAATGCTTGAAACAAAAAGTTGATTCGACCAGTTACTATGGCATTGAAGACTAGTTTCCAGACTTAATTTCAAAACTTCGCCTTTTAGGGGAAATACGGAGTGCCGATTGTTGGTTGTCAAGAGCCATTGGTAGTCAGAATGTCGTAGTATTTATGTTAAGGAAGCTACTACTACTCGAGGGAAGCTGAGGTAAGTACGTAATTCCATATTTGTTAGCTAAATATGCAAAATAAATCTGGCCTTTCTTTTTTGTAGCTTACAGCTTGTCCACAGTGACTGGTAAATTCAAATAGTCAAAATGGCTCAAATTTGGTACTCACAACTTAAGTGTCTTCATAGTCAAAGATAATGTATGAAATTATTTAGCTACTAACGTGGATAAACATACGAAAAAGTGATAGTAACGTACAAAGAAATGTATCAAGTAAAAGTGATAATAACAAACACTATTATGAATAATATTTGCCTAACAGAAATAATACTGTATGAAAATAAATATATAAAATATGAAATAATAATATATCAACTAATGTGATGGTTCAAAGTAAACATATCAAGTGCTGTACTTCTTTTGAATAGCAGCTGCAATGTTAGGATGGCCAACTATTGGACTTCTCAAGGCATCAGCTAGTGTACTCCAGTTTCTGTCTCTTCCATCTGTTAACCACTCATTCAACATGTCCAGGCAACTTGGTTCAGCTTTATAGTGACGATGAGTTTCAATAGAGTTTAGTGTAGCCATTGTCAGACCAAGTTTGAGACCAATTTGCTTCCATTGCACTCTGGCTACATAGAGTTCTTCATAAACCTTGCCCAAGTCTTCTGCATTTAATTCTGAATTAATAATAAATTAAAAATTAACTTTGATTGGATTTCATACCATTTGCTTATGGCAGTTCTCAGTATTAATTCACTTAAAAATCAAACAATAAATATATATTATGATATTAATCGTTCCAATTCTTGAACTAGAGAACACGTGATACATCTTTCCATACAGAGACTAACATATCATTAGAACATAGCTAACCCCTTTTTTGTATTGTGAAGTAGGCATTCTATCCAGCATAGTGTTGTTTAAGTAAGTGCACAGGATACTAAATGCCAGAAGGGAGGATACTAAATGCCAGAAGGGAGGATACTACTGATAGTATCCTCCCTAGTATCCTCCCTTCTAGCATTTTATTAGTTCTTTATGGTTTATGAGTCGTGCAAGCATTAGCTAATTAAAGAATTTTTATTTTATCTATGGTGCAAGCATGTTGTTTGCACGTTTTCCTGTCAGATGCGAAAGATAAGATGGATTCAGCGCATGTCTTGCACACTAACAATATTTTTCTTAACTAATACAGTCATCACCAAAATGAGAAAGTGAGAAAGAAACCAATACCATAATGAACAATAAAAAAGCAGTAATATATGTTTCATATGTTATTTTTAAAGTTTTAGTACTATCCTTGTGGATGTTTATATCACTACAGTTATGAAAATTAAAGGCACCCCTTCTAGTATATTGTTTGCAATGTAAAAGCACTACATTCATGATATTTTCGTTGTATTTTGCTTATGTAATCAAAATCTTTCCTTATCCATAGCAAGCTGTTCATCAATGTCAGATACTGTAAATACAAACTTTTTGCATGGCCTTACATCTTTCAAAATTTCATCATCATGTAAAGGTTGACCAAATCTTGATTCAAAAGCTAAGCTAGACTGGAGATTGACTGTAAAGAGCAAAGCTAGAGTACTGACTGTGAGGGGCTTGACCTGAAAGTTGCCTGTGAGGAGCTAGACTGGAGAGCTGACTGTGAGGAGCTAAATAAAGGAGAGATGATTGAGTTGAAGAAGGTGGAAGAGTAGCTGGTTGAAAGAAGATTTAGGAGAGACAAAGCCGTTTAGTAAATTTTATCTCACCAATTGAGCTGAAATGCGAAAAATAGGTAATGTAGATGGGTGGGCTGGAATGTTCTTTTTGACTAAGTTTGCTGAAAACGCAGTGATATTGATTCTCCTAACTCTTATTCCATCACTTTCGCCGGTTCACTGGAGTCGAGCGCACTTAGAATTGCTGCAATTACTGGACACCTCTCCGTAATGTCTCAGCCGTCTTTGTCGTAGAGTGTCAACATAGAACATAGAAAAATTATTTGGTAACTAAGGCTATAGTTGCTACGTTCTAAAACAGATAGACAACGAAATCTCGGGATCTACCATCAGTCGAACCCCTTGGGCCGCTAGTATCGCCCTCGCTACGGTACAGCCCGCGGCCCTCGAGGTTCTGTGGGCGGTATATCCCTCGATTTCGTTGTCAGATAACCCTGTTTTATTTTTTGAAGTACAGTATCTATTGTGTAATTATGAACTAAGAAGGATCTGAATAAAAATATTCTTTTATTAAAAAAAAGTGACACTTATGTAGCTGAGAACTACCTTTAAATATTTCTGTGAAACATTAACAGTTGGTTGCTTTCAAGATTAGTTGATGATAGACTAATGAATAAATGTGTCTATTCTCCTATAAATAGACCATTACACTATTCTCTGTTTTTAACGGGTTTACTAAAGAACACTGAGAATATTCATGACAATATTTAGTCCATTTTATAATACTTATACGTTTTAGTAATTAAACCAGAAATGATACAAGCAACATTGTTTGCTTCACAGATTGAAGAACCTATTTGTTTCTTAGAGAATTACTGCAAAAAAAATTGGAATAAAATATGCACGTTGTTTTAAAATACCATTATGTTATGAAAACACGTACAATCAATTGGTACAGTAATGTATATTAAATTATATAGCTAAGTTTAATAAACACAATGCTAGCTCTGATGGCTTTACAATGAATACCTTTATGAGGTGGTGTTCCGGTAGTCAATACACTGACATAAATCTCCTGTAGTGATTAAAAAATTAATATATGTTAAACTAATCCGAATGAACTGTTCTTGTCATACCTTATTGAACCAAATTGTCTGTCTGGCATCTATAAGTGGAATTACTTTAGTAATATTTGGGTCCTTCAGACACTTCATTTTAGGAGAGGTTTCATCTTCTAGTATACATAAATGAAGTGGAACTTGATCTGATCGCTTTAATAAAGAATTCCAAAAAGACTGTTTTTCTAATGGATGGTCAGTACATTCAAATCCATATTGAAGTCTTGCATTGAGGTACTTGAGATTATGATTGACTTGTGTTAACATAGAAGTGATAGTATTTCTAATGTGTGCACAGACTACAGAAGTGGGTGTTGTTGGATGAGATTCTCTGTAGAGTACCACTTTAATATATGTGGCATAGCTAATGATAGTAACTGTGTCCAAGTCTTTTCCTACTAGAAATTCAATCTTGTTGCGACAGGGACTGTCTTCTTTGAAAGTCCAATTAAGTTCTGTGTTTGAAACCAGGCTTATAATAAGAGAAGAGAAGACTCCTAATGGTAAGTAACCACACTTGTATCGATACACGAGCGGAAACACATCTGCAGAAATAGGAATTTTTTGGAGTTCATCTTTTGTAGCAGTTCTAAGAATGCTGGGCATGAAGTAAGTAATTACTTTTCTATCCCTTGTAATTGGAATGGGAGCTAATATATTGTGATGTTCAAAAAGTGTGATTAGCATTTCCATAGAAATGGAATCCTTTACATCTTCTTTAGTAGCTTCTAGTAGATCTGCCCTTGTGAACTGAGCTTTGTTCTTAAATACTGTTGCTGCTCGATGTCCAGCTTTACTGAAACAAAACGTCTTCTTTACTAGTTGTGTTGCAGCATCAAAGATCACCTGAACAATAATTTGTTGAACAGAAAATTTAATTCAATTGAACTATAATAAAGTATGTACATCTTGTCAGTTATACTATTAGAATGTGGATATTATAAAAATAATTATGGAGAATAATATTATTATGTTCATATTTTTTTTACTTTGCAAAAAAAATAACAGCAATAACAACAATAAACAATTATTGAGCATTATGTATTTTCTAGTAACAAATGAATAGTTAATGTCAAAATGAGAGCCAATCTTCATCCTGATAACTTACCTGCCAACCATTATTTATTAACACAATTAACCACAAGCTTAATTTAAAATGAATTGAATAATTGAACTGCACATCATTGCCCATTTATAATGCAAACAGAACTGCTGTTCAATTGAATTAGCGGGGAAAGTAAAGTACTACAAGAGAGTGAAATAGCACAGTAATTAAGTGAAATACAATTTCAGTTGTTTATTTATTTGTACAAACACATTCAGCAAGAGATAGATGTTTTAAAACACAAAAGTACTTTCAGATAGGAAAAACAATTTAATAGTTCAATAGAGAAGCATTACGATCTTAAGTTCTAATACTAATACATCGGCCACGGAGTTGAAACATTATGTAAAGCTTCATAATTTCTTTCTAAGCCTTATTTTACTCATTAGTTGTATTCTCTCTTCTTCACAGGCTTTTTATTAAACAACACAGAATAAAAAATATTTGGTTGCAACCTGGAATCGAACCCAGGACTATTTGCATAATGCACAAGTTCTTATGCAAGCTTTTTCATTTGTTATTGTTGTACTATCTATTAATTGTTAGTAAATACCTGCACACTAGAAATATTTTATAGAACTATAAGTATTACTTACATCAGACAAGTATAACAAAACACGAGAATTTTTTTTAAAACAACAAGTGCATGTGTTGGTATTAGTTAATCACTTTTATTAATATATCAAATTTTTAATAAAAAGAAATACGGTTAGTATTGCTAACCTTGACGTCACAAATAACTATGTTTTCAAATCCTCTCACATCTGGATAGTACAGGAGCGTTCCAACACGATAATGAAGAAACCATAGGACATTGGGTAGGTCTGATAAATCAATGTTTAAACTTTCTGCAATCTCACTGCATTCTTTAACTGTCATTGTGCGCTTTCCATTTGATCGCAGAACAATGCTGAACATCAACCAGGAGCAAGGAATGTGAACTTTACCTAGATTCTTCTTAATGCAGTTCTCAAAAGTTTCTCTTGCTGTGTTTATTTCCTCTACAGTTCCTTTCTTGTTGTCCAGTGCTAATGTCAGGAATTCTTCTGAGGCATACTCGACAATGTCTTGGTGGTAAAATTCAGTCTGCTCAATTTTCTTTCTAAGAATCTGGTCTCGTTTTTTAAAATGTGACAAAGACACTTTGTCTCTAAATGTTCCCACAAACATAGCTTTAGTAACTATGTTGGCTTTCTCCAAGTCAGTATTAGAGGCTTGATTTGATATCAATTTGTCACTCGTATTCTTCATGCATGCTATACTAGCCAGAGTTTGAAATGTAACTTCTTCTAGAGTAACTATAGAGTCTTCTTTCTCAGAAGTAACTCCATCTTCATTGGTGCAATACAATTTAAACTTACAGTCCCAGGAATCAGTGAGTCGACTGAAAATAAGATGTAAAGAAGCCCCCATTAGAAAGCGAGACATGAGGTCTAGAAATTCAGTTTGGCCTCCATGATCAGTTGTTATCAAGTATATAGTGTCTTTCAGTAAATACTTCACTTTCTCTTCATTGTGTTCTGCTGCAGCTTCAATATAAGCAGGATAAATTTCAGCTACATTGATGGCATGTGATTCTTTTAACTTGTCCTCATCATCAGAAGGTGCTGATGTTTCAGTCGGGGTTCTTATATCTTCTACAGTTGTATTTAAAGACATTTCCTTAGCACCATTTGAAGATTGGGCATCTATAACTTCTTCAGCTGCTGATACATCTAGTTTGATTTGGAATTTCGGTTTGGTCTCTGCATAAAATGATCAATCAAATTCAATTATTATTCCATTCAATTTATTAAACATAGTGAGTGTATTTTTAACTGTAACAGTAAATTTTGATGAGTTTATCGGCTATCATTTAACTTAGTTCATTTATGCTAAATTACTATTACCTGTTGTTTTATAAAGTTACAACATTTCAGAATTTTAACCCATCATTATAACTTCAGCTTAATGATAAAAAATGTGTTATACTTTTCCTGCAGGTTTATATAGCATTATTTATTGTCTAATACTATTTCTTGTACTCATCAAGTTGTTATCCAAGCACTATGCATTACAAAGTCCAAATAAAGAAACTATTATTGGTAAAAGTAAATTGCTGATGTCATATTCATAAAATTAAACTTTAATAATATTATTCATAGTGAAGAACTTGAATTATATTATTCAAAATACTAATAATAATGTAAGAAATAAATCCAATAAAAAGATTCCCCATCAACTTAAATGCACACATCATAATAGGTGGACTATTATTAACGAACAAATCTAACTAAATGACATAATTAATTAACTGTGATCAAGAGAAATGTGTTCTGCTAACAATCAAAACTTTAATTAAATTTGCAGCTATGAATGATAAACCTTAGGTGCAAATATTAAAGTCTGCATGTTATGGGTTTTGTACAAGTTCTACTTACTTTCTACAGCTTCTTGTATAACATCATTAAGAATTGAAGTTTCCCCTACAATGTCCTTCTTAGTCCATTGCTGCTGCTGTGCAAATCCAAAGGACTTACTGATACTCTGAATGAATAGCTGCCTTCTCTCAGCTACTCCAGTGCTTGGTTCATTAATTTTTATGTTAGATTGATCAATGTTTATAAAATCTCCAAGTAGTCGATGTAGAGTTGAACTTTTACCAGATCTTGGAAGACCAACAAAATTCATTCGTCCTACACATAGGTCCACACATGTCTGTTTTTGTATGGCTTCTTGACAGGCTTTCTGTATTTCTTTATCTGGTGTTTATTTAATACAATAAGAACATATGATATGACTTTGAAAAGTTTTATTACTATATTTCTATACATATTATAAGCATTCTATCTAATTAAACCATTAGCAAATGCTAGTCCTGGATTCGTGATAGGTGAATTATAAAGGTTACAGATGTGTAATAATTATTTGGATCATTAATTGTCTTATATCTGTCAGAAGCAAAACAGAATAATAACAAAAACAAGTTCTCCCTGAATTGATCATATTATTCTATTGACAAGCAGACAGACATGTATACCATTCAACTGACTCCAACAAGCAGATAAAAAAGCAAACAGATAAACAAATAGATAAACTCAAAGACGTGCACTAAAGAAGTGATTACCAATATGCTAAAAACCAAGATTTTAATAAGTTGTACAATAATGCTGAGGCTACATTTGCACCTTTCTCTATATCTGTAGTAGTTATGCCATTATTATATAATACTTGGCATTTCAAATTTTTATTGACAACTAAAAGCAAGACGTATCGTTTACTAAATATTACCACAAACAAACAGAAAAGGTAAAAATATTAATCTAAAAAATCTCATTCAAACATTAGCATTTGTATTTATGATTACCTCATTGACAGTTTTATAAAGAATAAAAGATCAAACGCATTGTATCGAAAAGTATCTTAAACAATGCCACTCGCTTTGCAGTTGTTATTTATATTGTGTATGTATTTAGAATATAGTATCTTTCTGAACAGAATCATCTGATTAATTAATCTTAACTACATACTTGCGTATGTATATTGTTGAAAATATTATCATCAGTTTCAACAATGTGATATGAAAGTATTCGGGATGCATGTTCAAAATTAGCAAAAGGACTAAAATGAATCATATTGAAACACATAACTATGACAAATACTCAATGCAAGTAACATTATTTTATCAATTTGATTTAACCAATCCATAAATTACAACCTTACTCTGCAATCTTACTTTTTATTAATTTTTTTTCTGCTAGTCTATCTTTATCTCTCAATTCTGAAGAATGAATGATTTCTGATACATTCCATTTGGTAGAAGTTGTTGAAAGTTGTACTTTTTCTATAAATTCAAACAAATTATGTATAAATAAATACTATAAATACAGTTTGTACTTACTAATCTAATATAACATAGTATAGTTAAACAGTCACTAGAGATCACTAAACCTCTAAGCTGGTTAAGCAAATGTAAAATGCTACAGAAATTAGTTAGACTGCCATCAGAAATCTACAAGTAAAGCCAAAGGAAAATACTTGCAATAGACTTGTAGGGAAAATAATAATAATAAGCACCTTAACTAGAAATGACAGAGTTTTGAGTAAGCATTATTACTGCCAAAAGTAGATCTTAGATCTAGACAGTAAATGAAGATTTGATTTAACATGAATACAAAAATACATGCTTGGGATTTGAACTCAGGCCACTTGCCTGTATTCATACTTTCTATGTCCTAACATTTGAAAGAGAGAGAATACATCTAATGAGTAAATAATAATAATATAATTTCTTTTTCTGGAAAAGTATGAATGCAGAATTCAGTTGAAAAGTATCTGAAACAGCCTTTTGTACATAACACGTCCAACAATAAAGTATGTTAATTATTTTACAATAGTTTATAGTTGAAAAATTTTTAAGTAGCATAATTTATGGTTTGGCACCTTCACCTGATCATATCAAAGGAGGGGAACCTGTCTAGAATTACTTAATTAGCAAATTTTTCGGTTAGGCATCTTCACCTGATCATATCGAAGGAGGGGAACTTGTCAAGAATCTCTTACTTAGCATATTATATTGTTTGGCATTTTCACCTGATCTTATTAAAGGAGGGGAACTTGTCCAGAATCACTTAATTAGCATATTTCATTGTTTGGCATCTTCACCTGATCATATCGAACGAGGGGAACTTGTCAAGTCGCTTAGTTAGCATATTTTATGGTCACCTGATCATATTAAAGGAGGGTAACCTGTCCAGAATAGCTTTAATTAGCATATTTTATGGTTTGACATCTTCGCCTGATCATATCAAAGGAGGGGAACCTGTCCAAAATCGCTTAAGAGTGCTCACACATAGCAACGCCTGGGCACCTTTAGTAGCCCAATCCTGCTGAATAGCAGCGTGTTATCTACCACAAAGTCACACCCCGCCAGTGAAATGCAGCTGTGCCTCACTCACCACTATGCGCGTACTGATAGGGCGGGGCGAAGTCACTTACAATAAAAATTCTCGCGCTCTAAAGTAATGATCTTGCGCACTGCTCAGGAATGGGCTAACTGCTGTGTTTCAAATTTTGCCAAGGGTTTAGAGTCACCAGGGGTCAACCCTATAACATTGAGATATTTTTAATGTACGGAATTTCACGGAAATAATCGACGATAGTTCACATGGTAAGGTGAGTAAATAGAAAAGTTAAATAAAATTCAACAAAAACTCAACGTTATGGTATGCACGCACGGGTAAGAAAATGATATACAAAAAATCAGCTTCATACTACGGCGGTAGCCGTGCAGTACTGCCAAGAAGTCCCAAATGGTGACGTGAGTATTTGTTGAGATGCGATCGATTTCCAGTCTTCATTCTTGGTAGGTGCTTTCTCCTTGAAGTACTTGTTGGCCTGCATTCTCCTTGAAGTACTTGTTGGCCTGCATAAATAAAATAATTCGGGGGGGGGGGGGGGGAAGCAAAAGTAAGTTTAACAGGCTCTAGCAACCGTGGCCTATTTGGCGGGTTTTTCGCGCTCAATTAGCATATTTTACGGTTTGGAATCTTCACCTGATCATATGAAAAGAGTAGAACTTGTCCAGAATCTCTTAATCACGGTTCGACGTCTTATCCTGACCATAATTATTGAAGTTGGGGAACTTGTCCAGAATATTAGCATATTTTATGATTTGGCATCTTCACCTGATCATATAGAAGGATGGGAACTTGTCCAGAATTACTTACTTAGCATATTTTATGGTTTGGCATCTTCACCTGATCATATTGAAGGAGGGGAACTTGTCCAGAATTACTTACTTAGCATATTTTATGGTTCAGCATCTTCACCTGATCATATTGAAGGAGGGAAACTTGTCCAGAATCACTTAATCATATTGAAGGAATGAACCTTGTCCAGATTAGCTTAATTAGCATATTTTACGGTTCGACATCTTCTCCTGATCATATTGAAGGAGGGGAAATTGTCCAGAATCACTTACTTAGCATATTTTATGGTTCAGCATCTTCACCTGATCATATTGAAGGAGGGGAACTTGTCCAATATAGCTTAATTAGCATATTTCATGGTTTGGCATCTTCACCTGATCATATAGAAAGAGTGGAAGTTGTCCAGAATCACTTAATTAGCATATTTTACGGTTCGGCATCTTCACCTAATCATATCGAAGAAGGAGAACCTGTTCAGAATTACTTAATTAGCAAATTTTCGGTTCGGCATCTTCACCTGATCTTATTAAAGGAGGGTAACTTGTCCAGAATCACTTAATTCGCATATTTTATGGTTTGGAATCTTCACCTAACCATATTGAAGGAGGGGAACCTGTCCAAAATCGCTTAATTACGGTTTGACATCTTCTTCTGATCATATTGAAGGCGGGGAACTTGTCCAATATCGCTTAATTAGCATATTTCATGGTTTGGCATCTTCACCTGATCATATAGAAAGAGTGGAACTTGTCCAGAATCACTTAATTAGCATATTTTACGGTTCGGCATCTTCACCTAATCATATCGAAGAAGGAGAACCTGTTCAGAATTTCTTAGTTAGCAAATTTTCGGTTCGGCATCTTCACCTGATCTTATTAAAGGAGGGTAACTTGTCCAGAATCACTTAATTAGCATATTTTATGGTTTGGAATCTTCACCTAACCATATTGAAGGAGGGGAACCTGTCCAAAATCGCTTAATTACTTTTTCTGATCATATTGAAGGCGGGGAACTTGTCCAGAATTACTTACTTAGCATATTTGTGACCGGATTTGGGAAAATCCGCCTAAACGCGGCAAACAATTTTTTTCACTATCACCGGGTAAAGCCTTATGGGTCGATATTTTTCGAAAAAATTTTTATGGCAGAAATGGATAGACACCAGTTAGCTCTAGCTTATGACGCAGTTGTAAGCTCTGGCGTGCTCTAGAACTCACACTAGGAGGCTAGAGACACTAGCCGGTTGGACTCGTGTACGGAGAGTTGCTAAGAAATTATTGGCGGGCTTTTCACTAACAGCCAGGAAAAAACTGTAGCTAACTAATTCACTTACTATTCTACATAATTCACGTACTCACGCAATTCTCGTCATCATAGTTTCTTAAGGAGCCCTGCATTAAGCCTTTTAGACTTCTTTCAATCCGCCTGTAACCGGTTTATTCCATAGTGTCCCGGAGACACGCAGTAATAGTATACGGACGCAAGGCACGCCCCCTGACCTTAGCAACGCCTTTACCCGGCGTTTTTTCGAAATCAGCAATAATAAGTTTAGCAAAAATACTAAAGTGTTGTAGTACGTAGGGCAAAGACGACTTGTGCTACAGCTTCCAAATTAGGAGAAAGGCATCCCAAGGCCCCGTGCAGCCTACTGGTAGAATAAATTAGAAAACTTTAGATGCCGCGTTTAGCCTGGTTTTCACAAATCCGGTCACATTTTATGGTTAGGCATCTTCACCTGATCATATTGAAGGAGGGGAACTTGTCCAGAATCACTTAATTAGCATATTTTATTGTTTGGCATCTTCACCTGATCATATCAAAGGTGGGGAACCTGTCTAACATCGCTTAATTAGCATATTTTATGGTTTGACATATTCGCCTGAACTTATTAAAGGAGGGGAACTTGTCCAGAATCACTTAATTAACATATTTTATAGTTGGACATGTTTAGTTGACTAAAATATAATGAGAGATACTGCCGGGGGACCATGTAATTAGCATATTTTATAGTTGGACTTGTTTAGTGGACTAAAATGTAATGAGAGAAACTGCCGGGGATGAGGGAGGGGGGTGAACCATGCAAATAGCCTATTTTATAGTTGGATGTGGTTACTGCACTAATAATTTTAAAATAATACCACACTTATGGTATTAGAACATTTTATTCACTATATTATTACATAATTAGATGAATAAAATAACAAAATATCAAGCGTATAAACTTATTAATAATTAAATTGAATTAATGTTTTATTTTTGTAAAACTTACTTAATCTTAATATTGTAGTATCTGACAGAAAGTGCTTGTGTTGATCATACCCTCCAAATATTACTATTTCTGTGAGCTCAGAAGAAATGACAAAAGCAGCAACACGATGACGTCGTCTAGGCTGTGACAAGATGGTCATCTAAAGTAAAAAATATTGAACAATAATCATGACATGCAAATTATAACATTATGATTTCTAGAATAATCAAATACACTTGAAACATGTATTGCTTGAATATTTTGATCAATAATATAATTACAAAAAAATCAATTTCAATATATCTGAGATGTCAAAGTCTTTATGTTTTTTCTTCTCATGCAATTGTTATCATTATGATTTCTAGAATATAACTAGTGATATGCTTGAGCACAAATGGCAGAGAGCCTTAAACTACACTATTATTAAATGATTGATTTTAACAACTAACACTCAAGGTTTTCTTTGTGATATTCTTAATAGTAGTTGTAACGCCTACTTTCACACAACTGAACATACCTACGCAAGACTTACCTTCGTGGTTCGTCTAGTGGACAACGAATTTTCAAGTAAATGCTGTTGAGTAGTGTTTATAACTGTGACAAATAGCGTATTAACTTACCACCGCCACTAACTCGAATAGAAATGGAGCTCCCATAAGTTTTTGCGTTTTAACTGCACCCGCAAAACAATTCAAAGCGGTAAACAATTCAATTTCTAAGGTGGTACGGGTAATGGTCGCTAAACCAGGGGATTCTGTTTAGTGAAGTTTGGGACAAGGTCGAACGACGAGCGAACACAAAAATACGGTGAGTCAAAGTACAAAATGACATATGTATGTCCAAACATATAATTGGCGAGCGAGCATAGCGAGCGAGCATAGCGAGCGAGACACTTACAGGGGTAAAAATGGCAGGTCCAGTGCAACGTGCCGAAGTTACCGTATTATAACGAACACTTTGGGACCACAGGGTGTTCGTTATAATGAAATGTTCGTTATGCTGAGGTTCATTGAGTTTAATTAATTTTTTGACTTCAAATTATAATTTTATACATATACATGTACAAGCAAAGAAAGATTATATTTACTGTACATAGAAAAACAACTCTAAATTTTTCCTTTAAAGTTAGGATTATTCTCTTAGAAGCAGACAATGCCAGCAATGGAGAACGGTGGGAGCAAAACAGCTGCTTTTGCAGTGTGGTTTGTGCCAGCAATGGAGACATGTAGGAACAAAACAGCTGCTTTTGCAGTGTGGTTTGTGCCAGCAATGGAGACATGTAGGAGCAAAACAGCTGCTTTTGCAGTGTGGTTAGTGCTATGCCCACAAAAATTGTGCAAAAATTTTGCAAATTGCTCCGTTCTTTATATCAAGTCATCTGGATAAGTGAGTTCTGTTATTCTGAGGTCCTACTGTATTATGAATCTAAATATATAAACAATCTGGTCTGAATATTTCTTGATTAAACTAAAAATATCATTATGCTATAAGCTGTTGCTTTAGTTTTAATATGATGCATCTAGGTATTCTATGATGTATTAATAATTAACATTCCTAAATATTTCAATCATCTTAATTGAAGTTTTTGTAATAAGTGATCACCTATAGATATGGGCATATCTGTAAACACCTTATGTTCTTTGAAACTGTGCCTAGGTTAAAGATCTGGTGGTCTGAGCTATACAACTTAAGTGTGAACTATCTATCATGAATGTTTAGGTATGTCATATATTTAGTGCAACTATATTAGCAATGAGTCACTAGTTGTCTCATGCACTCTTTAGTAATAATGCTCATAGGCTCCAACTCTTAGATAAACTCCAGATTTAAAATTTCCTTTACCCAGAACGTTCCTTGATTTGTCAGTGAATAATGTCAGCTAGATGAGATTAGATCATTGTGGAGATTTTGCTATTTTTATTTTAGAATAATGTTCACCTATATTATATTATACGTCAATTATGATTAACGATAGATCAAAACCTCACTCATTACCTTGCAATAATGTGGTATAATGAGAGCAACAATACAATTGGTAAAGGTTTGAAATGTTCGTAGCAGAAAAAGATGGAAAAAGATTATTTTCATTTATGGTAGCATTTTTCACTTCTATTTTATCTAATCTTTAAAATGGCCAGATTCTGAAGCTATCTTGACAATAACAGAGTTTATGAATACTTCAAGGTGTCACGAGGAAAGATTAATATACATGTAGAAGGACTCGACTATTTCAATTATATTTTTTTATGGTTTGCAGCAAGTAATATTTATTAAATTGATGAGCAAACAAGTGCATAATAAACAATTAAGGTTAATAGATTTATTTTATATACAAATTTTATATATTGAAATCTGACTGATGATTATATCATGATGGTGTAAAATATTAATCCTTCTCATATCATGCTTATTAAGTATTTGACTACCTAAGTTTGATGCATAACATATGTCATAAATATAAATTGATTAAAACATTTCTTATATTGATTAATTGTAGTAAACATATTTAATGTAGTAAATTAAAAATGCAAAATGCTGCATTGGTTGATAATTATCACAAGTCAATAATTGTATCATGTATTTGACTGATTATAATAATTCACTTAATTTTAAGTAACTGGCATAATGTCTAAATAAAAGAATACTTATAATTTAATATGTAATGCTATAAGGTCCCAATTATTATATACTTGGAAGACTGTAACTTGTTTACCTCATTTATATTATTCAAATAATTAAATTTAACAGTTGGCTTTAAATATTACATAATTGTTTGAATAAAATATACCTGTTGCCAACTTTGTGCTTGTACATCGAGACACCAAACATCGTTAAAAGTCTTTTTATCATCATTACCACCAATTACTAACAACTGTGGGTTGATGGTATTATAATCAAGACAAGCAGCTGCATGAACATTTCTAGGAGATGGTTGTGGGGCTCCATCAGGATACACAAGTTTGGTAAACACCTAGAAAATAATGAAACAAAATATACCAAATAATCATAAATGCTTTAAATTTACCATCATACTGAAGTGGTTGTGTATATTCTATTAAAACAACAGACAGTACCACTGCATAATACAGTCATAATTACATGTACAACATGAACAAGGTAATGTACTTAAAAAAAAAAGTATAATAAAAATATTTCTAAATATAATATGGTGAAGTAAACAAAAATAGCTGTATATATAAATGTTAATATTACATAATTAAGATTAAAGTATATTAGGAAGGTTGACAGAAACTGGAAAAAAATAAGATAACAAAACCAGTAAATTTTGGCAGATTGAAAAGAATTGAGAGAAAAATATATTATAATTAATGATATAATTAGATGTTTAATAAAAATATTATAAGATATTTATTTAGTCTACTTATATACATCTGCTCAATGTAAGCTGTTACATAAGTGACCTCATAGTACAACATTTTTTGTGAGTGCAGCTGCCTCCTGACATTTTATCAGCACAAACTACACCTTGTTTTGTATGCTCAACAGTACAATCTCTCTCTCTTTACATCATTATAAAATGTCTATAAACTCACTGATACCTATAAACTGATCAGAGAGTACTAATAATGTTAGCATGATTAATAGATTCAGTTCTAATAACTCATATTACATAAACCACATTCTACATTAATATTAATTTTGGAGTATTGTATTTTATATTTGTAAAAAAAAAAAATCGAATGCACGCTACTTGAGATGAGAATGAATGTGATAAAATAGTTCTAATCTGAACCTGATGGTGCTAGTCATTTTGCATATCATAAACTTATTAAATTGATAAATTTAATTAACATTATAAGGTAGATATTTATCATTGTGTAACATATAGTCTCTGTAAGAACTGATTGATGTCAATAAACTAGTGGTACAATTACGAACTGAGGCTAGAGCTAGTACTTTAATATTTAATGGTCATATATAAATTTAACATAAACATGAAATTTTTTAATTTAATTCTGAAACAAGCCAATGTTGAATACTGTTTTGCCTATATTAATGTTTACAGTATTTCCACAATTACCAACTAAGAATATAGTTAGTGAAATTAATGTTCTATTAATTATGAAGAGTCAACCACAGAATTATCATGAGCTTTTTCTGTCATTCATGTGTTTATAAAATATTCTACCCTACATATTATAATTAATAAAAAAAAGCTGGATTAGATTTAAAACAAATAAATAAAACATATAATGTCTCAGTAATGCAGGAGCAGATTTTGGATTTGTGAGGGGGGCTTTTTTTAATAAGGGAAGAAATAGCTACAGCTACTGATAGATAAATGTTATAATGCATTTCCTACAAGATTGGATTCTAATATTCATCTGTATAGTAATTAGTATTATAATGTGACACTCCAGAAATAAATGGATGAAGTTCTAAAATCAGAAAAGAAAAAAAAATCAAACTTAAAACAAACTAAATATTATAGAGAAGTTTTATTTATAAATAAAGAAAAGGAGCAAATAGTCTAGAGTTTGGTGAATTATGCTCATTAATTCTGTTTTTACACTATGTTCGCAATTGATATAATGTGACTCTACAGAACTAAATGATGAAATGCTTAAAACTTTTAGTTTAGGTATTTGCTCACTCAACAACTATGCAACGCAACACCTCACGCTGAATGCATATAATTGTTAGCTATTTAAAAGTGATTTGCAACCTGCAAGCTGGCTCATATGACAAGCAAGCTTTTTATGGGGCGGTTCCCGCTGTAAGCCTACGATCGCACGGCTCTTGAAAGACTCGCTTTTTTCTGGAAAATGAAGTCCAAAATTAAAATTCTAGCATACTATTGGTGCGCTCGAATAGCGCAAATGCATGGCGAGCGAGTAAATATATGAGTATAGGTAAAGATGATTTGTGAAGGAATCGCTAAATAATAGCAATGATTAGGCATGAAGAGTTAACAATAACAGAATTACCTGAATAAACTTCGAAAGCAGTGGCAAAGAAGCGCAGCTTGACAAAGACTTCACAATTGTTTCAAGAAGAGAGTAGCTATAAACTTTTTGGTTGAAACAAAGTTGCGTAAGGCAGTGCAGCAGGATTCTCCGTGCTCGCTGGAACTGTGAACGCTTTACCTAACTTACGTAATTAGAACCGCGGGCGTACATTTTTGACGTACGCATACATACCTATATATTTCAGCGAGCGAGCGAAGCGAGCGAAGCTGACTCTCAGTCGTGTTCAATTGAGATTTCAGATATATATATATATGTAGGTATGTATACGTACGTCAAAATATTTCGCCCGCGCTTCTAATTACGTAAGTTAGGTAAAGCGTTCACAGTTACAGTATTTTTCAATAAACTGGCGCGGAGAATCCTGCTGCAACTTTGTTTCAACCAAAGAGTTTATAGCTACTCTCTTCTTGAAACAATTGTGACGTATTTGTCAAGTTTCGCTTCTTTGCCACTGCTTTCGAAGTTTATTCAGGTAATTCTGTTAGTTTAGTCTGGGATCAGAGACTTTAGATTCTCTGCTGATGGAAAGGGTTACACTGTGCACTACAGTTAGATGTAATTTCTGTCCTATTTTTCTGTAAAAAAAGTCTGTTCGCTCGCCATGCATTTGCGCTATTCGAGCGCACCACTAGTTCAGCGAGCGAGCGAAGCGAGCGAAGCTGACTCTCAGTCTTGTTCAATTGAGATTTCAGATATATATATATATGTAGGTATGTATACGTACGTCAAAATATTTCGCCCGCGCTTCTAATTACGTAAGTTAGGTAAAGCGTTCACAGTTACAGTATTTTTCAATTAACTGGCGCGGAGAATCCTGCTGCAACTTTGTTTCAACCAAAGAGTTTATAGCTACTCTCTTCTTGAAACAATTGTGACGTCTTTGTCAAGTTTCGCTTCTTTGCCACTGCTTTCGAAGTTTATTCAGGTAATTCTGTTAGTTTAGTTTGGGATCAGAGACTTTAGATTCTCTGCTGATGGAAAGGGTTACACTGTGCACTACAGTTAGATGTAATTTCTGTCCTATTTTTCTGTAAAAAAAGTCTGTTCGCTCGCCATGCATTTGCGCTATTCGAGCGCACCACTAGTATATAATTCAGCGAGTGAGCGAAGCGAGCGAAGCTGACTCTCAGTCGTGTTCAATTGAGATTTCAGATATATATAAGTATGTATACGTACGTCAAAATATTTCGCCCGCGCTTCTAATTACGTAAGTTAGGTAAAGCGTTCACAATTCCAGTATTTTTCAATTAACTAGCGCGGAGAATCCTGCTGCACTGCCTTACGCAACGTTTCAACCAAAACGTTTATAGCTACTCTCTTCTTGAAACAATTGTGAAGTTTTTGTCAAGCTGCGCTTCTTTGCCACTGCTTTCGAAGTTTATTCAGGTAATTCTGTTATTGTCACTACACATGGGTCCCACTTCCTTAGTCTGGGATCAGAGACTTTAGATTCTCTGATGCTAACTGAGAATGGAAAGGGTTACACTGTGCACTACAGTTAGATGTAATTTCTGTCCTATTTTCCTGTAAAAAAAGTCTGCTCGCTCGCCATGCATTTGCGCTATTCGAGCGCACCACTAGTTATTATATATCTGAAATCTCAATTGAACACGACTGAGAGTCAGCTTCGCTCGCTTCGCTCGCTCGCTGAATTAAAAGAACTTACTTCGTGAAATACTGCTGTTTGATGCCGCTTTCAGAGCCTGGCTGGTTCCTACCTTCGAGAAGTGCCTATTGACAGAGTGACAGAATGAATGACGCTAGGACTACTGTAACCCTCTTGCGCACGCGCTGAGGGTTAACAAAGAATTGTTAGCTAATGGTGAAAATGTTTTCTATAATATTGTCAAATTCAACCATGAAGAAAATTATTGAATGGGCAACAACTATTAAATAATAATATTCTCTTCAGAATTAATAAATGCTATACTTGCTCTGCTTTTGTATACTACGAACTTAGTCTGCCATATCATCCAGACAAATAGTAAAAATTCGGACTCAGAATATCAATAAGTAGAGATGCATTCGTTAGAAAATAGTTATTATTGGAGTATGAGGAAAAACATTGACGACAGTAAGTGATTGTTATTATAAATGTATTTCCAGTTACAAGTAAGAAATACAGTTGCTAAATAAAATGAGGAAAAACATTGCCGACAATAAGTGATTGTTATTATAATTGTATTTCCAGTTACAGGTAAGAAATACAGTTGCTAAATATAATATTTTAATGCTGCAATCTAGCTATTAACTTATCCTTTCTTGAACACTTGATTTACTACAACTACTTCATAGCACATGTTAATCACAAGTCTTGTTTGGGAATGAACGCATCACATCCTCAGCGTCATTTAAGTATAAACCACTTAATTAATCACTAACAATAATTGACTACTAAATCATAACATGAACTCCACATATCAGTGAGTAAATGCAACTCACAGCTAAAGTTTACTCTTCACAATATTTTCTAATAGTAAAATATTCCAACACATTTCATGTAATTAAATATTTCATACATAACATGTAAATGGGGAGCTAATGCTATAATAAAATATAAATACATATAATATTTTAGTATAACAATTGTAAAGTTTCAGTACTATATATAAAGTTACTTATGTTATAGTGCTGAAACTGTGAAAGTATAGACTAGTTACAAAATGTATTTCTTTAAAAATACAATGCTGTATTTTCTATGCTTGCCACATTAAACAATTCGTACCATCTGTGTCAAGTCTATGAGGCAAGTGTCATTGAGTTCACTAGTACCATCATATCCACCAAACAAGACTGCATGAGTAGGACTAATACAGGTGAGAGTAAAACCAGTTCTTGGAAAAGGTCGAGTTCCAGTAATTAAGGGAGAAGACCATGTACCTAATTAGAAATAATAAATTTTTGTACTAAAGAATGAACTAACACTTCGTACATTTTTTTCTGAATTTTTTTAAGACTGGACTTTAGAAACTAAGATCCTTCATGAAAAAATGTATTTAACTTAACTGCTTCCCATATGATTTGCTTGACTGTAACTAATTTGGAGGTGTAAACATACACATGCACACACACACAGATGTAATCTTTGCAAAACTTTTTTGAGGGTCAGTAATGATAGTAAACGTTGACTTAATTCATATATTAAAGGAATAGGAATTATATAATCCTAAAATAGTGTAGACACGAACTAATTAAAGTGAATACTAAACAACTTATTAGCTTTAGTTATATCATAAACACCATTTTTATTCTGAGCTGAAGGTCAACTCTTTGATCAACTTTGTTACTCTATTTTTGCAATTGAGAACTCCCACCTTTTTTTTGCATTATAATTCTTCCCGTAACTTTCAAAACTCACATGATATAATTCTCACACAATCTTATCACAAAAATAAAATGTTGGATTTTAAAAGATTATACTAGCACTTTCTGATGTAATTTAAATGTACACTACTCAAGTTAAATAAGTAACCTCAGAATAGCTATTACAATTTTAGATTCATTTTTTAAATGAAGATATTCATAATTATTGATCCTCCATCAATAACATCTGCAACATCACAAAGGGCAAGTTTAACATTTAAAAACATAATAATTGAAGTTAAAATGTTTTATCATTCATGCTTGTGGGGGTTCACAAGAATGTTTGGGGTTTTAATCTCAAGCCTAGTGCCCCGGATGAGTAGAGCTGCCACCAAGTTGTTCCGTAGGTAAGTGTAGAAGTATTAAATAGCTACCCTTTACGTGATCCATCACCCGTGGTCGGAGGTTAAGTGTTAATTTAATTCCGTAAACAGATGCGCAGACACAAATGGTAAATGAAGAACAGAACTAACTGAAATACCACACACTGATACAACACGTTATATTCACACATATTGCACACGGTACTATGCACACGACACACCAACACATGGCACACGCTCCAACAAGTAATTAACACCTACATACGCATGATATACACTCAGCACAACTCAATACAAGAAAGTTCTAGTACTGTCAATTTTCCACTCTGCTGTCTATATTCCCGCCGCTGCTGTCGATGTTTGGTCCCACAATGCTCACAAAGAATTACTCATGAACTAGACATAATCAACATAGAAAATTAATTTCATGTACATATGGCACATGTACAACGTTGCAAGTGTACGTTTGTCTGATATTTTTATTTCGTGTCAATTCTCAAATAAACACAAATTTCATGCTTTAATGTTTTCCTATTGTAGTGCAAAATACATAAAAAAAATTCCCTTTTTACCCAACCACATAGTTTCACCTCCTCTTCCCTCTCCCACAATTTAGCAGACTCTACTCTTAGCTATTTTGGTATGAAAATAATAAAGCACTTTTTAAATGAACTCATCATAGAATTTCATATGTAGCAAAGTCAAGCTAGCTAGTACTTTGCTCTATTTTTTTAGGTAAGATTTCCACATGTCACAATCTATGATCTAGTGAAACAAGATGCCCTATGTACCATATATATTTATACTTTTACACAATATCTAAATGTTATTCAAGTTTTACTTATGAGTGTATTACTCACTTCACTCAATTTCACATGTGTAATAAATATAACACAAGCAAATTGAATTTTATAAATACTACCTAAACATATTGAGTATCCAATACAACTAATTGAACCATAATGTATTGTTCTTATTTACATTTGTAATTTCAGAGTATTTCAAAGCATTGACAAGATTGATACATGATTCTATACTAATTTTCCTTTCATTTTTACTATTAATTCTCATTGATAAAACACATGTTCGTTATCAAACTATTAACCACACAATTTTTCATGAATAGGCTATTCAATGTTGAAGCACATTATTGCATTGAAATATTTTATGCCAATTTAATTAAAATATTAATAAAAACAATATAGTAAAATTTAGTGGAAATAACCATGTCTGTTACTATAAGTATCTAATAACTCTAAAAATACATTATTATTTCAGAAAATATATGTAACACATACTTTCCATCTACTCTGTAATACTGTTAATATACTTGATATGATTATTACTTACTTTGTGAAATATTATACATGTGAATCTCATTTGTCCAGCCATCATCATCTTGATATGGTTTATCTTTAGTAAAATGTGATCCAGACTGCAGTTCACCTGATGGTGTGCCATAGCCTCCAATGACGATTAATGTATTATTATGATGTATCATTTGACACGAATATTTCCTCATGGGTCCACTATCATGTTGTGGTGAGAGTTGCGACCATGTCATAGATCTTGTGTCTAGCTGATGTAATGAAGCATGGAGTGATATATCATCAGAACCACCAAAAAAGTAGAGAATATGATCTGAATAAGCTGTTGCACAGCCATATATTCCAGGAGGTGGAGTACCAGTTGTAGCAAATTCTTTCCAAGATTCCTTAGAGCACTCATAGATTTGAACTACCTTCTTCAGTTGTTTTTTATTCTTATAAAAGTTGTCAACAACACCTCCATGAATGTAGAGTTGGTCAGTACTTGCTGAGGCATTAGCTGATGTTCGAGGTGAAGGTTCATAATGACTGAGAGGCTGATCTAAAAAATACAATCATTAGTGTAATAATAGAATATACATTTACATTGACACACAAAATAGTAATATAATGGTTGTGACTGTGTATGTGCAGAAATATAGTCTCTTCAAACTTCGTCTCCATGACTGTCAATGAAAATCATGAAATGGTCAAAGATGAGGTAGTTATTAGTGTTAGGCTTTAGTAGCTGAGTTTGTCTTCACCTATTTAATACATACCATACAGGTCAAGGAATGTGCCTTTCTTGAAGTTGTAACACTGCCTCTATCTTAGCCTTGCAATGTAGATGCTAATGTTTATTATAATACCATTATATAGTTACAATAAATAATATATTTAATTACTTTGTAACATTATAATTGTTATGTTGTTAACCGAAAATTTTAATTATTAATACATCACAGGATACGTAGATGCATCATATTAAAACTAAAGCAACAACTTGTACCACCATAATGATATTTTTAGTTTTAACCGATTAATCGCGGAAGACGCAAATACGCGTCAATTGAGAAAAATCTATAACCGCAGAGGACGCGAAAATGCGTAAAAAACGCGTCTTCACGTCCATTTCGCTCTACAGCCTTGTGGAGTCAAGGAAGCCACCAATCACAATTGCAGACGATTCTATATTGTTGTAAGTATATTTTAGGCATTGATGATTCTGAAAAGTAGCGATTTCTACAGGAATTTAAACCACATTCTTTATAGCAATAAGTAAAAATAAATATTGTTATACAACAGGTGAGACTGCAGGGAGCCCTCTGGCATATACTTCTATTATGCTAAGACCCAGTTGCACTTGATAGTAAGATCACCAACTATTCTGTCAACAATGCAGCCTACCAGCACATCAAAATCAAAGACACCTTGGAGTACCAAACTGAATACACTCAAATATTCTATCATTTTTGTGTTGTACCTGTTTTCATACACAAAAGCCATAAAAAACTTCTCTGTTCACAAAATAAGATTGCTCAGTTCAAAATAAACCACACCCTAAATAAATATCAACAAATTCTTCCTGAATGTAAGACAGATGTGTGCAAAATTACTTTCTCTTACCTCTATGATCGAGTAGCAAACTGCTTCAGCCATGAAATCATACTTCCAACCTTACTAGTGTGCTTACTAAGAGCCTCAGTGTGATGCCATAAAAGTTTTTGCCAAACGGTGCGAGTACTTTGTTGTTTTTAAGTCGGGAACAGCTCCATAGCGTCAAATTTATCAATAGCCTAGAGCGTACTCTATTGTTCGATAATACTGTCCCAGAGGCAATCTTCAAACGTTCATCTTCTTTTTCCCGCTTAGTGTCACCCTCCCACCGAGCAATCAATCCTCTGTGTCTCGCGTGTGCCCTTGACCGCATTATGTAAGGCGCATTATGTAAGGCGCAATTAAAAAAAATTTTCGGGTGTAATCCGTTAATGTTTCTAATATGCTTTTGACCTTTAATTGGCATTACATATAAAATCTATTACTATTGATAATTATCCAGCATCTTGATGATACTAATATCTCCTAAAAGTACTGTTTGTCTCAAAGTTCACTGGTATCAGTTGTCAAACAAGTAGTCATTTTCTCTACCTAGCCAAGCACATGCAGCCAGTAACCATAAAGTACAAGAGCAGCTGTCAAGACAAATAATTGCATGCAGATAAGAGTTGTTAAAACAATTCTACTTGTACCTCCAATAAAGCATAAAAATCAAAAATTGTGCCTGTTTTCAACTGGATATTTAGTATTCGCAATAATGTATGTTTATTATAACATCGTGAATAATACACATTCTGTTAATTATAATTCAGTGAAGATGTTGGAAATGCAATAAATTAAAGGAATATAGCTTGAATTAGGTTAAAATAATTCTTAAAATATACACGATAGGAGATAAAATAGGACAGAAAATAGAGATTTTTTTTGCGAGAGAAGTATGAAAAAAATGGACAAGTAAAATTTTCTCGAAACACGAGTGATATTAATTAAAATTACAGTCGTCAAAAATTTATTCCATCCTGACTCCGCCTACAGTTATACTTTACATTCCTTTGCTAAATAAGCATTGCCCAGAAATATATTGCTTATTGGATAAAAGTTCTACAAGGTTATGGTAAGACTAATCAGATCATTGTTTCAGTTTTTTACGGTTTTTGCATATGTCTACATTTAACGTATTCTCAACAAATTCAATAGATATGTAACAACTTTATATTTGAACTATTCTGAATATTTATATCTCAATAGAAATAATAGATAAAACAGAAGAGTTGTTAACCTAATAATAGATTGCCTATCAAGTGGCTACTTGAGGTTGACTGCATTTCAACATCACATTAGATAGAGGTTAAATTACCTTTATTATAGGGGCCAGGATTGGCTTCTACATCTCCACATAGTAATAATAGTTTCAGTTTTAGTGAAGTAGTTCTGGAATGAATTTCTTTTAAGATATTTATTGAACTATTCCAAATGGACCACATCAATGAGAGAAAGTGCATTTCTTCTTTGCCATTTGTCTTTGGTTGTTTTATTATAGCATAGAATTTATTCGAGTTAGTTTTTGTTTTCCTTCTGAAAATCCAAATCATTGTGATGGCTATTAACAGATATTGAGTGTTAGAGAAACATTGAGGTTGATTGATATAAGAACACCGAGTCTCCCAGAGTGTTGATCTGTATAGTCTTCTGCTGGTATTTTCCCAGTGTGCAGCTGGATAACGATGGCGACCCATTGCTGAAGCTTTAGATAAAATACACAAATTACAATAAAAACTTGCCAAATTTATATCAATAATTAATTTCGTCAACATTATTCTAAAATGGCAAAATTATTAGTAAAAAAGTCAATATTCAGATTATGTTCATAACATAATAGTATTCTTAAAGCTATCGCCAGTGCAGTAATTTGTTTAATTTTTAATTTAATTCAATGAGCTGTTTGATTAAAAATGTTCCCAATGTAAAAAAACTACCTTTCAGAAATAATTTTTATTAACTACAATCATTAGACGGTAGGTAAATGCAAGTTACTTAAATATTAATTTAGTAGAGGAAAGACGGAAGTGAGTAGGTGGATGCAAGTTAATTAAATATTAATTTAGTAGAGGAAAGACAGAAGTGAGTATGTGGATGCAAGTTAATTAAATTCATTTAGAAGAGGAAAGACAGAAGGGAGTAGGTGAATGCAAGTTAATTAAATATTCATTTAGTAGAGGAAAGACAGAAGTGAGTAGGTGGATGTAAGTTAATTAAATATTCTTTAGTAGAGGAAAGACAGAAGTGAGTAGGTGGATGCAAGTTAATTAAATATTCATTTAGTAGAGGAAAGACAGAAGTGAGGTGGATGCAAGTTAATTAAATATTCATTTAGTAGAGGAAAGTCAGAAGTGAGTAGGTGGATGCAAGTTAATTAAATATAGGAGTAAGTAGGTGGATGCAATTCAATTTATTTTTTATTTAGTAGACATAGAGTACTGTATGAAAGAATATATAAAAATTTAAGGTTTAATATAATGGTATCTGATACTTGTGCTATTTATTACTCAACTATACTACTATAGCTCAACAATCTCAATATAACGGAATATAATATTTACTTGCAATAACAAAAGGATTAACAGTATAGTGATATTCATGAATAGCTCATCCGAAGTCCTATTAAAGTCATGAATATTGGAAACACTTATGTGTAAAACCACATCTAGTGAGAGAAGTTATGTTCATTAGCTCAGTTAATAAGCTAGAATCTCATGAAGCATCAAGCTAGTTGAAGTGTGCAGTGATCACTGTCATGACCAAAAGCTAGTTAGTGTCTTATAAACTATGAATATCATTGAACTGGTATTGTCTCTTCTTATTCAATTCCATCCTCATTTACTAAAATTCCAGTGCAATGACAGTGTGCTAATCGCAGTAGCTTACTAATAATTATTCTTGATGGTCGTAATAGGTAAGATTGTGAATATTATTAATTTGAAAGTGGGATACATGCAACCTCCTGAAGTCACACCCTAACTTTGCCGCCTGTGTTTGTACCCATGAGGAATGTGTGTTATATAAATATTTCTGAATAGACATTAGTGTCACTCATGAATAAATAAATCATACACACTGTGCAATTTTTCATAGAGTAAATTATTGTTTATAATTTAAAAATGTTTTGCCTTAAACAAATATATTGTGCAATTGCTCGTTACTCAGCTCATCAAAGCTGAGAACTGCTGTTAAAGATAGAGTGGGGGCCACTTAGGATGTAAGTCCCAAGCTATTAGCAGCTATTATGAAAAGCTAACACCTAACCTAACAGCTATCTAAAGCCACTCTAGATTGTAGTAGAGAATAGCTACACTGTCTAACTGTATGTTGCCCCAAGTTAGGACAATCAGTACAATCAAACTAACTAATAATCAAATAGCGATAAGTATAACAGTAAAAAAAGTCAGAGTTGCAAGTTGCAAAAACTGAGAAAAGTGAGTAGACTGAGAGTGTGAGAGAGAGTTCAGGCTATATTCCAGAGCAGAGCAGACAGAGTGAATAGAGTGAAAATTGTTGTGAAAAAGGGAGTTAATTGTAGTGTACACAGAGTTCATGAGTGAATGAAGTGCAAATAGGGTTCAAGCCTAATTAGGTTAGTGGCTGTCTGTGGCTCCAACATAATAATATTATGACATTTATATGTAAACAAGCAACTTCGTGCATACTTAGCAATTATATTGTCACTCTCTCATTAGTCCCGTTTGTTTATATTAAAGTACAAATATGAAGTCTACGGGTACTCAAAAATGATTACATAAATATTACTTTATTATTAGCAAGCAAACAAAGTATCCGAATACAGTCAGGGAATCTTTGTTTGCTTAGTTGTCTACACCGTGCCAAACACAATAATCAGAATATTATTGCTTGTATTATTTAATCATATTATTCAAAGAAATTTTTTGGAAATCTTTGGAATCATGCTGTTTCTGAATCCTGTAAAAGCAATTAGGTCTTTCAAGCTAACTGCAATTAACTTTCTTACACTAATATAGGTGGTACATTATCTTGGTTAATGCGCTGTCCATCGTAGCTGTTCTTACTTGATAAACCCACTGAATATGTCAAGTCCACAAAAGAAGTAATTGTGGCAAATGTGTGAATGAAAGTGAGATGTATTACATCTGTTGCATAACTAAAAATATTTTGAAGCATATAATAAGTAGTATCAGCTGCATTTTTTTATCTTTTAATCTAGTATTTTAGCTTGATAGGCTTCCTCCCAGTTTTTTTTTGTTAGTAATAAAATCTTATTAATGGTTAGGTTCTAAAATGTGCGATAATTTCTTTATAATTGCTTGCGTTTTCAAGTCTCAAAAAGTTGTGGCAACTGGTTACTATGACATTAAACAGTGTTCCCAATACACAATTCATAAATCTTGGCCATGCTTCAGCAGTTTCGTGTTTTTGTGTCAGGAGCTGCTTATAGTCAGAATTGTTTTAAATAATGTATTTGAATAACTTGTACACAATAGCTTGCCCACCATTTGTGCTGAAACACATCACTAGTATGTATATACTGTTATAAGCGTCAGTATTTAAGGCAGTACCAGTGGCCACTGACTATAATATGCTTACTTGATGCAGAGTTGCACAGCTTCCATAACTTCATCAAAGACATTATATTTTGCTAGTATAAAAAGTGAGCATTACTAGCTATATATCAAACCCATTTATTGAGTATTAGCAATTCATCTCACAAACATGCTACTGATACACACATATCTACAGTTGAAGTATGTATATACTGTTATAAGCGTCAGTATTTAAGGCAGTACCAGTGGCCACTGACTATAATATGCTTACTTGATGCAGAGTTGCACAGCTTCCATAACTTCATCAAAGACATTATATTTTGCTAGTATAAAAAGTGAGCATTACTAGCTATATATCAAACCCATTTATTGAGTATTAGCAATTCATCTCACAAACATGCTACTGATACACACATATCTACAGTTGAATGCTAATTTAGTTTATCTACATACTTAATTACACTTACCAGTGATACAAATGTGAAAGCCACAGCCAAACTTGCAATGATGGTCAACTATGTGTATTGTACTTACTTGATAGATAATAATTGCAATTCTGGACAATAAGAAATTGAATTGGATATTTCTCACATTCAGTCTCCAGAGGTCATGCCAGCCACCATTATTGATATAGTAATTCCATAAATGAAGTGGAGACTTATCAATACTTTTATCCAGTCAAAAGTCAATACTGAAATGTATTTTCACTGACTGTAGTAATCCCGCTGTAGCAAACTAGGGAAAACACACATAAGGAATAAAAATCTTGAGCAATTTAACTATATGTCATGAAAAATCCTCAGCCTACTAAGTTAGCTCCACCACTGATGAAACTGCATCATCAAGCAGTGATATAATCTCAACACTGGGCTGTCACTCTACACTCTGAAGTATATCTTATCTTTTCAAAGTGTAGCACAACACTCAGATAAACACATGTATGCCCCCTAGAAACATTTGATATTCCTCAATTGGACAGTTAAGGTATCTTTGATTCTTGTATCTTACAAAAAAATAGTGCATATGCAGTGTTTTGATGCACCCTTAAGAAATGCAGTTGAATGTCCAATTTATTACTGTGTATGCTAATATGATGCATATATCAAACCTCTCATGCATATGGTTACATATCTCTTATATGGATATGTGGTTTACTTCAGGCATTGTAGTATGATACATTCATCAAATCTCTACTATCCCAGAGTGCAACATATCACTTATATGGATATGTGGCTTTCCTTTGTAATTGTCTACTAGCATAAGTATTACTTATCACTTATTATATATATATATATTATATATATAAATATATGAACATTTTTTTTGTTCTCAATAACATTCGAAGAACCACTCTATACCACATGTGAGAACAAAGATTACTCAAAGCTGATATATATATATCTTTCCTTATTCTAATTTTTTACCATTATTTTTGCTGCACATTACACAGCCATTCCTCAAGTACTAGCTACACCACTACTAAAACCCATGAAAGTGGATGTGGTTAGCTAAATGCATTGACAACCACAACCAGAACATACTATCCCACTGAGATCTGGAGGATGTTACACCTTTATCATGTATTTATGCCACCCGACATCTTCCCAGTGTTGGGCTATGCAAGACTAAGACTAGATATGGTCTGTCATAATTTGTAGGAGGCAATATTTTTATTAAAGTGGCATCAGTTAATATCTCAAGGTTTCAAATCTTCATATTTAGCTGTAAATATGATATGCAACCTTTGTTTGGACTATTCTATATCAATAAATAACTAAATGTGTAATCATTTACTCGGCTATATAATGTATATCAATGTTGATAGCTCACCAAACCTTAATATCCGGTATAATAGCAGTAGCTCCGCTCATAAACTATTCCAGGGGAACTATAGCTAAGATAACTGGAAGAAGTCCCACTCAGCGGGCTATTAGAATGCACAAAAGTCCTATTTTTATTTTTAGAGCACTACAAGAGCCAGACAACTGTTAATTGGCTAGATTCTTCAACGGGAAGTGAGCGCAATCTTAACCGGCAGCCAACTACAGGGGCGGATCTAGGATTTTCCAAGGGGGGGGGCTCTTTTAAAAATATAACTAATTTTAGGACGCGTTCTATTAACTTCCTACGTAAGAGTATATTCATAGTTATGATTCATACATTAATTAACTCTCAGCGTGCATGCGCAAGAAGGTTATAGCAGTCGTCCGTCTGAGAAAATGTGAAGCTTTCAGTTCCACGTAGGTACCAGCTTCTGCTGCCAGCGGTGATTGCTTGTTCTTTTGGAAGGAGATTATATTGTAATAGCTAGGTAGTGTTTACTAGCGCTGGGGGTTTGCGCCTTGGGTGCTTCATTTTATTAGCATTACTAGGGAATGAAAAAATGAACTATTAAAATGGCTTAAACAAATAAAATGAATGGATCAGTTCATCATAAAGAACATTAAAGTTAAGTAAGTAGGAATGAAATTTTGATGAATGTAGTAATAATTATTAAGTTTAACCATGAAGAAAGAATATAACGAGCTAAGTAACACAGTTCTGTCCATTGAAATTAATGAGATGATTTTAAAAAATGCAAAAAAAAAAAAAAAAAAAAAAAAAAAAAAAAAGGAGTGAAAAAATATAAGGTAAATGAACATAATTGTTGTTGTAGTTTAATTATGAAGAAATAATGTAAATGGCTAATTATAATGGCATTCTGTCCAGGAAATGAATGAATGAATTATGTAACAATAGGCTCAATAAAATTTATGAATAAAATACAAAAACAATTACAAAGCTATTTTGAGTTTAAAAATGGCAATGACATCATCCAAGTCAATTTTAATATTATAATAATATTCATTAATGCCAGTGATGAAAGCCTCTCTTGCCCCATAGACGTAAATTGGTTTTCAAATTCTTAAGCATGCTATTGGCTCTCTCATTTTCACATGCAGTTACTGGAATAGTGCAACTAATCTGCAAAAAGACATACATGTTAGGGAAAAATCCTTATCACATGCATGTAGAGCAGTGCACAGTGTAGCTGGCCGCTTCACAGCATCAACCTGGCACCATTTTTGCCTCCACCTCCACACTTCAGTAGGAACTAAAGAAGAATTTGGTAAGTCATCAGCAAAGATGAAGATTCCATTATTGAAAGGTGGGGAAGATGAACATGCATTATCAGTCATTGTTGAAAGAGAACTAGGGACATGGACATTACAATGCACTGGCTTGTTGGGGCAAGAGAGGCCTGTGGATGACAAAACAGCTAGTGATGGACTAAGACCCAGGAATAAGTGTTGTATGCTGAGGTGATGATGGAAGATAGTGAACTTTGAGAGGGAGAATGAGCTGGTGGGGATGATAAATCCTTACTGACAAGGATGCCTCTGGAGGAGCGGAAGCATGAGTGGGGGAAATACCCTAAGGAGAAAGTGAAGTCTCTGAACTACTCAGTCTGGGCCTGTTGGGCCCACGTACTCATATTTACAGGCATGCGCAAAGTACTATTTCACGACAAACTTCAGTATCGAACATAAACTCACGAACTTTAAATTATGTATCATTAATATCTTTTTTTTCATTGGTTGTTAAATATTTGCCGACGGCAGTGCTGGCTACCTATAAAAAGGAGCCAGCGTTGTCAAGTCGTTGGATTTTGTTATAATAATAGTGTACAGTGTGTATTTGTGTTTTTAAATAACAATTATACACCTACATCATTTCAACAAACATTATCCCTGGTGGCGGCACTACCAGTTGGACTACGAGGATAAGGGAAAGTCATTCTTGTGGCCCAACATTTGGTGGCAGCGGTCTTGGACAGATCAGCCATTGAGAAGAATAAGTCTAAAAAAAGAGTCTGCAGACAAATTCACAAATTGAAATTGGACGACAATTAATTTTAAGAAGTCGAGGGGCCCTAATTCTAACTGAGCCATTGACTCAACAGGAAACGGTGACAGAACAGGACAGCGGACAGTGGTGGTACAGAGAATCCAACAGTTAACTACAACAAAAAGGAAACTGTATACTGTTTGTCACAAAACTGCTTTATTTCAATCTTATTTTGTGCTTCACCTGTATTACTCCTTTTTTTTTTGTGTGTGTGTGTGTGTGTGTGTAGATCTCCCTCAGGAAGCTCACGTCAGAGGGTGCCAATATGTCCAAACGGTCGAAACGACGCAAGAAAACTGCTATTTCGAATTTGACTACGACAATTTCGAATTTCGAAACGGACACAATTGTGTCTAACGACCAAGACGACGATGCCCTCGAGCTACTCGATTGCAGAACGGCGGAAGACGAAGTTATACCGGGGGCAGAGGCTACCAAGTATCGCGAAGGGAATCGAGAAAAGGATGAAACTATAGATACGCTAGAAACACTAACGAAAATGATGAGTTTATTAATGCAAAAAGAAATAAACCGAGCTGAAGAGGACAAAGCGAGGCGTGACAAAGAAGAGAAGGATCATAAAGAGCAGGAACAGAGATGGGAGAAACTCTTTACTGCTCAGGAAGAAAGAAATGAAACATATCGAGAGGCAGAGCTCAAAAGAAACAAAAAAAATACTTATTGCTAATTCTTTGCCAAAATTTACTGATAGAGACCAGCTAGATTCATTTCTTATACGTCTGGAAACAATTTTGGAGAAAGAAGACATACCAAATAATCAATGGGTAGAATATCTAACTAAAGTACTTTCTGGTCGACCTGCACAAGTTTTCACGCATTCTATTCCTGAAGACGTGAAAAAGTCTTACCAAGCCACAAAAAATGCTTTATTAGCTGCAGTAGGCTTAAGTCATGAGCATTATGTTCACCAGTTCTGGGACTGTTTCACACATTTTAATTCTTCTCCAGAAGAAGTAGTACAAAAGTCAACAACTATTCTTACACGGCTGTGGACAGGGTTAGACTTAGCACAGTTTAGGTGGATGATGCTCAAGCTTCACATACTCAACTGCTACACTTCAGAGTGTGTTGCCTATGTCAAAAGATTTGACCCTCAAGATTGCTTCCAACTCATTGATGTGCTCAGAAATTATGAAGAGGCACACGGCAAAGCAATAAAGTACAAGCCCAGAAAGCAGGTAAACCCGGCATATAACAATGATCGAAAGACAACTGTGAACACAACAGCTTCAAGTACATCCACAAGGACAAATGAATGGGATTCGAATGAAAGAAAACATACCCAGGGAATTGTATGCTATCATTGCAACAAATCTGGACACAAATCATATGACTGTCCAGATAAAAGTCAAAGAGGAACTCAGATCACAAAGGAAAGAAATAACAGAGTTACTGTACCACCATCTAGTCGAAGACTAGTCGGTAACAATATTGTTCGAGGTATGGTTAATGGACAAGAAACTGATGTCTGTGTTGATACAGGAGCTGATGTAACTGTTATACAGAGTGACTTTGTAGATGATCACCAATTGACTGGAGAATACAAGATTGTTGGAGGGTTTGACAATGCTCAAGGTACACGTAGGCCGATGGCTGAAGTAGAAATAGTGATTGGTCACTTAAAGCTAGTACGAACAGCAGCTGTCATCCCAAATGATCCAACGGCAGCCGGAGTTTTACTAAGTGTCAAACTTAGCAGTCCAGAATTAAAAGATCTCATCAACTTATCATCACAAGGAGACATTCAATCAGCGGTAGTGAATATAACCAGAGCTCAAGCAGCAGCAGAAGGAAAGAAAGAAATTGATGATAAAATGGTAGAGAAAAATGATGGATTGCAACCAAAGAAGCCAGAAGAAATTGCTATTGAATCCATACAAAACAATGATCAGATAAACAAATCTTCAATGGAGCAAAATGATTTGCTTTTGGAATGTCCAATTGCTATGCCAGGAGAATCAGACTGGGAAAAGTTCGCAGAAGATACAAAAGCAGATATTACTTTGCAAGAGTGGAAAAAAAAAGCTGATGAAGATAAAGATGGTTTTTATTGGAACAATGGAATTCTCAAGAAAACAGTTTGCAATGACCTTGAAGAATCTTATCAGCAATTAGTAGTGCCTGCAGGTCACAGACAACAATTGTTGCAGCTTGCTCATGACCATAACGGCCATCTTTCGACCAAAAAGATTAGAGCAGTGCTGAAGAGAATTGTAACTTGGCCTGGTATTCACAAAGATATTGTGGAGTGGTGCACTCGTTGTGACATCTGTCAGAAAGAAGCCAGAGCTAGAGCACCTAGAGCTCCAATGGAGGAGATTCCTATAATGACAGTGCCTTTTGAAAAAATTGCTATAGATTTAGTGGGACCATTCCAGAGATCAAAGGCAGGTTACAAGTATCTTCTGACTGTCATTGATTTAGCATCACGGTATCCAGAGGCTTTGCCATTGAAGATTGCTAGTGCAACAGAAGTAGCTGAAGGACTACTTGAGGTGTTTGCTCGTCACGGACTGCCAAGGCAGATATTGTCAGATCAAGGATCAAATCTTACTGGCAGAGTGATGACTGAGCTTTGTCAAAAGTTAAAAATTGACAAGATCCATACCTCATCTTATCATCCAGAGTCTAATGGATGTGTGGAACGTTTTCATGGAACTTTAGTGCCCATGTTGAGGAAAGCAATAGACAGCAAATTGGATTGGCCAGATCAAATTAAGTTTTGTCTGTATGCTATTAGAGCTGTTCCAAATCGTTCTACTGGTTACTCTCCATTTGAAATTTTACACGGAGTTAATATGCGTTCACCAGTGGATCTGGTGGTGGAAGGATGGATGTCGATTGAAAAGAAGTCTTTTAATGTGACTAAATGGATGGAGAACTTAACAATAGATTGGAAAAGATTAAATATATAATGTATGATAATGGATTGATGGCACAAGCCAAAGCCAAGCAACAACATGACAAGAAAACTCAAGTAAGACAAATTAATGAAGGAGATATGGTTTTGCTTCGTTCTCCAGGAATGTTAGGGAAATTGGACACACAGCCTGGAAGGGTCCTTTTGAAGTTCTTAGAAAAGTTAGCAGAGTTAATGTTGAACTTGGATTTCCTGGAGGAACCAGAAAGAAGAAACGAGTTGTTCATGTCAACCATATTAAGCCATACAAACAAGCTGAAACTAAAGTATTGAGAGTGATGGTAATAGCAGAAGACCCTGATGAGGATGAACTTACTCCATTGCTAAGAGGCGATCAGTTGAATCCAGTACAACAGAAGGAACTCAACCATTTCTTGGAGTCGATGTCAACTGTTTTCACTAATGATCCAGGTTTGACCAATGTATGCAGTCATGACATAGATACAGGGAATACAAAGCCAATAAGAATACCACCATATGCTTTATCACAAGCCAAAAGAGAAGGAGTGAAGAAGGAGATTAATATTTTACAAGAGATGGGAATTATTGTATCTTCTACTAGTCCATGGTCATTTCCCATAGTGCCTATTGTGAAACCGGATGGATCTATTCGAGTGTGTGTAGATTATCGTAAGTTAAATTCTGTAACTGTGCCTGATCCATACTTTATGCCCAAAATTGAAGATTTGATATGCCAAGTTGGAGACTCAGTATTTCTTTCCAAGATAGACTTAAGCAAAGGTTTCTATCAGGTTCCATTGACCTTGTCAGCCAGAGAGAAGACAGCATTTATTACACCATTTGGGAAGTTTCACTTTACAAGGATGCCATTTGGATTAAGGAATGCACCGACAACTTTTCAAAGGCTGATGGAAGTGGTGTTAGTTAAGCAGATTGAGTTTGCTTCACCCTATATTGATGATATTCTCATATATTCTCAATCTTGGAAGGATCACCAACATCACATTTCAGCTGTAGTGAAGGCTTTGCAGCAAGCTGGGCTGACAGCCAAGCCATCCAAGTGTCTGTGGGCGAAATCTAAGCTGGAGTATTTGGGTCATCTGGTTGGTAATGGTCAAGTGGAAGTTCCAGAAGCAAAAATACAAGCATTAAGAAATTATAAACTTCCAGAAACAAAGGCACAGTGATCATTTCTAGGTCTAGCAAGCTATTATAGACGATTTATCGAACGATTTGCTGATTGTGCAAAGTTACTTCATGATGCTACAAGGAAGGAAGCACCCCTGACAGTAGAGTGGACTGAGGAGAGACGTAAGTGTTTTAATCATTTATGTACTGTTTTGTGCAAATCATGTATGTTACATATACCAAAATCTGATGATCATTACTTGTTGCAAACAGATGCTTCTTGTGATGGTATTGGAAGTTGTTTAAGTGTTTGCAGGAATGAGCAGGAATTGCCAGTGGCATTTTATTCTCGTCAGCTGAGAGCTGCAGAAACCAGATATTCTGCTACTGAGTTGGAATGTCTTGCAGTGGTGGAAAGTGTAAAACATTTTGAAATATATTTGGATGGTCACCAATTCACAATTCAAACAGATCATAGAGCTTTGGAATATTTGAGATCAGCTACATTTGCAAACAAGCGATTGTGTAGGTGGGCATTACGATTGCAGGGACTAGATTTCAATATAAAATATAGACCAGGCAGAAGTAATGGCAATGCAGATGGCATGTCTAGACAAGCTTGGAAGAGCTCTTTAAAAGAAAATTCTGAAGAACGTCCGAGGACAGACGTTAACTAGAAAGGGGGAGATGTTGGGCCCACGTACTCATATTTACAGGCATGCGCAAAGTACTATTTCACGACAAACTTCAGTATCGAACATAAACTCACGAACTTTAAATTATGTATCATTAATATCTTTATTTTCATTGGTTGTTAAATATTTGCCGACGGCAGTGCTGGCTACCTATAAAAAGGAGCCAGCGTTGTCAAGTCGTTGGATTTTGTTATAATTGGCGAGCGAGCGTAGCGAGCGAGACACTTACAGGGGTAAAAATGAAAAAATCGGGGATGTTTATTTATTTGTATATATGTTTGGACGTACGTATGTCATTTTGTACTTTGACCCTCGCGTTTTTGTGTTAGTTATGTGTTCGACCCCGTCCCAAATTGCACTACACAGAATCCTCTGGTTTATCGATCAGTACCCGTATCACCCTAGAAATAGAATTGTTTACCGTTTTGAATTCTTTTGCGGGTGCAGTTAAAACTTGAAAACTTAAGGGACTTCCATTTCTATTCGAGTTAGTGGTGGTGGTAAGTCAATGCGCTCTTTGTCATGGTTATAAGCCGTGCGCAACAGTATTTACTTGAAAATACATTGTCCACTAGACTACCGCTAAGGTAAGTCTGTGTAGGTGCATGTCCAGTTGTGTCAAAATATTGTGTGTTACAACCACTACTTAGCTAAAGAATATTACAAAGAAAACGTTTAAATAACGTGTATTGTTTTGTTGTTGTTATTTTCCTTCAATTCAAGCAGTTGCAGAGAGTTTGTAACTATGGCACTGAAATCCCTTTACCTTGTATGCGAAATTAAAAAACTGGACCTTATTTTCAGTAGCTTCAGTGTTAGAAGTCAAAATCATTCATATAAAAATAGTATAGTCTTTAGGCTCGCTCGCCATTTTGTGCTCAAGCACATCACTAGTAATAGTGTACAGTGTGTATTTGTGTTTTTAAATAACAATTATACACCTACATCATTTCAACAAACATTATCCCTGGTGGCGGCACTACCAGTTGGACTACGAGGATAAGGGAAAGTCATTCTTGTGGCCCAACAGGGCCTCCTAAACAATTCAACACACTTCTGACAAGCTATTAGCTAAATGCCCATATGATGTAAAAATCTGTACAGATTTTTAATCTGGCCAAGCAATTACATTAAAAAAAAGTTTTAGCGGACAGCTCAGCTATTTAAGCTGATGTCAATATATATTGACAGTCATTTACATCTAAGAAATTCTGTTGATCTGAGGTAATACCTTAATAAGTAAGTTCCCTACCTAGCTAGCTAAGGGAGAGCTAAACAATAATATGAAACTGTTAACTACATTAACACAATCTAAATGGTGTTATAAAATACTACTACCTTCACCTGCTTACTTGGTAGGAGGTTTTAAAAACAGCCTAGTTTTATTTGTTTAGACGCGCTACCATTCAAAAGGACGAATTGCAAAATTCCTGACTCAGCATATAAAAATTGATGGAGTGCGCCTATTAGAAGGCTACGACCGCAGCAAAAAAAGGAACTGGACAGCGAAAAGTATATTGTTCTCGTACTTTTCTGGCTTAAGGTAAGAAATGAATCCATTGGCTAGCTAATGAAGGCTCACCTTGAAGAAAGGGGGCTCATCATGAAAAAAGGGGGGCTCGTACGACACTAGTCGAGCCCTCCCTAGATTCGCCCCTGAACTACCACACCCTTACTATACTGAGGATTGTTCAGTTATAGTGCTCAATTTGGGTTCGTGTGACCACACCTTTTTTTCTTTCTTCACACGCAAGTGAGTTGGTGACTTATAAACCATTGATTTGGTCTATCCACGGGTCAGATATTATTTGTCTTTTTAGGTTTAGAAGAAACAAATTTATATACTTTGAAGAATATTTCCTCAGAATAGCTAGCTATAGCTAGTATACTGCGTAGCTACATAAATAGTAATATAAAAATACAGAATTCTTATGAAAAAAGCAAAACTACAACATAAAAGAATGGTGTCTACACTTTAATATGCTGTTTTATTATGTATTTAAACCATTACTGATCTAGTATGTTTTTTTTCTAGTAGTGTTTTACATCATATAGCAGTACATTATTGTTAAATGGTGTCTCATTGTGCTGTCAATTATTGAAATCTCTCACACTGACTCTCATACTAAAAAACAACAACAACAAATTAGCTGAATTCTTGCACAACATCCTATGGAGTCTATAATAAGCGGGAGCACTTTCATTTCCATATTTGATCCTTGTATTCAAAACATGAAAATAGCACGATTTATTACTCTAATATATTATTGTCTTTTGTCAAGTCTTTCAGTCACATATAACAGTTGTAATAGTTTGCTATAATGCATGATGATCTTTAAACATCTAACTGCTTGGTGATCTCTAAAACTTCCTATAACAGTCTATTCATCTCTTATAGTGTTTAACGACATTTTTCAGTGTCTAAATGTTTACAAATCCTCATGTCACTCTGCTCAATATTATAAGAAATGTATGTGCTATTTTTTTGTCTTTTGAACAAAGAATTGCTTGCATTCATGTATTGTGACAGCCTCTGCATTTGACTACAAACATTACATACTCTTATGATAACAAAGTATGCATTTGGGAAATAATTTTTGTTCCAATTTGTACATGACTCTGGAATGCCCGATTTATTACCGGAGTTACTACTCCTGAGTGGCCACTGGTCTGTTCCTGATACTTTTACTAGTCCCTCTACCTAATCCCTGAGTTAGGGTGGAAGGTTGCAGGAATGACTAATATTTTTAAGTAAAAAGGTGATACAAAATAGGCACAAACTGAGCAGTAACAAAAATGGGCTTGCTCAAGGCCAGAATATATAACCAAGGCAAGCCTAGTGGGAAACAAATAGAACATACAGTGTAAGCATGCCTCATGGATGAGCACATGACACTCTAGCTGTTCACGCACACATTCCACACCACATAGACGGAAGAATGCGTAGGAACATAAAACAAATGAAAAAGAAACAAACACATAAATGACGATGAACAGTCAGTAACAATTCTTGTGCATCCGTTAAGACGGCCCCACAACTTATGTGTATTCATATTCAAAGAAAATGTATGAAATTATTTAGCTACTAATGTGGATAAACATAGATAAAAGTGATAATAATAAACACTATTATGAATTTATGAATAATATTTGCCTAACAGAAATAATACTGTATGAAAATAATTATATAAAAACAATATGAAATAGTATATCAACTAAATAACAAATGTGATGGTTCAAAGTAAACATATCAAGTGCTGTACTTCTTTTGAATAGCAGCTGCAGTGTTAGGATGGCCAACTATTGGACTTCTCAAGGCATCAGCTAGTGTACTCCAGTTTCTGTCTCTTCCATCTGTTAACCACTCATTCAACATGTCCAGGCAACTTGGTTCAGCTTTATAGTGACGATGAGTTTCAATAGAGTTTAGAGTAGCCATTGTCAGACCAAGTTTGAGACCAATTTGCTTCCATTGCACTCTGGCTTCATAGAGTTCTTCATAAACCTTGCCCAAGTCTTCTGTATTTAATTCTGAATTAATAATAAATTAAAAATTAACTGTGATTGGATTTCATACCATTTGCTTATGACAGTTCTCAGTATTAATTCACTTGAAAAACAAACAATAAATGTATTATATGATATTAATCGTTCCAATTCTTGAACTAGAGAACACGTGATACAACTTTCCATACAGAGACTAACATATCAGTAATTATGAACTGAGAAGGATATGAATAAAAAAATTCTTTTATTAAAAAGTGACACTTATGTAGCTGAGAACTACCTTTAAATATTTCTGTGAAACATAATCAGTTGGTTGCTTTCAAGATTAGTTGATGACAGACTAATGAATAAATGCGTAATAACTTGAGATACCAATTAGTAGACCATTACACTATTCTCTGTTTTTAACAGGTTTACTAAAGAACACTGAGAATATTCATGACCATATTTAGTCCATTTTATAATACTTATACGTTTTAGTAATTAAATCAGAAATGATACAAGCAACATTCTTTGCTTCACAGATTGAACCTATTTGTTTCTTAGAGAATTACTGCTAAAGCTAACTATCGCGAGTAAAAATAGAAATACATATAAAACACTGTGACTCACCATTAGATATTAGTGAACATATACTTTATTACACTGCTTGCAGGCATATGATTTACTGAAGTGTACTGCTGGAAAATCTGTAGTGTGCTTGAGAGGAAACTATGTAGTAAACTCTTATTCTGGAACAAAAATACACTGGATTGGTAAAACTTGAGTAAACATAGGAAGTTGTACATGTGGTTTGTAGTTTGTTCCAGAATTAGAGTTTACCACACGGTAAACTATGCAGTAAATTTACAGTAAACTTCGGTAAGACAAGGACTGGCAAACAGTGTTATTTAATGAAGAGAGAAGCCTAAAGTAGAAAATAGAGCTTAGATATGCAGTTTTAAGTTAGTAATATTGAGTGTAGACTGCAGAGTTATTTTGATACAATTCAGGTGACAGTGTGCCTTCCTGGGACTAGCCTTGACCAGCTAATAAGGTATTCATAACTGGGTGTTGTTCTATCACACTGAATCCTGGATAAACTCCCAGCTATTCCATACTCCTTGACACACTGTAATTAAAATGGTTAACTAAGTGCAGTACCAGTGCAGCATTAGGCTTAGAAATATACAGTTAGAGTATTTCCTAATTGGAAAATATATTATGTCATTCGAAGTTATAGATGGTGTTAGTACAGATGTGGAGGAGCCATAGGAAGTTGAGAACGAAGTTCTGTACTAATCAGTGCATGTATGTTGTCATGATTCAATGTATTGTATGCCTTTACTTTGTAGTAAACCTTATCATGTAAATTAAAGTAACCCACTTTCATAAAATTAAAGCACCCATGTTCATTCCATCCAAGAGAAAAATGTCTATAAGGTTGAAGATATTCATTTATCAGTCAGTGAGGAGTTGGGCAAGAATAACAATATGCAAGAGGAACTTCACACAGATTCTGACAAAAAAACTGAAAACAAAGACAGGATAGTACTTTTTGAGCAGAAGTGCAAACTTTTTCAATTCGATCAGCCTAAAAAGCAATGGAATGAACATGGGAGAGGCAAACTTCAAATATTTTCACAAATAAGCGTAGCATAGAAGAAAGTGGAGGACTCGAAGTAGAATCGTCACTTTCTTCTATGCTACGCTTATTGCTGTCACCTTGACAAACAAATTGTTGGTTTACTTCGGATGGGATTTCTCCTTTAGTGCTCACTTCAATCGGTAGATCATCATCTGAAGTATCATGTGGCTTTTGAGTACTATTAATTCTTGTTGATGAATATACACATTTCAACTCAACTTCTTTTGATAAAGTAACATCAGTTGTATGGTCTTTTACACTTGCTTGTAATAATATATCATTCTCTTTATCATTTCTTTGGGGGAAAGAATCAAAGGTGTGAGCAGTGGAATCGAAGTCTATTACATTTACTTTGAAGAAGGGTGAGATGCTAGATCAAATTTCTCCTACACGTAGTCAGTCTTCAGCAACAAATGAAGTTGACAAATTTTCAGGGAAAGACAATGGCAGTGATTGGACTCAGACTGAGAATAATGAACGCAAAACTAGATGTTTACCAGTGACTTCATCAATACCGTCTTCTATTGCAACAGTGGAACATGCCAATTGCAATGATGATGAGACTAGCGACAAAACAGATTTGATTAAATCGGAGTGTCTGTCGCAGAACTGTGGCCACTTTACAGTCTTCCACACATGCCTCATAAATCTCTCCTCTATCCTGAATCATGGTTGGATTTGACAAAATACACATATACGATTTATTAAATTCATCCTGAATGTGAGTTGGTTCTGACGAGGAACACATGCCAGGTTTAGCATTACTGGAGATGTTGCTAATAGAGCACTTCAGTCTTTCTTGATTCTCTAGCTGATTTGTGGTCGGAGATGCTTTGTCTGGCAAAAAATCCTCTTTTTCACCTATCACACATAAATCTGTGCGAGTAGAAACCAGCTTTTGACCACAATCTGTGTCATTATTATCAGTACTGATCACAGCAACATCAGAAGCTAAACTTGTATTGTTCCCACGAAATTCCTGTCTCTCATCACCAGTTGCAGATGTCACATCAATCTGTTTCCCAATTGAAAGATTTACTGACAATGAGTGCCTAGAATTTTTATTGATACGTCTGACTGCATTTTTTATAGATTTACATCGCGATATTGGAGATGGTTTTATCAATAATTTGCTTTCAACTAATGTTGATGTAGGCAACATACAGTCTGAACAATATTTTTCACATTCATCATTGAAACTGTAACATGAACTACACTCCCAAAAATTGTGATTGTTCACTTTTACCATAAAGTGATCCTTTTTGCAGGCATGTTTAATTTTTATAGGCAAAAGAGCACTTTTCTCTGCACAATCTCTAAATAAAGATTTAAGTGGCTCCGCAACACTCGTAGATTTAGACTGAATAGTACATGAATAGCTTAATTTGTCAGTACAATCACCATTTTCCCCAATTTCTTTAAGTTTAGCCTAAAATAAACAAAAGCAAAACAAATTGCAAGGGATTTAAAAAAAATCAAAACTACAGTAAGTAATTTATTTTAGTCTACTCCTGCATTAAATATTAAATATACCTCAAACATAATATATCCAAAGGATTAATTAAGAAAGAAGTTTTATAGTTGTAGGTGACTAATGATGGCAAAGAAAAAGTAAACACTATTATTAGTATTTACATTCTGATTGCAACAGTTGGCATGAAAAGGGTAAATACTGATATGCAATAGATAGTGCAGTAGGAATATATAGCTTTCCTCAGAACACTAGTTGGCTAACCTGCAATAGTAAAAGATCCCTTGATATTGTCTTAATGCTTCTTGATCTTTCCATAAATACTTCACTAAGACAGTCCATAGTATTGTTCTATCATGCAATCACATAAAACGAAATCATTTTTGAAGATTACAAACTGAAATATTACACACCTCCAACTTTGAGTTATCTTCAGACGGAGAAAAAGATACGTGAACTGAAGTGTGTTGATTTTCCAAGGAGAGATACTCTATTTGAACAGTAATATCATAATACATTAGACATGTAGATTACCTCTAAACTTTGTACCCGATGTTGGACCACAAATTGTCAACTGTTTTCTGTTTTCTCTAGTTGGCAAGCCACTTTCATAGAGTATCTGTGCACAACATTATGTTGTCACACCAAATCAACAAATTAGGAATTGAAATACCATTTTAGAGGTTTTCATACGAGTAGAACTTGAAAGAATACTTGTAGCTTTCTTGAGATATTTGGATTGAGTAAATTCATTTGCACTACTCCAATCAGCAAGAAGAAAATAAATCTATAACAATAATTTATTTAATGAACACTGTTTTCTAAGACAATGCTACATAAATAAAAAGAATCAGCGCAACAACAATATTTTGAATGACATAGCTAACAAGTCATTTGTGACAAGAGCATCAACATTTCACACTTATTTCTTTCTCAACAGGCTTTTATCACAAGTAATATAACAGATAAAAAGGTTTTCATACGTACGTGTGACTGATTTAAAGCTGCTTGTTGAGCATTTCCTCCTGAAAAATAATGGTGCACAGATTCTAGATCATTGCTACTAATAGCTACATAACCTAATGCCATATTAGCTTCATGTAATATGCAATTAACATCTTCATCATTCATATCAATAGTTGTTGATCCAAGAAGTGTAGTAAGAGCTGACCAGTAATGATGACTCCATTGCCTAAAACACTAATAACAAAGTGCACAAATAATATCAACTAATTTGATACACTGCAATAATAATCTGACTAGGTAAAAATCACTCTCTTGCATTGAAATCATAGAAAATAATTATGTTTCAACCAGCTCTATCAGTTAATTTTTTGTCATAACTTTTAAAGGTAATTACATAATTCTATGCTACATGCTATGCATACAATAACAGTACAGGTGAACTTTCATGACAACACTAAGTCATGTTTATTTACATTAAGTGAATGTTTTTTATAAGTGTATGTATCCTTGAAAACTTAAATGTTAATAAATTACCATCTCTGATCAACTTCATGATTTAATTAGCTTCAAATTTTCTTAAATAAGTTTGAAATATTATATAACACAAATATGAACATACATTTATTTTCAAACAATTGAGACAGTGATAAATACAACTAAACACAAGTTCACATGAATTACAATATACTTTTTGTATGTACAATATTTCATAGCTAAGAGTGAAATTGATAAAGTTTGACTATCGTCTATTAATTTAAAGTTGAGTAATACTGTTTTCAAGTAAGGGTTCACGTAAATCAGTTGTTACTAAAGTACACAGCTTTTTCTCTTCAGTGGTCTGCAAATCCTTTGCATTTGATTGGCCATGCTGCAAATGTTTCTTTGAGTAATAATACTGCCGTAGTTTCTTATAGTATATAGCTTGAATTTTATACATAGATGAGTCACGATAATTATAATAAATGTTAGAAATACTGCTGAAGTAGAAATATTAAACAATATGAGCTTATAACTAACTTTTGCTCGTCTAATATGGTATAACACTAAAGACAAAACAATTATGTTCAGAATAAATGATGCCTCAAAAATATTTGTCAAAATCGTGTCATAAATTTTCCCCTTAGCCAAGGAAATATTGCAATTCCTGAGAATACTGATGATATAATTATTAATATGGTAGCTCTTTCATTGTTTTTGAGAATTGAGTAGCTAATGCTAATGAAAACACGTACAAAAAGCAGCATTCCAATCCAATATCGCTAAGCTTTCGAGTAAGGTGCATATTAGGTGTCCAATAAATGGGTTAATCCATCTGAGTCCTTTCTTTTGAGAAAAGCTTTTCAAGCAATATCCAAACGTCAAGAGAAAGGTATAAGGTATAAGAAAAACAGTAACAACAAAAATAGCAAACAAGGCTAGAGGAATGTGTTTGGTTCGAAAATATAAAATATTAGGATCTGTTCTCCATCTATACTCCTGCGATCCTTCAGAGTATAATACTTTAACATAGGAGAGTATTTCTTGTGAATTATAAAGCAGTTTACTGTATGATAGAAGAATTACTGTAGCAAGCACAGCAACAGGATTAGATCCCAATATTTTTACTGCTTTAGGTGATAACTTACAGATAATTATAATGCATCCCACAAGGAACCACAGGTAGAAAGGAAACACAAACGGAAGCCAAATATATGAATAGGAATCAAGCCCATCATAAAAGCAAGTAGATATACCAAAGTCTAAGTTCAACCATGAAAATATTAATTTAAGTGGAATGGCATTTGCTCTGTCATTTGGAATGATAAGGTCGTGGCAAATATACAAAACATTAGCATAAAGAATTAAGCCATTCAGTGTTCCAGTTGCAATTGTAAGTCGAGAACTTAATAGTAGAATAATAACTGTGATGCCTGCTACTATAAATAAAATACGCAAACTCAAATAGTTTTGGCCAGAGCATTTTGAACAACTCAAACTATTCAGAAGCAAACTGTTGTTGTATGAACAAGATCCACACACAATTCCCATATGATTCTCTTTGCACAGTACATCATCATTGAAGGAAGAAAAATTCAGCCAAATATCAGCAGTGGAAGTATTGCACAGTCTTGGAGGACAATCTGGAGACCACATCAGACCCATGTAGCTATTGTTACTGTTAAACAAAAGTTGCATCCAACCAAATTTAGGGCATTTTATGAGGCCAGTTGCACTATTGCATAAGTATTTGTGTCCAGTTACTTGCAATATACTATTATCACACTCACATGCATTATTTTCCAATACAAATCCGGGCAAGCAATCCACTAAATTTAACTTAACAAATAATGAGGCAACTTCTAGATTGCATTGTGGAGGGTACACTGATAAAGTCTCTATGTTTCCTTTGCTTAATATCCTAAAACCTAGATTTCGACAACCTTGTATCTTGGCATAAATGTAAGGTTCACTGAACAATTGTGAAGAATGCTCAGGAATGCTAGAACTCAATGAAAAAGCTGCTCTTTCTGCTACTGCAATGTCAAACTCCCCTAATGTTATGACCGAAATATGAAATGTTTGACCTCTTTGGATACTAATGCTAACATGCCTGTCTTGCAATAATCTGTCCTTATACTCTCCACAGTAACGTACTTCTATCGTTGAAGAACTTGCATACAAATTTTGAAAGTTATCATTTGTTCTAAATAATTTTTGAAGGATTTGAAATCCATTCATAGATGTTTGAGCTCCAGCAACTTTGCAGTACTGCAGTGCACCACCATAAAATCCTGTACCAGAAGATGCCAAGTTATTTGTTAAATTTATTTGTGCAGAAAAAAGAAACTCATATCTTAACTTAAAAAAACAAGGAATTACACTCGTGGTATTTCAGATTTTCACACAATCGGGTGTCAGTATAAGTGTCATCAATGTACATTGCTCCCCCAGATCTCTTTGCTGAATCGTTAGTAAATTCAGTATACATTGGTATTTGAAAATAAAAGCTATTCTTGACATGGCCAGATTCAGAAGTGAACATCAATAAAATTGCTCCACCATTTTGTGCTTTATTAATGCAAAATACATGGAACCAAAAATTGTTACATTACTCTTCTCTGCATGAATAGCTCCTCCCAGTTCTCCTGCTTTGTTAGAGCAAAACAATACTACAGCCTCATTGAAATTTCCAGAACATGCTTGCTGTAATGATATAGAGCTGTACACAAGGTAGGTTGTTTGTATTATTAATGAGCTCTCTGAAGCAAAAATAGCCTGTTGCACTGCCTTAGGCAACTTTGTTTCAACCAAAAGTTTATAACTAACTGTTAGGAGAACGAATTAAACACAGTATTAGATACGAAGTAAATTTCTGCATTATTGGCATATTCATTGAAGGTCATGCTGGTATTATCAGCATTCAAGTCATCAGTTCTCACGATTCTAGAAATTGATATAACCGTATGAGCTGAACACAGCAAAACTACAATAGCTGCACTGGTCATTTCAATCCAATCTTTCAAGGATAAGATTGTTGTATTGTAACCACAAAAATGGTTTAAATCAATTGATTTGATGTAGACTTGGAGGTTCGAATGTTGGCTTTTATAGACTATTCACTGTTTTTGTTATATAAATTCTTAATGGATGTTATTCATAATGGATGTAAGGTGTGTAAATGGACTGTTTACCTAAATATAGGCAGCAAAATATTATTTATTTATATTATGATGATGACCTATAGAATAATCTATGTAGCTAGCTGTTAAAAATCAGTGGACGTACTTAGAGAAGTTAACCTGCAAGGGATGCTCACCAGTCGATTCAACTCAAAATTCCAATTTCAGCACTCGTATGTACAGTAAAACTACCTCTGTGGGTAGCCAAATATTATTTATTTACATGATGATGACATGACAATAGGACATTACGTACAAAAGCTAGTAGTGATGTAGAACTAACTGCTTCCATGTACAAAAAAAGGCCCGGAATTAATAAAGTAGAAAAATATAAATTTTAAATCGTCATTTTGATGCCTATTTCAACAATCAATTGTCATTCATTTCGAAAATGAGAGTGACAGACAGAGAAAAATGACTATGCACACTGAGGGTTAATAATAAAAAAACAGAATACATGTAACTAGCAGAGATCTTTTAAACGAAGACTTCAGAAAAAAATTTAAGCATTGAGATTAGCTCTATTTTAACTTTTATTGGCCTTAGAAACTGAGAATACTTACAAAATGAAGCACCAAAGGTGCAAACCGTCAGCGCTGTTAAACACTACCAAGCTATTACAATATAATCTCTTTCCAAAAGAACAAGCAATCTGTTAGCTATTTTAAGGGTGCCCGCACACCGCCTATGCAATTTTTTGTTGATGGTTGCTATGCACGATTACTACTTTTTTGTTCGTTTTATAATTTTTTGTCTTAGGAGCTATTGCCATATTTTCTGGATTTACGGATGGCACAGGAGCTATTTTCTTGGATAATGTCCAGTGTGTTGGTAGTGAAAGTACACTAATAAGTTGTACTGCCCAACCTATTGGAACTCACAACTGCAATCATGCTGAAGATGCTGGAGTAATTTGTCCAAGTGAGTGTATGATAGAATCATTTTAATGAAGTAAAATAAGGAAATTTGTGATTTTAATCTAAAAATATGTATCTAATAAAGGAATAAAAAACAATTTTTTGTACTTTTTCTGATTAATTTGTTTCTTTTAGTTTGCTATTTGTTTACCTAATTAGTTAGCTAATAAATTCCATACAGCTATATAGACTATGTTGGCATGATAATGTTTATTATTTAAGTTTTCTTATTGTTAAATGTAATTATAAATATTTTTGTTATACATTGACACTAAGGAAGTTTAATAACTATTGTTGTTGATTTTTTTATGTGATTGGTATACTAAAAATACTTAACATAGTTTTTTATATCCATTTAATACTTGTGTATCTTATGTAATAGCCATAGCAACTTGCACTCAAGGAGACATTAGACTTGCTGGAGGAGACTCCAGTAGTGGGCGTGTTGAGATTTGCCACAACAACGTCTGGGGTACAGTTTGTGATGACTTGTGGGATAATGTGGATGCTCAAGTGGCCTGCAGACAACTTGGTTTTAGCTCTCAAGGTAAAAAATCAATATAAACGTATATTAATTATTGTATTATGTCTATACAGTATGATATGCTCTGTGACACTAGTAACTTAGAAATAATTGCAATATGTACATGTTAAAATTTTGCATGACTATTTATTTGGTAATCTTGTTTAAATATCTGTGCTCACTTTACCCATAAGTACATATCCATTCGTTAGCGGAAATGTTACCCCAACAACTGCTAACAGTATATTAAAATTTTATATGAATAAGCCATGAAAGTATTGAATATAGTCTAGACATGATGGTAATTTTTTTTACAGATTGAATTCCTAATAATAATGAATTATTTTTTATTGAGAAGAAAGGAAACATAGGATTTACCTGAGTGAGCTAAATTCATTTACCATAAATGGCATTATCTAGCACATTAAAAGGTAGCAGATAACTTCGTGGAACTAAATGCTATGCACTTAAAGATATCTCAAGCAACAAAACTCATCAGTACATGTACATAATCAATAATATTTTAGATCACAATTTGCGATTCTCATTAATATTTTGAGGCGCATGTGTGATCAAGTACTAAAAGAAATGATGCAAGTATTATCTTACTCAGAATGTATTTGAACTACTCTGTCACTATTTGGCTTGTATCTTCTTGCATTGACTAGTCTTATTTAATAATATAAACCATTAATTGAAATCTAGTTGGCACATTGTTATCATATGGTATTCATAAAAATAATATGTTCTTGTAGGAGCTGTTGCCATATTCTCAGGATTCACTGATGGCACTGGAACTATTTTGCTGGATGATGTCCGGTGTATTGGGAATGAGAGCAGCCTCATCAGCTGCACTGCTAACACAATTGGAGTTCACAACTGTGCTCATGTTGAAGATGCTGGAGTCAGCTGCATGAGTATGGGTAAGTTTTCTTTTAATTCCGCTGAAGTCATTATAATTGGCAAAGGCAGAAAGTGTATTAAAATTTTCTGATTAAAAATGTAAAGAAAAAATGATTTTAAGTGCATTGCTATATCTTTAAATGAGTTAGTGCAATGTCTAATGATAAGTAATATCAAGTTTGACATAGTCAAAAAAATACTATAACTTGATGTAGCTATCTGAAATGGAGCTATTACATAGTTTTACATAGCGTTTAAATTATTCATCTACAAGTATTTTTGGGATAGAGAACATTAGCCCTTGCTAATAATAATAAATTTCACAAAATAGGTTTTAATCATATTGGTTTTAATAATAATAAATTATTCATTTAGCCCCCTATTCTCTTTTCTTCTTTATGTGGACATTTTTAGTATTATGTACCCAAGGAGTCATTAGACTACAAGGAGGAACATCAACCAGTGGTCGTGTTGAGATTTGCAACAACAATGAATGGGGCACTGTCTGTGACGACTCATGGGATGATGTTGATGCTCAAGTAGTTTGTCGACAGCTAAATATTAGTTTTCGAGGTAGAAAATGTATACATTTTCAAAAAAATGTTGCGATATGTAAACAAACTTATTATTGAATTCTAGCATAAAAAATATCAAATTGTTACTAATGAAAACACTGTAAAAGCAATTGTAGTTACTGAGATAAATATATAAGCATTATTATGGCAAGGTTTGATTAAAAATAAGAAATTGATTATAGCAAAGTTGGTATTATTACTGGCAAAAATAATTAACTGCTCTTAAATTTGTGTAAATTATAAATATGTACATGATTATAAATAAATACCAAATAATGTAGCATTAGTTTCTATTAGCACAGTACTTTTTTCTACGAACACTAAATAATTAGATGTGAAATTTCAAATAATATTCAAGCTTTTCCTAACTTCAGGTGCAACTGCTATAACTTCTGGGTTTACCGATGGAACTGGTTCCATATGGCTGGATGATGTTCAGTGTAGTGGAGATGAGGCCAGACTTGTTAATTGCAACTCTCAGCCAATTGGACAGCATAACTTTGGTCATATTGAAAATGCTGGAGTGAACTGTATTAGTCAGTTAAGACAAAAAAAAAAACAATCTTAATAGTTGTTCAGATTTAGTGCATTTTTTTTTTGCTTTTTCAGTAATGAGTTGGATTAATAAAAAGACAATACAGTAGTTTATTTTTATCAAATGAATCAAATATTTTTAGTTTATGCTCTGCGTATCCAAATGCCACTGTAATCACACAAAACAATTAAGAACAAGCCATTTTTTATTATCACAAAGCGAATAATTTTTATAAACAATCATAGTTCATGTCTATTATTATATTATTGCTAATAATACTACTTGGACATATTATAAAGAAAACAACAAAAATGAAAAAAAATAACACTTAAAAAATTTAACCCACCATAATTGGCTAGAACTTGCAAATGCCTGGCTTTTGTGGCAGTCACAGCTTTATTTTCTTTAGCTAAGTAGGTGTGGCAAATAACTGAATGGGAAGACTCCTAGTAGTGCAAACGTGTCTATTTTGCAAACCAACAATGCAAAGAACTCTGAACGTTTGTTTTTCCAGAAGATCACTTTGGAATAGTAAATGAAGGACCAGGCTGGTTCGGTGTTTCCTAAAAATCTTCTAAAAGGCTTGATATTAGCTATTTAATCCCGGCAGATGTCAATTTGACCACTTGATTTCAACTGGGACAATAACCATCTAGAGATTGAGATCAGATGTAAAGAGTAGAAAAATTAATTGACATGACCCCTTTATGTTAAAATATTAGTGCGGCCATGGTTGCACATCCGCACACATTCTGATGTCCCTGTTAAATGGGCATAATCATGCAGTAATATACAATGATTCTTTTGTTAATTTCAATAATTTTAAACCTATGACAGTATTAGTAGTGTGTTATTTCATTTTTGACACGTGTACTCTGTCAAATTAATTATTCACAAAAAGCTTATCTATAGTGCATTTACCTTTAACAATAACACAATTTGCAGTCTTTTATTGATGTACACTTAAATGAGTTAATTTTAATTTAATGCTTAAATTCTTAAACAAATATTGCATAAAAAGCTATTACATTAGTAAGCCTCACCTGATTGCATCAATCCAATAGTACACTTTAGAATCAGTATAATGACGCATATTATCATTGAGTGCTTTGTAGCCATAATGAGCTGTTGGTCATAATTATAATAAGTAATTATTTTCATGAGCCAGAGGCTAGTGAAACAAAGCCTGGAAGAGTGAAATATCTTGCTATATCAATCTGAGAGTGTAACGAGTGATTTATTCTACAGCAGATATCTTTACTGCCGTAGTTTGTACTAGGGCCTTAACTCATCTGGTGTTAATTGGGCTGTAGTTACTCTCCAAACCCCCAGCTTATATTATTTTAGCAGATATATTATGTATGCATATTTATTTTCGTAATACAGTCGAATCTCCGATAGCGGACATCCCGAGAAGCGGATGTACTCTCTGGAATGGACAAAGCGCTAGTCACGGATTGAATATTCTATTCTTACTGTACATTTACAAACTCCCAGGAGCGACCATCTCTCAAATCCGGACAGCGGACAGTAGTCTGGGTACCGAAACCGTTCAGCGACTTAAGTTCAGTCTCTATTAACGTACACTAACCGCGCCCACAGCAGAATGCAGGTAGTTAGTATCAGCCACACTTTCAAGACCCTTTACCGAATACCTAAATTGTCAAACCGAACGGTGGTAGTATGGCTTCCCACAAAAAGCGAGTGTATCTTTCCCTGGAGAAGAAGGTGGAATTGATAAAATATTCTCGAAGTAATCCTGGCACTTCTCTAAAATCTCTTGAAATGGTATTTGGATGCGGTAAGACACAGATTTTGAAGAATAAAGAGTCTATTTTAGCTGAATATCAATCTAATGCTTCTGGAGACAGGATATATTCCAACAGTAAGGCTCGTAAATCTAAATATTCTGATGTCAATGATGCTCTCTATGAATGGTTTAAGTTAGCAACATCCAAGAATATTCCTGTTTGGGGACCACAGCTAATTCAAAAATGGAAAGATGATTGCGGAAGCATTAGGGAAGTCCGATTTTAAAGGATCAGTGGGATGGCTGGAAAAATGGAAGAAAAGGTTTTCCATTAAGTATTTTAAGATTTGTGGTGAATCAGGTGATGTTCAGGGGGTAACTATAGATTCCTGGAAAGAGCGTCTGCCAGAATTGGTCCGGGGCTATTCAAAGAATGATATTTGGAACATGGACGAGACAGGTTTGTTTTTTCGTGCTCTACCTGATCATGGCTTTGCCCAAAAAAGTCGTAGTTGCAAGGGAGGAAAGAAATCCAAGCAGAGGGTTACAATTGCTTTTTTTGTGTCTGCTTCAGGACATAAAGAAAAACCTGTTTTCATATGGAAATCAGAAAATCCGCGGTGCTTGCGTGGCTTTGATAAATCTTCTTTACCTGTCACATACTACACCCAAATAAAGGCCTGGATGTCTGGAGAGATTCTTACTGATATCCTAACTAAACTTAATCGAAGATTGATCACGTCTAATCGAAATATTCTATTATTGATGGATAATGCTGGTTGCCATCCTCAAGAGTTAGTGTCAAAATTTTCAAATATTAAAATAATCTTTTTCCCACCTAACACAACCTCATGTTTGCAACCTCTGGACCTTGGAATTATTCAGACCTTTAAGGCTTATTATCGTAAACACTTTTTAACATTTGTTTTATCAAAGATCGACTCTTGTGATCGTGCTACTGATGTGATTAAGTCTGTGAATGTTTTGGTTGCTCTTAGGTGGGTCGCCCTAGCATGGCAAGAAGTGAGCCCAGAAACTGTTAGCAAGTGTTTCAAAAAGGCTGGTGTTCTCAACTATGAGCTTGATGTGGTCACTTTAGGTGCTACAGATGGTAGTGTTGACCCCTTTTCTGATATTGATGAGTTGCAGTGTCTGATCGAGCAAACCGGCTCAGAGAGTTGCACTGCACGAGAATTCATTACTGGGGATGATAATCTCCCTATTTGTGCTGACATGGACAATGAGAATTGGGAGGAAACTTTTCTTAAAGAACTAACCGAAAATGAAGTTGAGAGTGCAATGGAGGTAGATGATGAAGAAGATGAATGTGACGAAACAGCTATAGTGGTTCCAAAATTGAAAACATACAAGGAAATAATAAATGTTTTGGAAGACGTTTCCCAATTTTTGGAGTTTAAAGGCCATACTGGTGAAGCATTGTCTGTTGGTTCTTTTATTGATCGCATTGCTGTGATAGCGTACAGTACAGCAAAACAAACTACACTTGATCAATACTTTCATAAAAATATTGTATAGCTAAGAGCATGCAGTTGTATCATCCGCAAAAATGTTTTCATTAAACTTTATTTGAATTATAACTTTGCTAATATGTTTCTATTACTCTGTCAATGGTAAAAAGTGGATTATAAAATCAAACTCCCAACAGAGAACAATCTCTGAACAAAGGACAATTGCTGCTGCACGAAAGTGTCCTCTCGTCGGAGACTCGACTGTATCAATGAATGGATCAGCAAAAACTAGATTTGAATAAGGATTCAATTATTCATCGGAACAGCTTCTAAAACTATAATTATATTGTTTAAGATGACCAATGAAATTTTCACTTATATATTATTTTTTGCAATAACAAATAGCCACTATGACACTATTGCATACTGAAGTACTAAAACTCACCAGAAGAGATTATCCAAAAGATTATTAGTTTCAAATGATTTACATCATGCATTAATTTCTGTTGCTTCATTATTTCTACATACTTGAATAAGATCACAGAAAAGAATGACTTAATATAGCACATTGTGCGACTGCACTGGTCACGTGACATTTACTTCCGCATGGTGGAAGAGCATAATAGCTATTGGGCTGGTACTGCTGAGTGATGGTTAGTTCATGTTGTGCTCCATTTTGTGTGAATAGAGCTACGAAGGCTTCTAGAGAAAATTGCATACACTTTTACCGTTTTCCTAGAAAGGGTGAAAAACGAAGACTATGAGTCAATGCCATTAAAAGGAAAGATTTTTTTCTCCTGGACCAAATACATATATATGCAGTACCCACTTTGTTGGTGGTAAGTACATCATTTTATATAAGTTACAAGTTATCTATTATCAGTTTCATTTCTAGGCAAAAAGAGTAACGATTCCTAGTCTCCTACATACTGTCCCTCAATATTTGGAAGTATTGTGAGTGCTACCAAGCAGGCCCAAATTCAGCACAGATAAGGCTGTTAAAAATCGAAGGCAGAAAAAAAATGAAGTGGAAAAGAAGAGAATTGAAGATAAGAATAGTAAAGAAGAACTAGTACTAGAGTTAGAATAGTGAACAAGAAGTAGATTCCAGTCAATATTCATTGGAAATGTGCAAGGCACTAGAAAGAGACAACAATGAAAGGCTTAGTGAGTTGGTGAAGTTGAGAGAGCTCAATTTAGTAGGAAGAGGTTTCCAATCTGAAGTCCTCCTTAAAGTAGATCACACATTAATATCTTTTTACACTGGCTTGTCTAATTATGGTGTATTCAAGGCTGTATTCAACTTAGTTGAAAAGAAGGTATTAGGCACTTATGCAAAACTCAATGCTTTCTACTCATTTTGATGAAACTAAGACTGAATTTAGCTAACTATGACTTGGGATTTTGTTTCTGCATTCATGCATGAAGCAACATCATCTAGAATTATAATCAGCTGGATTCAGAATTCGGATGTTTCGTTATCACAGCTTATCATTTGGCCTGACAAGAATGAAATCCAATAAAACTATGGCATGGTGCTTTAGACCTAATTATGGTTTAGCAGTTACCTATATTATAGACTGCTTTGAAGTATTTATAGAGAAGTCTGGAGATCTTTTATGCCGTGCAGCAACCTGGTCAACATAAAAGAACTATAACATAGCCAAATATCTTATTAGTGTGACACCTCAAGGAACAGTTAGTTTTATTTCCAAAGGATATTACAGAAGATTGTGGATACTTATACAAACTTCAGCCTCAAGATGCTGTGTTAGCTGACGGTTTCAATATTTTTTTTTTCTGTATAAACTTTATGCAATTTGCAAAGGCATAGAGCCAACGTGTAAAATGTATATACAATGCATTCGTTCAATGAAAAAATGTTAATGTTAATGTTGAACGAATGCATTGTATATACATTTTACATGGAATAACAAATACAATCATTCATTGTCAGTGTTTTCAGCTGTCTATTTACCATTTCTTTTGACTCTTTGTTTCTTAGCAGGATGGCACGTAAGATATATCCACTTTCCAGATGCTGCTTCTGACATTCCCAAGCACGAAAGATGAAACCATATAATGGAACATGTTTCATTGTCACATCCAACCATGCTACCTCCTTTGGAGTTCCTACAATAATACCATGTGCCTTCATTTTCGTGGTCCTGTGATGAAACTTCTATTCCACTTAAGTTTTTTTGATGCGTGAACCACTTCGCCGTAAGTTCAGGCAAAATGCACAAGTTAAAAACTTCTTTGCTTTCATCAGTGCTTCAGCAATAAAAGCACTGTCTGGCTTTATACGTTCAATAAGAATACCGGCATGGTGCCATACAACAAAATCACGGTACATGTGCTTTGTCTCATGCATCTGTAATTGGCATTACATGTAATACTTGTGACTATGAAATAGTTGTAGTCCCGAAGGTTGACTTTGAAGACAAAAGTCTTTTCTTTGACCCTACTACTTCAGACAATGCATCTGCTTCTCAGGCACAACAAGGAAATTTTATCCTGATCTCCAATGCCACAACATTTGCACAGAATCAAACCATCTGGAGTGGCACCAATATAAGAGTCTTTACCATCCACCAAAAATCCACATGGTTTTATTTGAAACTCTGCATGTTGCATGATCATTTTAGATTTTACTATTCTCTTGTATCAGTTTCATGTTGATAGCCATAAGCAGTTGCTGAAGATGAAAATTGTAAGACGCAGGGTAGCAAATTATTCTTACTAGTGAGAGAGAAGGTTGATGTGGCTTTGTTTGCATAGCCTGTTAAAACTATTACAGTATACAATTATATTCATCACATAACCTTCGTTTACCTGATATATCGGAGAGGCAGTGATTCGACCAGCCCTGTATTTAAACCACTGTTTGTTACTAGCCTGGCCTCTTGTGAGTTCTTCCAGATGCTGTACTTGAGATGCAGACACAGCATAACTATGCCCACTTTGAGCATTAATTAGTTCAGTATAGTTCAACTCATTATTGCTACGTGATTATATACTCTGTAGTGCTGGTGGAAGGTTTTCATCTGATTGAACAAATTTGTTATTGTGTGGAAGTACAATAGAAAGTAAGGTACAAGTCTGTGTAGTAAGTAGTTTAACCCCATTCTGCTACTCAGCAAACTTAGAAATTTCTTGTTTACAGCAGAATAAAACTGTATTGTGGCATTTCAGCATGCAAGTGTCAATGTGGCTAAGGAAAATTGAGCACTTGCTTAGAATATATTACTGAAAATTACAGAAAGATACACAGTGACTCAGAACCAACCTGTTTTCTTTAAGCAGGGCATTTGTAATAATGCTGGTGAAGTATGATTTATTCACAAGTGGTATTTGAACTATTGGGTTCACTATAATTAGACTCGCTAGTGCCAGTGCTAGTTATAATTCGATCATGAATAAAATTGAAGTTGAATGTTCATTATAATAAATTACAGTGAGTTTTAATTATTTGGTTGTTTAAACATTCAGTAGCAAATAATAGCTGATAGTAAATATAGTAGTCTCAAGATAATATACTTGCATTTGTATTTTTTAGTTTTTTTAATTACATTCTGTAAAAACAATAACTGCCTTGTGTTTCATAGACAAGAAACCAACCATACCGAAGACGACATTGAAGGAATATGTAGAAAAGAAGTCAAAAGGAAATGAAAAAGTTTCGTACGATACAGTAAAATCAAGCCATGGCTTCATCAGTACTGTGGTTTGTATTGATGCTGGTAGTGTGCATGGAGAAGAGAAGCCTACAAAAAGAGAGGCTGAAAATAGTGCCGCAACCAATGCACTGACCAAATTGAATTTAATATAATAATTATTTTACTCTGTAAATGTATTATTGTAATATTAAGTATAACTGATTTAATATCTTATTTAGCACTTAGCTACTACATTTTATTTTTATTTAAAATAAACACCACATTATTTAGCATGCATAGAAATTGTACACTTAGTCAGAATTTGATATTATATTTATGTTTTTGAGCTTATAGCATGAAATGAAATGAATAGCTTGGTGATATAAAAATGAAATTAAAGCTAAGAATAAATTGAATAACAAATTGTTAGGTCTCAGTTGATCCAAATGGCTGCCATCATTCTCTTCCCTCTCAGTTATGGTACTCCCTACACTATACTATCCCTGTTCCAGTTAGTTATGATAGCAATAGGAGGAACAAATATAAGAGGAAAGAAGAGACCCAGAGAACTCAGAGGACTAGTCTTTTATAGGCCAGGCCTCTGAGATCACCAGAGAAACAAATGACAATAAAACTGACCAATAAGAC
>WLWD01000277.1_pt1 | contig 118850 bp, 90 predicted proteins | sample 6712731 | NCBI WGS metagenome assembly WLWD01 (sample SAMN12718690, study PRJNA576275) | sponge metagenome | isolation source: marine sponge | host: Mycale hentscheli | place: New Zealand: South Island, Marlborough, Capsize Point | collected 2014-11-01
CTCCTTGACATCATTCCATTAGAACTTGTCCATTCCCAATATAAATTTCCAGTAGGAGATTCATTACAATTTAGAGTATGCACTTGCCCAGGACAGACATTACTGTTGGAAAAAGTGTAGTACCTGAAAAGGTATAATTGAACTAGGTTTCACATTTTCAATTAGATAAATCACACAATTTTCGTCTACTCCATTCCATTAATAATTTAGTGGAAATGTGCTAGAAACATGCAAACACTATGGTAATGCGGTTAAATGCAGAAAGAGGTGTAATTCTGCATTTCCTCTATCCTTGTGACATAGATATAACTTAGTATAATTATAGCAATTAGGTTGACAAAGGATTTAGACCACATTAATTGTAAAATAGTTAATAAAAGCTCTACAAAGTTGCAAAACTAATAGAATTTATCTTTATAGTGAAAATGTTTACTTAATAAAGGTGAACTATTACAAAAAGAAGCTTTGCTCGCCATGGGCCAAAAAAGGGAGGATAATATCTTGTTCAATTTTGTTATCATTGACAATAACTACATTTTGCATCTCAATGTTACATCAGATTTAGGGCATATTAATGATATGTGTGCATATAGTGCAAAATGAAGTAATTAAAATTTCTTTGAATAATGTACCTACCTTAACTGTTGTGTGCTGGTACACTATAGTACTTTAATCTAACATGCCTAAAAATTTCTAACCCCTACTACCACTTCCCTTTAGTAATTAAATTAGTATGGCCTGCGTAACTGTTTAAAACATGTGAGGGTTTGAGTGCTAACTCCTGAGCTTTAATCACTTTCTTTAATGAAGGTGGTAATTAATCAACCTTTAGCTGAAGGAATTCTCAGCAGCCAAGAAGCTCAACTCTTCCTCCTTGGAAATCTAGATCCCCATCTGGCTTTGCTATCTTTTCATCGCCATACAGTTTACAATGCTACATGACTGAAGCCTAAATAAAGTGTCCTGCTTAGTAGGAATAAAACATAACATCTACCCCAAAATTCCAAATCTACGGTTACTATAAATATGTGGGCTATCTACAACCCCTTTCCTTTGCTAATTTGAATATCCATGGTGTTAGAGTAAGCTTGAAGTCAAATGCCACAGTACCAATATCTATGAATCAAACACTCACTAAATTGAGCCCCCACTGGTGTTCTAAGCAATGCAATCCACATCAATAAGTATTTGCTCGAGACCGTCCACATCCTCCACGTTGCTCTTAACATAAGTATGAGTAAAACCATAGATGCCTTCTCGTTTTCTATTAATGGTTAAACTTTCCCTAGGTATAGGCTGTAATGCACTCGAACAGAAATTACTGCAGTGAGGTACACTTCCAGCATAAAACACCCGCAAGCAGAATGTATTATTTAAACTAAGAGCTCGGGTGAAGCTGAAATTGTTTTTTTCAATTATGGAATGTGCTTCAGTTTATAGTCCTATAGTCTCCTGAGCCAGATCCTTTGCTGACTGCTCGGTGAAAGCAATGGTCAGGTCCTCATTTATTAAGTGTATAGTTTCATTTACCTAAAATATTGGTAACACTATTATGTATAAAAAGAATATATGGGGTGAAGTTTATTTACATCTGGTTATGTGTACTCTAGTAGACACCCAAAAATGTAGGTAGAATTGCTGGCTGTGGAATCTCTAGTAATGCCATTAATTCTAAAGTAATATTGTTGGATAATAATTTGCGTTGCTGCCACTTTTTATTCTGGCTCTTTTCAACTAGTTATTGAAACGGCAGAACCAAGGAAAATTGTCTTATTGTTTGATTGATTTGTAGTAGCTAGCCCAGAGCAGTATCCTTCATTCATTTCCATTAAGGCAGATCACCACATGTCTACAAACTTTCTCTGATAGAGGTGGGGAGCTTGTAGCCACATCTACAAGCTAGTGGATTTTCAGCTATATGTAATGATTAATGAATTGTAGGTAAATCAATATAACAAACTATGAATGGCACGGAATTGAATGCACTATTCTAGTGTTTAACAGAAAAGAAAAGATTAAATAAATGTTTACGTTTTTTATTAGTTATAATGTCATGAGGTATTTACTTAAGAACATTATAAAAAATAGTATTAATAATGTGGTGTATGTTGAAGTCCACAAGCTTAATTAGCTGTCATTTCTGTGGCTTCACTGTGACTGTCAACCTTCACTTCCTCATAGGTAGGTGTACTAAGATGCTGTTGATTAGTCACATATTTGGTCAAATTGTTGCTTCCCTCTTTGGCTCTGTATAATAGTACATATATAGGAACGATTAAAGTTTAAAATAAATAGTTTTGACAAAATTATTGAATTTGACGGCAATAAAATAATTTTGTCAACATTATTCAGAAATAAAATCAAGGCAGGTATTTATTCAACATTCCTAATATAAGTCTAGTGAGGCTCAATAAGGGAACAAGGGGAGGGGGAAGATGAATCAGAGGGACGGGTGTGGGGTAATGATCTTCGTAATAGTAGGTACTGCGTTAATTCAACTACTTAATAAAATTGTTTATGCTTGTTCTAAACAATGTCAACGAACACAATTGCTTAGCGGTCAATGCTTTTAGAAGTTTAAGATTGTATTCTCTCTATCAAATTAGTCTGATGAACTACTCTACTATCGAGTGATCGATGTTGTGTCTAGGCTGACCTGAAACCTCATATGATACTACATGTTACAACATATCCATGAGAACATTTATATTGACTAACTTTGAAAGAGATTACTAAAAAAGAAATAGGAACATTTCAAGCGTAGCTTATGGAATACATAATGTAACATACAAATGAACATCATTTAATATCTTAGCAAGTTGACAAAACTGATGGTAGTATATCAATGTACACATATTCATGCAACCTTAGCCCTCCCAACAATGAACTGCTGGAGCTTGCCTGATAAGTCCATAAAAATTTGAAAATTTAGTGCAATTTGTTTATTAATACTATTGCCAGAATTATTACTTACCTTGTATTTCTGTTTTTTATCACTACAAATGTCATAGTGAATAGTATTACAGAAAGTATAAATAAAACAAGTAAAAAGCAGAACACCACAGGGAGAATAATTACGTAATAGTCATTGTTAGTTGCACGAATATTCTTCTCAGTGGCTATGACAGAAGTTCCAGTAGTTATGCTGTTGTCAAAGTGATAAACATCTAGTGAACAGTTAAAATAGTTTACTAATTAACAATATTGATGACTTTTAATACAGACATTCTGCTAATTTTATAGCAATTCATGCTATGTGAATATATTAAAAATTTATAACTTTAAATTACTAAAGCCAAAAAAAATTATATAAATTAATCAAGACAGGTAATGTTGATTATCTGGAATTCATTGGAATATGTATAAGTAATATATTATACAATGTTATTCATTTAGTCAGCACACACTTTATTGAGTGTACCAACAATTTTGAAATGTCATTTCTTTTTTTCAGAATGCACTTAGAGTAAATTATTACCAGTTGTTACTAATATATATTTAGCATTCCAGAGAGATAATCAGGAATGATATTTTAGTACATTTTTTTCCATTATAAATTATATAATGAATATTGATTTCATAAATTATGGTAACTTTGCACACCAAATATGTAATTAATAGACTTCATCCATCTGAATTTGCATAAAATAGTTTCAATCAATTCTGATTTTGTGTTTGGAGATATAATTTTTGTTAAAAACTAATTATGGTAACAATAAAACTACAATAGTATTGGTTATTACATGTCCAAGTTATACTTACAATATATAATTACCTGAAGTACAATTCATTTCAGATGAAGTAACTTGTATGCATGAGGTACCATTCAATACATGTTCATTACACATATATGTATAATTAGTATCCTTTAAATCCAGAGATATGACAAATTTTTGATCCATTGAACAATTCAATATCGAGATATTTCCTTCAACATAAAAATTATCCCCACAGATGTAAGTTCTGAAGGTGATTGTATAATCTTCCATATAAATAATTGTCAGTGGAACACTAATGATTCTATTATCAATATTAAATATTCCAAGTTTTGATGATAAAGTGATGTTAGTGGGTGATAATGAAGAATTAGTAAATTGTAAGATAAGACTGGCTCTCGTTTCCAACGGTATAAAATTTGTTATGAAAAACATATTAAATTTTGGCTTCACTGACATACAAGAGAATAAATAAAATACAACAAATTGACAGCAATATTAGAATTAATGGATAACATTAGCAAATGGCTTATTACCTATCTCAGTTCATTACGCTCATTACCTTAATTATCACAGCTAAATTAACTCATTAAATGTATAATAATATAATTGGTGGTCATTTGCTATGTTTTTTAAGGTTTAAACTAAACTACTACCAATGTTTGCTTATTCATGTCCAGAAAAAATATTGCATGAATTATTTCGATGATAGTATTGTTAGTTTAGTAATAGTCTTTGTATTTAAGTTTTGTGAATTAATTGCTCTATTATAAAATTGAAAAGTAATTTAAACTTTAACAGGTTACGTATAATATTATTTCTATGCATTAACATTTGTAACATCTGCTCAAGATTAAATTTCCACACTAAACTATAATGAAATTAATAGCCCCATAATACTATATGTCAAAATTAATAACATCACAATAACCATTTTGGTAATAATTACATTATTATACTAAACCTGAAAGCACATAACAACCACATAATACAACTTTTACTTGTTTGACTAAGTTGTGCTTATAGGAGTAAGAAGGAGATGTAGTATTACCTTTTGAAAAAATATTGACGAGATGATTTATATTACAGCTTATAACTGATGGGATTAAATGACTTGCTCTATACTGAAAACTTAATGTGGAAGAACCATAACCAAAATATTGTGTTGTTATACTACCATCAGTTCTAGTTGTGTTACCATCTAATATAGTGTATATGACTACAACTTCTGTAGAATTTACAAACCACATCCAAGATATGGAACCAGATGAAACATTGCACTGCAGAGTCACCTGATCACCTTCACACAAATATATATTGCCACTAGGTTCTAGTGAGGTTGTAGGAGTAGTGATAATACCTGCAGAAGGCAACATAGTATGTTTAAGTATCATTTGAATTACCAGTAATAAAAACATGAAAACAACTAGTTCCAGCAGTAGTAACACATCAGTTACTGATTGAAGCCTTCATCAGTTGTATTTGATTCACAAGCACATTACTGATAAAACAGTACTTGATGTAATGAGGGAGAAATTTTATTATAGTTATGTATGTGAGATATTATTAATTTTACAATAGTACTTTTATCCACTACAATGTCTCATTAACTTGAGTGTATATATTTTATCGATTTACTACTCAAACCAGTGGCCATTTAGCTAGAAGCATAACCTAGCTCTATGATTCTACTAGATTCTAGTGGGGTAGGAATAACTGCAGCAAAGCATGTGGGATAATGTATTGTATTTGCAGATGGTCAATTGGAACTTCAGGTTTCACCTTCCAGTTCATGATAAAAGAGAATAATAGAAATTTCAAGTCAGAATTGAGTGAAATTTGAATAACCAAATCAAAAAAAAAAAGAACTCGTAGTAAAGTGTATTTGCTTTAAAACCTATTTACCTCCATTTTGTTGTTTATTTCTAGCAAGAATTAAAAAAATTTGTGCTAGGCTTTGTTAAAAGGACTCTCTTCCATGCCAGAATTCTATCTTCATCAGTTAAAAAAGAAATCATAGTATAAAATAATTGCTGTCCTGGGAGGATTCAGAGGGGGCCATGACCTCCACCCCCCCCTCCTTCTCAATCTTAGTTGGTGTCTCTTTTTAATGACATAATTAGGAAGTATAGCACCACTTACTTTAATTTTCAAAGTAGCTACCACCGGGGTGGGATTCTGAGGAATAGCAATAAGCTTACCAAATCTACTAAAATTGCACTAGTATTAGGACGAGTGAACACATATTAGAGTGTAGCAGTCTTATAAACAATTTCCCTTATTGGCTACCCCTGTATTACCCTAGAGATAAACTAAGTTGTACTCAACGTGTCTTACCTTCAATGTGTGCAATAACTCCTACTAAAGAAAGAACAACCGATATCTTCATGATAACGTTTTCAGATCAATCTAACAGATTTTGAAAGCTATCTAATGATGGAGGTTACGGTAGACCAAACTTCAGCGCAATTTAATAGAATATTACTATTTCGTTCGGGTGGTGGGGCAATGACTACTTGTACATTTTTAGTTGTCAACACCAACTTTCTAAGTATTATTCGCTGGTATGAAATAACCACTTTTGTCATGCCTGATATCATAATAGTAAAATAGTCAATTTTATATGTGTATTTTTGTGTATATTATACACTGCACACATTTTTCTATTTTTGAATGAAATTTAGGCAATTTGACATTATCGTATGCCGGGGCAAGGTTAAATTTGAACTAACACATCCAGAAATATTACAACTCTTCCGAAGGAATTTATTATAACATACAATAGCCAATAAAAAGTGTAACAAATGATGGAGTAAACTAACCACAGAGAATAATTAAATTCAATCGATTAGATTACAATCATTGATTACAATATTTGTAGAGGAAATTCTGGTCACAAAAAATAAAAGGCTTCTCTTTATTATACTGTGGTTAAAAACATAATTAAGAGCCACCATAGTGTAAAATTTTATCTTGGGAGTGAATTTAGACAAATTGTTTTAAGGGGTGCAATATTAATAAACAAAAAAAAAATTTGTTTCATTTTTTGACTTTTTATATTATATTTTTATTCTGTAAGTTGAAGCATTTTTAAGTTGTGCCCAAAGTTTCAAGTCAATTGGATACAGGAAGAGCTATCTAACCACGTAAACTGCACTCCAGTTGTGGGAAGTGTGAGCGACTGCGCAGACCAGCAGTACTTACTTTTTTAACGAACTTTGCGTAATAGTAAGTAATAATAATATTATACAATGTTAATTCATTTTGTCAGCACACACTTTATGGAGTGTACCAACAATTTTGAAATGTCATTTCTTTTTTTCAGAATGCACTTAGAGTAAATTATTACCAGTTGTTACTAATATAATATTTAGCACTCCAGAGAGATAATCAGGAATGATATTATTTTAGTACATTTTTTTCCATTATAAATTATATTATAATGAATATTGATTTCATAAATTATGGTAACTTTGCACACCAAATATAATTAATAGACTTTTATTAATAGACTTTATCCATCTGAATTTGCATAAAATAGTTTCAATCAATTCTGATTATGTGTTTGGAGATATAACTTTTATTAAAAAAAAATTATGGTAACAATAAAACTACAATAGTATTGGTAATTACATTCTCTTATTACATGTCCAAGTTATTCTTACAATATATAATTACCTGAACTACAATTCATTTCAGATGAAGTAACTTTTATGCATGAGGTACCATTCAATACATGTTCAGTACACATATATGTATAATTAGTATCATTTAAATCAGAGATATGACAAATTTTTGATCCATTGAACAATTCCATATCGAGATATTTCCTTCAACATAAAAAATTTCCCCACAGATGTAAGTTCTGAAGGTGATTGTATAATCTTCCATATAAATAATTGTCAGTGGAACACTAATGATTCTATTATCAATATTAAATGTTCCAAGTTTTGATGATAAAGTGATGTTTGTGGATGATAATGAAGAATTAGTAAATTGTAAGATAAGACTGGCTCTCGTTTCCAATGGTATAAAATTTGTTACGAAAAACATATTAAATTTTGGCTTCACTGACATACAAGAGAATAAATAAAATACAACAAATTGACAGCAATATTAGAATTAATGGATAACATTAGCAAATGGCTTATTACATATCTCAGTTCATTATGCTCATTACCTTAATTATCACAACTAAAATAACTCATTAAATGTATAATAATATAATTTGTGGTCATTTGCTATGTTTTTTAAGGTTTAAACTAAACTAGTACTAATGTTTGCTTATTCATGTCCAGAAAAAATATTGCATGAATTATTTCGATGATAGTATTGTTAGTTTAGTAACAGTCTTTGTATTTAAGTTTTGTGAATTAATTGCTCTATTATAAAATTGAAAAGTAATTTAAACTTTAACAGGTTACGTACAATATTATTTCTATGCATTAACATTTGTAACATCTGCTCAAGATTAAATTTCCACACTAAACTATAATGAAATAAATAGCCCCATAATACTGTATGTCAAAATTAATAACATCACAATAACCATTTTGGTAATAATTACATTATTATACTAAACCTGAAAGCACATAACAACCACATAATACAATTTTGCTTGTTTGACGAAGTTGTGCTTATAGGAGTAAGAAGGAGATGTAGTATTACCTTTTGAAAAAATATTGACACGATGATTGATATTGCAGATTATCACTGAAGGGATTAAATGACTTGCTCTATACTGAAAACTTAATGTGGAAGAACCATTACCAAAATATTGTGTTGTTATACTACCATCAGTTCTAGTTGTGTTACCATCTAATCGAGTGTATAGGACTACAACTTCCATAGAATTTGCAAACCACATCCAAGCTATGGAACCAGATGAAACATTGCACTGCAGAGTCACATGATCTCCTTCACACAAATATATATTGCCACTAGGTTCTAGCAAGGTTGTAGGATTAATCATAACACCTGCAAAACACAACATAGTATGTTTAGGTATCATTTGAATTACCAGTAATAAAAAACATGAAAACAACTAGTTCAGCAGTAATAACACATCAGTTACTGATTGTAGCCTTCATCAGTTGTATTTGATTCACAAATACATTACTGATAAAACAGTACTTGATGTAATGAGGGAGAAATTTTATTATAGTTGCGTATGCAAGATATGATTTATTTTACAATAGTACAATTATCCACTACAATGTCTCATTATATTATTAACTTGAGTGTATATATTTTATCAATTGACTACTCAAACCAGTGGCCATTTAGCTAGAAGCATACATTAGCTCTACGATTCCACTTATAGATTCTAGTGGGGTAGGAATAACTGCAGCAAAGCATGTGGGATAATGTATTGTATTTGCAGATGGTCAATTGGAACTTCAGGTTTCACCTTCCAATTCATGATAACAGAGAATAATAGTAATTTCACAAGTCAGAATTGAGTGAAATTTGAATAGCCAAAACAAAAAACAAAAAAAAAAACTCGTAGTAAATTGCACTTGTTTTAAAACCAATTTTACCTGCATTTTGTTGTTTGTTTCTAGCAAGAATTAAAAAAATTGTGCTAGGCTTTGTTAAAAGTACTCTCTTCCATGCCAGAAATCTGGCTTTATCAGTTAAAAATGAAATCATCAATCCTAGTAGGTGTCCCTTTTTAATGATATACAGGGGTAGCCATCCTATTCCTCAGAATCCCACCCTGGTAGTAGCTACTTTGAAAATTAAAGTAAGTGTTGCTATACTTCCTAATTATTTACCCTAGAGATAAACTAAGTTGTATTCAACGTGCCTTACCATCAATGTGTGCAATAACTCCTACTAAAGAAAGAACAACCGATATCTTCATGATAACGTTTTCAGATCAATCTAACAGATTTTGAAAGCTATCTAATGATGGAGGTTACGGTATACCAAACTCCAGCGCAATTTAATAGAATATTACTATTTCGTTTGGGTGGTGGGGCAATGACTACTTGTACATTTTTAGCTGTCCACACCAACTTTCTAAGTATTATTCGCTGGTATGAAATAACCACTTTTGTCATGCCTGATATTATAATAGTAAAATAGTCAATTTCATACGTGTATTTTTGTGTATATTATACACTGCACACATTTTTGTAGTTTTGAATGAAATTTAGGAAATTTGACATTATCGTATGCAGGGGCAAGGTTAAATTTGAACTAACACATCCAGAAATATTACAACTTTTCCTAAGAATTTATTAAAAACATACAATAGCCAAGTGTAATAAATGATGGAGTAAACCACAGAGAATAATTAAATTCAATCGATTAGATTACTATCATTGATTTCAATATTTGTAGAGGAAATTCTGGTCACAAAAAATAAACGGCTTCTCTTTACTGTACTGTGGTGAAAAACATAATTAAGAGCCACCATAGTGTAAATTTTTATCTTGGGAGTGAATTTAGACAAATTGTTTTAAGGGGTGCCATCATAATAAACAAAAAAAAATTTTTTTCATTTTTTGACTTTTTATATTATATTTTTATTCTGTAGGTTGAAGCGTTTTTAAGCTGTGCCCAAAATTTCAAGTCAATTGGATACAGGAAGAGCTATCTAACCACGTAAACTGCACTCCAGTTGTGGGAAGTGTGAGCGACTGCGCAGACCAGCAGTACTTACTTTTTTAACGAACTTCGCGGGAGTGTAGTATCGTAGAGTCTCTTGGTTTTCCAGTAGTAGGTGGCGTTATGGGAGGCAAAAGAAGAGTTACAAACGTCTCAGAAGCATTCAGGACGGTTTTTTTTTTTCGAAAGGAGGCTCCAGTGGAGTCTAAACACTTGGACAGGAGGCTATCTAACAATTGGTTAGTAAGCTAAACCTTAATGGCGATGTATTTCGGGGCTCTCTAAGCTGTCTTGCTTCCTAGAGATAGCGAATCCTCTCCAAAAATGTTGAAGGTAATACTTTTGCCCCAGGGCTGCTCTTCAAAGATGAAAATTGAGTAGTATATGTGTTGAAGGAGGACGACAAACTGGGTTTGAAAAATTACTGGGTACTTGTTTGAAGCAATGATGAAACACATCAGTACAAATGTAAAATGAGGTGTTTATTAAACCCACTTTTTGAATTAGAGTCAAACAACAAGTTGGTTTTTTTGATACCTTAATAATGTTTAATCTGGAGGAAGCATTACAACTAGCGTATTAAGTTACAGAGAAAGTACTATAAGAATACTGTTTAAATAATCAGTAATTATTATTAGTGTTATACAGTAATCATAATTAGTATAATAACTTAATAGTGTTACTTTAATCACATCTGTTCAATTTTAGTAATTGCAATATTTCACTTATTCAGCCTTGTAAATACAAAAACAAGAAGTACACAAATTTGATATTGTCTGGGGCGTAACTCCCAGGTAGGATAATTGAAACTGAAGGACCAGCCCTGGTACATAACCTGAGCAGTAAAGAATATGAGCTTTCGCCCAGAATTAAATTCAAGTCTATGTTGAATATAACTTTTTAACATATTGGTATAGTGGCAAAAACAATAAAAGTAAACAATTATATCCTAGTAACTAATGTTGTGGCGAGGTTCGCCAATCTTCGATAATAAGTCCAGAGGAATCCTTTTCACTGTATTGCAGACTGGCTACTGGCGTGAAGCTTCTGTCTGGTTTGACCCAGACAGATATATATATTATTTTAATACAATAATTGATTAGCTCAATAATAAATGAAATTTGATATAAGCACATTCAGTAGCTTGTAGAGTTGCTGGGTTACTTAATTCTATTTTTATGAAACAAATTCAACTGGGCATATTTCATGCTACTCTTCATGAACCATGTAATTATTATACTTGTATACATTTTAAAGAAAGCAAGCAACATGTTTCTTTTTATTACTATATATTTCTTAAACTTTAAAGTGAAACTTTTGATAATAAAAAGTAACCATTGTATTATTAATGATGTATGTTTTTATAAGCTGTCCAAAGAATATAACATCTAGTTCCAAAATGGTACTTGTTTATACTTCAATTAATTTCTTTGGATGTTTGTAAACAATAACATATTTGACAGAATATATTACACTTACTGAAATCAACCCTGTTGTTACTTAGCTATAAATTGCATTTGTCACATACAACACACCTAGAGATGCGACCTTGAACGCTGATTACAAGTTTATAAGTGAGATTAAGTCTATGAATACAGCAAGGCTGACTACATGGTTCTCCTGGGTATTCATCCTTGGTATGGCTGCAATTTCTGGGATTACATTTAAACTCATCTCTAGCTGACCATTGAAGAAACAGTCTCCACAAGACTAGATCATATTTGAAAATTAGCTAACGACATTTTAAGAGTGAATTTAAGTCTCTGTACAATTTCCGTGGTGGCCATATCTGTGAAGTCAATTCTTGGGATACTCAAAAAGTAGAAGGGAATAGATATTGAACCGTAAAGTCTTGCAGAATAAGACATTCCATTGGGCAATCAATAAATGATTGAGCTGAACAAATTGGATAGATATAGGCAGTCAGTAACATTACCAGACAAATAGAATATTATATGTTGTAATGGAAAGCACATGCAGCTATAAAATGCTCTGGCAAAACAGCAAAAAATTTACCTTATGTATTCCATATGACACATACATAGTACAGTTTAGCAAAAGGTATACTTCAGCAGCACGAACATGGTGAAAATTTTAATGTTAGATGATAAAAATAAAAAGATGATTATCTTAAATTTAAAAATTTATTTTAATTGTACCTTCCGGCACTATATAGTGTCGTATCATGATTCCTTCTGTTCCGCAGGTATAGAGTCCCAGCATGTTGGTACCAAAACCACCTGATACCGAAAGAGATGTATAGTTCTGAGCCCGAGACACACCTTGTGGTACTCTCGCTTCACCAGCTTCACCTAATGTTAGATTTGGCCACATGTCAGTGGTTGCATAGCAAGTGATCCTGGGGAAAGAAGAATCAGAATAAGTAGATTAGTTAAAATGTTTCCAAACGTTGAATACATCACTGGCTGCTCTCTGTGTGTGTGTGTGTGTGTGTGTGTGTGTGTGTGTGTGTGTGTGTGTTTGTATAACTATATACATGAATATGTCTGTATGTAAGCATTTAATGTAAATCTAAGATGAGCATTAGGCCCATGTAGTTATAACAAATGGTAAAGTATGATAGTGTACGGGTGTCCACTACTCAAAAATTGTATGTATTTATTTTATGTATCTATTTCCAAAGGTGTGTTAGTGACCCAGTCTGTTCATACCTAGTCAAATACTCTCCTCTGCGAATATTGTAGACTTCATCTGGTACCAGCAGTATAGTAGCATCACAATCACTGGCATAGGACAGCTGCAATTCCATGTAGAATCGTGTTCCTAACAATAGCAAGATAGAACTTTTGAGGTTAGGGTTATATACATACTTCAACAAAGCTGTAATAGCTACAGCCTTAGCAATGACCTTAGAATATATACATACATAAGGCTATACAAATTGGGAAAAAGTGTGGTCAACACATTAATATATTATTATTGTAGCAATAATATACTTTCTATTTCAATTAATATAATAACATAGAATAATTAACCAATAATCACACATTGCATGGCGGTAACTTACCAGGAGCAAGACTAGCCCGACTTGGATAGATATTTCTAACCTAAGATAGCAGGAAATCAGACCACTAAAATACTGCATTGGAACACACTTTGTGCTCATACATACCAGTAATGTAGTCCGAGGAGTGGTAGGAATGACGGAGCCTCCAATATAATTAATTACAAGGGAGGAGGTAAAACTGGCTTGGCAGCGTTCATATGTTGTACAAATAGACCGGCTTCTTAGATCGAGGACATCTGCTGGTGAAAGTGTCACACACAGGGACTTCACAATGCTGACAAAGATGCCGTCAGGCCTGGAGCTTGGGGTCAGAGTGTGCGTTAGAGCAGTGTTTGGTACAGAGAGAGTAAAGGTATTCCTGGTAGTAAAGCTTGAGACAAGTATAATGTTTGAGTAATGGAGAATCAGTTTACGTGCATCCAAATCTATATCGAAGGAGTCCAGCCTTGTACTGATTCCAGAGTATGCTAAGAATGTAGCTGGACTTAATGGGGTGGAGATGCTGAGGTTAACACCACGTAAGAAATTGTATACTGGTACTTGACTTGTGATCATTGATGAAGAGGCTTGAGTTGTAAGCAAACCAGTAACCAACATTGAAATGAAGTCACGAATATCCAGACTTGCGGTCACCGTAAGTGACATGCTAGCACTATTGCATGTGCCACTATACAATGGCTGCAGTCTTCTTGAAGGCAGGTTTGCATGGACAAATATAACTTTGTTCATAAAGCATGGGTCCTCATCAGAAATGCTGACTGGACTGCTAAATGTTAGACGTAACTCAGCAGTGTCTCCCATTAGGGTAACAGCAAATGACTGCAGTGTAGCTGCAAAATACAAATGGGATTTTAGAATACATCTATGCTATACTCTAGCAATTAATAAAGTCAGTGTAAACACATGCCCTCTGAATTTCAGTTAAGAGTCATAGAAAATTTAAGCTTTTAATAATATTATGGATAATTGGCGAGCGAGCGAAGCGAGCGAGACACTCTCAGGGGTAATACAATTGAAAATCAGGGATGTTTGTTTATTTATATATATGTTTGGACGTATGTATGTAATTTTGTACTTTGACTCTCGCGTATTTTTGTGTTCTCTCCGTGTTCGACCGCGTCTCAAACTTCACTAAACAGAATCCTCCGGTTTAGCAATCATTACCCGTATCACCCTAGAAATTGAATTGTTTACCGCTTTGAATTCTTTTGTGGGTGCAGTTAAAACTCAAAAACGTATGGCAGTTAGTGGCAGTTGTAAGTTAATACACTATTTGTCACAGTTATAAGCACTACGCAACAGTATTTACTTGAAAATGCATTGTCCACTAGACTAACATCGAAGGTAAGTCTTGTGTAGGAATGTTCAGTTGTGTTAAAGTATTGTGCGTTACAACTACTACACAGAGAAAAAGTTTAAATAACATGACAAGATTTTGTTGCTTCTTTTTCAATGCAAACAGTTGTGGGGAGCGGTTACTATGGCATTGAATCCCCTTTACCGTATATACGTAATTTAAAAACTCGAATTTATTTTAGTAGCTTGAGTGTTAGTAGTTAGAATCAATCATTTAACAATAGTGAGGTTTAAGGCTCGCTCGCCATTTGTGCTCAAGCACCCCACTAGTAGTTGATGTTTATTTACTGTCTTGCTTTCTCTGTGTGCTTCATTGATTTAGTGAATGTATACCCATGACAGAGAATAGATACAATTTACTGTTACTTAAAACTGATTTATAGAAATAAGACAAGGCAATAATACTCACCTTGAGGCACAGCTGGCACGATAACTGAAGCCTGAAAGGTATAGTAAATTGAAGCAAAATCAGAATTTAGTCAAGAATTTATAAGGCATTCATTAAAATACCTAATATATCAGGCACAATTGATTGATTGATTGATTGATTGATTGATTGATTGATTGATTGATTGATTGATTTTTTGATTGATCGACATTTGGAAAATACAGAATGGTACACAGATGTACAAGTCATTACAGTACGAATACATACTGTTGTTACACTACTTCACCTCATTATTTGACATAGCTAATGTGTTTCCCTAAAGATAATGATATAAGATTCTGCTAGAAGTAACACATCAATTCTTTCATTCAATCTCAAAGAAGAGTACAGTTATTCTGTGGAGAAACTTACATGAAAGGTAATTGTCTTGTTAGATTCCCTAGTACACAAAACTTATAAGTGCTTGAAAATACTCTACTAACTATATGCTAGAATACATGATCAAATCGAGGAAAATTGAGTATTTCACTGAGCACTTCCTAATTCTTGCATTTGCATTTGAAAATAATTCGTTGTTTTTTTTTTGTGAAGGATAGCTAAATTAAACAAGTGGGGCTAATGAATGCTAGGTGCAGGGCGGCCTGTAGAGTGCTGAAAAGAAAGAATTAGTTTTATTGACAGAAAGTTAAAACTTTACAATCCAAGCTATGCAGATAGCTTTAGTTTTACTGAATTTGAGGAGCTTGAGGTTACCCTGATCAAATGTGAATGCAATTCATGGGGGAGGGGCGGGGGAAATGTGATGATTTCCATTAAATCCCTATCAAGTTATTCTTAGTTCACTCTTGCTGTAAAAAAAAATTCAAAGCTTAGTTGTTTACTTGCAGTCATTAACTGCTCATTACAGTTATTTTGCTGCAATAAAAAAATGGGTATGATTTAATTACTTCATTGCTAAGTCTGATTTTATTTTTATAGCTTACATTACAGTTATTTTGCCATGATAAAATCGAGAACAAATTTTACCTAACTTCTTACCCTAAAGAGTCAAAGTTGTGTCATACAACAATCCTATTGCTAAAAAATGTCCTATAAGTGTCTGGATCATCCAAAAACTTTTAAATCGTAATAGAGCAAGTGCTGCCTCACCATTGTCATTAGTAGTTATGGTAGTAGTAGTAATAACATTGATAGAAACATTTAATATCTTGAGTGAAAAGTGACTTACTATTCCTGTTCCATAAGCAACTAAGACATTCAAAACCTCGTCACTGCACCTTGTAGTGCTATGTAGGTTGTGTTTAGCACATAAACGCTTTAAACTCCTCACACTAGTCCCCCTCACACCAGGAAAGGCAATTCTAATCTTCCACTATTGCTTTACGGGTATAACCATTCTTCAATCGGGTGTTCACAAATGGCAACACATTCAAGTTTTCTAGAGCAGACATCGCAGCGTCCGAAGCCCAGCGGTTACTATACTACTATAAGAATTTGCACTCAGGGTCACCTCCTACTTAAAAACCCTCATGTGTGGTGTAATACTTCTTCCGCACCGTGCCGCTATATATTCCCCACGCGACAGCGAAAGAGCGACACCCTCCCGCGTGTGTGTGTCTCACAGTTCATCCGCTTCGCGCAGACTAGGTGTTTTTCTTCGGAGGGATTAGAGGAGTACTTCGTCTGTGATTTTTCTCCCATAGAATGTCAGACACAGTGGAATTGAAGTACGACGGAAGGTCGTACGAAATGTCTCCAGCTCAACTACGGACCACTAATATCGGGCTTGTATTTGGAGAAGTATAATGTGTTACGTGCAAATTCTAAGTTGTGGCGGACTCTTCTTATAACCATGTTTCTATGAATACTAATGTTGTTTGACAGTTGGATCCTAAAACCATTTGGTTGAAAGATGTTGGCGGTAGATGCTACTTTCCTGAAGGGGAAGAGTTCAAGTATGGAGATATGGAGGAGCACACTTACTCGCTCTTTGTAGAAGGATGGCCTCATACAAGCGTTGAAAAGTTAAAAAAAAATGTTTGAAGCGGATAGCTTGCTGCTACTTTGTGTTAGTATTGTACAAACCATGAATTCATATATTTGTGTGTTGGTTGTTAGAGTCCCGCTAACATTTGTATCCAACCCTAGTGGGATCAAGCTGGTTCTGGTTCCAGTAGCACACCATGCAGATCAATCAAAGGCCTTGGAAATAAAATGTATAATAGCTGTACCATGAAAGTGGTTAGAGCAAAGAAGATTAGTACAGGAGGAAAAATAGAATTCTATCCATATTCAATATTTCTAGCAATAAAAGAAAGTAATTATTACTAGTTAATACCTGTGATATATTCTACATCAACTATCGACTTACCAGGCACGCAGCGGCTAACAGTAAAGCTCAACAACTGGAGGAAGCCATTCTCTCGGAGGTCAGATCCGCAAGAGAATGCCTTGGCATTGGGTGGGTTTCGATAGGTGTGGCATAACAGCATTCATAGCTAGCTCAAAGGAGCGGGAGGAGGAGTCATAACGATAAACATTTGTGTGCTAGGCGCAAAATAAAATATCTACTCATTCGCGAACTCTACGACAACAAACTTTGCGTGATAAATGCGCGCGATGTGCCTAGTCACGCCCCTTAGTAGGACTAAACTTTGACCTATATGTAAATGAGCGAGGAAAGGGAGAGAGAAAGAAGGAAGGGTGCAATAAGTATGTGGTCTCAGCTGCTGAATGAAAACGTCAACTAAAAATGGCTTTAAAGGAGGATGGGAAAGGTCTTAGTGAGGCATACGGTAAGCAGTGTGTCATACGTTTTCCAAGTAGCTAACAAATAAAATTATAGAAATGGATAGCTATAAAACAAAGAAAAAGAAAAGAAGAAAGGAAAACTGATATTAACTATTTTTGATGTAGAGAGCATGGGCACATTCCTGCTTTAGTTATGTTGTGCATGTATCCTCAATAAACTCAATAATTCCAAAGCATAGTTTGTTCCTGCTTTACTGTTCAGTAGGTAAATATGTGAAGTTTGGATTAGCATATCTGCTCATGTGTATGAATAAATACGCTTGTATGTGGGACTCTTATTTGATCACACCTGATTAAATCAGCCGTCTAACCTAGGCGGATGGGTATACAGATTCTTTTCCGGCTACATCACTAGTTTGGTTTGGTTGAAATATTTACCAGTGTATGAAATTAGGGAATTTTAAGAAGAATTTATCAGTCCATTAGAACTTGCTTCATTTCCTTCTACCGTCTCAACTAAACAATTATAATGGTGGTAAGAAAGTATTTACTTATGCAAACAATTATAATGGTGGTAAGAAAGTATTTACTTATAACAGGTTCTCAACAATATTGGTTTATTCTCATGACCAACTTTAAAAAACAACATTTTGTGCCATGTTCTTTATTCAGCCCACACTTAAAACATCATTTTTAGGGGGTTAAAGATTTTTGTTGAAATAAATTGTGTGCTTTATTTTATTTGTCATTAAAGTTTCGAGTACTCAAAGGGACTGTGAAAAATAAGGTCACAATAAAATTGAGTGACTCCTTTTCTGAGCAGATATTTGGCGTCCACATTAAATATGACTTGGTAATATCTGCAAAATTGTGGCCCCTATTCTTCCAATACTCCAAGTCTTTTGTCCATATTCACAAAAGGGTCCCTGCTATGAGTCGTTGATTAAAACTAGGGACTCAATTATAGGTCCTTGATTACGACAAGGGACCCAGCTATGGGTCCTTGATTACAACAAGGGACCCAACTATAGGTCCTTGATTACAACTTGGGACCCAACTATGGGTCCTTGATTATACAAGGGACCCAACTATGGGTACTTGATTATGACAAGGACCCAACTATGGGTCCTTGATTATGACAAGGACCCAACTATGGGTCCTTGATTACAACAAGGGACCCAACTATAGGTCCTTGATTACAACTTGGGACCCTACTATGGGTCCTTGATTATACAAGGGACTCAACTATTGGTACTTGATTATGACAAGGACCCAATTATGGGTCCTTGATTACAACTTGGGACCCCACTATGGGTCCTTGATTGCAACTTGGGACCCCCTTGATTATACAAGGGACCCAACTATGGGTCCTTGATTATACTAGGGACCCAACTATGGGTCCTTGATTATACTAGGGACCCAACTACGGGTCCTTGATTACGACAAGGACCCAACTATGGGTCTTTGATGACAACAAGGGACCCAACTGTGGGTCCTTGATTACAACTTGGGACCCAACTGTGGGTCCTTGATGACAACATGACTACAGGCACTTAATTAGAACAAGTGTTTATTGGATCTAATAAGAGAAATAATTTTTATAGCATATCAATTCCACATAGTAATTCGTCCAAAAATAGAGTTCGATAGTATATTAGTGACTAACAAAGACCAGGGTATTTATTCTTCAATGCCAACACAGTATCCTTATGAAGTTTCATTGACTTCGTGAACTGAATGGAACGAAGTATTGCTGTAAATGGAACAGATTCATTCCAAACCTTTCTTGTTGTTCCTCTTCCAATCATGCACACATTCCAGCTACCACTATAGCACCCCATATACCAGTCTATGTCCACTGTCTCATCCATGCTTGAAATAGATGTTATCTTTCCAATCTGAGGCTGTTCTGGGTCATACTTCTCGAGATAAACTGCAACATAATCACCAACTTCAACCTGAGGAGCACCATCTGAGATAGAATTGGAAAGCTCATTTGAGGATGGCTGGGTTGGAGAAGATGTGGTTGAAACATTGGAAGGATTAGTATGGGATGCCTGAGAATGTTGATTCTTTCGGCCTCTACACGTAATCTATTTTGTAAAAAATAATAAGTTAATACTCTATTTGATGGATTTAATTGGATTACCTTCGATGGAATTGCACTCTCTTTTCTTAAAATGTTAGCAAGGTCTTCATTCAAAGGGGGTATATCAATTATGGTGGCTCCAGAAGTGATCGCTGTAGAGATCAATGAATGTAAATCCCATTTGTTTTCTGGCACAGATGATATGTCATCGATTTTATTTATAAATGATTCCCAGTTTGCCCATGCTGTGGGAGAGACCCATGTTTTGTACTTCGGTATGTCTGACAACAAGCGTTGCACATCCATTTTTGATGTGTCAGGTATAACCATTTTTGGCTTGTCTGTACAATCCAGGTCATTCTAAAGCACATAAAAACATTAAAGAATTGTTCACATTACAAGAATATTTTTAGACTGAATCTGAGATACTTACTGAGATAATCTCTATTCCTTGGCCTTTTTGTGGCTCAGGAATACTAATTTGCTGACTTGATACTGTTTCATCTTGCAGTCCACAAACAGCGTTTTCATTTTCTGTATCAGAAGGAAACAAGAAGTCTTCTGAGCTCTCGGAAGAAGAATCTGATGATAAGTATATCATATCCTCACAAAGCTTTTTAGCTGGTGGTCCCAAAGGCACATCAAATTCCTCATTCATTGCAGTTAAAGCTAATGGTTGGCCAAAGTGAACAACTAGACCATGTAGTAGTAAATAGGCTGAAGATCAAATAAATATTCCACTAAATAATGATCATCAACTAAAAAAAGTAGGCACAGTCAACAATCTCAGAACCAGAGCCACTATACACACCATGAGAAAAACGAAGAGAAGGTTGAAAGATCAACAAGTAAAAACAGCTAATTGTGTGTATGGCGTAATGTAATACCCTGGTACTGTGCTATTCATATTAATGGAATGGCCCTTCATATGAGAGTGCCTTTTGCAGTTAATGTATGCATCCTGTGGTTTGCCCTACCTGACTGGAAGAAACTACATCAGTTTTCACTTTGTCAGTGTCTGGAGTGTATTAGTGTACCTGCTGTTTGACCAGCCCAGGGAGCAGTTTTTGAGTAGAAGACATGACAAAACCTAAGAAGTGGTACTTAGAAAGCACTGGGAGTGGCATTGTATTGAAGTCTGATGGTGGTGAATGCATAAAGAAACGCAATGCTAAACAAGCTATGGGAATAGTTCTGGAAGTCAGTGTTCCAGCTCCTGAGATGTGTACTCGATCACAGGAATCCATTCTTGTAAGTTGTAAATACAGGGCTACTACTTTATTAATTAATTATAGCTATATTTATAATTGCAGTTTCATTGTGCTAACGGTAGAATCATCTTAGTGATTCAAAACCATGACTGCACTAAGGGCTTCTCTACTAACTTCATTGGAATAGATGATAGCTTCAACTTTGTTTCTAAATGGGAGGAGGTAGCACAAACTGGAAATGATGATGATTCTACCCTTAATGAGGCTTCTAAGTCCACCACAACTCGTACAACTGGTGCCTCTGTTGTGTCTAGTGGAGTAGTTGGTTATGACAAGCCATCTCCTTCAAAAAGGAGAAGATTTATGACGGATGTACTGGATGAAGGTATTGAAAGAGCTAAGAAAGGTTAAAAACAAATGTTTTTTTTTTTTTTAAACCATTTTGTATCTGCAAGTAATTTATTTTCCTCAATAGGTATAATGGAGCTTCCAACATCACAATTACTCCCACCACCAAAGGAAACACGGCTACTTCGAGAAGCTGACACAACTTTTATTGGTCACCTCAAAAAGAGAATGATTTTAGATCCATCAGCTCCTGGTGCCTGTCCAATGGCAGTATTGTGTAAGAATGTGAGCAGTCCAAGTGAATTTCAAGAGAAGTATAAAGATGTATACGAGTATGAGGTGCTGGGGGGTCTACATAGTTTAATGTGCAAAAATCAGCTAAGTATGGAATATCCTGAGAATCCATACTATAATGTGGCTCTGGCAGATGTATACATTGGCCTTACAGATGAGCAAGCTCTTCGCCTAGCTCGTAGGCATAATGACAATTCTCACTTCGTGCACAAAGTTACCCATCGAGACCTGGTAAGCAATAAAATATTTTTAATTTTATACTCTCTGTTTGTGTATATTCTCTTATGCTGTATAGAGCAGACCTAAAAATATTAATACATAATAAATTATACTAACTGATAATACTTCATATGCAATGTTTGTTTTTGAACTTCATTATTTTGTCATTTGTGGTTTAGGTGGAAGCCTGTCGTGCTAGACTGTATGCTCTTTATGATTTGGATCTGTCAGCGGAAACACCTAAATCTACATCAAGTTGGAAGGATTCTTGTTTGAAGGCCATCATTCCAAAGGTATATTGATGTGTGAGGTTAAATTTATTTTATTATGAATATATTCAAGCAAGGAAAATGCCCCAGATGCCAATATTAGTTTCAGATTGTACACAATACCAGAAAGACAAGTTTTGCAATAACACTGAATTAGGATAAACTTCCACTTTTTACAGGGGAAGAGGACCATGTAGGCGGAGGGGTGGCTACCTGACAAATATCTTTAACCAAACTTTGTACTGAACATGAAAACAATAAGCTTACCAATTTGTTGTTGCATGTATATCAACACTCTTTACGTGATCAATTAGCATTAGTTTCAGATTGTACACAATACCAGAAAGACAAGTTTTGCAATAACACTGAATTAGGATAAACTTCCACTTTTTACAGGGGAAGAGGACCATGTAGGCGGAGGGGTGGCTACCTGACAAATATCTTTAACCAAACTTTGTACTGAACATGAAAACAATAAGCTTACCAATTTGTTGTTGCATGTATATCAACACTCTTTACGTGATCAATTAGCAGATGCAGCTGCAATAAAATATTGCCTGACCAATTCAAAATTGCTTCCTCCACCACCGCTATAGCACACATGGTGACATTTTTAAGCCATTTATAGGGCATTTCGCCTGCCCTGAAAAAAATGGTTCTGCTCCCCCTCAAAATGTCAATGTCCTTCCTGAATGGATTGTCATGCTAAAACTTATAAAATTTTGTATTCAGCTAAACCCTTCTTTATTACTAAATTTGTCAATTTCCCCTCATGAGATTCCATTGTTAATTTATTCCTGCACATGTACAATAAAGTTTCTTTTAATAGTGAAAAATATTTGCTGCTCACAAAGTAAGAGAAAACCCATATCTAGTAAGTAATATATATTTTCCAGGATATTTCCCACACCCACAGGGATAACATCTTCACACAAGCTATTCTAAGTAAATCGGCATGGGAGTTGGCGACACGAGTGATGGACCTATACGAGGAAGCAAAGCTCAAAGGCCAGAAGTTGTGACTAGCAACACTTCTGCATAAGCCAGAGTTCAAGCAAAATTATCTGACACCCATCAGATGTTTAGGTCAAAGGTATCAATGCCATCTATTGGAGCAAGTTGTTAATCTCGAGCTGAGTCTCAGTGAGTTGCAAACTGAGGCAAACAAACTCAAACAGCAAATGGCTCTCAAAAGTGCTTTTGTAAAATTGACGAACAGTGAAACGTGGGAGAGAGCCCAAGAAATGTTTCCTCATTTTGCTACAGAGGAGCAACTTACTCGGTTTCTTAATATTGACTTGAAAAAATCCATTCCGAAGACATTCTCAGACTTCTGCCATAGGGCCAAGTGCTCCACAGCTCAGTATGAAGCTTCTGGAATAGGGCATTTGATGATTAGAGGGAATACAGTTAGTACACTTGTCTCCTCAATAACAGAACTTAATGGAAACCTCATAAAACAAGTCGATCCCACATTTACTGGGGCAAGTCTAATTTTGTCGTCACTTCCAGATGTTGCATCAGCAGAAAATGTTGCGTATACGATCAAAGAAGTAAATTCTTTTTTTGGTTGTCACCATTACATAGCTGCAGTTATGTCGACCTTGGAAACTTCGCAACAAATAGCAGAAACTTGGAAGAAAGCTTTTGGACACACGGAGCTGCTTTTGATTGCAAATACCAATTGCAAAGGTAATAAATACCTTAAGTATGTGTTAAATAATTGAAATATTTTTCATTTTTTTAGCAAACGCAGCGACATACTTAATCCCGTGTACAGAGATAGTAGTGCTTGGATTCTTTTCACCTACAGATGGAGTTTGTGAGGAAATGCTTAACTTTTCACCTGGTGACAAGAAGCATAACTTCATTATGGTGGACAGCATAACTGAGAAATTTGAGTTCCTCATTTCAAAATTCAGTGCTATTGGATCCGTCATTCTTGACATGACTGGCTTTAAAGGTATTTTGAATCTTAAGATTTTTTATTTATTGGTTTGTTAGTTTTGGGAATTTATTCATGAAGTGACTGTCATGGCTAGCATTTTCCTGATTACTAAAAATTATGTTTTGAAATTTTTTTCTATGAAGGATGTTCATATTCATATTATTATTATCTGTATGTTTGCTCCTTCATGTATATAGACTTGGTTGCAAGTATTGGTGTAAAGATGGACCGGAGTGTGGTTGCCGTCATGAAGTCTAAGGATGAAGAATCGTATACACTTCAGAAGCTATCTGTTATTGACTGTGACTCAAATGAGCAAGTTATTGACTAATATCGACTATTATCATATGTCCCTTTTACATAACTATTTCTGTGTATTCTTAAATATTATTGCATGTGATATTTACTCTAATAGTATAAATAAGTTACAGATATGAAAGACTCACCTGTGCACAATTGTTGTGTGACAATCACTTAAAGCTCATCATTAGCCGAGTTGCATGATGGGGTCCAACTCATCCATTGTTCGGGCTATATGCAATTGTATAGACTCGTCATTGAGTTTTAATAAAGACTCATCTTGAGTCTTGTTCATGAATAAGGACCCACTGCTAGGTCCTATTAAAAAATAAGGACCCACTGCTGGGTCCTATTCAAGATAAAGACCCATTCTTGATTGAATAAAGACCCAATCTTGGGTCCTATTCAAGAATAAGGACCCATTCCTGAGTCCCTATTGAAGAATGTGTAACCATAATAGGGTCCCAAATATAAACAAAGGATCCATTCTTGGGTCCATATTCAAGAATAAGGACCCATTGTGGGGTCCTTTTTAAGAATAAGGACCCCTTCTTGGGACCTATTCCAAAAAAAGGACCTACTCTTGGGTCCGTATTCAAGAATACGGAACCATGATAGGATCCCAAATAAAAAAATAAGGACCCATTATTGGGTCCTATTAAATAATAGGGACCTATTCTTGGGACCTATTCAAGATAAGGACCCATCCTTGGGTCCATATTCAAGAATATGAAACTATAATTGAGTCCCTAATAAAAGAATAAAGACCCATTTTGGGTCCTCTTCAGAAATAAGGACCCATTCTTGGGTCCTCTTCAAAAATAAGGACCCATTCTTGGGTCCTATTTTACAAATTGGGACCCATGCTTGGGATCAACATAACAATAATGTTTTCACTATTTGTATATCAGCGATTGTTTTTCAGAAGGAAGGTATTATTTAATGCTTATTGCTGGACCCAATTTAAGTGAAGCTTTTCAGCAATCCTGATTTTACTAACCCCTTTACCAAGCAACGTAATAAAAGTATGGCAACACGAACCCATTCTATAAGGTATGCAATCTGAAGCATAGTCCACAAACAAGTTAAAATCATTTTATTAAGATTTTTGGGAAAATTTCCTCAAAAATTAAAGTTTTCTTTAAAAAAAATAGTTAAGAATTATTCAATATTGTTGAGAATGTGTTTTATGCAAACAATTATAATGGTGGTAAGAAAGTATTTACTTATGCAAACAATTATAATGGTGGTAAGAAAGTATTTACTTGTGCAAACAATTATAATGGTGGTAAGAATATTTACTTATGCAAACAATTATAATGGTGGTAAGAAAGTATTTACTTGTGCACGGTGAAGTTGAAAAATAAGAGATGTAATATGGCAGAAAGTAAGTCTAGCAAGTCCGGTGAATACTGATTTTTGCCTAGTCTTGCAAGCCAGACTCTTGCAAGCCAGACTCTTTTACCTAACCGCTATGCGGGGAAAGAGGGTCTGGACAACTGCCTTTACTCGATTCGTTCCAGTGGAATGTAATCATGACATTATACAAGGCAATTAACTATTATGTAATCATCTAATTCATAGCACGCACAAATTCGAAAGTTTGTAAACTCGGTGCTTTTAAAGCGACCAACTGTTTGGAGGAAGCCAACTAAGTGTAGCATGGCCAGCCATCTAGATCATTGTTAGCGGTTCTAGCTTACTCGGATACATCCTTGGATATTAAGTATATTCGCAGCGCAAAAAATTGGACCATGTCCTTATTATATGTAAAGTATATAAAGTATGCTCCTCCAGAATCTGGCGGAATGGAACAAATCGAGTATGGCAGTTGTCTAAACCCTCTTTCCCTGCATAGCGGTTAGGTAAAGGGTCTGGCTTGCGAGACTAATTTATGCCATGGAGTTAAAAAAATTATAGAACAGGTTCCACCATACTCTGCCCGATTGAAAAAAGTTTATATACATACATACATACATACATACATACACACACATACATACATACATACATACATACACACTTACATACACATACATACACATACATACATACACACACATACATGCATACATACACATATATACACACATGTATACATATTTCCATGGGTTTGTAGTGTCTTGCTCTCATTTCAATTTATTCAAGCACACCTGTTAATGTCCGTGTACCTACAGAAGTGCTGGTAGATGATCGGACTGGCCTTAGGTAATATCCGTTTCTCATGGAGCCCATTCCTCGGCTATACTGGGAGGATCCAGAGGCAGATCATCGCATGACTCATGAGGTAAAGGGTCTTGATGAGAGGCTAGGGCAGGAGGTAGAGATGTGCTAGACTCTGTTGGTTACAATGCCAAATTCTCCATGTAATACCAGCAATGCTATTTATACGTATGTATGTTGTTGTTTATAAACCCCCCCTTCCCCCAAACAGCACATTTCCCAATCAATAACAAAGCTTTAAATGATCCTTGTGGATATTTGTGTGTGTGTGTGCATGTATTGGATGTATGTGGTGTACATGTTCGCTAGTCATCTAGTTGGTGGCTCCCTATGTGTAGGGGTGTGTTTGGGTATTTGGATGTGTGTGTTTTGTATTGTATGTGTGTGTAGTTGTTATATGTGTATGTGTGTTAGACACAGATGTGTCACCACCGTTGAAAGCATTAGCTACTGGGATTTTAGTCTGTATGTGGCAGGAGAAGCATATCCAAGCGTGGTGTAGGAAGGGGGAGGGGCTCCGGGGGCTGGAGCCCCCCCAAAATTTGGGTACAACAATCAACGAGTTGATTCTCACATGAATACTTTCAAAACCAAAAAAACGTGCTTTGAATCCCCCATTACGGAATCTTCTTCCTGCACCAATGGTTGTCGTAGGCTTGACATGAAACTCGGCTCTGGTCAGTTTGGTGATGTGTTCAAAGGAGTATGGAAAAGTGCCAATGGAGAAGTGGAAGTTGCTGTGAAGACTCTTAAAGATGGCAGTGCTTCTGAGGATAGAATTAAGTTTCTGCAGGAGGCAGCCATCATGAGTCAGTTTAAACATCCCAGTATTGTCACTATCCAAGCCGTACCGTAATCATGCGCAGAAATTATACTCGGAAACGTCACTGGAACTGAAATAACTCTCCTGGTGGGAGTATGTTTGCATAAGTAAATACATCGCACATGTGCTGTAGATGGACAACTATCCTGAGTTTCGTGAACCCATGAAGAAGAGAGAGTGGACATTTTCAAAGTTTGTTGATGAGCTGAAGTCCCACATTGGTCGCAAAGACGAGTTCATCTATTATCAGGACACGCTCACGGACGCTGTGGGCTCCAGCATCAAACACGACTTCATCCACTTCAATTGGAAGTGGCTTAACGAGCGCAAGAAGCGGTACAACTGGGGCACGCTCACCACCAACCTTCTCCTCATCGGTCAGCCGGGTAACGTGACTCCTCTGCACTACGATGAGCAGCACAACTACTTTTGCCAGGTGAGGAGGGTGTTAGTCATGGCGTTGGTGGGTGGTGAAGAGAGTGTTTGCCATGGCGTTCAAGGGGTGGTGAGGAGGGTGTTAGTCATGGTGTTGGTAAGGGGTGGTGAGGAGGGTGTTAGTCATGGCGTTGGTAAGGGGTGGTGAGGAGGGTGTTAGTCATGGCGTTGGTAAGGGGTGGTGAGGGGTGTTAGTCATGGCATTGGTAAGGGGTGGTGAGGAGGGTGTTAGTCATGGCATTGGTAAGGGTTGGTAAGGGGTGATGAGGAGGGTGTTAGTCATGGCACTGGTAAGGGGTGATGAGGAGAGTATTTGCCATGGAGTTGGTAGGGGTGGTGAGGAGGGTGTTATCATGGCATTGTAAGGGGTGGTGAGGAGGGTAGTTAGTCATGGTGTTGGTAAGGGGTGGTGAGGAGGGTGTTTGTCATGGTGTTGGTAAGGGGTGGTGAGGAGGGTGTTGGTCAGGGCGTTAGTAAGGGGTGGTGAGGAGAGTGTTTGCTATGGAGTTGGTAAGGGGTGATGAGGAGGGTGTTAGTCATGGCATTGGTAAGGGGTGGTGAGGAGGGTGTTAGTCATGGTGTTGGTAAGGGGTGGTGAGGAGGGTGTTAGTCATGGTGTTGGTAAGGGGTGGTGAGGAGGGTATTTGCCATGGAGTTGGTAAGGGGTGGTGAGGAGGGTGTTTGTCATGGCGTTGGTAAGGGGTGGTGAGGAGGGTGTTGGTCATGGCGTTAGTAAGGGGTGGTGAGGAGAGTGTTTGCCATGGAGTTGGTAAGGGGTGGTGAGGAGGGTGTTAGTCATGGTGTTGGTAAGGGGTGGTGAGGAGAGTATTTGCCATGGAGTTGGTAAGGGGTGGTGAGGAGGGTGTTAGTCATGGCATGGTGTTTTTTTTTTTTTAAAAAGGGGGTGGTGAGGAGGGTGTTGTCATGGCGTTGTAAGGGGGGTGAGGAGGTGTTGATCATGGCGTTGGTAGGGGTGGTGAGGAGGGTGGTAGTCATGGTGGTGGTAAAGGGGGTGGTGAGGAGGGCGTGTTTGATCCTGGGTGGTAAGGGGTGGTGAGGAGGGTTGGTCCGGCGTTAGTACGGGGTGGTGAGGGGCGGTTTGCCATGGAGTTGGTAAGGGGGTTTGAGGAGGGTTGTTAGTCATGGCATTGGTAAGTGGTGGTGAGGAGGGTGTTAGTCATGGTGTTGGTAAGGGGTGGTGAGGAGGGTGTTAGTCATGGCGTTGGTAAGGGGTGGTGAGGAGGGTGTTAGTCATGGCGTTGGTAAGGGGTGGTGAGGAGGGTGTCAGTCTGTTCATACCTAGTCAAATACTCTCCTCTGCGAATATTGTAGACTTCATCTGGTACCAGCAGTATAGTAGCATCACAATCACTGGCATAGGACAGCTGCAATTCCATGTAGAATCGTGTTCCTAACAATAGCAAGATAGAACTTTTGAGGTTAGGGTTATATACATACTTCAACAAAGCTGTAATAGCTACAGCCTTAGCAATGATCTTAGAATATATACATACATAAGGCTATACAAATTGGGAAAAAGTGTGGTCAACACATTAATATATTATTATTGTAGCAATAATATACTTTCTATTTCAATTAATATAATAACATAGAATAATTAACCAATAATCACACATTGCATGGCGGTAACTTACCAGGAGCAAGACTAGCCCGACTTGGATAGATATTTCTAACCTAAGATAGCAGGAAATCAGACCACTAAAATACTGCATTGGAACACACTTTGTGCTCATACATACCAGTAATGTAGTCCGAGGAGTGGTAGGAATGACGGAGCCTCCAATATAATTAATTACAAGGGAGGAGGTAAAACTGGCTTGGCAGCGTTCATATGTTGTACAAATAGACCGGCTTCTTAGATCGAGGACATCTGCTGGTGAAAGTGTCACACACAGGGACTTCACAATGCTGACAAAGATGCCGTCAGGCCTGGAGCTTGGGGTCAGAGTGTGCGTTAGAGCAGTGTTTGGTACAGAGAGAGTAAAGGTATTCCTGGTAGTAAAGCTTGAGACAAGTATAATGTTTGAGTAATGGAGAATCAGTTTACGTGCATCCAAATCTATATCGAAGGAGTCCAGCCTTGTACTGATTCCAGAGTATGCTAAGAATGTAGCTGGACTTAATGGGGTGGAGATGCTGAGGTTAACACCACGTAAGAAATTGTATACTGGTACTTGACTTGTGATCATTGATGAAGAGGCTTGAGTTGTAAGCAAACCAGTAACCAACATTGAAATGAAGTCACGAATATCCAGACTTGCGGTCACCGTAAGTGACATGCTAGCACTATTGCATGTGCCACTATACAATGGCTGCAGTCTTCTTGAAGGCAGGTTTGCATGGACAAATATAACTTTGTTCATAAAGCATGGGTCCTCATCAGAAATGCTGACTGGACTGCTAAATGTTAGACGTAACTCAGCAGTGTCTCCCATTAGGGTAACAGCAAATGACTGCAGTGTAGCTGCAAAATACAAATGGGATTTTAGAATACATCTATGCTATACTCTAGCAATTAATAAAGTCAGTGTAAACACATGCCCTCTGAATTTCAGTTAAGAGTCATAGAAAATTTAAGCTTTTAATAATATTATGGATAATTGGCGAGCGAGCGAAGCGAGCGAGACACTCTCAGGGGTAATACAATTGAAAATCAGGGATGTTTGTTTATTTATATATATGTTTGGACGTATGTATGTAATTTTGTACTTTGACTCTCGCGTATTTTTGTGTTCTCTCCGTGTTCGACCGCGTCTCAAACTTCACTAAACAGAATCCTCCGGTTTAGCAATCATTACCCGTATCACCCTAGAAATTGAATTGTTTACCGCTTTGAATTCTTTTGTGGGTGCAGTTAAAACTCAAAAACGTATGGCAGTTAGTGGCAGTTGTAAGTTAATACACTATTTGTCACAGTTATAAGCACTACGCAACAGTATTTACTTGAAAATGCATTGTCCACTAGACTAACATCGAAGGTAAGTCTTGTGTAGGAATGTTCAGTTGTGTTAAAGTATTGTGCGTTACAACTACTACACAGAGAAAAAGTTTAAATAACATGACAAGATTTTGTTGCTTCTTTTTCAATGCAAACAGTTGTGGGGAGCGGTTACTATGGCATTGAATCCCCTTTACCGTATATACGTAATTTAAAAACTCGAATTTATTTTAGTAGCTTGAGTGTTAGTAGTTAGAATCAATCATTTAACAATAGTGAGGTTTAAGGCTCGCTCGCCATTTGTGCTCAAGCACCCCACTAGTAGTTGATGTTTATTTACTGTGTCTTGCTTTCTCTGTGTGCTTCATTGATTTAGTGAATGTATACCCATGACAGAGAATAGATACAATTTACTGTTACTTAAAACTGATTTATAGAAATAAGACAAGGCAATAATACTCACCTTGAGGCACAGCTGGCACGATAACTGAAGCCTGAAAGGTATAGTAAATTGAAGCAAAATCAGAATTTAGTCAAGAATTTATAAGGCATTCATTAAAATACCTAATATATCAGGCACAATTGATTGATTGATTGATTGATTGATTGATTGATTGATTGATTTTTTGATTGATCGACATTTGGAAAATACAGAATGGTACACAGATGTACAAGTCATTACAGTACGAATACATACTGTTGTTACACTACTTCACCTCATTATTTGACATAGCTAATGTGTTTCCCTAAAGATAATAATATAAGATTCTGCTAGAAGTAACACATCAATTCTTTCATTCAATCTCAAAGAAGAGTACAGTTATTCTGTGGAGAAACTTACATGAAAGGTAATTGTCTTGTTAGATTCCCTAGTACACAAAACTTATAAGTGCTTGAAAATACTCTACTAACTTAAACTATATGCTAGAATACATGATCAAATCGAGGAAAATTGAGTATTTCACTGAGCACTTCCTAATTCTTGCATTTGCATTTGAAAATAATTCGTTGTTTTTTTTTTGTGAAGGATAGCTAAATTAAACAAGTGGGGCTAATGAATGCTAGGTGCAGGGCGGCCTGTAGAGTGCTGAAAAGAAAGAATTAGTTTTATTGACAGAAAGTTAAAACTTTACAATCCAAGCTATGCAGATAGCTTTAGTTTTACTGAATTTGAGGAGCTTGAGGTTACCCTGATCAAATGTGAATGCAATTCATGGGGGAGGGGCGGGGGAAATGTGATGATTTCCATTAAATCCCTATCAAGTTATTCTTAGTTCACTCTTGCTGTAAAAAAAATTCAAAGCTTAGTTGTTTACTTGCAGTCATTAACTGCTCATTACAGTTATTTTGCTGCAATAAAAAAATGGGTATGATTTAATTACTTCATTGCTAAGTCTGATTTTATTTTTATAGCTTACATTACAGTTATTTTGCCATGATAAAATCGAGAACAAATTTTACCTAACTTCTTACCCTAAAGAGTCAAAGTTGTGTCATACAACAATCCTATTGCTAAAAAATGTCCTATAAGTGTCTGGATCATCCAAAAACTTTTAAATCGTAATAGAGCAAGTGCTGCCTCACCATTGTCATTAGTAGTTATGGTAGTAGTAGTAATAACATTGATAGAAACATTTAATATCTTGAGTGAAAAGTGACTTACTATTCCTGTTCCATAAGCCACTAAGACATTCAAAACCTCGTCACTGCACCTTGTAGTGCTATGTAGGTTGTGTTTAGCACATAAACGCTTTAAACTCCTCACACTAGTCCCCCTCACACCAGGAAAGGCAATTCTAATCTTCCACTATTGCTTTACGGGTATAACCATTCTTCAATCGGGTGTTCACAAATGGCAACACATTCAAGTTTTCTAGAGCAGACATCGCAGCGTCCGAAGCCCAGCGGTTACTATACTACTATAAGAATTTGCACTCAGGGTCACCTCCTACTTAAAAACCCTCATGTGTGGTGTAATACTTCTTCCGCACCGTGCCGCTATATATTCCCCACGCGACAGCGAAAGAGCGACACCCTCCCGCGTGTGTGTGTCTCACAGTTCATCCGCTTCGCGCAGACTAGGTGTTTTTCTTCGGAGGGATTAGAGGAGTACTTCGTCTGTGATTTTTCTCCCATAGAATGTCAGACACAGTGGAATTGAAGTACGACGGAAGGTCGTACGAAATGTCTCCAGCTCAACTACGGACCACTAATATCGGGCTTGTATTTGGAGAAGTATAATGTGTTAAGTGCAAATTCTAAGTTGTGGCGGACTCTTCTTATAACCATGTTTCTATGAATACTAATGTTGTTTGACAGTTGGATCCTAAAACCATTTGGTTGAAAGATGTTGGCGGTCTACTTTCCTGAAGGGGAAGAGTTCAAGTATGGAGATATGGAGGAGCACACTTACTCGCTCTTTGTAGAAGGATGGCCTCATACAAGCGTTGAAAAGTAAAAAAAAAAATGTTTGAAGCGGATAGCTTGCTGCTACTTTGTGTTAGTATTGTACAAACCATGAATTCATATATTTGTGTGTTGGTTGTTAGAGTCCCGCTAACATTTGTATCCAACCCTAGTGGGATCAAGCTGGTTCTGGTTCCAGTAGCACACCATGCAGATCAATCAAAGGCCTTGGAAATAAAATGTATAATAGCTGTACCATGAAAGTGGTTAGAGCAAAGAAGATTAGTACAGGAGGAAAAATAGAATTCTATCCATATTCAATATTTCTAGCAATAAAAGAAAGTAATTATTACTAGTTAATACCTGTGATATATTCTACATCAACTATCGACTTACCAGGCACGCAGCGGCTAACAGCAAAGCTCGACAACTGGAGGAAGCCATTCTCTCGGAGGTCAGATCCGCAAGAGAATGCCTTGGCATTGGGTGGGTTTCGATAGGTGTGGCATAACAGCATTCATAGCTAGCTCAAAGGAGCGGGAGGAGGAGTCATAACGATAAACATTTGTGTGCTAGGCGCAAAATAAAATATCTACTCATTCGCGAACTCTACGACAACAAACTTTGCGTGATAAATGCGCGCGATGTGCCTAGTCACGCCCCTTAGTAGGACTAAACTTTGACCTATATGTAAATGAGCGAGGAAAGGGAGAGAGAAAGAAGGAAGGGTGCAATAAGTATGTGGTCTCAGCTGCTGAATGAAAACGTCAACTAAAAATGGCTTTAAAGGAGGATGGGAAAGGTCTTAGTGAGGCATACGGTAAGCAGTGTGTCATACGTTTTCCAAGTAGCTAACAAATAAAATTATAGAAATGGATAGCTATAAAACAAAGAAAAAGAAAAGAAGAAAGGAAAACTGATATTAACTATTTTTGATGTAGAGAGCATGGGCACATTCCTGCTTTAGTTATGTTGTGCATGTATCCTCAATAAACTCAATAATTCCAAAGCATAGTTTGTTCCTGCTTTACTGTTCAGTAGGTAAATATGTGAAGTTTGGATTAGCATATCTGCTCATGTGTATGAATAAATACGCTTGTATGTGGGACTCTTATTTGATCACACCTGATTAAATCAGCCGTCTAACCTAGGCGGATGGGTATACAGATTCTTTTCCGGCTACATCACTAGTTTTGTTTGGTTGAAATATTTACCAGTGTATGAAATTAGGGAATTTTAAGAAGAATTTATCAGTCCATTAGAACTTGCTTCATTTCCTTCTACCGTCTCAACTAAACAATTATAATGGTGGTAAGAAAGTATTTACTTATGCAAACAATTATAATGGTGGTAAGAAAGTATTTACTTATGCAAACAATTATAATGGTGGTAAGAAAGTATTTACTTGTGCAAACAATTATAATGGTGGTAAGAAAGTATTTACTTGTGCACGGTGAAGTTGAAAAATAAGAGATGTAATATGGCAGAAAGTAAGTCTAGCAAGTCCGGTGAATACTGATTTTTGCCTAGTCTTGCAAGCCAGACTCTTGCAAGCCAGACTCTTTTACCTAACCGCTATGCGGGGAAAGAGGGTCTGGACAACTGCCTTTACTCGATTCGTTCCAATGGAATGTAATCATGACATTATACAAGGCAATTAACTATTATGTAATCATCTAATTCATAGCACGCACAAATTCGAAAGTTTGTAAACTCGGTGCTTTTAAAGCGACCAACTGTTTGGAGGAAGCCAACTAAGTGTAGCATGGCCAGCCATCTAGATCATTGTTAGCGGTTCTAGCTTACTCGGATACATCCTTGGATATTAAGTATATTCGCAGCGCAAAAAATTGGACCATGTCCTTATTATATGTAAAGTATATAAAGTATGCTCCTCCAGAATCTGGCGGAATGGAACAAATCGAGTATGGCAGTTGTCTAAACCCTCTTTCCCTGCATAGCGGTTAGGTAAAGGGTCTGGCTTGCGAGACTAATTTATGCCATGGAGTTAAAAAAATTATAGAACAGGTTCCACCATACTCTGCCCGATTGAAAAAAGTTTATATACATACATACATACATACATACATACACACACACATACATACATACATACATACATACACACTTACATACACATACATACACATACATACATACACACACATACATGCATACATACACATATATACACACATGTATACATATTTCCATGGGTTTGTAGTGTCTTGCTCTCATTTCAATTTATTCAAGCGCACCTGTTAATGTCCGTGTACCTACAGAAGTGCTGGTAGATGATCGGACTGGCCTTAGGTAATATCCGTTTCTCATGGAGCCCATTCCTCGGCTATACTGGGAGGATCCAGAGGCAGATCATCGCATGACTCATGAGGTAAAGGGTCTTGATGAGAGGCTAGGGCAGGAGGTAGAGATGTGCTAGACTCTGTTGGTTACAATGCCAAATTCTCCATGTAATACCAGCAATGCTATTTATACGTATGTATGTTGTTGTTGTTTATAAAAAAAAGCACATTTCCCAATACAATAACAAAGATTAAATGCTCCTTGTGTGTATATGTGTGTGGTGTGTGCATGTATTGGTATGTATGTGTGTACATGTTCCTCTCGTCATCTAAGTTGGTGGCTCCCTATGTGTATGTGTGTGTTTGTGTATTTGTATGTGTGTGTATTTGTATGTGTGTGTATGTTTGTATATGTGTATGTGTGTTAGACACAGATGTGTCACCACTCGTTGAAAGCATTAGCTACTGTGATTTAGTCTGTCACTTGTGGCAGAGAAGCATCATCCAATGCAGTGGTGTAGGAAGGGGGAGGGGCTCCGGGGGCTGGAGCCCCCCATAAATTTGGGTACACAATCTAACGAGTTGATTTCTCACATGAATACTTTCAAACCACAAAAAACTTGCCTTTGAATCCCCCTATACTGAATCTTCTTCCTACACCAATGGTGTCTTAGGCTTGACGTGAAACTCGGCTCTGGTCAGTTTGGTGATGTGTTCAAAGGAGTATGGAAAAGTGCCAATGGAGAAGTGGAAGTTGCTGTGAAGACTCTTAAAGATGGCAGTGCTTCTGAAGATAGAATTAAGTTTCTGCAGGAGGCAGCCATCATGAGTCAGTTTAAACATCCCAGTATTGTCACTATCCAAGCTGTACCATAATCAAGCGCAGAAATTATACTCGGAAACGTCACTGGAACTGAAATAACTCTCCTGGTGGGAGTATGTTTGCATAAGTAAATACATTGCACATGTGCTGTAGATGGACAACTATCCTGAGTTTCGTGAACCCCTGAAGAAGAGAGAGTGGACATTTTCAAAGTTTGTTGATGAGCTGAAGTCCCACATTGGTCGCAAAGACGAGTTCATCTATTATCAGGACACACTCACGGACGCTGTGGGCTCCAGCATCAAACACAACTTCATCCACTTCAATTGGAAGTGGCTTAATGAGCGCAAGAAGCGGTACAACTGGGGCATTCTCACCACCAACCTTCTCCTCATCGGTCAGCCGGGTAACGTGACTCCTCTGCATTATGATGAGCAGCACAACTACTTTTGCCAGGTGAGGAGGGTGTTAGTCATGGCGTTGGTAAGGGGTGGTGAGGAGGGTGTTATCATGGCATTGGTAAGGGGTGGTGAGGAGGGTGTTAGTCATGGCGTTGGTAAGGGGTGGTGAGGAGGGTGTTATCATGGCATTGGTAAGGGGTGGTGAGGAGGGTGTTAGTCATGGCGTTGGTAAGGGGTGGTTAGGAGGGTGTTTGTCATGGCGTTGGTAAGGGGTGGTGAGGAGGGTGTTAGTCATGGCGTTAGTAAGGGGTGGTGAGGAGAGTATTTGCCATGGAGTTGGTAAGGGGTGGTGAGGAGGGTGTTATCATGGCATTGGTAAGGGGTGGTGAGGAGGGTGTTAGTCATGGTGTTGGTAAGGGGTGGTGAGGAGGGTGTTTGTCATGGTGTTGGTAAGGGGTGGTGAGGAGGGTGTTGGTCAGGGCGTTAGTAAGGGGTGGTGAGGAGAGTGTTTGCTATGGAGTTGGTAAGGGGTGATGAGGAGGGTGTTAGTCATGGCATTGGTAAGGGGTGGTGAGGAGGGTGTTAGTCATGGTGTTGGTAAGGGGTGGTGAGGAGGGTGTTAGTCATGGTGTTGGTAAGGGGTGGTGAGGAGGGTATTTGCCATGGAGTTGGTAAGGGGTGGTGAGGAGGGTGTTTGTCATGGCGTTGGTAAGGGGTGGTGAGGAGGGTGTTGGTCATGGCGTTAGTAAGGGGTGGTGAGGAGAGTGTTTGCCATGGAGTTGGTAAGGGGTGGTGAGGAGGGTGTTAGTCATGGTGTTGGTAAGGGGTGGTGAGGAGAGTATTTGCCATGGAGTTGGTAAGGGGTGGTGAGGAGGGTGTTAGTCATTGGCATGGCGTTGGTAAGGGGTGGTGAGGAGGGTGTTAGTCATGGTGTTGGTAAGGGGGGTGAGGAGGATGTTTGTCATGGCGTTGGTAGGGGGTGGGTAGGAGGGTGTTGGTCATGCGATTAGTAAGGGGTGGTGAGGAGGTGTTTGTCCATGGCGTCATGGGTTGGTAAGGGGTGGTGAGGAGGGTGTTAGTCATGGCGTTGGTAAGGGGTGGTGAGGAGGGTGTTAGTCATGGCGTTGGTAAGGGGTGGTGAGGAGGGTGTTAGTCATGGCGTTGGTAAGAGGTGGTGAGGAGGGTGTTAGTCATGGCGTTGGTAAGGGGTGGTGAGGAGGGTCTGGTAGTTACTGTGTAGTTCTGTTCCTTCAATAGCAATTCGTTGTCTAGTTGTAATCTATTTCATAGTCGTGACGTCACCATTTTGATGAGGTTAAAGGTTTTTGTGACTCTACAAAATTGCCAACCCTCCCCCCTGCGAAAAATCCAGTATGAATCCCTGTTTATTGTGTTGTTGTTTTTTTGTAGTTGTTTTTTTTTCTTTTATAAGGCAGGCTTGTAGTTCTTTTTAGATAGAAGCCATGCCGTAGTAACCATCAAGTCAAGATAAAACCTAAGCTTAATAGCAAAATTTGTGTGTGTGTGTGTGTGTGTGTGTGTGTGTGTGTGTGTGTGATTTCAGGTAATGGGGGAGAAGAGATGTATGTTGTTTTCTCCGGAGTATTTTGGTTGTCTTTATCCATACCCAGTATCGCATCCCTGTGACAGACAGAGTCAGGTGAGAGGTGGTGACTAGTAGACCACAGCTAGGGATACTATCAGGGGCGGGGGGGAGGGGGGGCGGCGTGTACAGATTTGAGTGATTGCTAATGTAAGATGGTGTTTTGTTGTTTTCTCTACCTATTGGTACTGATTTTTGTCACATAGCTGGACTTGCCTTTTGGAAGTTTTTTGTTGTTTAGTTGCAGTTTTGGTTGCATATCCTTTTGTGTTTCTCTTCGTAGCTGCTAGTTCTTTCTGAGTATGTTGGTTGAAATTCAAACAAAAATGATCTCAGCAACTGCAGTGTTTGATTGTTTCTTGCTGGGTTGAACCTTTATCCTCCGTGACCTTTTTATACGTGGTACTAACACTGTGCACGCACATAGTGCTAACACTTTGCACGCACGTAGTACTATTACTGTGCACACACATAGTGCTAACACTGTGCACACACATAGTACTATTACTGTGCACGCACATAGTGCTAACACTGTGCACACACATAGTACTATTACTGTGCACGCACATAGTGCTAACACTGTGCACGCATATAGTGCTAGCACTGTGCACTCACATAGTACTAACACTTTGCACGCACGTAGTACTATTACTGTGCACGCACATAGTGCTAACACTGTGCACACACATAGTGCTAGCACTGTGCACGCACATAGTACTAACACTGTGCACGCACATAGTGCTAACACTGTGCACGCATATAGTGCTAGCACTGTGCATGCACGTGGTACTAACACTGTGTACGCACATAGTGCTAACACTTTGCACGCACGTAGTACTATTACTGTGCACGCACATAGTGCTAACACTGTGCACGCACATAGTGCTAGCACTGTGCATGCACGTAGTACTATTACTGTGCACGCTCATAGTGCTAACACTGTGCACGCATATAGTGCTAACACTGTGCACGCACATAGTGCTAGCACTGTGCACGCACGTAGTACTATTACTGCACGCACATAGTGCTAGCACTATGCATGCACGTTGTACTATTACTGTGCACGCACATAGTGCTAACACTGTGCACACACATAGTGCTAGCACTGTGCACGCACGTAGTACTATTACTGTGCACGCACATAGTGCTAACACTGTGCACACACATAGTACTAACACTGTGCACGCACATAGTACTAACACTGTGCATGCATGTAGTACTATTACTGTGCATGCATGTAGTACTATTACTGTGCACGCACATAGTGCTAACACTGTGCATGCATGTAGTACTATTTCTGTGCACGCACATAGTGCTAACACTGCACACACATAGTGCTAGTACTGTGCGCGCACATAGGTAATATAATTTACAAGTCTCACCTGGGATGAACTAATAGTCTCTTCTATCATTGTGTTAACTTGATTTCACACTACACGTACATACATAGTCAGTTGTACAAGTATAACTTACTATGAAGTATCTGTATTTGCTAAGGAGCTATATTTGCAATACTTCTAAAGTATTTTGACCCCAACTCTGATGTCTTTTCCACATTGTATCGGGCAATATAAGTAACCATCACATACAGGGCTAGCAGAAATGCAATGATTTGATGCTGGCCATTACATTGAAAGTGACCTTTCTTAGCATATACATAGCTAGCTAAACTCAACCCACTATGTACCACATATAGATGGGCATTAATTAGGACTGCACATGCCCTATTAATTGCCTTATTTAATTGTGTGATGTGCTGTGACATTTTCCCTGTGATTGGCTCTGCTACCATCATATACATGCATATATGTCTTACAGGGATGGAGCTGTAGTACAGGGAGCCATACAATGTCTACAGGGCCGAACATGCAGATCAGCTCTCTTTAAAGTCTCCATTGCTTGATTGTGGGCGGGTTGTCTGCTTACTCCACAGAGTCCTTTCCATCTAGTGAGTGACCTAAACTCAATACATGATAATTGAATTGTACCTATATTTAGTTGTTGATTTATGTTTTGTTTTGTTGTTGTTGTTTTTTCCTTACTTTATTAATGAAATGGACATCGTATTGTCCATTTGATGGCCTAATAAAAGGACCGTCATGCAGGGTTTCATGCGTGATTTTCACTGGGGGTGGGAGACACTGTGTAATTAACCATGTGTCCACTTCATTAGGTCATCATGTGTCCACTTCATTGGGTCACCATGTGTCCACTTCATTAGGTCACCATGTGTCCACTTCATTAGGTCACCATGTGTCCACTTCATTAGGTCACCATGTGTCCACTTCACTAGGTCACCATGTGTCCACTTCATTAGGTCACCATGTGTCCACTTCAAGGTCACCAGTGTCCACTTTTAGGTCCACCATATGTCACTTCACTAGTCACCATGTGTCCACTTCATCACCATGTGTCCACTTCATTAGGAGGTCCACCATGTGTCCACCATGTGTGTCCACTTCATTAGGTCCCATGTGTCCACTTCATTAGGTCACCATGTGTCCACTTCATTAGGTCACCATGTGTCCACTTCATTAGGTCACCATGTGTCCACTTCACATGTGTCCACTTCATAGTGTGTCCACTGGTCACCATGTGTTCAGGCCCATGTGTCACTTCATGGTCACCATGTCCACTTCATTAGGTCACCATGGTGTCCACTTCATTAGTGTCCACTTCATTAGGTCACCATGTGTCCACTTCACTAGGTCACCATGTGTCCACTTCACTAGGTCACCATGTGTCCACTTCATTGGTCACCATGTGTCCACTCATTAGGTCACCATGTGTCCACTTCATTAGGTCAACATGTGTCCACTTCATATGGTCACCATGGTGTCCACTTCATTAGGCACCATGTGTACACTTCACTAGTCACCATGTGTCCACTTCACTAGGTCACCATGTGTCCACTTCATTAGGTCACCATGTGTCCACTCACTAGGTCACCATGTGTCACTTCATTAGGCCACCATGTGTACACTTCACTAGGTCACCATGTGTCCACTTCACTAGGTCACCATGTGTCCACTTCATTAGGTCACCATGTGTCCACTTCACTAGGTCACCATGTGTCCACTTCATTAGGTCATCATGGTGTTTATTTCATTTTATTTCTATGAATTTGGCTAGATTTTGATTATTGGGGAATGAGATGATTGACTGTAGCTGTACTTTATACACTGATGCTCTAGCTTGCAGTAGTTGATGGCCATGCAGTGGAATGGACTAAGTTTGGAATGTTGTGGTTGAGGCATGGCTGGTCTGACCACCACAAGTACAACATATAGGTTTGTGGTTGGTAAAACTTGTCACTACTGACCATATTATGTCGCGGGTGTTTTTTAGTGGACACTTAGCTTAGCTCAATGGCTGATGAGCCCAAAATCCATTCCAAACCTGCTCTCCAATTCCACAACAACCCACTAGAAATAGTTGACAATAGTACATTCCAGTTCCAGACAAGTCTAGGGTGACCTTTTGGCTATCTCTGCTCATGAATAAAAGTGGCTAGTACACCACCGGCAACCACTTTCTTGTGAAGCGGTTTTCAGATTGTACTCTCCAGGGGGTACCTCTCCTTTCACCCAGACTAGGCGCCTCCAGGAAGTGCTTCAGGACAGGAAACCACAGTGAATTGGGACACCACAGATAGATTTAGACAAGTATGTTATAAATTGAATGGCACTATTTTTTTTTTTAACAAAAAATCTAATTAAATGTAGCAATAAATGACAGCTGTAGCATCAGATATAATGGAGTTCCACTTGCAACAGCTCCTGAAACACTGCAGGATATGTGGAAAGCTGTTGTCTAAAGCTAAGTGTAAAACTTCTGTGTTCAATTGCAGTAATTTCAGGGATAATCTGTTGATGACCTTTGGGGTTGATGTGAATTTGGACGATATCCAAGTCTGTCCCTTGAAGTTCTGCAAGCCTTGCCATGCTGTTATGAGCCGTGCAGTGAAGGCTACGAATGAGGGAACACCTTACACTCACACAGTCACTCCAATGATATGGTCTACACACACAGACAACTGCCAAGTAATTATTAATAATTTTAATAATAACAAAAATAATAATAATGTAACCAACATTTACATTTTAGACTTGTGTCCACTTTGAGACTGTTGCTAAGGGTGGTGGCCAGAACCGCAAAGGAACAAAAAACAGAGGTAGACCATCTGGAGAGACACCCAAGGCATTGCTGGAGTATTTGCGGAGTATAGCTCCTCCATCTCATATTCTTGAGGAGGATCCTAAACCACAATACCACACATCTGGTTCAGCCATGGATAAACTTTGCTGCTCTATTTGCACATACTTTTTGAACCAACCACTCCAAATTTCATGTGGAGCAGTTGTATGCTTAGACTGCTGTTGCAAGTGGATTCGATATTCTTCGTCTCTTTCTTGCCCTTGTTGCCACAACCGTTCTCTGGGAAGGTCTACACTCACACTCAACTCTCCATCACCTTTGATAATATCTTTACTAGATGACCTTCTAATCAAGTGCAAGAGAGATTGTATGAAAATTGTACATGCTTCCCACTACAGAGCTCACCTTTCCAGTAATTGTAAGGAGCATTTCCATCAAGTGCTTGACTCTGCATCCAGTGTCACCATTGAGGATGTACTAGCAAAGCCAATCACATCCCCCACCACACCAGCAGAAAGTAAAGCTACAGGGCATCTTGTCCGTAGAATTATGGAACAGAATTCTGGGTGCAGTAGAAATAAAGCTGTTGTCAAAGTTCCAACTCGTGGTCAGGTAACTTTATACTTTTAGACATAAAGCACAAACATATAAATCAATGAAATACAATATTTAGCCCATCACCTTGATACCAGCCACTGGATGCCGTGTTCGAAGTGGTGAGGCGTGTCAGAGAACACGGAAGCGTCGCTGCATGGAGATTGGCAGAATACGCTCTATAGCCAGACCACATACAGTTGGAAACTGAGGTCAAGGCACTCACCAAGGAGGAGAGGGATGAACTTCTTCACCAAGCTCAGCTTCCAGTAGTTATCCCCACAGAGCATGTGCTTGCTATGAAAGCTGATCTGGCGTTGCCATGGAATAAGCTGAGAATTTTGAGGAGGTATATGTATGTTTGTATACATAATAAAAAATAATAAAATATGTACAATATAGATGGTTCAAATCCCTGAACATAACAATACCTGGTGAGAAGCAGCAGAGAACAATGGCTAGCAGCATTGTAGGGGAGAATCTGATTGCTGAGAGGGGAGCATTCTCTTTTACACGGGACAATGGAGGAGAGGAGATTAGAGCTGCTCCTTTTGTTTATGTCCCTAACCTCATAGCAAAAGTGGCAGACATAATTAACCAACATGAGGCGTAAGCATTTTAATGAACAATATGATTTATAGTGAACAGAGAACATACCTTTAGGTCTCCCAGTGGTCTTGTACATCATGATGGGGCTATCCCTGAAGATGAGCTGTGGATTAAGTTTGGAGGTGATAAAGGGCGTGGGAGTTTCAAGTTTAACTTGCAACTCATGAACACAGCACATCCGAACTCCACAAAAAATACAGCGCTGATTTCAGTGTTTAAGGCTGGTGATAGCATTGCCAATCTCCATACAGCTTTGGACATGTATAGGAATCACATCTCTGAAATGATGGGAATGCCAGTCAAGTAATTAAAATTAATTTTAATTTATTTTAATCAATACATTACCTGTTATATAGTGGACGTACTATTCGGGTCTTCATGTCTGGAGATTATGAGTTCCTATGTCGGCTATATGGTCTCAGTGGAGCTAGTGGTATGCATATACATCACATTGGTATCCACACCTCTATTGTTTAATTACCATAGGATGGCACAACTGTTTGTGATGCCATATCACCAGCAGCAGTTTGATACAGCCTTTAGCAAAGAGAGGGAGGTGCCAAGAGCGGACATTGGGAACTCTTAGAAGTGATCATAGCAACTTCATTTCTAAAGCTGGAGGAGATCTGAAAAAGGCCAAACATTTTAACAACATCATAGGGGAGTATTTCTTTGACATTCCACTAGAAAATGTAAGTATTCAATAGTGTTTATAAAATGCAATATTAATTGAAAATTGTGTAGGTGTGCATACCTGGCTTGCACTTATCTTTGGGCATATTTAATCGGCTTTGGGAACTTCTTGAAAATAGTGTCGTGGAACTGGACATTAGCCTTGCTGAATGCAGTGAGAGTGATTTTGGTGGACCTGCATTTTTAGAGAACTCCTCAAAAGAAAGGCAATAGTGACTTCTGAGATAGAGAGCCAGAAGAGTTATGCATCACTGCTTGATGAAATGGTAACTTACCATTGCCTGACACTGCTCAGCCCCCAGACTAACAGCTTTGTAGAAGAGACTGTTATACAAGCAAATCATCAGGATACCCATCAAAATGGATAGTCCTTCCTCCCAAAAATGTAAATTCCCGGATCACATGACAAACTTTCTCCATATGTGAATGTTCAAATCACGTGACCATGGTAATGGTTATATCGTGTTCTGCATAAAGCAATCTAAATTTAATTTTTCATAATATTATGTGTCAATATAATTATCTTCATTACAATAATAAATCATTTATGATGCTTCAGTTAGCAAAATTCTTTGCATTCAGTAATAATAATTTCCTTACAATCCTATTTTACTTGCCTGAGTGATGGTCCAAATATTGTCACAAAAAATAAAAATGATAAGTTGCGACCATTTTATTGTAATTTAATTTTTAATTATTTTGCCTGATCCATGTCAAATTCCTCATCTAAACTGATATTAGATGTTAATTTAGATGACTAACTTTGACATGGATCAGAAACTGACAATTGAAGGTTTTCTTCTATGCAATAACAAATACTCCATGACACTATGTTGAGACTCCCATGAGAGAAGGATTTTGAGTCTTTTACAAAAAAAGATGTTTTTGTTTTGTTTTTAACCCATTTCCTGTCAAAGCCGTGAATTCACGGCAAGCGTAGGTACCGCAGTTAAAAAAATCGTAAAAAATCGATCGCTATAGCTTACGACTAAGTAAGCATACGAGTGCGTTCTTAAAGGATTGCTATTTCGCGAGCATTTATACTCATATAGCAATAGGGGGCGTTGCTAAGGCCTAGGGTAAAAATAGAATTGACCGCTGAGTAATGGCTGAACGGTATACCGCGGAAGAGTTGATCGAACTTCTGGACGACGATTTCGACGTTTCCGAAGGGGAAGAGAGCGATTTTGAAGAAGATGGTGTTTTTTCCTATTTACCTGGAGCTTCACTTGGTGTTACAAACCATGCAGAGCCCGAGGCAAGCCGTGCAGAGCCCGAGGCAAGCCCTAGTGAAGCAGAGAGTCAAAGTGGCAGTGATTCTGAACTTGCCATGGAAGAAGACAGTGTCCAGAACTATATATGTAAGCTTATTTGCTGTATACAACTGCACTAAGTTAGCTTTTATCTCAGGTATCGTAGCTGTTTATAGCTTAGCTATGTTTATACAAGTGAGCAGCAATTAGAAGCATTCTGTGGTTGATAACCACAACCTACATTATCAAATTCAAATTTTGAAATGTAATTGATTGTGTGTGATTGAATTGTATTTGTATATAACAGCTTCTAGCATTAGTTTCTACTCCTGATGCTGGATTAGAAACTTCAACAATTCGTGACAGATCTCCTATTGGTCCCCAACATTTCAGTAGTGAAAACCCCTCATGTGACGACATCAACTCCCACTCAAGTCAGCAGCCCTGTAGAACGAGAGACAGCGAAACATCAAAGGAGAAGAGAAAGGGAATAGGAAACAGAGGGAGGGGGAGAGGTATTAGGGAGAGTAGAGGAAGACGTAGTGCTGGAAGTAGTAGGGCTATAACTGTTTCCACCTCAAGTGACGAAATCAATTCCCCCTCAAGGCAACAGCCCTGTAAAACAAGAAAGAGGAGAGGGAGAGGTATTAGGGGGAGGATAGGAAGACCTAGTACTACAAGAACTAAGGGTGTAGGCAGAAAACACTAGTAGCACCGGTAGATCTACTACCCGGGGTTGCACTAAATCAAGATTAATAGGCCCACTGACATTTGAAGAATCTACGCTGTCTTCCCCTTGGAAGAAGATGGAAAGCACTCATATTGTATACCCATTTTCTGGACCCCAACCAGGTCCACTTAGGCCTATAGGTAGCAATGCACGAGCTATTGAGCTATTCCATATATTTTTTTCTGATGAAGCACTAGAGTTGGTTGTTGCAGAGACAAATAGATATGCTGCTCAATGTAGAGCTCATGTACATCCCCAACACCTCGTGCCTGGCATGATATCACATCTGAAGAATTGAAGGCATTCTTTGGGATGCTATTTTACATGGGTATAGCAAGGCTTTCTCAGATTGAGATGTATTGGTCAGCTAAGCATGATTTGATTCGGCAAAATATATCTAATGTTATGCCTTTTGTCAGGTTTCAGCAAATTCTTCGCTTCTTGCACTTGAATGATAGTCACACTCAGATATCAGCTGGCCAACCTGGTTATGACCCATTGTTCAAAGTGCGCAGGCTCTTAGACATTATTACTCCAAAATTTCAGCAGGAATATAATTTGACTGAATCAATATGTGTTGATGAAGCCATGATACCTTTCAAGGGTAGGCTATTTTTCAAGCAATACATGAAAGATAAGCCAGTGAAGCATGGAATAAAGGTATTTGTATTAGCTGATGGAAAGTATGGTTACATATCACGAATTCAAATATACACGGGCAAAAATTCATCCCTTAGTCAAAATGAATTAGGTTTATCAACAAAAGTAGTATTAGATCTTACAAATGGATTGGAAAATAGCCATCACAAGCTATACGTAGATAATTATTACACGTCACCAATATTATTTCTGAAATTATATCAGAATGGTATAAATTGTTGTGGCACAGCTAGAACGAACAGAAAACATTATCCAGCTGAACTAACATACAAAGCCTCAGAGGCAACAAAGTTTGATAGAGGTTTCTATGATTATAGGGCCTGTGGTCCACTGCTAGCATGTGCATGGAAGGACAAAAAGATAATAAATTTCTTGACCACCAAGCATGTAGCTGAAGACAGAACTACTGTCACTAGAACTGCTAGAGATGGCAATCAAAAAGAGATAACTTGTCCACCATGTCTACCTAATTATCAAGAGTTTATGCGTGGTGTTGATCTGAGCGATCAAAGGATGTCATACTATTATGTGGGAAGAAGATCTAAAAAATGGTGGAAGAGGGTGTTGGCATATTTGCTTGAAGCATGTGTACAGAATGCATATGTTCTAAAGATTTTTGGACAAGGAGATGAGAAAAGAAAAGATCCCTCTTTTCTGGACTTCCGATTGGAATTAGCTGCTCAGCTGATAGGTTCATTTAGTGCAAGGTCAAGGATTGGACGTCCACGGAGCCAATCTCCAGTCGATATACGTCTTGACCAGACAAAACAACATCTCCCCATTGTAGCTGATAGACAAATTGAGTGTGTAGTTTGCAACAGAATAAGAAAAGCACGAGGCTTATCCAGATCTAGCTTTAGACATGAAAGTCATATCAAATGTTATACTTGTAATGTAGCCCTCTGCCTAAGTAAAACCAGAAACTGTTTTTATATATATCATAACGAACCAGTTTATTGGAACTAATATTCTAACTTCATAATGTCATTGTAAAACTATCAAAACATATCTATTGTTGTGGTGGGTTTGTGGTTTTGTTTCATTCAATATTTATACATGCTGGTCTTTTTTGTAAATAACTATACATAAAATATTGATTTGTTATGTTGAAATCACATTATTTTCTGAAATTATATCTAATTAATTTTTGTGGTCGGTTACTATGGCAACGAAATATGTGTCATCAGCTTCGTTTACTAAAGGGGATCATAAAAATATATGGTTGCTAGGGATATTTTTGAAGCAATAATTTAATATGATTTTTTAAAACAATTTGGTTGTTTTTAGCAAAAAAAACTTGACAGGGAAAGGGTTAACTGGACTTGTGGTGAAATAACCACACCTGCAGAACAAACTTGCACATAACAGACTCACACACAAACCTACAAGTTCACTCTGTTGCACACATTTCCATCCAATTCACTAATTGTAACTTGAACACTGTAACTAATGCATTTGTTATTTCTCTTCACTTCCTTGTCCCTCTATACACCACCTTATGTTTTGAATCATTCACACCACATTCAGTCAGTTTAATATAAATCCTGGCCTGCTTCACTTCCTTTACTCAGTTCTGGTTATAGTATTAAAACATACACTAATTGCTGTGTCCAACAATCCCTCTGAGGCCTAATAACCTGAGGCTAAGACCCAAATCAGCCTGCCAGAACTCTGGTGGCACCTTCCTTCTACTCGTCTCTGGTCATCCCCCAACAGGACCTAATCTTTTAAGTCAAAAAATTGTACCATGATGTTGTGCTTGGTAATATACTGCACATCTTGAGTTCATTTTAATACTAAATCAGACATATTGTGGGATTTTCCTCTCACTCTTCACTATCTCATTATTGGTACATGTTTGCAAATTACCTGAACTTTTCTTTGGCCAAATCCATTCATAGTATTGAGTATCTGAATTTTGTTGTGCACTTATTACATGAATGTTTTCCCCTTCTGCTAAATGCATTGTTGCCATATTTATTGTCATAAACCTAGTATTGGAAACTTCTGTAATATTGATTCTTGCAAATAGATCGTTGTTACATGGAAACACTAAGTCAATGTTGTGATGTTCATTTGGTGACTCAAGCTCCAGAGGTCTTCCATTATCAATATCTCAACTAATATTATTATTACTTATAACAGCTGAGATGAAACATGCAGGAAATACTTCCCATTCAAAAGTTAAAATTGATGAGTTTTAATAATACATGAAGTCCCGAAATTCTGAAATTTTCTCGAATAGTTGAGCATTCTGTATATAAAGTTAAACAATTGTTAGCTTACACCTTATGTTGAGACAGTTAAATTTAATCATGATGATATCTTTACTGCATTGCTTAAAAATCTTGACCTTTCATTTCATCAACATCTTGAAAAAACAATTAAATTTTATGTTTGAAATTGAAGAGAATTATACACTAGCTTTTCTGGATAGCATTGTTACATATAGTTGCCTCTAGAAATATTGGAAATTAAAGACTGACTCTGCAGATTCCTTATGTGAAATTCCTAAAATAGAGTGACAGTAGGGACCTAGGATTATAGTGCACTAGCAATAGTACTTAATACTTGTGTTACATCACTGATGCTACTAGAATGGCCTGGAATAGCCATTTCTTCAAACCCTCTCAGCTACCCTTTTACAAAGATAACAGTAAGCAGTAAATATACCAATATTATGTCATCCGCACATAAAACAGTCCTTGATTACAAACTGACCAAAGTGTTAATACTAGAAATCAGTTCCTAAAGTAAGCTCCTTATAGGCCTTCACTTTACAAAGTAGTATAGCTACTGTACAAAATAGGGCCTTAGTTTAGGGGTACCTACCTATAAAGTAAGGTCCTACTTTTAAATGCCAACTATGGCCCTTCCTCAAATTGACTTATTTTCTTCTTCAATTTAGTATATTGGATGCTCCAACGCTCCTCTCTAGTCTGGCAAAGTGAGACCCTTTACCCAAGAATAGAGGTTTGGTAAAATGTCTCGCTGTGCAAGACTTTTTCCTCCCCTTTCTATTAATTGTTATTCACTTGTTTTGATACTGCATTGTTCTTCTACAACATTGTGAATTCCGCTCGTATCCATTTGATATTCACTTCCGTTGAAGCTGGAGGTAAAGGATTACGTGTAGAGTTCTACCGCTCGGATTAGATACAAGTGACGCAATGGAAAGATATACTATTTGTGTTGTGTTTCTTCTTCGGATCTTGGGTGATACACGCGCTCAATTTCGTAAGAGAGTAACTAGCTTACTATAATGCTGATGATATTATGTCTGATAAAAATATTGTGATAAGGGCATAATATTGCTGTAAAATCAGTGACAAGTATAATGTAGCTCTTTAAAAAAAATCCTGCATAATTCATCAAACTTCTAAATGTTGGAAGTAGGGTAGGCTGTTGCACTGATTGAAAATTATATTTTGTGCTTATGAATGTTTTCTTCTCTTCAAGCTACCATAAATAGAAAGTTAGATATGGTCCAGATTAAATGAAATAGATAAACATCTTTAACGTTGTGTTGTCCTTTATTATGCTTTATTTTTATCATCCTTCATCATCATCTTTTAGAAACTACACTAAATCCACCACCTCCTATGTTAGAAGTATGTCCTAGTGAAAATAACACTTTGTCTTGCACAGAAAGTGGAACTCCACGTATTCTTTGGAACTGGAATGATATTATCATGAGGGACTATACAGCTGGATTAGATGACAATATTAATACCACAGATCTTCTGTTGAGTGATAACTATAAGATTGTGTCAACTCGTCTTATATCTATTAATTCTTCACATGTATACTCTCAATTAGAGTTTACATTCTTTGAAAATGTTACGTCAGTTAATATATCGTGCAACAAAGTGATGTTACATATAAAAAATAGAGGTAAGAGTGCATTATTAATTTTTTTACTTTACCTGTGTTCAAAAACAATTGTGATAAGAGTTAGAATACTCAATTTCAAGCATATCTCTTCCAAGAATGGGGTGGTGAATGAAAACTGGAAATAGCCCTCTCCTCGATATACTCCATTGCTAGATTAGCTACTGTTACAGAAACTGGGCATCTCATTGCTGTACCAAACACTTGCTGATATAATTCGGCATCATTATGACGAATATGTTGCACTTAGACTAATTTTAAGTAGCCTGACAGCTTTTAATCCTGCAGCTCGTACCTTGAAAACACCTTAGTTCACTGCCAGCCCTCTCATGCCCCGGCAGTGAACCATTATTCCCACATACAAATGCCAATTAATGTTACCACCATTATTATGTACACCTACTTACCTTGTCATCCCTCCCCAGTTGCTCTCCCATGGCCGCAGCTCTAGTAGCTGAGTCTTTTGGCTCAGGTGGAGCCGGAAACCCCGCCCCCCAATCAGCTTGGGCTGACTGGGGTGTAATTAACGGGGCGGGGCAAGCCCCTTTAATTCCGGCACCCACGTTTTCACGGTAAACAGGAAAACTGCTTACCGGAGGTTAAAATTAAAAGAAATAAAAGATGCCCCCCCCTTTACTAATTCCTCTTTCGGTCAGGTGTGGGTGGGTGGGAAAATCTTTCATTCCGCAACTTTTCTCTTCCCCGCTCGTATATTCTAATTATTCACCTCCCACACGTGGGGATCCCTGTGCGCATACCCCGCCAGACACTCCCCTCCTACCTAACCAACCGTTGCTGGTACTCCGCCTGGTATTAACCCCGCCTAGTCTGCTACTAAGCTGTCATTAATCCTGCAGCTCGTACCTTGAAAACACCTTAGTTCACTGCCAGCCCTCTCATGCCCCGGCAGTGAACCATTATTCCCACATACAAATGCCAATTAATGTTACCACCATTATTATGTACACCTACTTACCTTGTCATCCCTCCCCAGCTGCTCTCCCATGGCCGCAGCTCTAGTAGCTGAGTCTTTTGGCTCAGGTGGAGCCGGAAACCCCGCCCCCCAATCAGCTTGGGCTGACTGGGGTGTAATTAACGGGGCGGGGCAAGCCCCTTTAATTCCGCCAATGGAGGCACGACCACCCGCCCCAGGCCAAGACCAAGACAGCGAAGGGGGGGAGAGAGACCCCAATAGTATAATTACGAAATAATAAACAACAACTACACTAACTGTAACAAGAATGCGATACACAAACAACAGCGTGTATTACCAACAGCAACAGCCACCCATTCCAGTACACTTGCGAGTTCAACAAATTCTTGCTGTATACGATGCAAGCTGTGCCCTTGGAATCTTTATGTATTCCAAGTACGCGAGACTTTTCCACCGTCCCAAGGTCCTAACTGTGGAGTCCTCCAGGCCCCTAGCTGCCGCCGTAGTGGCTGCACCAATGCGGAAACTGTGTCCAGAGTATTGACCTGGCTCAACGCCTGCTTCTTCCAGTGCAACCTTGACTGCAGTAACCAGGCGCTGTCTGGTTAGAAGCTTGCCATCAATGAATCTGAACAGAGATCCAGCACTTTTGCCTCGCACCACCAAGTAAGCCAACATGGCAGCCACTGGACAGAGATCGGATGCCACTCTGCCAATAAAAATAGAAATCCCTTGTTGGAAAGGGTCTGTCTTCGAGGCTTTAATGCGAACTTCTATTCTTGAAGGGTGGGCAGGATCATCGACCAACACATCTCCCCATGACAAGTGACCAGAGGCATCGTAGCCATCGTCCGATGGCACTGTCAGTTCCCCGATCCGCATAAAGCCGAAAAATGCCAGGCAGCATGATCACATCTGCCTCGTGTGCACGAGGGTTCCACACTCCTTTGATCTTGCGAAGCAAGTCAGGTGTAATAGGCCTACGCTCACGCTTTGACACCCCTGCCATGCCTTCAGCACGCTTCACACCCCGCAAGACGTAGTGTAACCTATGCAAGCCAGCCGAGAATGGATCCCCGTAGCCCTCCGAGATATGAAGGTGACGCACTCCTGCCATATACGACTCAATTGTCCTGTGGCGGAGACCATCCACTGCCAACGAGGCAGCGAAATGGCACAGTGTGTCTTCATCCGCTGGCTTTGGAGCTCGGCCGGCCGTAGCGCATATTCCCATGAATCTTCTCACCCCACAAGCATAAAGTTTATGTGTAGATTTGGCCAAGCCCATCATATAGAACCTCTGAACAGGGTCACCCAGTCCACTTTGGTCTAATCCGGGGTGTCTCTGACCAGGCACTGGAGGAGTCCCACCGGGATGTGGGTGGCCTCTGCCGCTGACTCCCGCACCAGCTGCTGGAATAAAAGGAGAGAATCCCTAGATAACGCATCAGCTGCGCCATTGTCGACACCAGGGATGTGCTGACAGACTAATGTCACGTCCCATCGTGCCAAGAAAAACAATAAACACCTCATCAGGTGCATTGCCCTGTCCATTTTACTTTTGCCGGAGTAACGATTGCAACTACCGCCATGTTGTCGCATCTGCAAGACACCGTTGCACCCTTCCAGAGGCGCCCCCACACGGCCACTGCCATAACAATCGGCAGTAGCTCCTTCACCATAATATGAATCTCTGACCAGCTATCAGGAAACTTGAGTTGGAACCAGAGACCTATGCATGTATAGGCCCCGCAACCCCATGCACCTGACACATCAGTAGTGAACACCACTTGTGGCTCGCCCTTAACCACGCTGGACATCGGGCAAGTGCCATCCCACACAGGCAAAAAACAGTTCCACCATTTAAGGTCTGACCGGAAGCCTGCATTCAGCCGCACCCTGTGGTGCAGTGCTCTCGCCCCGGCTGAAAGGTCAAACATTTGCCGGAGGAAGGACCGGCCCGGTTTAATAACCAGACACGCGTGCTGTAAGTACCCAATCAGTGACAGCAACTCCCTTTTGGTGCAAGACTTCTTTGACTCCCAATCCCGAATCATGGTACACAGGCATTCCAGCTTTTCCCGGGGAAGGCTTATCGTCAATGAGGCCGTATCCAACTCTATCCCCAGGAAAGTCAATTTGGTGGCAGGGCCCTCAGTCTTTGCTGGGGCTATCGGCACACCCAACCCCTTGCACCGGGCGAGTGCCCTTTCTAAGGACACCCCACACTGACATGAGTCTGGTGCTCCAAATAGTAAGAAATCATCCAAGTAGTGGATGCACATCACCTGGTCAGTGTTAGCCAAGATCCACAACAGACCATCGGCAATGGCATTATACAGCTTCAGTGCTGATCGGAGGCCAAAGGGGGAGCACCTTATCTACGTAGGTGCGGCCCCGCCACTGCATACCCAAGAGGTGCCGGTCATCAGGATGGACCGGTACTGTCCTGAATGCCTGATACATCAAACTTCGCTAGATTCGCCCCCTGCCCCAACTCCAGGACCTTGTGACAGGCAAAATCCACTGATGTATACTGCAGACTACATAACCCTGGGTCAATTCCATCAATGACACTATTCCCAGCGGGAAATGAAAGGTCCACGATTAACCTCCTCCACTTCCCCGATACATGGCCTCTCGGGACCAGCCCAAAACGGTTCACATGGACCAGTTTTGCGGGAGAAGGATCAACAGGTCCAAGTACCCTTACTCTCCATTGCAACCACTGCTACTGGCACATGCCACGTATACTAACAAACTTTTTTTTTATTTTTTATTTTTTTTTATTTATTTTTTATAATCAACATAATAAGAATGAACCACAAGCGAACTCATCGCACAACAAAGTTCCACACAAAATAGCCACAGAATGTCCCTGGACAACGATCAGTTAAGGCCACGACGACCCTCCTCCTCAGGAGGCGCTTCAAACGCAGGAGGGCAAAACCTCCTAGCATGATCCCCAACCGGGCACAGCAGTGGGAGAAACGGCACGGCACCGCCGCACAAGGCCTGCCGTCATTCCATGCGAAGCAGGCCTGTACCCTCCTTTTCCTCTGCCTCTGAGGAGCCAAAGGCCCGGGCGCTGGAGCGACTCAGAGCTCTCTACCATGGCTTGCATAAGCAGGCACTGGTTCAGCAAGAAATCAGCCTGCTCCATGGACGAGTAGCTGTGCCTCAGCGACACGTCGTAGCTCCTCCACCAACCTGACGTAGCCCTATTCTGGCAGGACATCACAGTGGCCAGGTGACCCCATAGAGCCACCGCCTTCTCCGGATAGGAGCGGCTCACCACCCCTGCGTACTGGGCAAAGCTGGCCACCCAAGCATCCCGATCAGCAACGGGTCGGACCGACTTGACCTTCGATGGTTTCTCCTCGCCTTCAGTGGACCTTCAGAATTCTGCCCGGAGAGCGTCCTGGGACAACTCCCCCATATCCACAAATTCCCCGGACAGAATCCGCTTCACCAGCCTGGCTGGGACAGTAGGCAGGGTAACACCCATTGAAAATTTTTGGGCTTCTCCCTCCGCTGCCTTTGCTGCCACCTCTGCAGCCTTTGCTGCCCCCTCCGCTTGGTGACTGGACGGAACCACGCCCTCTGCTTCGAGCCATCTGCTGACTTCGGTAGGCCCAGCGCCACCACAGCATGGTCATCGACAGTGCCCAGGCCTGTATGCACACAACAACCATGCCATCAGCACACAGTCCCAATACCAGGCCTATGCTCCTCCGAGCCAAAGCGGGGGCCACATACCCCGCCTCTCCCTAGGTGCTGCTAAGTGAGCCACACGCTCACAGCACTATTTAATGTCATGTAAGTCACTGTTAAGTGAGCCACATGCACATGCTCACAACACAAAAGTGAGCTTCATATACTATGTAGGGCCACACGCCCTTTAAGTGGGCCACAGTCACTACTGTTAAGTGAGCCACATGCTCACAACACAATACTTCATATACTATGTAGGGCCACACGCCCTTTAAGTCACTACTGTTAAGTGAGCCACATGCTCACAACACAATACTTCATATACTATGTAGGTCCACACGCCCTTTGAGTCACTACTGTTAAGTGAGCCACATGCTCACAACACAATACTTCATATACTATGTAGGTCCACACGCCCTTTGAGTCACTACTGTTAAGTGAGCCACATGCTCACAACACAATACTTCATATACTATGTAGGGCCACACGCCCTTCCATCAAGTGAGCCACATGCTCACAACACAATACTTCATATACTATATAGGGCCACATGCTCACAACACAATACTTCATATACTATATAGGGCCACACGCCCTTTGAGTCACTACTGTTAAGTGAGCCACATGCTCACAACACAATACTTCATATACTATGTAGGGCCACACGCCCTTAAAGTCACTACTGTTAAGAGAGCCACATGCTCACAACACAATACTTCATATACTATGTAGGTCCACACGCCCTTTGAGTCACTACTGTTAAGTGAGCCACATGCTCACAACACAATACTTCATATACTATGTAGGGCCACACGCCCTTTAAGTCACTACTGTTAAGTGAGCCACATGCTCACAACACAATACTTCATATACTATGTAGGTCCACACGCCCTTTGAGTCACTACTGTTAAGTGAGCCACATGCTCACAACACAATACTTCATATACTATGTAGGGCCACACGCCCTTCCATCAAGTGAGCCACATGCTTACATCACAATACACATGCTGACACTGTTTCGTAGGCCCCTTTTATTTTATTTATTTTTATTTTATTTTTTTTCCCTTCCTATTTCAGTACACCACCTACCTACTACCACTAGTGAAAAGTATTGGCAGACAGTAAGTATATATAAAAGATAAAAGAGTAAAACTACCATCATCTCAATCCGTGGCTCCACCATGGCCAGCCAGGCAATACAACAATAAATAGAGCAAAAATAAAACACCAAATAGGCTATTTTAACAAACATACCCCCCACTGCGCCACTGCTAGAGCTGCTGCTGCCCAGACCACTGCTGGAGTCACCACCAATGCCAGATTTCCCACCAGTGCCACTATCGCAGCTGCTTCTGGCCACCGAGTGTGCCCTGAGCGCCTCCTCCACCAGCGCTTTGACCCTGCTCTCAAAGTCACAAGCGTCAATTGCCCCCGAGGCAACTGAGGAAGTACCAGAAGTGGAAGCACCAGTACCAGCAGCAGAGGGCTCACACACTCTCCTTTTCTTGAAAATGGGCTCTTTTTCCATGATCACAATCTTAAAATCTTTCATTCCGCAACTTTTCTCTTCCCCGCTCGTATATTCTAATTATTCACCTCCCACACGTGGGGAGCCCTGTGCGCATACCCCGCCAGACACTCCCCTCCTACCTAACCAACCGTTGCTGGTACTCCGCCTGGTATTAACCCCGCCTAGTCTGCTACTAAGCTGTCTCTTCTGATATTTTCCTGCAGTTTTCACTGAAATTGAAAATGGAAAGATATTAGATATTCTCTATAATGTGGATATACTCTGTCTCCATTATATCCACTTACCTCATATTAATCGATGTCTTCATGATTGCCAAGAGAGCTGGAACAGGTACTCTATGTCTATTGAAGGCTGCATGTCACCCCAACAGGTGTTTTATGAAGGTTAGAGACATTTCAACCATTTAGTGTGACAACTGATTATGATAAATCTCTTTGTATTTCAAATGTTTGGTAAACATTTAAGTGGTATGTAGACTGTATTTTTTTTCACTACCATATCATGTGTACTACCCTATCACCTTTTTCTTGTTTAAAATCAATCTATATTTTATGAACTTATAATTAGCTACTACAGCTATTATCAGCACAATTAACTTTTCGATTGTTAATTAACTAGCAAGAACCAGCCTTAGAGTGATGTTTGATAAACTAACTTTTGTAAATTAAGAATGCAGTAGAATAGGGCTTTTTTCTTCATTGTTATCATATTCTACCACTTAGCTAGTTAAAGTTATATCACTTTCCCTTTCCTGCTCTTATTCTGAGAACAATATTTACTATTCTTCTCCTATCCTTTCCTTTATTCATCTCTTTCCTCTTTAGTCTTCTAATGTTTATCTCTCCTGCATCTAAGTCTCTCTGGCCTTCTATCGTGTGGCATTATGGTGGTTTGCAAAACTTTTGCATTGTCTTTTGAAACTTCCACTATCCTTTGAAACTTTGCCACCACAAAATAGCTTCTTTTCATTTTTAAATTACTATGTAATTGTGTAATTTCAATTGGGCCACAGTGAAATAGAACAACATAAGAGAAATGCAAAGAACTTAATAAATAAGACTGTGCAGTAAAATTATAGTTCCAATTAAATTAAAATAACAATAGCAGTAAGTACTTGTATATATTTTTTTATCAAAATGGTTAATAAAAAAATGTGACCATTAAAATGGAAACATTTTCTGTGACTAGTACTACTATAATGCACAAATATAAATAATGAAAAGGTTAATACTTATGCATTATTAGTGTTGTTGGGCCCTCTGCATCTTGGCTACTCCACCCAACAATGCTAAACCAATTCACTTATCAGTTTATAAATCCAAATAAAGATAATGGAGAGAGAGTGTCAGAGAGTCTCAATCAGTGTCTATGACTGTCCCTGGTCAGCCCTTTTATAGACTGCTAATAGTCTGGTGGCTTAGTGAAATTACCGTTTTTTGGAGGACAAAAGGATCAAATTTTGCATGAATTTTTCTTCAACTTCATGAATATTATTAGCCTAGGAGCCCCACCCAAAATTTTTAATTAAGCCCACTAATTAAAAATGGCCGCCAGAGCATTTATTGTTATTTATGCTTTAAATATTCTGTTTTTAGGAGCAATATTATTATGCAAGAATTATTGTATAGCTAGTTAACATGTTAAATTTCAAGTTTAAAACATAGATTGATAAAAATTGAATATTTATGGCTGCATTAGCAACTACACAGTGGTGAGCAGCATACATTAACTTTGGCACAATTATATCTACTGTAATCTCCTTTGCAGGCACACTTAAAAAAACTTCTGGTATGCTAAGCCAGACCAGTTCTCAACACCGTGCAGCAGCAATTTTTGACCAAATTCACTTGGATTTGAAATTACTTGGTGGGGTCGAGTGCAAGAAGTCCATATTACAGCCTGGTATTTACTTACTATGTTAATGTTTAGGCTCTTACAGCTAAGCAATTCCTCTCTGGCCCCATCACTGAACTCAAACTGGTCTCATCCTATAGCACATACTGTTAATCTTTCTATCTTTTGAAAGTGATTGGAGCTGCAAGGTAATGCTGCTTGCTTCCAGAAAGTGATATTCATAACTGAGGTCTAATTTCTCCAGGGTTTGCACTATAAGAAACTGAAAAAGGCTGATTCCAGTTCCATAAAATGACTTTACTGCAGTTGTTGAGTTGGGGTTATGGTCAAAATTATCCAGAGCACCAACAGTGAATAATCTATCCGTAAGACAGGCCGGGGCCACAGCTCCTTCTTTTTATTGTTCAGATACTGCTGCAGCTATCATACTTTCAACTTGTAAACGTTGTCATATGAAATACAAATTCACATGTGATAAGTTGTTCAATGAGTTTCTTGCTCCAAGCCATGTGGTGAACATTTAGACCAATGTAAATGGGAAGAGGTAGCTCAAGATCAGAGGAATGCCTTGTTTCATGGTACAAGATTCAGAAGCTTTCTTATGTGCTAAAATGACTTGACCTACAGTAAGTCATGCCTGAGTTTCACATCGCCCTTGGTCTTTCAAATTAGTACCATTGAAAATTAAAGGAATATGATATATGAGGCTTGAAGGACGAGACTCCTGTAGGCAATTAGATGGAAAGGAACCATTGAACTTGAAAGGGCTGATCAATAATTATTGTAGCAGCCTTGGCTAAAATGGTAGCATCTTCAGAAAACGTCCCCTTCTGTAAAGCCTCCCTAAGCATATCTTGGACAGCCTTATTGAATGTGATGGTATTTCTGCCATCAAACTGTTCTCGGGCTTCGGGAATTGTTCCAACAGTCGTTCCTTCAACTTGATTTTATTGTACCCCTTAGAGATATCAAAATCATGAAAACGACTGACCTAGAGGGAATACTGACCTAGAGGGAATACTGACCTAGAGGGAATACTGACCTAGAGGGAATACTGACCTAGAGGGAATACTGACCTAGAGGGAATACTGACCTAGAGGGAATACTGACCTAGAGGGAAACTGACCTAGAGGGAATACTGACCTAGAGGGAATACTGACATTTGAACATTGAAGTTCCAGAACTAAAGGCTTTCCCAATGTAGCTAACCAACTCCACAAATACTCTGGAAAGGTTTATGTTATTTTCCCCAGTTTGGACCTTCTCTTCTCTGATCGACTTCTGTAATGGTTTCTCAAACTCGTAAGGTACTTAAAGTGATATTTAGCTACCTTTGCTATAAGGTCTCTACCACCAGTATGAACCAGAAGCTTAGAGTCCTGTAACACTTATTATTCATCGTATGTTGCTATCGGCAGCAAAAGTAGAAACTTCACATTTTCACAACTACATGTACATTGGTCATCGTCATGTGTCATTAATCCTGCCGACAAATGACACATCGTTTCCAATCTAACTCCATGTAATACTCCACATAGCACAGTTGCATGAACCTAGCCAGAGACAAAAGGATGGCTATGTAATGGCTTAGTTTTTACTACTTCACACTTTAATTGTGAGTGTTTTCCCTATAAGTGACAATTTTCACACTTGTTATTACTTTAATTCACCAAACTCCAAACAGTTGTCCGATATTATTTTTGATTGGCAACCATCTTGCTTTACAAACGCGTTTCATGAGGGCTCCTAGGCTAAATTTCTTTAGTAGGCCCTAAGGAACAACCATACAAAATTTTATGCTTTTGTCCAATGGAAACTGGTAAACTTGCATAATGACCCTAAGCCACCTGACTATAATGGGATTACAAGAAAAGAAAATAGAATGTAAAACTGACCAATCACAAAGAGAATAATGAAGTATTAAACTAGCTAGTCAAATGAGAGAGCAAATATTCACACAAATTGTAACAAGTAACCTAGGCAACACAAAAATGATACATAAAATACATCTGCTACTACAACTGCTGAAACTAACACACAAACAACATACAAACATACATACAGAAAAAATGTCTGGCAAAAAGTTAATAATACTGTTGTGGGGTGTGGACCCCAAAAGTGTACATTAGTAAGTTTATTCAATTATAGTATTTTTCTCTGCTGAATTCCGTATGCTGAATTGGCTACAGTAGATATTACTTCTTTGTCTAAATTGACTTGCTCATATAATGGAGCATCTTGATGTCTATGATCATTTGCCTTCACCTTCTCCTCATTTTGGTTGTAGTTGCTATAATGTGTATAAAAACTATAATATTGACTTCAAATGTTGATTCAATAATATAATTATTAGATATCAATAACAATGATTACTTTTATGTAGTATACATTCATAACACTAGAACAATAAGAGTGCTAACCCTCAGCATTAGTTAAAATGCATTAATTTTCAAAAAACAACAACAACTCACTATTGACGAATAACCAAGTTCTTAATTTTTCAACTTGTGACAGTATTAGTTTTATTCTATTTATGAATATAAAATTTATATGAATATAAATGTAACTTGTCTAGCTAGGGCATAGGCCTGGTATCTCCCTTATACACACCTGGGACTGATTTTAAAGCTGTTTTACGAGCTAAATAATCAGCAATATGGTTCCTACTACTTTCTGAGGACTTCATGGCATTCTTTGGCTATAGTATTAACCTTGTCTTGGTAGAAAAAAAATAGCCACAAGAACATTTGGACTTTCTGACATGCACACTACACAAACACTTAGGACACATCTTTTTGAGAGCAGGCAATGCTTTTATAGTTTGTGAAGTAAGAGCACCTCCAGCAGCAGAAACTTCCCAACACCGGAAAAAAGAAGTTGAGCACTGCAACAAATCTGAACCGAGCTTGAAAATTTGTACACTCATTTGAGCATGTGTGATTCTAAAGGGTAGCTAAATGATTGAATGAGTGTAGTCGTATAGCAGCAAACACAGTAGTCTGCCTTTTCTCTCGTTTTCTCAAAAAATAAGCCAAAATTCAAAATATATAAGATATAACATAAAAATTGATATTAATAATATTTTACATTTTTGATGTAAATTTCTTACTTCGTGGAATCTTTATCTGCACGGTATACATTCATACAATTATTTATAAAAATAATATTAAGTGAAAACTTACCTTTTGTTTTCGTTCTATAGTTTATTAAAATAAAAGCAACTGTGAATGCAGCAATCAATAAGTAACAGTCCTATGAAAACTGTACTTATTAAAATGATAGTAATATTAATGCGAAGTCCTGGAGTAGAGCTATTCAGTAATCCTGTAATTATATAACAACATTAAAATATGCAACCCTCATTTGATTTTAGCTAATTGCATACCAGTATTGTCTTCATGATTTGTAGGAGTACTTGCCAGTGAAGTATCTGCTGGGTGTGTATGTTTTATTTTTGTTATTACAGTCAAATAATGAAGCAGCAAAAGTGAGAACCCAGCACTGCTACACACTAGCTATTACAAAATTATACATGTAAATTCAGTCTTCGCTTTTACTTCGTAATCACTAGAGTTCAGCACATTTTTGTTTTGTTTAAGAGTCTTTGAATATATCTGATAATTACTCTCATAAAGCCTGTGGGCTTGCTCAGAAGAGTTGTCACTCTGCTTGGCTTGCTCGCACCTGATGACAGCAAAATAGTTGCTGCCACCAGAGTCAAGGTCCTCTCTAGATACCCAAGGCGAACCACTGACCAATCTTCAGGCTAGGTCTTAAGGTAGATTAAATTACTTTAATTAGAGAAAAATGCACACACAACGAATTGAATGACATGAACCAACAATGACACAAAACTCAGCTTTAAATACAACACAGAAACCACACCTACAAGTCACACGAAAGGCTGCAAAGTTCCTGCTCTGCTACAGACATGCACACATGCATACAACATTCCTACATTTATTAACACAACTGACACAAATAAATTATGACCACACATGACTACACAATCAACTGCTGTTCTCATACTACAGCATAAACAATTAATGTTCACACACACACACACACACATGTTCCTTGTTCTTCCTTCTTCATGTGGGTGTGCCCACATCTCCCCCCTCCTCCTTCTGCTGATGGTTTCCAACAGCACCATCTTCTATCTCTCTTGTGTGACAGCGACTCAGGCAATCTGCCACACCATTCTCACGACCACTACGATACACCACCTTGAACTTGAATTCGGTTAGCTTCAATGCCCAATTATACAGACGACGGTTCAGTTGCCTAGTCATCATCAACGTCACCAAGGAATGGTGATCCGTCACCACAGTGAACTCCTTCCCGTACAGATAGAAGGCAAAATGTCTAACAGCTTCGAATAGGGCAAGCCCCTCCAGCTCCTAAGCGCTATATCTCTGTTGGGCTCCCTTTAGTTGCTTGGAGAAGAACGCAACCGGCAGATGCTCCTCTCCCCTGACCACTGACAAAACTGCACCCACTCCAGACACACTGGCATCACATTCTAAGACAAACACATCTGACACACACGGAACAACTAAACACACACTATGACACAATGACTTACACAATCCATGAAATGCCTCCATCATCTGGCTAGACCACTCCACTGTCCCAGCCGCATTCCTTGACGTAGAGGGCGTAAGAGAAGAGGACCAGCTATGGTAGTTCCTGATGAAACGACGATAGTAGCCCAAGGGTGTTAAAAGAATGTAGAGCTTTTGCAAGCTGCTACATTGATGACATCCTGGTTTTCTCGGATGACTGGGAGTCACACCTGGAGGCACTGAGATTGGTCCTCAAGTGCCTCAGTGAAACTGGTTTAACTGTTAAGAAGAGGAAATGTTGTTTTGGGAGGAACCGTCTTAGGTACTTGGGTCATTGGATTGGCATAGGAGAGCTTAGGGTGCTACAGTAAATATGTTGGCTATCTACAACCCCTTTCCTTTGCTAATTTGAATATCGGGGCGGTGTCAGAGTAAGCTTGAAGTTAAATGCTACAGTACCCATTTCTATGAATTAAACACTCACTAAATTGAGCCCCCACTGGTGTTCTAAGCAATGCAATCCACATCAATAAGTATTTGCTCAAGACGGTCCACATCCTTGGCGTTGCTCTTAAGTATGAGTAAAACTTTCCCTTGTCGTAGGCTACGATGCACTCGAACAGAAATTACTGCAGTGAGACATATCCAGCATAAAACCCCGCAAGCAAAATGTATTATTTAAATGAAGAGCTCGGCGGAAGCTGTAATTTTTTTCTTCAATTACAGAATGTGCATTCAGTTCTCGCGAGCCAGATCCTTTACCGACTGTTCGGTGAAGGCATGCTTTCAATTACCTAAGATATGGGTCACAGTAATTGTATGTATAAAGCATATTATATGGGGTGAAGTTTATTTACACCCGGTTATGTGTACACCCAAATGTAGATAGAATTGCTGGCAGTAGAATCTCTATCGGTAAAAATACACTAGCTTGTAGATGTGGTTTCAAGCTCCCCACCTCAATCAGAGAATGTTTGCAGACATGTGGTGATCTGCCTTAAAGGAAATGAATGAAGGATACTGCTCTGGGCTAGCTACTACAAATCAATCAAACAATATGACATTTTTTCCCTTGGTTCTGCCGATTCAATAACTAGTTGACGAGAGCCAGAATAAAAAGTGGCAGCAATGCAAATTATCCAACAATATTACTTTAGAATTAATGGCATTATTGTAGCTATATTATGTAATGATAAATTGTTTAATGAATTGTAGGTACATCAATGTATTGCACGGAATTAAATACACTATTCTAGTATTTTACAGAACAGGTAATGTCATGAGGTATTTACTTAAGAACATTAGTATTAATAATGTGGTATATGTTGAAGTCCATAAGCTGAATTAGCTGTCATTTCTGTGGCTTCACTGTGATGGTCAACTTTCACTTCCTCATAGGTAGGTGTACTAGGATGCTGCGGAGTAGTCACACATTTGGTCATATTGATGCTTCTCTCTTTGGCTCTGTATAATAGTACATATATACAAACAATTAAAATTCAAAGTAATAGTTTAGACAAATCATTGAATTTGACAACATTGGAGTAATTTTGTCAACATTATTCAGAAATAAAATCAAGGCAGGTATTTCTTCAACGAACTACTCTACTTTCGTGAGATCCAATATTGTGTCTTGGCTTACCTGAAACCTCATATGCAACATTTCCATTAGAACATTTATATTAACTAACTTTGATAGAGATTAATAAAAAGAGAAATAGGAACATTTCAAGCGTAGCTTATGGAATATCATACAAATGAACATTATTTAATATCTTAGCAAGTTGACAAAACTGATGGTAGTATATCAATGTACACATAAATTCATGCAACCTTTGCCCTCCCAACAATGAACTGCTAGAACTTGCCTGATAAGTCCATAAAATTTTAAAAATTTTTGTGCAATTTTTTTTATTAATACTATTGCTAGAATTATTACTTACCTTGTATTTCTGTTTTTTATCACTACAAATGTCATAGTGAATAGTAGTACAGAAAGTATAAATAAAACAAGAGAAAAGCAGAATACCACAGCGAGAATAATTAGGTAATAGTCATTGTTAGTAGTACAAATATTCTTCTCAGTGGCTATGACAGAAGTTCCAGTAGTTGTGCTGTTGTCAAAGTGATAAATATCTAGTGAAAAGTTAAAATAATTTACTAATTAACAATATTGATGACTTTAAGTAATAGTTATGCCATGGCCAACGAGGGGTTATGGAATATAACAGTCCCGATCCTGAGGGCAAAGCCCGAGGGATAAGGGGGTGATATTCCATAACCCCAATGTTGCCATGGCACAACTGTTTTATACCATAGTTCCTGCTACTACTACTCTCTCATATCCACCTATATGGGACCAGCCCTACCACAAATAACTCTCCTGCCGCTCTCATACCACAGGAATTTACCACAGCTAGCTGCTTTACTGCTTACTGCTGAGCAGCCCAGGTAGAGTTAGATCTGGAGATAACAGCTGGCAGCTACAATGCTAAAGCAAACTTGCTAAAGTAAACTTGCTAAAGTAAACTTTCTGGCATGCTTCAATTGAATTTTAATTGAATTTTAATTTTGGGCCGGAAACACGGAAGAATTCGTGGAAAATATCATAGCCCCAGGAAGAATTCGCTTGACACCAGGAAAATATCATAGCCCCAGGAAAAATCACCTGGAAAATATCACTTTTAATCCATGGGTGTTACCACAGCAACCATGGTATAAATACAGATATTCTGCTAATTTTATAGCAATTCATGCTATCTGAATAATGTTAAAAATGTATTACTTTTTTTATCTTAAGTTGTAGAATTAATTACCAACGCCTAAAAAATATATATATAAATTAATCAAGACAGCTAATGTTGATTATCTGGAATTCCTTGGAATATGTATAAGTAATAATATAATATTATACAATGTTAATTCATTTTGTCAGCACGCACTTTGTGAAGTGTACCAACAAATTTTTTTAAATGTCATTACTTTTTTTCAGAATGCACTTAGAATAAATTATTACCAGTTGTTATTTATACTGATATACATTTAGCATTCCAGAGAGATAATCAGGAATGATATTTTATTACATTTTTTTCCATTATAAATTATATAATGAATATTGATTTTATAAATTATGGTAACTTTGCACACCAAATATGAATTAATAGAATTTATACATCTGAATTTGCATAAAAATGTTTCAATCAATTGTGATTTTGTGTTTGGAGATATAACTTTTATTAAAAACAAATTATGGTAACAATAAAACTACAATAGTATTGCCCTTATTACATGTCCAAGTTATACTTACAATATATAATTACCTGAACTACAATTCATTTCAGATGAAGTAACTTTTATGCATGAGGTACCATTCAATACATGTTCAGTACATGTATATGTATAATTAGTATCATTTAAATCCAGGGATATGACAAATTTTTGATCCATTGAACAATTCAATATCGAGATATTTCCTTCAACATAAAATTCTTCCCAACAGACGTCAGTTCTGAAGGTGATTGTATAATCTTCCATATAAATAATTGTCAGTGGAACACTAATGATTCTATTATCAAAATTAATTGTTCCAAGTTTTGATGACAAAGTGATGTTAGTGGATGATAATGAAGAATTAGTAAATTGTAAGATAAGACTGGCTCTCGTTTCCAAAGGCATAAAATTTATTATGAAAAACATATTAAATTTTGGCTTCACTGACATACAAGAGAATAAATAAAATACAACAAATTGACAACAATATTAGAATTAATGGATAACATTAGCAAATGGCTTATTATATATCTCAGTTCATTATGTTCCTTATCTTAATTAATATTATCACAGCTAAATTAACTCATTAATAAACGTATAACAATCAGAATTGGTGGTCATTTGCCTTTTTTTTTAAGGTTTAAACTAAACCACTACCAATGCTTGCTTATTCATGTCCAGAAAAAATTTGCATGAATTATTTTGATGATTAGTATTGTTAGTTTAGTAACAGTTTTGTATTAATTTTTTGTGAATAAATTGCTCTATTATAAAATAGAAAAGTAATTTAAACTTTAACAGGTTACGTATAATACTGTTTCTGTACATTAACATTTGTAACGTCTGCTCAAGATTAAATTTGCACACTAAACTATAATGAAATAAATAGCCCCATAATACTGTATGTCTAAATTAATAACATTTTGGTAATAACTACATTATTATACTAAACCTGAAAGCACACAACAACCACATAATACAACTTTTGCTTGTTTGACTAAGTTGTGCTTATAGGAGAAAGAAGGAGATGCAGTATTACCTTTTGACAAAATATTGACGAGATGATTTATATTACAGCTTATAACTGATGGGATTAAATGACTTACTCTATACTGAAAACTTAATGTGGAGGAACCATTACCAAAATTTTGTGTTGTTATACTACCATCAGTTCTAGTTGTTTTACCATCCAACACAGTGTATATGACATGAACTTCTGTAGAATTTATAAGCCACATCCAATTTATGGAACCAGATGAAACATTGCACTGCAGAGTCACATGATCTCCTTCACACAAATGTATATTGCCACTAGGCAGCAAGGTTGTAGGAGTACTTATAATACCTGAAAAACGCAACATAGTATGTTTAAGTATCATTTGAATTACCAGTAATAAAAACATGAAAACAACTAGTTCCAGCAGTAGTAACACATCAGTTACTGATTGTATTCATCAGTTACATTTGATTCACAAGCACATTACTGATAAAACAGTACTTGATGTAGTGAGGGAGAAATTTTATTATAGTTGTGTATGTAAGATATTATTTATTTTACAATAGTACAATTATCCACTACAATGTCTCATTAACTTGAGTGTATATATTTTATCGAATTACTACTCAAACAAGTAGCCATTATAGCTAGAAACATACAATAGCTCTACGATTCTACTAGATTCTAGTGGGGTTGGGGTAGGAATAACTGCAGCAAAGCATGTGGGATAATGTATTGTATTTGCAGATGGTCAATTGGAACTTCAGGTTTCGCCTACCAATTCATGAGAAGAGAGAATAATAGTAATTTAAAGTCAGAATTGAGTGAAATTTGAATAAAAATAAAAAATAAAAAAAAGAACTCGTAGTAAAGTGCACTTGCTTTAAAACCAATTTTACCTGCATTTTGTTGTTTATTTCTAGCAAGAATTTAAAATAATTGTGCTAGGCTTTGTTAAAAGGACTCTCTTCCATACCAGAATTCTGGCTTCATCAGTTAAAAAAGAAATCATACAGTAAAATAATTGCTGTCCTGGGAGGATCCAGAGGGGGCCATGACCCCCCCCCCCTCCTTCTCAATCCTAGTTGGTGTCTCTTCTTAATGATATACAGGGGTGTTTATAAGACTACTACACTATGTGTTCACTCGTCCTAATACTAGTCCAATTATAATAGATTTGGTAAGCTTAATCTATTCCTCAGAATCCCACCCCGGTCGTAGCTACTTTGAAAATTAAAGTAAGTGTTGCTATACTTCCAATTATTACCCTAGAAATAAACTAAGTTGTATTCAACGTGTCTTACCTTCAATGTGTGTAATAACTCCTACTAAAGAGAGAACAACCGATATCTCCATGATAACGTTTTCAGATCAATCTAACAGATTTTGAAAGCTATCTACTGGTGGAGGTTACGGTATACCGAACTCCAGCGCAATTTAATAGAATATTACTTGGTGGGGCAATGACTACTTGTACATTTTTAGTTGTCAACGCCCACTTTATAAGTATTATTGCTGATTATGAAATAACCACTTTTTTCATGCGTATAAAATAGTCAATTTTATACGTGTATTTTTGTGTATATTATACACTGCACACAATTTTTTAGTTTTGAATGAAATTTAGGAAATTTGACATTATCGTATGCAGGGGCAAGGTTAAATTTCAACTAACACATCCAGAAATATTACCACTATTCCTAAGGAATTTAGTTAAACATACAATAGCGAATAAAAAGTGTAATAAATGATGGAGTATACTAACCACAGATAATAATTAAATTCAATAGATTAGACTACAATCATTGATTTCAATATTTGTACAGGAAATTCTGGTCACAAATAATACACGGCTTCTCTTTACTAAACTGTGGTTAAAACATAATTAAGAGCCACCATTGTGTAAAATTTTATCTTGGGAGTGAATTTAGACAAATTGTTTTAAGGGGTGCCATCACAATAAATCATTCAGATGTATTTCGGGGCTCTCTAAGCTGTCTTGCTTCGTAGAGGTAGTGAACCCTTTCCTAAACTGTTGAAGGTAATAGTTTTGCCCCAGGGCTGCTCTTCAAAGATGAAAATTGAGTATTATATGTGTTGAAGGAGGACGGCAAACTGGGTTTGAACGATTACTGGGTACTTGTTTGAAGCAATGATGAAACACATCAGTACAAATTTAAAATGAGGTGTTTAGTAAACTCACTTTTTGAATTAGAGTCAAACAATAAATTGGCTTTTTTGATACCTTGATAATGCATAATCTGGAGGAAGCATCACAACTAGCGTATTAAGTTACAGAGAAAGTACTATAAGAATACTATTAAAATAATCAGTAATTATATTATTGTTATATAGTAATCATAATTTTATAATAACTTAATAGTTTTACTTTAATCACATCTGTAGACTTGCTTACAGCTATAGTAGCTGAAAAAGTTATGTACAGGCAGCTAATTATATCTATTTGTTAGTGAAATATTTGCTTAGTGCTATTATTTATCTAAGGAATAGCAGTATTGCACAACTTTTTCACAAACACTATTTCACTGGACATACCACCCGCAAAAAGAATTCAAAGAGGTAATCAATTCAATTTCATTAGATGATACTGGTAAAGATCATTTAAACTGGAGGATTACATTCAGTGAAGTTTCAGACGGGGGTCAACCACTGTGAGTTAACACCAATACTCGAGGTTCAAAGCGCAAAATGAAATACATACATCCACACATATATACAGACAAACAAAATACTCCTAATTATCAGTTTATTCTCTCTCGTATATTGGGACTTTCCTACAAGCCATAACATTGTATATTTTTTAAAGTTGAACTTATGATGAACAAAGATTGGAAAGAAGAGACAAGACAAATGTATTAGCTAGTGTGTAATTACAGACCTAGCTAACTCTATCCCACCAGTACTGGATTTTCTTGAAGTATTAAGTTATAGAACATTATTGGCATCAATATTTTATTTATTGAAGCAGAGCTTCTGGGTTGGCTGTAAACAGCTAGTCAGTTTATTTCTCAAATAGTAGTCAGCTAAATCAGTGGAACAAATGTAGATGAAATACATTGGAGCTCTACTATTATATTTTTATAATATTGAGGCTAAAAGAACAAAAAAGTAAATTAATTATGTGGAAGTAAAAGTATTAATTTAATGTTTGAAATACAGGATCAAGATTAAAAAAACTACTCGTATTTACGAATATACATACCTCAATTTCCTTTATGCCATCCATATTGAAACTCACTGAGTGAAATGTTATTATTATAAGTTGGACCGAAATTCATAGCAGTGACAGGAGGTAAAACAGCATTCGTGCATGCAGAATTACATAACTACTGTTTCTAGGTGGCACTTACTTCATCATTCATCATGGTTTGGGACATATACTTTTTAAGAACATATACTGAGTGTTATGAGCTACTTTTGAGAGATGGCTTCAACACAAATGATGTGTGAGCCAGCTTATCTATATGAATAATTGTGTTACATGTTACATTATTAATTCTTGTCACACACCACGTTGTCAGCCACCCACTCAGTTATACACTGTAAACCAAAAGGTGTGTAGTTCACACCAAATTAAGCGTGAATCACTTGTAACAATAGTCACACCAAAATATGGTGTGATGCGCACACCTCATCGTTTGGGTGTGAAGTAGTACACACCAAATTTAGTGTGAATTCTCACCATAATCACTAGGAACTCATACTTACATTAATGCTGAATTAATTTAAGTTATATTGATTCTAGTATTACATATCAACATTTTTTTCCAAAAAGAGATTGGTGTGATCCCAGATCTCATTAATCAGATGACTAAAATCTTAGTCAACTCTCTTATCTAGCACACAAGTGTACAAAACATTTATAAGGTAGATATATTACAATGATAATAGCATTGGTTTTTGCCTGCACATGAATATAATTAATGTTCGGTAAAGCCATGCTATTCCATTGAGTGCAAATTTCACACTAAGTGTGCATTCATACTAGGAAGAAAGTGTGAAGGACACACTATGCATAGGTGGTGGGCATTCACACCACCAGTTTTGTGTGAATTTGGTGGGTTTTCACGCTATAATTTTTACAGTGTATAGTTATAGTTAGTAAGTGATGAAAATGTGTAATAGTAAAATTTTATTCATGTCTGGAGTACATCAAAATTTTAACTAAAAAATATTTGTTGAGCCGGACACCACAGGATGTCCTGCATGAATACAGTAGGAATAATGATGTTTGTGCATCATGACACTTGCTTGTACAGTTATGTGTACAAGCAATGTATTAAATGGAAAAAAAATATTCTAGCTAAAGAGGAAATACTTAATGTCATACCAACCTTGTCATAATTACGATCAATTGGAATGCCTCAGTTACTGTTAATGGAATATTAAATGAAAATAAATTGTTCTCTTTTGGAAGAATAACTTGATACCATACCAGCCATATCATAACTCCACTTGCTATCATGTTCTACATGTTTTTACATTGCAGTCAATCTTATCATTTATAATTTATCTCTAACCATATGGAGATGGGAAAAATTAGTGATCAAACAGGTCATTAAGTTATATCCTGTGACATACCAATACATAAATCATACGAATGCTAACTGATTCATTTTTTTTATATGAAAGTGATCAGCTTGTGATCTGAGCTATTTTATGACAGTGATAAGACAGATTGCCTGCAGAAGCCACACCAATTGATAATTGAAAATATTATTTTCCTCAATTAATCCACCAATATATTAATATTGAAACAAGATATTACATAAACACATTGTATTATTATAAGTAACAACCAAAATGGATTCATTTTTACTTGTTATTCAGTTATTGTATCCTGTGTGCACTTTCTAAAAGGTTTGACATAACTTTCAGCATCAATGTTATTAAAGACCTATTTTGTTATGGTTACATAAAGATAGTTGTGATAGCAATGTTCACAAGAGCAGTGCTGTGGTAAACAGCTATCAAAACGATATTCAAACGGTATGAAACTTGGTTCATTATTCTGCACTTTGGTTGAGCATGATATGTTTTGAAGCACATGGCAAGTAATCATTAATAATAGAACCACAATTTTATGGGTAAATCTCTGATTACCTCGGTGTACGGATGATGCTTTACTAAGTAATTTGTAATGTGGTTTAATTGCAAAGGTTAAGCACAGTATGTGGCAAAGCCTATATACAACAATAGAGTACAATGGGAACATAATGTAACCTAATTTGCCAGACATTATTGACACTAGTTATTATAATTTATTTTTAATTGTGTTTGTAATGCAATAAATAATGTAGTACTATTTTCAACAATAGATTTCCTTACCTATCTGGATATTGTATACAGATATTGTGTTATTTCAAAATAATATATTGAGTAGAATTATGATAATTTTGTCAATAGTCATTGTAATTAAATAAAAATTACCAATAAACTTTTACTCCAGTCAAGCAAGACTGCTTAGTACAAAAATGAAATAGAGTGGTTCCCAATTTTATATTCGAAGATGGTATATGTCAGCTAGGAGAACACTGTAAGAAATGTTTTGAAGAGTTATAGTCTACCAATTATAATTTGTTTCTTCTCTCCCTCCGAAATTTAATATAAAATTATCCCTATTGATCTTTTTGTATAATATTATCAAATTTCAATCAATCAGAACAATGTATTGCTAGAAAATTTATTTTTTTTAAATATTTTGATAATAATAGCTAAATGTTATATTTTTTACTCCTATAAAGACTTGATATTGTAATAAACATACAAGAAGCAGAGTAATAATTATGTAACTGATAAGCAGACAAAATTATGACGTTCATTTTTGTTTTTTCCTGTATATATTATATATATAATATATATAATTATATTTATTGCAGCTTTGATATTTTTACTTGAATATTTCCGCATCACGCGAGCGTTCTGTATTCTCCCATATTGTACGGTTTATATTGTACGGTACACTACGCATGCGCGTAGCGAGTAAAATCAATGAAAATTGAATTGTAACCGGTTGAGAAAAAATATCAAGGCAGCAATAAATCACTTATCACACTCGTCGTACAATATGGGAATGATATTTTACTCTCACGCCACATTTTCACTCGCCTTTGGCTCGTGAAAATATTTTGCGTGCTCGTAAAATATTTTCCCATATTGTACTCTGACTCGTGCTATAAGTATTATATATTCTCATTTATTTTTTTTGCTAGTAATTATCTTGTGTACACTTTTGAAAATGTTTAGAAAAACTATTAGCATGATTGTTATGGTAACATAAGATATGTTTTGATAGCAATGTTCACAAGAACAGTGCAGTGGTAAACAGCTACTAAAAATGCAATTCCATCAATACAAATCTTTGTACAATTTTTTCTATTTCTGAGTATTAGTTATGCATGATAGGTTTGGAAGTAAATGTTTGTGATGTTAGTAATGAATTTGAAGCTATTTGTTAAAAATCATCAGGATGTAATTGCTTACAATTGTAATGTATTATGCAATGTATTACAGAATAAAACTTTGAATAAATAGAGTGCAGAAGTAATTAACAGTACTAAAAAAATTTTTTAACAATATACATATTAAATGCACTACTTTCTTAATCACATCCATATTTATTAACTCACCCATTTATTGTTATGATCACATCTACATCCTAGCATGACCAATGAAAAATTGGCAAATATATCTATTCTAAAATCCAAAAGTTTGAGTTAGATAGATTATTTTTTGTGTATGTAAATAAGAAAGTTATAGTGCACCTAGAGTGCAAGCACTTTAGCACTTTAGGGTGTGCCAGAGTAATCTGGTGTGGTATGTAACTTAAAGTGATGAGTAAATAATAATAATGCAAACATGTTGACATAATATAGTGTCGAATAAGAGAAAAATGGAATGTTGAATATTTTGAAGATTACTATGTATGTCATTCTTTATCCTGCAGTTACAAACAAAGTGATGCAACCACTTCTATAAATGAAAATATTATGACAACATTATGACTTAAAGCTGAAGCTGACAACCCTACTTTCATTTAATGCAGTTTAACTTTGAGTTTAATCAAACAAATAATGTCTTTGTACACACAATATCACATAGTAGAGTACACTCTTCTCTAATAACTAACAAAAACATCATGTTTCTTAACCCTTTCACCGGCACAAGCGCCTATAGGCGCTCAAGAATGACGTAATGCGGGAAAAATTATTTTCCCCCTAAACGATAAACGCTAAAGCTTAGCTGCAGCGTCCAGAGCACGGCTAATGTGTTGTTCTATTGCATGTATTTTTAGAATGGCTTGATATCCTTTCAGTTTATCTAAACTATCGTCATTAGCCTGCATTTTCTTTCATTTGAGTTGTTGTCAATAAGTAGCCACTGAATAATGTGATGTTGCTAGGTTCAGTGATTGAACTGTAGATGAAGTAGCGTCCTCCTCTTGCGACATAAAAAACAATAGTTATGACACAATACACAAAGGATACACTTAATAACAAATGGAAGTCCATAGACACAACAGTGTTCAGAACAATGAACTATGAAAAGCAGCAACCATTGCTAACCGCCATTTTGAGAGGCAAAAGGAGGAACAGCTGATTAGCTTATGGAAGCCATATCAGAGTATTTCACCGGCCTTTCTAAAGAGAGTAAAGCTCGTTATGCAGCCAAAGTCACTGCAATGGGATTAACTTCTGACCCTTATGTCATGCCAAGTAAATCTTGGGTAGCCCAGCCGAATAAAGTCCCTGATGTATCATGGAGTGATATGTTCCTGTATCTTATACAAACTCCTAGTGCTTATACTAAAGAGGAACTTCAGGTATTTTGAATAAAGGATTGAGAATTGCTAATGATATTGTTGTTCAGGCTTGGAAAGCCATGGTAGGAGGGGATAGCTTCATGAAGGCAGGTTGGGTTCATGATATGCGTGCTCATGTATTCAGTCATCAAAATGAAGAGAGAATTCTTGTGATGGGAAAAGTAAATTTTATAGTTAGCTATAATATATTTTGCGTAATTTTTTAAATATAATTAGGTAAAGCACTCTCAAAGAATGACAGCAACTCCCATGGGTAGGATGCACACTTTCAGGAGAAATTCATTCAGCACACTGCACTGGCATGGCTGGGTAAGTAAAACATCTTTCTTAATTTTTCTACATAGATTTAATGTGCTATTAGCATAGGCGAAGCTTGCAGCCATATTGCAGCTATATTGACAAGCTTGATCAGAGCTGCACAGATTCAGTCTCAGTCTGGAGTAACAGCATGTACATCACAAAAATGCAGTTGGCTTCCTATGTCTAGGGATGTAAGTTATCTCAAATATTGTTAGTGGACAGAAACATTTCAAATTAATGAAATGCTGTAGGTATCACATGCCGATGTGCATGACATAGATTTTACTTCACCATCTTCTAGAAAAGAAAAAAATGATCGCCCTGCACGGGAACATCGACGAGTGGAACCTCCTTCAGAGACAGAGATTTCAATTTTTTATGAAGTTCTTAATTCTTGTGAGAAAAAGCCTGCTATACTGAAAATAACACCACCTTATTCTAAACAGTTTATACCATCATCTAATACTGAGACACTACCTAGTCCTATCTCCGAACTATATGATCCTGACACACTGCAACTTAACTATGTTGATTTGCTCACTAAGTGTGAGGAAATAGGAAAGAATATTAAGGTAATTTAATACTACTACAATATTACTTATGTTAGTTATAGTTCTTTATTTCATCTTAGATTACTGCTGCACAAAGTCTTATGTTGGAAAAATGTACTCGTGACCAATCAAGATGTAAACTGTGGCACATACACAGAGAAGGTCGCATTACAGCTTCAAATGTCAAAGCAGTGATAGCAACCGATCCATCAATGCCTGCTCAAAGCCTGATAAAGCGAATATGTTATCCACAAGCCTTTAAATTTTCTACTGAAAGTACAAGGTAACTGACTATTTTGCAGATTGAGATAAAAGTTTATCTATGATGCATTTTGCAGGTGGGGATGCAAACATGAAAAAACTGCTTTGGAAAATTATTATAAACAACAGAGTAGTATTCATATTAATTGTATTGTAGAGAAAGCTGGTTTGTTTGTAAACACAGAAAAACCTTTTATTGGTGCTTCTCCTGACAGCATTGTGACTTGTGATTGCTGCGGTAAGGGTATTGTTGAAATAAAATACCCATTTTGTTTCAAGGCTGGACTTCCAGAAGATGACTCTCAAAGTTTTTGCATGCTGAAGAATGATGGTATGTTAATGAAAGATTATATGAAACTAACTGAATTATGTTCTGTTCTTTAATTATAGCTGGAATGTGGGAACTTAGAAAGGACCATGCATACTACTACCAAGTGCAAACACAATTGAATGTAGTGAACTGTGAATATGGAGATTTCGTTGTTTGGACCGAAAAAGAGACTATTATCGAAAGAATTCAAATCGATCGCAATTTTCATGCAAGTAACCTGATCGAAATAGAACATTTTTTTCTCTACAGTGTACTTCCAGAAGTCGTTGGTAAATGGATCACTAGGAAGAATGTTGCTGGAGAAGATGGTATTGTAACTACAGACTTCAAGGAAACTATATTACCAACAACATCACAGGATGAGGATGACAACAAAAATTGGTGTTTTTGTGGACAGCCGAGTTATGGTGAAATGATAATGTGTGAGTCTGATCGATGTGCAATAGAATGGTTTCACTTTGACTGTATGAGATTTCGTGCCCCACCTAAAGGAAAGTGGTACTGCCCTTCATGTAGAAGGCGTAGTAAAAAAAAGAAGAAATCTAACTCTTAACAATCATTACTTTTATTACTTTATTTTATTTACCTGTAGTTCTATTAATAAAATACACTTTATAAGGAACATTTATTAATGAGCATTAATGTTAATTAGTAATTTACAGTATAAATCAGTCCTGTGGTACTACAGAAGGACACAGGTTAACCAGTGAGCAGCAAACTCTTACAATTTTGTCTCTGCTAGCCTGCTGCTCATCCTTGTCAGCAATCATGCTTATAGGTAAAGTATGTTGCAAAATAGTATACTTTTGCTTTAGTACACCAATTAACCGTTCCACATGTATTCGTACCATGGACAGTTCTCTGCTCCAGTCCACCTCCACTTTTTCTAACTGTTTCTTTCCTTTTGTAAAGGGTGGAATCTTAATTTCTGCAAGAGCCATATGAGCATATTCATCACATCTGAATCCTCTGTCAGCAATAATTGTATCACCAGGCAATAAGTAATCAATAAGACTAGATCTTTCCACAATTTCTTTATCTGACATTCATCCTCCAGCACACCGAGAAACATACGATATGGTGCCCTGGGGAGTTATTCCAATTAAAAACTTGATAGTAGAGTGGTGTTTATAGTTCGACCAAACTTGAGCATGAGCAAGAAGATCAGAAGGTTGCTCAATAAAAATTTCTGTGCAATCAATAATAACACATGCCTTCTTAAAAAATTTTCTGAAACTGGTTGGTAGAGTTTCACGAATGTTTCCCTGTCTGGCCATTTAATTAAATGAGTAAGTCGAGCATTCATAATATCTAAAATCTTATGAAAATTACGTGAAACAGTACTTTGATGAACACCAAAGCGAAAAGCAATATCCTCATCCATGAGATTAAGGCGAAGTTTCATAAGGAACATCACAATACTTTCAAAAATACTCAATTTACTATTTGGCATAGGAGGTAAAGCAGGTGAAACAAGGGTAATGACTGCACTAAATACTCGCCAACACGACAGACCAGTATAAAATTTAACTAAATCATCTTTCTTTTGAAATGCTTCCAGCGAAATAGCATTAGTAGAATTATCTTCCTTTGCTTGAATTAGATCTTGCCGGAGAATCATATTGTCATGCTGTAAAGACTTAATTAATTTTTCACGATCATCAATCATAACTCCAGTTAATTCTGTTTGACATGCAATGCCAGGTACAGATCCAGTTAATTCTGTTTGACATGCAATGCCAGGTACAGAGTCATCATCATAGGATAAATTTGATTCTTTTGAGGAAGTAGAGGCAGCTGATTTATTTCTTTCCTTTAGACGTTGATATCTTCTGGATGCTTGACGGCTTTCACTGGATTCATATCCCAAATTTACTGATGGAGCCCAATCAGGATTGTTTAAGTCGTAAACTGTTGAGGGCTTACCAGAAATAAAATGAATTGAACAGACCCGAGCACCTGGTCCTGGACACCATGCTTTTCTGTTAATCTTACTGATCCAAGCAGAATGACGTGCAATTGAAATTTCCCGAGTTTTGTCTCCTTGGCATTCAATCACCTGCAAGACATTTTAAGGATCACAAAGATATTCCTGCTTGCTCTTATTACAGAAGTATAACTTGTAACACCATATGACTGACTAGAACACCATATGACTGACTACAACAGCATATGACTGACTACTGCAACATATGACTGACTACAACATCATATAAGTGACTACAACTGTAGCTAAGTTCACAATCAAATTTTAGCTGCTAGCTAGCAATAATGGCTTAATGAACAACATACTTTAGGAACTTGGTAGAAAGAAACTCCTTTATCTCTGCCTTGCTTATTAGTGCAGCCAACCACGCAGCAAGAATGGACCATTTTTAAGATTTTGAATGCTACAGTCCAATAGACCAAGGCGCGCCTGCCTCTCAAAATGGCGGACACGTAATTGATGACGTCAAACGCATAGCCTCTATTTCTTGTTGCAGTGGGCTCACAGGACTGAATGACAGGTTCAGGACAGATATCCGCTGCTAGTAAAGCATGCACACCAGATATTAAGTGCAAGCTGGTTGTTAATTACACACCTCTATTTTTCACCATAACTCGTTTACTTTTGGTCTCTTACTAATAATAGCTAACTGATGGTATTATTACGTTTTGTTGTAAGAGGTACCAAAACAAACATATGACCAAAAATACCAACAACTAAGTAAGAATATTAAGTGATTTACACATTTAAGCGATTTTTACTATGTTAGCAGTACAATGTTTATAATGTGATGTGAAGAATTCAATGAATTGCAGGTAAATCAACATAACAAACTATTAATTGCATGGAACTAAACGTACTATATCAGTATTTAAAAAACAAATGATTACTGAATCGTTTACGTTTTTTAATTGCTTGGATGTCATTACTTGTTTACTGAAGAACATTAACAAAAATAGAATAAAACATTAACAATGTAGTGTATGTTGAAGTCCATAAGCTGATTTAGCTGTCATTTCTGTGGCTTCACTGTGATGGTCGACTTTCACTTCCTCATAGGTAGGTGTACTAGGATGCTGTGGAGTAGTCACACATTTGGTCATATTGGTGCTTCTCTCTTTGGCTCTGTACAATAGTCCATTTATAGGACATATTATTAAAATTAAAAAAAGTGTGTAAAATTTATTAAATTTGAGGATGATGTAATAATTTTGTCCACAGTATTCAGAAATAAAGCAAGGCTTGTATATACTCAACATTCCTAATAATAAGTAAGGGATGGCTCAATAAGGGAATAATTGAGGAAGGAAGTTGTCCCTAGAAGGGGACTCTTATAGAGGTGAAGTAGAAAGGTGGGGGCATTACCCTTTCGTGATAGCAAATACATTTTGTCTATGCATAAGAACATTTATACGAGCTAAATTTAGAAGAGAGTAATCAAAAAATGAATTGGAGCATTTCATGTGTACCTTATAATGTAATATGTAGCATATGAACGTCATTTAGTATCTTAGAAAGTTTACAAAACTCATGGTGTATATCAATATACACATATTGATGCTACATTTACCATCCCAACAGTAAATTCTGCAGCCTGCCCCGTACATTCGGAATCAGTATTTTGCAATTTTATCTATTAAGACTATTGTCTTTATTTATTACCTTGTATTCCTGCTTTTATTCATTACAAATGTCATAGTGAAAAATATTACAGAAAGTATAAATTAATCAAGTGAAATGCGGAATACAACTGGGAGAATAATAATTTGATAATCATTGTTATTAGAACTCAAATCACTATCTGTATCTAAGACTGAAGTTCCAGTAGTTGTGCTGTTATCAAAGTTATAAACACCTAGTAAGAAATTTTAAAAAAATTACTAAAAATAAAATAAAATGATGACTTCTATATAATATAATTATTAATTTATAGCATATTTGCGTGGTGGTGTAGTGGTTGTGTCCTTGGCTCAGGGCCTGAGGTCCCAGAGCTCAAGCCCAATTCAGGCAATTATCCATCTCATTTTCCATTTGCCCCCCACTAGCCCCATATGTCCACCCAGATGTTATTGGGGACATCACATTTGCTGGGTGCAAATTCAAGGCCTTTCCTCATGAAACAGCTATGGTCCAGGTGGGACTTCAGGTGCCCATACAAATTGCTGTGAGAAAAGACCTGTTCTCCCATAAAGTCAAGCCCCTGTAACAAATTGTAAAAAATGTAACGAATAGCGCGTACTGACAGGGAGGGCGGAGTCAACTTACATAAAAAAAAATTCTTGCGCTCTAATTTAATGGATCTCTAGCGTACTGCTAAGGAATGGACTAACTGCTGTGGTTCAAATTTTGCCAGGGTTTAGGGCCACGAGGGGTCGACCCTATAACGTTGAGATATTTTTAATATAGGAATTTCACGGAAATAATCGATAATAGTTCACGTGGTAAGGTGAGTAAATAGAAAAGTAAAATAAAATTCAACTAGCAGTCTTCATTTTTGGTAGGTGATTTCTCCTAGCAGTACTTGCTGGCCTGCATAAATAAAAATAATTCGAGGAAATGCAGAAGTAAGTTTAACAGACCCTAGCAACCGTGGCCTATTTGGCGTTTTTTTTGCGCTCAAATAGTGTGACAGCACCCTTAAGAGAATTTTTTACTGCAATTATTTATGCTATTATAAATATATGTTGAGAATTTATAATACTTTTTTAAGTTGTATCATTTCCTGTTTGAAAACAAAAAAAACATTGACAAAGTATTTAAACGAGCTTAAATTATGGACAGAATCAGTTTGATATTGTTATTTCAAAGCTGATAGTAAACACTGGTTACCATCGTTGAATTTCTTCATGACAGACAATACATTTTAATGATTGTATTCTTTTTATTTGTGGCTTTTGAGGGTTATGTAGAAAGATACCTCACAACTAACTGCTAACCTCACAATAGTAAGACGGGATTCAGTGATATTGTACATTGAGTGGTATTCACGCAATTTCAAAATTCTATTAAAATGTTAAGTGTTCCCTGCCACCTGAACCTGTGGTCATTTAATCATTCAGTATAATACCGTAGAACCGCCAGTAACCGATCCCCCTATGCTACCTATTCAACGCTCAGCCATATCTGACATTCTACTCGGATCAATTAACTTTAAGGCCAAAAATCTACCAGGTACCACAAAGCCTTGGTTTCAGGTGGCAGGGCACCCTAAGCTTTTGCTTTTGTCTTTGATATCGCATCTCAAGAAATACCCCTGTCACCATTTTGGACTTCCTGGCAGTACTGCACGGCTACCGCGGTATAGAGCAATTAAAAAGAAATGAGGGTCCTCATTATGCCCTTTTAATGCTTCTGTTAATTATCTCACAAATGCGAGAATTTTTTTTTTTTATCCTATTGAAATTCAAATAAATATTACAGTCTAAGTTAAGATGGACATGTAAATTCCTTTTTCTGACACACACCTGGAAATTCAATCACAATGTAATCACTTACAAGACCTGCTAAATGTCATGGGCTATAGTCTATACTTTCCTGACCTTTGTCTGGCTTAGTCTGACAATTTTAATCAGATACAAAGTCCATATTTGCTCATCTTGTTCATACTAGTGGTGTGCTTGAGCACAAATGGCGAGCGAGACTTAAACTACACTATTGTTATTCAAACTACTAAAATAAAGTCGAGTTGTTAAATTACGCATATACGGTAAAGGGGTTTCAATGCCATAGTAACCACTCACCTCAACTGTTTGAATTGAAAAAGAAGTAACAAAATCAAGTCACGTTATTTAAAAATTTCTTTGTGATATTCTTAATAGTAGTTGTAACGCTCAATACTTTCACACAACTGAACATACCTACGCAAGACTTACCTTCGTGGTTCGTCTAGTGGACAATGAACCAGAATTGTCAAGTAAATGCTGTTGAGTAGTGCTTATAACTGTGACAAACTTACCACTGCCACTAACTCGAATAGAAATGGAGCTCCCATAAGTTTTTGAGTTTTAACTGCACCCGCTAAACAATTCAAAACCGTAAACAATTCAATTTCTAAGGTGATACGGGTAATGGTCGCTAAACCAGAGGATTCTGTTTAGTGAAGTTTGGGACGGGGTCGAACATCGAGCGAACACAAAAATACGGAGGGTCAAAGTACCAAATGACATACATACGTCCAAACATATATATAAACTAGTGGTGTGCTTGAGCACAAATGGCGAGCGAGTCTGATAGTTAGGTAACATAAAATGTTACTGTGGGGAATTGTCTGGGAAGGACAGTCACTGGTGGAGGAGACAAACCTGTGATAGGCTGCCACCAGAGTATCACTGAACTACTGAACCTCACACAAGCCTGTCCAAAGGCTTCCCTTAACTATCAATGCTGCTTTTCAAAACAGAGCAAAGACTGTCTCAGGTTAAGTGTTATTCAAAGCTCATAAAATGTGACACTCCTTAGCACATGCACAGACAGGCCTTTTATAGGCAATCTACCTGCACATGCTCAAAGGTGATATAAAACCTGCTGAGTAATGGTGATGGATAAATGGAGTAGGTGATAATTAGCTAGTTCAGAAAACACAATACTAACACATGCCAATGGTTTAATGTACGTACAACAGTGTCAATGTCACTATTATTGAATAATGTGGTGAGGCTTCACTACTATTCTTAGCTTACTTCATGTGAACACTATTATAGCAGTTATGACATTTGATTTCAGCAAACAAATACAAAATCACTCTCTTAACTGATTAATGGTAACTTTTGTAGTATCAAACATCAACCATTCTGATAATCTCAATCACCAGTAACTCTTGAACAAGCTCTCAGCTACGATAAAAAATAAACCAGTGTTATTATTTGTAATTTTAGCAACAAATATGGAATTACTACTTACACCATACTTGTGTATTGATAACTTCTGTAGTATCAAATTGAAGTTACTTTGACCATCTGAATTACCTTGAATTCTTGACAACAAGCTCTCACCTACAAAAACAAAAGACAATCAATTATAGCACACAAATACAAAATTACTTTCTTACCTCAATTTTTTGAGCAGTGGTAACTTTTGTAGTACCAAATTTGAGCCAATCTGACTATTTTCACTGTTGGCAAGCTCTTAGCTACATAAATGAAAGGCCAGAGTTAATTTTGCATATTTAGCTAACAAATATGGAATTCCTCAGCTTTCCTCGAGAAGTAGTAGCTTCCTTAGCATTAATACTACGGCATTCTGACTACCAACGGCTCTTGACAACCAACAACCAGCACTCCGTATCCCCCCATAAAACGGCGAAGTTTTGAAATTAAGTCTGGAAAAGGGTCTTCAATGCCATAGTAACCGGTCGAATCAACTTTTTGTTTCTTTAAAAGCAAGCATTTTCGCAGGAATTTTCTCACACTTTGGAGCTCAAGTATAATGTAAGGCTTGCTTAGTGCTGTAGTTTCAGAATAAACTGGGGTCAAGCCTAAAAAGCCGAGTTTTTTGGAGGAAAAAGTTCCCCGCGCGCGCGTTAAAAGGGCATACGTACCATCCATATATACATACATATATATAACATATACCCGATTTTGCATTATCCACCCCTAATACTGTCTCGCTCGCTACGCTCGCTCGCCAATAAATAAATAAACAAACATCCCCGATTTTCAATTGTGTTACCCCTGTAAGTGTCTCGCTCGCTACGCTCGCTCGCCGATTATAAAGATTGTAATTCTTGTATAGTAAAATATTTATAAAAAAAAGTTGCATGAACATAAAATACTGCTTTAAGAATACTTAACAAATATTTTTACATTCATTATTCTTACCCTTTACTTTTACAAGTAACATAACTCGGTTGCATGATACTTGAACTGAAGTGACATTTTCAAACAATATAAACTCTAATTGAGAGTGTACATGTGAATAATCAATTGATATAAGATGAGTTGACACCATCATATTGTTATTATTCAACAGAAGATCTGTACTATTATATCTATTCCAGATGTATATTATTGTCTCATAATAATATCATTTTCTGTGCAAGACAAAGTGTAATTTTCACCAGAACATACTTCTAATGTAGGAGGTGGTGGATTTAGTGTAGTTTCTAAAATGGCAAATATTATAATGATTGGCAAACCAGTGTAGTAATTGAGACTATTAAGGTTATTTAAATTAATTATCTAATCGTTAATATTATTATACTGTGTTATATGAATGAGAGATAATAGATGTTCACGCTTTGTAGCCTTTGCTGACAATTTCATTTAGTAAGCCATGCCATATTGTCTGTGAATCAAATCAAATAGCTAGTATTTCTTAGAAAAGTATGAACGTATTTTATAGAAGTGTGATTACTACTCGCCATCTATTGCTGTTGCTTGGTATCGATATTATAATTGGTGTAGTCTAGGCATAGTTTGGGTGTGATCACTAAGTAACACACCTCTTAATAATTCTGCTTACACCCCTGACAAAAAAAGATAAGTAAATTTGTTAATAGTTTTCTGTGTGTTTCATGGATATTTGTGAATGTTACTGCATCCACCATTCTTACAGACCTGGTAGGTAAAGGGTTGAAATTCTAAAATATGGTATCACTGTTGTGGTGGTCTAAACATTTATACTTGTGTGGTGGAAACATCACCACACAGTTATCGGATTTGATGCCTTTATAAGCATGGGAATAGCTAAGCACAACCTGGTGGCAACTACTATCATTACCATTATCTCTATCCCCTGTAGCCATACCACAACTTGCTTTGAATATTACTAATTTGAAAGAACATATGTTACTGGTAACCCCTTGAACATCCCCTGCATACACCTCTGTTTACAACACTTATATTTTATATTTCAGCTTGGTTACTAATACTCTTTGATATTCAAACTATTGCAGTTATAACTACTCTACATTTTGCTTTCTCCTATAATTATAGGCTAAAATCACAGATTTATCTGACAAAATCCAGGATGTAAGTGGGATTTGTAGCCCCTCAAGTGCAACAAAGTGGTCCTCTTGGTAAAATATGACCATCCTTAGGCTTAACTAATTTTAACACAATAGTGTCAACTTAGTACCCTTGCTAATATTTGACTTATCATATTGTGTATTGAGTTACAAGAGTTTAGGTGGGCATTAAATGATAAATCCCCTCAAAATTTTATCCAGCGATGAGAAGTACTAATGAAGTTCTCATCAGACAAACAGGTACCACAATCACAGTTACCGCAGAGGTTTCTGGGGACTAGTGGCATCGCAAAATGTTCAGGTTCCAAATAAATTTGCGAACTTATTGGCTGGCTATATCTAGTTAACAGGAAGCTGTGAACATCAGTACTGCATGTCTTTTAATTATACCATAGCCATCATTAATTGACCAAATGTGGGATACTAGCAAGGACTGTCATTGGAACTGGTGGCTTCAGATTTATCGAGGTACTATTACAACACTCTTTATCCCAAACTGTTTTTATTTATTATTAAATTAGGAACTCCATAGATAACTGCGATACTGTGGCGCATTTTGATATACAAGCTAATATTGCTGACAAAATCAAAGAATGTATTTTATTTTAAGTAGCTAAATGGTTTGTCTGAGAAGCTTAAAAAAATTATTGAAATCAAAATAAATATTTTATTAAACTGTATTAATTGAATTAGTTGATTTATTTTTGAAATTCAAGTAGTTTATTTCTTTTCACTCCCTGAACAATATTTGAAGAATAATTTATACTACCTGATACAATTTCCAGTCATCACTTAAATTTGCTCACTGGTTTCTTGTACTTCATCAGTATCTTCACTTGTAAACAAAAATTCTGGCAATAAAACAAAAAAATAACAACAGCTTCTCTACATTCAACTGTGAAAGAAAAAATAATTTAGTGTCACCATAGTGTAAAAATTGATCTTTGGTGTGACTTTGAATACATTGTATAAGTATCCACATAATGGAAGACCATAATTATACTAGCAAGTTCCTTGCCACTTTAAGTCACTTGATGTACTTTCTTCCTGAACCATCTCAGGTTGTCTAATTCCTCTCAACTCATAAATTCCCTTTTGCTCCTCAATATCTCTGTCTTTTCTGTGTATTTTCTTTCACTTCTTTAATGAAGTAATTACATCAGTCAGACATTACTCACCATCTTCTATTCTTGATCTTTTCATTCTCCTACTTCTTAGCCATTCATTTAAACATGATTTTGTGGTGGATTATTGGAGAGTAATGCACTTCAACAAAGCACTGGTACCAGATGATTTAATGGCAAATGTTATGTTATTAGACAATAAAATGTTACATGTCTCCTCTAATCTTGCTTTGAGATTCACAAACGTAATGCTCACTATTAGGTATAACCTTTTCAATGTATTTTATTTTTAATTTCTAGCTTATAATTACCACAGTATTATTACAAAATGACCCCAATAAAACACTTGGGTTGGGCACATTCATATACATGGGGGTTGTGTTCAATCATTGCGCACCCAGCATTTTAGATAGTGTGCGCTTATAAGAATTGACCCAAAACATGTAAATTTTATTTGGGACTGAAAGAGTATATAATGTGTGTTGTGGTTTCAATTATGATATATTATAAAATAGTAATTAAGTGAAAGTTAAGTTGATTGTTTGTCATTTGTGATATCTAGTTTTGAATGCTCAAACCTTAACCTGGCCTCTGTGAGTGTCAGTATGCTATTCATAATAATTATATCATTTACTATCCAAAAAAAAAACAGAACAACTTTTATGAGTCCCAAAATCATCGTGAAAAGCTTTCTTTCAACTTGAACTCCGGATATCTTGTAAACAAACATTTAATTAAGCAGTAGGTCAAGTAGAAACATTATGCTTCCATTTCCAGTATCTGTTTAGGATAATGTATTAATTGTGGTCTTTTAGTTGGTAGTCACATGAATAAACCCACAACAAACTGTTATACAAGCAAATCATCAGGATATCCGTGAAAGTGGATTGCCCTTCCCCCCAAAAATGTAAATTCTCGGATCACTTGACAAACCTGCTCCAAATGGGAATGTTCAAATCACATGACCACGGTAATGGTTTGCATAGGTTAGGGTAGTTGGGGATAAATACACTGGTAAGGGTTCCAAATTTACATGTGTGGTAGAAGTAGTTTAAAATTGGAGGGGGGGGGGGGGTAAACTTAAAACACAAATTATTCATCAAAGTTGTGACATACAGTGCTTGTTAGGAAGAATCAAGTTTCCTTTTTGTTAGCCAGTGTCTCAAACAAACTTCAATCTTGTCTTAGTCTCTTTATTCTGATGAAAATGTATTTATTATGAAATGAATCATATGGGTTTGACAGTAAAAAAACTATACTGATGGTGTCACTGCGATGAATCGGGTTTTATTATAAAAATAAGTACATCAGTACACTGTACTTATCTAGCTATACATATAATTATATTTAATGTAAATATACATATGCATAACAAACTCGTTTGGTAATATTAAGTCAATCAGTAGGTTTTGTTCACTAAATTTATTTATGTAATGAGTTATTTGTCTCAAAATGTCTGAAATTTTTTAATTACATAATTGTACTATGATAAGATATCGTTGATACTGAATGAAAACTTGAACTTACTATAAGAAACGATTCACTTCAACTTTCAAATGCTGTTTTGACTATTCAATCATGTTTTTAGATATTTAGTAATATTAATTAATCATAATTAAGCCATTTGAAAGTTATAGAATAAGTAATGCTGTTATCATACAAAGTTCTCCACTTTCAACTATTAAATACTCAATAAAATGGCTCAGTTAAGTTTTCAAAGGAAATGGTGCAGAAGTTATCTTTAACCAGGAACTTATAATCAAACAAACCTTTAAAGTTTACTATTTCCCCCCTCCTATAATCCCCATCTGCAATATGCATTGTTTTTAAACTTTTGATACAATATGACAAAGAAACCGACAGATGATATTTTTGATTATACATCACTATGAGAAATGAAAATTCATTTGAGATTTTATATAGTCTAATACTTGAGAATAAAAATTAAGTTCTAAACCCCCACATCAGAGATAATCTCCAGACAAATCAGACCTCTACTACATTATCTCTCAGACAAAATCAGCTCAATCTTGATTAAGAATAACTGAGCAAATTTTTCTGAGGGAACAAAAAAGCTTTAATTACAATACATCTACTTGAATAACGCCGCCAAAATTTTACAAATTATATTGTGTAAATAATTATAATATTGGTCAATATAATAATCTACACTGCAGTAATAAATCATTTATGATACTTCAGTTAGCAAAATTCTTTGCATTCAGTAATAATAATTTCCTTACAATCCAATTTTACATTCCTGAGTGATAGTCCAAATATTGTCACAAAAAATAAAAATGATGAGGTACAACCATTTTATTGTAATTGAATTTTTAATTATTTTGCCTGATCCATGTCAAATTCCTCATCTAAACTGATATTAGATGTTAATTTAGATGACTAACTTTGACATGGATCAGAAACTGAAAATTTTCTTGGCTATTTTCGTATCTCAATCTGGATAATGTTTTGTACACTTGGTTGAATTGTACTGGCTTGTTTTCTGACATTATTAGCTGACAGTGTAAACCACTGATGTCAGAAAAGAGGCAGGCATCTATTGCCCAATACTATTTGAAGCAGTTTGTCAGTCTAGTAATGTTTGGGATACTACCAGTGCAAGTGTAACTAAATTACAAGATCAACTTCATCTCTCAGTCAGTCCATCAAAAGTACATCTGAATCCCAGTAACTATTTTATTCTTTTTACTCATGTGTATGATATTTATAACCACAAAAATATATTTCAGTTATATATTGTGATATGGTATGAATGATATTAGCATCGGTAAAGATCGTCAAATGGTAACACAAGCCATTCAGATGGTAAAAGGTCACAGTCCAGTGCTCGTGGTTAACCGTGTGTGGCTGGCTTCTTATCAGGCTTCTTATCAGATTTAGTGGTTATGTGGTTAGTGTTAAAAGCAGCTAAACAACCTCTTTGCTTAGTAACCATCAAAGCACGAAAATAATGATGATACAGCCTCATTAACTAATATAATCATACTGTAAAGTCTTCAAATCTTTAATATCATAATTATGAAATCTATATGGTAGTTTTACCTGTACAATGCGATTATTATTCTCTTTCTATATCAAATTCATTTTTGAGAATAACTTAAAAGAAAAGTATTTTAAACATGAATATAATGAAGGTTAAAGTTAATTGGCAAGAAAGGTGCAAAAAAATAACAAATACGTAAAAAAAATTAACCTCACATTTTTAAGTTGAATTCACATGCTTATGATGCATTTATAAATGCTTTCAAGCACTGAAAATAATTCCTATTAAAAACTTCCCTAGCTTTTATTTTAATTTTCATAACTGTTGTTTTGCAAAAATTAAATAATGTACTAGCGACATATGCAGGAAATAGAATATTGTTTAAACAAATTTGTTCAGAATTGTATATAAAAATGTTTCAAATTGAGTGTTTAGATGCTAATACATTAATTCAATTCGAGTTTTTCTTTCTCTGCTGAATTCCATATGCTGCATTAGGTACTACAAATGTCACGTCTTTTTCTGAGTCAACTTGTTCGTATAATGGAATACTCTGATTTATCTGACCTCTTGCTTCAATTTTATCATCATCACGTTTATTGGATGAGCTGCTTTACAAGTATGATAATTTTAAAGGATAAAAGCACTATACGAGTAGTTGATATTAATGCATGTGAATGTTCTAAAGATCAGTAATAATATTGTTACACACAAGAAAAAGTCTTTTCTCAAAATATTGTCTTCCAATCAGTTTAATTAGCATAAATATTACATACTTACCAACTAGTCTTTCTCCTGATTCTTACTATTTCAATAACAAGTCCAATATTTAGTAAAATAGATATAACAATTACTACAGATCCTATAGGCAAAATTATAGTCTGAAAACTACTAAAATTTTCACAAGAACAATCATCACAGGAAGAATTTAACGTCACTACGTTATTGAAGCTCTTCTTGGTATCTGAAACAAATGAGAAAATGTTTTTTTCAAAGTAATACAAGCATAAAATTAACTACTTGAATCAATTAACATTCATACCAGTACTTATAGTTGTTATAAAAGATCCGTCTTCACTGATGTTATCTTGCTTGATAGACTTTATATTGTATAGAATATCTCCTATGACTTTTATTGAATTGTTCCTTAATATAGTAAGTTGAAAATCTCCAATTTCTGTTAAATTGTTACAGCAGTAGGTACTAATATATATACTATATGAAACTCCAACTCTTGATGTGAAATCAATATACAAGTTATCTGTTGATATTGTATTTATATCATTCTCAAAGCTTGTGGAAATATTAACACAATAAGTAAAATTCATGTTTAAATGATTACTCCAACTAATGTGAATATTACTAATATCATTCTCTGTAGTATTAATGACAATGCTGAAATTAACTGGAGTAGAGCAATCTGTCAAAAAAGCAATAAACAACAAAAAATATTAAACTAAATCCATAATGATCTAAATTATTGTTCAATGTTAGTAACTTAAGTTATATAATAAACATTTAGTTCAATTTATCATAAGGTAATAAATGTGGTAGGTTTCTCTGTTATCCCTTAGTTCATTACATGCAATTGCTAAGTCATGCAGAATTTATGTAGTAAAAAATTCAGTTTGTTAACATTAATAAATGCAAGCTTAAAAAAACTATTGCTTTTATTTTAAAGTAAACAGCAGTTTTAGAGTGTATTATAAAATAATGATTATAAGCATAATATGTAATGAGATAGATACCAAATATATATATATAATTTATATATCTATGATATCATTAAGTTTCTCTGTTTTTCAAAATACGAATAATTACATATCCACATGGTTTTTGTCATAGAATAAATTTCTTCTGAGTTATTTTATTCTATAGTGTCCGGAAATCTATGAATCATACTTCATGGTTTGAAGTATTTTCTGAAGTTGTTTACTGGTTTAAATCCTAGACATTCATAATAAATAAAGTTGTATACTTAGACCTACAATATATTATGTAGACAACACTTGTTGTAAATCTGTTTTCTTTTGAAGTAAGCACAAAACATTCTTTCCCATGTTCATGAGAATTTAGTTATTTCTTCACTTGCCCATTCTATTAAATTCATTCACCATAGTCTCGAAATTTAATCTTAGTATTATTCATGTATATATTTAATAGTAGAAATATTTCTGATAAGGGACATTTTTTTTTAACCTACAAAATAACCATCAGAAAATAATGCACCTCAATAAACTGTTATAGTATGCTGCACACCTCTAATAAGTTTAAAATATATTTTCAACCATCTAATAAAAAAAACATACTTCAAGTAACAAACACTATACAAAAACATCACAAATAATAATAATACATGGTGTTATTTGAGTTATGCAATGAATTTGTTCATGGTTAGTTAATACTTCAGTTAGTCATGCCCATAAATGAGCTGAATAAATACTAATGGCAGCACTGGTCCATACCCACCTTTACTAACCTACAACGTTAATCCTTCTTGATTCTTGATTACATGTCACATTAGCTGATAGAACATTCCCAGATAAAGTAAACTGCAGTGTTGAACTGACGAAACTATTGATCAGACTCAATAAAGTAGTGTTTACTTCTTCACTGCGGCTTTGAACAAGAGGCATTGGTATGTTTAAATTTTCAGCAAGAAAATACCTCCTTGACATCATTCCATTAGAACTAGTCCATTCCCAATATAAGTTTCCAGTACTTGATTCATTACAAGTTAGAGTATGCACTTGCCCAGGACAGACATTAATAATATATTCCGTTGGAAAAAGTGTAGTACCTGAAAAGGTATAATTGAACTAGCTAGGTTTCACATTTTCAATTAGTTAAATCACTACATTTGTCATCTATTTCATTCCATTATAATAATTTAGTGGCAATGTGCTGGAAACAAGCAAACACTGATATGGTAATGTGATATAAAGTAGAAAGAGGATGCAATTGCTTATGCATTTCCTCTATCCTTTATGACAGATATAACTTAGTATAATTATAGCAATTAGGTTAACAAACAAAGGATTTAGAACACATTAATTGTAGAATAGTTAATAAAAGCTTTAGAAACTTGAAAACAATAGAATTTCTCTCTATAGTGAAAATGTTTACTTAATAAAGATGAACTATTACAAAAAAAGCTTTACGGGCCAAAAAAGGGAGAATAATAATCTTGTTCAATTTTGTTATCATTGACAATAACTGCATTTGCATGTCAATGTTACATCAGATTTAGGGCATATTAATGTTATGTGTGCATTTATAGAGTGCAAAATGAAGTAATTAAAATTTCTTTGAATAATGTACCTACCTTAACTGTTGGGTGCTGCTGATACACTATAGAACTTTAATTTAACACGCCAAAAAATTCCTAACCCCTACTACCACTTCCCTTTAGTAATTAAATTAGTAAGGCCTGCTATACTGTTTAAAACATGTGAGGGTTTGAGTGCTAACTCCTGAGTTTTAATCACATTCTTTAATGAAGGTGGTAATTATAATCAACCTTTAGCTGAAGGAATTCTCAGCAGTCAAGAAGCTCAACTCTTCCTCCTTGGAAATCTAGATCATCATCTGGCTTTGTTATCTTTTCCTAGCCATACAGTTTACAATGCTACATGACTGGAGCCTAAATAAAGTGTCCTGCTTAGTAGTTTAAAAAAATACAACAACATACCATCTACCCAGAATTCCAAAACTATGGTTACTATAAATATGTGGGCTATCTACAACCCCTTTCCTTTGCTAATTTGAATGTCGGTGGTGTTAGCTAGAGTGAAGTCAAATGCTACAATTCCGGTATCTATGAACTAAACACTCACTAAATTGAGCCCCCACTGGTGTTCTAAGCAATGCAATCCACATCAATAAGTATTTGCTCGAGACCGTCCACATCCTCCGCGTTGCTCTTAAGTATGAGTAAAACTTTCCCTAGGTGTAGGCTATAATGCACTGGAACAGAAATTACTGCAGTGAGACATATCCAGCATAAAACCCCGCAAGCAAAATGTATTACTTAAACGAAGAGCTCGGCGGAAGCTGTAATTTTTTTCTTCAATTATGTAATGTGCATTCAGTTTATAGTCCTATAGCTGAACTCGTGAGCCAGATCCTTTACCGACTGTTCGGTGAAGGCAAGGGTCAGGTCATCATTTATTAAGTGTATAGTTTCAATTACCTGATATGGGTAACAGTATTAGTATGTATAAAGCATATATGGGGTGAAGTTTATTTACATCCGGTTATGTGTACACCCAAATGTAGATAGAATTGCTGGGAGTAGAATCTCTATCGGTAAAAATCCACTAGCTTGTAGATGTGGTTTCAAGCTCCCCACCTCTATCAGAGAATGTTTGTAGACATGTGGTGATCTGCCTTAAAGGGAATGAATGAAGGATACTGCTCTGGGCTAGCTACTACAAATCAATCAAACAATAACACATTTTTTCCCTTGGTTCTGCTGATTCAATAACTAGTTGACAAGAGCCAGAATAAAAAGTGGCAGCAATGCAAATTATCCAACAATATTACTTTAGAATTAATGACATTATTGTAGCTATATTATGTAATGATAACTTGTTTAATGAATTGTAGGTAAATCAATGTATTGCACGGAATTAAACACTATTCTAGTATTTTAAGGAACAGAAAAGATTAAATAAATGTTTACATTTTTTGTAATGTCATGAGGTATTTACTTAAGAACATTATAATAAAATAGTATTAATAATCTGGTGTATGTTGAAGTCCATAAGCTGAATTAGCTGTCATTTCTGTGGCTTCACTGTGATGGTCAACTTTCACTTCCTCATAGGTAGGTATACTAGGATGCTGCGGAGTAGTCACACATTTGGTCATATTGGTGCTTCTCTCTTTGGCTCTGTATAATACAAACAATTAAAATTAAAAGTAATAGTTTAGACAAATCATTGAATTTGACAACAATGGAGTAATTTTGTCAACATTATTCAGAAATAAAATCAAGGCAGGTATTTCTTTAACGAACTACTCTACTTTCGAGAGATCCAATATTGTGTCTTGGTTTACCTGAAACCTCATATGCAACATTTCCATGAGAACATTAATTAACTAACTTTGATAGAGATTACTAAATAGAGAAATAGGAACATTTCAAGCGTAGCTTATGGAATATCATACAAACGAACATCATTTAATATCTTAGCAAGTTGACAAAACTGATGGTAGTATATCAATGTACACATATTCATGCAACCTTTGCCCTCCCAACAATGAACTGCTGGAGCTTGCCTGATCAGTCCATAACATTTTAAAAATTTTGTGCAATTTTTTTTATTACTACTATTGCTAGAATTATTCCTTACCTTGTAGTTCTGTTTTTTATCACTACAAATGTCATAGTGAATAGTATTACAGAAAGTATAAATAAAACAAGAGAAAAGCAGAATACCACAGGGAGAATAATTAGGTAATAGTCATTGTTAGTAGTACAAATATTCTTCTCAGTGGCTATGACAGATGTTCCAGTAGTTGTGCTGTTGTCAAAGTTATAAATATCTAGTGAAAAGTTAAAATAATTTACTAATTAACAATACTTATGACTTCTGATAGGCGTTGGTAATTAATTCTACAACTTAAGATAAAAAAATTTAATAAATTTTTAACATATTCACATAGCATGAATTACTATAAAATTAGCAGAATATTCATGCTATGTGAATATGTTAAAAATTTATTAAATTTTTTTATCTAAGTTGTAGAATTAATTACCAACGCCTAAAATATTATATATATATATAGACAGCTAATGTTGATTATCTGGAATTCCTTGGAATAGTATGTATAAGTAATAATATATTATACAATGTTAATTCATTTTGTCAGCACACCATTTGTGAAGTGTACCAACAATTTTTTAAATGTCATTACTTTATTTCAGAATGCACTTAGAGTAAATTATTACCAGTTGTTATTATACTGATATACATTTAGCATTCCAGAGAGATAATCAGGAATTATAATTATTTTATTACATTTTTTTCCATCATAAATTATATAATTAAAATTGATTTTATAAATTATGGTAACTTTGCACACCAAATATGAATTAATAGACTTTATACATCTGAATTTGCATAAAAAAGTTTCAATCAATTGTGATTTTGTGTGTTTGGAGATATAACTTTTATTAAAAACAAATTATGGTAACTATAAAACTACAATAGTATTGCCCTTATTACATGTCCAAGTTATTCTTACAATATATAATTACCTGAACTACAATTCATTTCTGATGAAGTAACTTTTATGCATGAGGTACCATTCAATACATGTTCAGTACACGTATATGTATAATTAGTATCATTTAAATCCAGAGATATGACAAATTTTTGATCTATTGAACAATTCAATATCGATATATTTCCTTCAACATAAAATTCTTCCCCACAGACGTCAGTTCTGAAGGTGATTGTATAATCTTCCATATAAATAATTGTCAGTGGAACACTAATGATTCTATTATCAAAATTAATTGTTCCAAGTTTTGATGACAAAGTGATGTTAGTGGGTGATAATGAAGAATTAGTAAATTGTAAGATAAGACTGGCTCTCGTTTCCAACGGTACAAAATTTGTTATGAAAAACATATTAAATTTTGGCTTCACTGACATGCAAGAGAAAATACAACAAATTGACAAAAATATTAGAATTAATGGATAACATTAGCAAATGGCTTATTATATATCTCAGTTCATTATGCTCATTACCTTAATTAATATTATCACAGCTAAATTAACTCATTAATAAACGTATAATAATCAGAATTGGTGGTCATTTGCCTTTTTTTTTAAGGTTTAAAACTAAACCACAACCAATGCTTGCTTATTCATGTCCAGAAATAATTTGCATGAATTATTTTGATGATAGTATTGTTAGTTTAATAACAGTTTTTGTATTTAAGTTTTGTGAATTAATTGCTCTATTATAAAATTGAAGAGTAATTTAAACTTTAACAGGTTACATATAATATTATTTCTATGCATTAACATTTGTAACACCTGCTCAAGATTAAATTTCCACACTAAACTATAATGAAATAAATAGCCCCATAATACTGTATGTCAAAATTAATAACATCACAATGACCATTTTTGTAATAATTACATTATTATACTAAACCTGACAGCACACAACAACCACATAATACAACTTTTGCTTGTTTGACTAAGTTGTGCTTATAGGAGAAAGAAGAAAATGTAGTATTACCTTTTGACAAAATATTGACGAGATGATTTATATTACAGCTTATAACTGATGGGATTAAATGACTTACTCTATACTGAAAACTTAATGTGGAAGAACCATTACCAAAATATTGTGTTGTTATACTACCATCAGTTCTAGTTGTGTTACCATCTAATTGAGTGTATATGACACGAACATCTGTAGAATTTATAAGCCACATCCAATTTATGGAACCAGATGAAACATTGCACTGCAGAGTCACATGATCTCCTTTACACAAATATATATTGCCACTAGGCTCTAGCAATGTTGTAGGAATAGTGATAATACCTGCAAAACGCAACATAGTATGTTTAATTATCATTTGAATTACCAGTAATAAAAACATGAAAACAACTAGTTCCAGCAGTAGTAACACATCAGTTACTGATTGTAGCCTTCATCAGTTGTATTTGATTCACAAGCACATTACTGATAAAACAGTAACTTGATGTAATGAGGGAAAAATTTTATTATAGTGGTGTATGTAAGATATTATTTATTTTAAAATAGTACAATTATCCACTACAATCTCTCATTAACTTGAGTGTATAATCGAATTACTACTCAAACCAGTGGCCATTTAGCTAGAAACATACAATAGCTCTACGATTTCACAGATTCTAGTGGAGTAGGAATAACTGCAGCAAAGAATGTGGGATTGTATTTGCTGATGGTCAATTGGAACTTAAGGTTTCGCCTTCCAATTCATGAGAAGAGAGAATAATAGTAATTTCAAGTCAGAATTGAGTCAAATTTGAATAAAAAAAATAAAATATAAAAAAAGAAGTCGTAGTAAAGTGCACTTGCTTTAAAACCAATTTTACCTCCATTTTGTTGTTTATTTCTAGCAAGAATTTAAAAAAATTGTGCTAGGCTTTGTGAAAAGGACTCTCTTCCATGCCAGAATTCTGGCTTCATCAGTTAAAAAAGAAATCATACAGTAAAATAATTGCTGTTCTGGGAGGATCCAGAGGGGGCCATGACCCCCCCCCCCTCACCTCCTTCTCAATCCTAGTTGGTGTCTCTTCTTAATTATATACAGGGGGTGTTCACTCGTCCTAATACTAGTCCAATTATAATAGATTTGGTAAGCTTAATCTATTCCTCAGAATCCCACCCCGGTCGTAGCTACTTTGAAAAAGTAAGTGTTGCTATACTTCCAATTAGTACCCTAGAGATAAACTAAGTTTTATTCAACGTGCCTTACCTTCAATGTGTGTAATAACTCCTACTAAAGAGAGAACAACCGATATCCTCATGATAACGTTTTCAGATCAATCTAACAGATTTTGAAAGCTATCTACTGTTGGAGGTTACGGTATACCGAACTCCAGCGCAATTTAATAGAATATTACTATTTCGAACGTTCGGGTGGTGGGGCAATGACCACTTGTACTTTTTTCATGCGTATAAAATAGTCAATTTTATACGTGTATTTTTGTGTATTTTTGTGTGTATACTAACCACAGAGAATAATTAAATTCAATAGATTAGACTACAATCATTGATTTCAATATTTGTACAGGAAATTCTGGTCACAAAAAATAAACGGCTTCTCTTTACTAAACTGTGGTTAAAAACATAATTAAGAGCCACCATAGCGTAAAATTTTAGCTTGGGAATGAATTTAGACAAATTGTTTTAAGGGGTGCCATCACAATAAACAAAACAAAATTTTTTTTTCATTTTTGGGAAGTGTGAGCGACTGGCAGACCAGCAGTACTTACTTTTTGAACGAACTTCTCGGGAGAGTTGTATCGTAGAGTCTCTTGGTTTTCCAGTAGTAGGTGGCGTTATGGGAGGCAAAAAAGAGTTACAAACGTTTCAGAAGCATTCAGGACATTATTTGTTCGAAAGGAGGCTCCAGTGGGGTCTCAACACTTGAACAAGAGGCTATCTAACAATTGGTTAGTAAGCTAAACCTTAATGGCGGTTCATTCTGATGTATTTAGGGGCTCTCTAAGCTGTCTTGCTTGGTAGAGGCAGTGAATCCTTCAGTCTTGTAACTACATAATATAATCCACAAAAACAAGAAGTACACAAATTTGATATTGTCTGGGGCGTAACTCCCAGGCAAGGATAATTGAAACTGAAGGACCAGCTCTGGTACTACATAACCTGAGCAGTAAAGAATATGAGCTTCGCCCAGAATTAAATTCAAGTCTATGTTGAAAATAACTTTTTAACATATCGGTATAGTGGCAAAAACAATAAAAGTAACCAATTATATCCTAGTAACTAATGTTCGAGGCGAAGTTCGACGATATTCGATAATAAGCCCAGAGGAATCCTTTTCACTGTATTGCAGACTGGCTACTGCCTGAAGCTTCTGTCTGGTTTGACCCAGACAGATATATATTATTTTGATACAATAAATAATTAGCTCAATATTAAATGAAATTTGAAATAAGCACATTCAGTAGATTCTAGAGTTGCTAGGTTACTTAATTCTATTTTTATGAAACAAATTCAACTGGGCAGATTTCATGCTACTCTTCATGAACCATGTAATTATTATACTTGTATACATTTAAAGAAAGAAAGCAACATGTTTCTTACAACTTTAAAGTGAAACTCTTGATAATAAAAATGTTTTTATTAGCTGTCCAAAGAATATAATATCTAGTTCCAAAATAGTACTTGTTTATACTTCAATTAATTTCTCTGGATGTTTGTAAACAATAAAATATTTGACAAAATGTATTACACTTACTTAAGTCAACTCTGTTGTTACTTAGCTATAAATTGCATTTGTCACATACAACACACATACAGAATGCTGACTACATGGTTCTCCCGGGTATTCATCCTTGGTATGGCTGCAATTGATGGGATTACATTAATCACAGTATATAAATATTTATAAGAAATCTTTTTTTAACTCTTCGATGTGTCTAGACTTACCTGAGATCTCATATGATTAAAGACATGTTAACTTATCCATGAGATCATGATATTGGTGAATTTTCATGTTTGTGACTGATTTTTTTTTGTTGTTTTGTCTTCCGTAATTGTGGTAGCCAGTAATATGATAATGAGCTTCTGCAGTAACAAAATCAAATGAAGTTACAGCGTAGAATCATTCACCAATGAGTAATATTGAAAATCTCAAAGGTTATTGACTGCACTCTCAAAATTTAGTAGCAGGAATAAGAGTCTCTCTTATCCATTTTATATCAATACGTAGACACCCTCAAATTAAACATGCAGTTTTTCATATACTTTGATGGTTTGAGGTAAACTCATCTCTAGCTGGCCATTGAAGAAACAGTCTCCACAAGACTAGATCATATTTGAAAATTGGCTAACGACTTTTTAAGAGTGAATTTAAGTCTCTGGTGACAATACAGTAAAACACTTGGTAGCTTAGTTTATCCACCTAGGATTAAAAAAGACAGGGTGGAATTTTGTTTTTAAGATACTGGCTCAGTAGAAATATGACCTTTCTATTCCTTACTAGCTCTGAATGTAACAGCTTTGATGACTTTAAGTGTTTCAATTCATTAAATTAAAAATGGTCCTCAAGTAAATGGTAAGGTTCTATAACGAAAGCTTAGCAATACATATCTATATTATTAAATTATAAATGATGCTGTTTAGTAACAGTATTGTTTGAAGTGATCCAGTTTGATTGCAACAGTGATAAGTCAAATAACCTGCAAATGCTACACCAATTGATTATTGACCTTATTCTCAATTTATCCACTGTACTTCTATTGAGGTTATAACACTGACACAATGTGGTTTATACGTAGATAACTAAATATGGATACATTCTCATTTGTTCTTAGTATAATATCTTGTGTACACTTTGAAAATGTTTAGAATGGCTTACAGCATAAAATGTATTGTAAGACATTATTTGTTGTGGTAACATAAGATCAGTTTTGATAGCAATGTTTACAAGAGTAGTGTAGTGGTAAACAGCTACATTGTGAAACTCGGTACAAACTATATTTTTTCTATTTCTGTGTATCAGTTAAGTGTGACATGTTTTGAAGTAGATATAGTAAGGGATTATTGACAACAGAAGCACTAGTGTAGTGGTAACATTCAGGTGACCTTGCTGTAGGGATGATGCTATACCAATATTGTTATAACAGCAACAGGTGATTTTAGTGACATCCAAAATCCTCTTTATTAAAAATTAACAATTTGATGATACTGCATATTAACTATCAGTTAAATTAATTTAATTTTGAAATGCTAGTAATGAATTTATGAAGCTATTTGTCAATAATCATCATGATGTAATTGTTAAATGTTAAAACTTAAAATTGTAATGTACTATGCAATGCATTACAAAAATTTACTTTGAAGTGTGAGCATCCTTAATTAAACTAAATGCATGCATATATGCCTACCCTTTAACTAAGAGCAATGAGGAAGGGGGTTACTTACTAAATAAATTTCAGTACTTCGTAGTTACATTCTCTAATAATCCACAATTTAAGTGCCACTGAAATACTTCTTACTGAAAGATGTGTAAGATGATGACATAATACAGATGAGTAAAATGTAACATTTAATTCATGCCTGGAGTATATCAATTTTACACTGTAAGATATTTGGACACCACAGGAAGTCCTGCATGAATAATGAATTATGATGTTTGTGCATGAGACTCACTATTGTAAGTCTTGTTCACGAGTTCATTATGTCATTAATTGTATAGTTGTAGTCCTATTGTACTGCTTTGCGCTTGAAATAATCACTTCTTTTGCAGAATTATCTGTTAGCCAAGGTGTGACTGTGTGTATAACTTTTGTCAAGTGCCACTGAACTCTCCTTTACAAAATTTTCCTCACAATAATATCATTCCCTATTTAACCGGATATGTTTATGAGAAATATCTAAGGTAAGAGATAAACAAGTTTACATGAATCAATTCCTATTCACTCATAGAAAGTTATTTTTGCGAACATCTATTCAGACTTTCCCCAAAACTTGTAGTTTCTTTAAGTACATACTTGTGTGCATGTATGTGTGTGTACATTCTTATTTGTGTGTGTATGCTAGTATGTGTGAGCATAATGTGAAGGTCCTTTGTTTGTGGTGAAATCTTCTGACTGATTGCCTAGTCTTTAGTGTGGGGGAGATAGGATTTTTTTCTGTCATTGAGACACCAACAAAGAGAAATGTCACCAGTACAGTCAGCAAGTTTTTCAATCCATTAGGAATTCTTTCTCTTATTGTGATCAGTCTCAATAGACTATCCTATAAAAATAGGATTTCAAAATTGACTGATTAATTCAATACTTATTACAATAATTATAGTCATAAAAATAAGTGTTATTTTTAGAAAGATACATTCAGAAATATGTATACAAAGTGTATAGTTAATAGTACAAGTAAAGGTTATTCAATTTAAGTTCAGTTTTCTCTGCTGAATTCCATATGCTGAGTTGGTTACAATAAATGTTACTTCTTTACCTGAACTGACTTGCTCATATAATGGAACATCTTGATTAATTTGACTTTCTGCTTGGATTTTCACTTCACCTTTTTTAAAGGTGCTATAATAAGATGATCAGTACAATAAAATACTAATAATAGCAAATTTTTCAAGTAAGATGTAATCATTATACAAGTACACTTCATTCATACCATTTCAAAAGTACAGGGTTATAATATATACTATCATGAGCTTGTCTAAAGCTTTGCTATCTCTAGTATGTATAAAAATTATTTCTTGTACAGTAAACATGTACAAAAAAATTTGTGAAAAATTATTATACATACTAAAAGTACTTCAGATATTATACATACTAACTAATCTTACCCGTTACTTTTATAAATATCATCGCTATGTTACACGATACATTAACTGAAGTGACATTTTCAAACAATTTAAACTCTAATTGAGAGTGTACATGTGAAGAATCAATAGATATAAGACGAGTTGACACCATCATATTGTTATCACTCAACAGAAGATATGTAGTATTAGTTTTATTATCTATTCCAGATATATATTGTCTCACAATAATATCATTCCATTTCCAATTAATTTGCGCAGTTCCACTTTCTGTGCAAGAGATAGTGTTATAATCACCAGAACATACTTCTAACACAGGAGGCAGTGGATTTAATGTAGTTTCTAAACAACGGGAAAAAAATCCACAAAGATTGGCAATAAAGTGCAGTAAGTGCTGGGTGAATCCAGTGCTAGCAATGGGAGGGGCTCACTTATTAGGTCAAAAAATTATGAAATTTATCTAATATTAATGATTGTTTGTACATAATTTGAATAATAATTTAAGAGTGAAGAACATTAGTTAGTATGCAGTTGACCTGTAAACTCTATGGCATGAATTTTTACACTCATCCTTTTAATTTTTCTATAAATTTGTTGGGATGGGAGGAGGGGTTGTGTCTTTTTTTTTATCTTTCCCTGAAGTGAGGATAGATATAAAGATCAAACTGTTATTATCTCTATATAAATTATGTATACATTAGTGTTAATACAGCTAATGTAGTCATTACAATTACAAATTACATAGCTAGCAATAGTAATCATTACAGTTGCAATTATTTATTCAGATGCCTCAAGAAATAGTAACGATTACAATTACAAAAACTACTGTTTAGCTAATTACACGTGGTAAAAAAAATTTGTATTGAAGAAATGTTCGCAGTTACACAAGTGTGGAACCTAATTAAAACTGACTGGTACACTGGAAATGTGACACCACTATCAGATAGAGTGTGACATAAATAATTAGTGATGCAAATCATTAATGAACATTGTGCATATTACAATGATATAATGGTGGGGGGATTCTGAATAAGAGAGTGTCACTCGATACAATCGGCCCCTCCCTTGACAGAGAAGACAGAGATTAGCTCCACTACTTTCACATGGACATGAACGATAGTCACTCCCATAATGTTGTAAGGGCTGGGGTCCCTTTTGGAGTCACTGTCAGCTCACATCAATATCTGTATTCACCATTTTAGTTCATTTACTAGTTTTGTCTTTGCCCCACTTCTCTCTGCATGCTTATTAGTGGCAGCAATTACCATAAGTGGAGCAACCGGACTGATTCAAGGATCGACAGATCCCCCATCTTTCCCCCAAATATATATTCTTAATATTCCTATTATATTACTCATTTTGCTCTCTACATAAATTGCTGGGACTAATATCCCAGAAATATTTGTTGACAGATTCCAGAATGTAAGTGAGAATTCTAACACAACAAGCAACAATGGAGTCTCTTCCTTAGGCTATACCAAAACACAATAGTGTCAACTTATTTATTGTCTTTACTAGCTAATATTTCACTTATATAGTATTAGATAGCAGTAACCTTTGAGTTGATTGAATTAATAATGTTTAGGCTAGCCCAATAGGTTTCCACTATAGGTTGTTGCTGCCTCAACTTTTAAGGTTTAACTTACATATCATATTCAATAACTTACGAAACTGGGAGAAGGTAATTTTCATATAAAGAAATAAAGCAAAACATAATACAGTAAATATTCTCATAATGGTATCTAGTTATGAGAAGTATTTAGCTTTAGCCTCCAATTTTAACTGAAAGTTATCATCTACAAACTGATACCACAAGGGCAGGAACTGCTGAGGATTCTGGGACCCTTACTAAAAGACACTCTGCAGAAGATTAATACAGTTGGATAAGGTACGCTTACAGTTTATTGTTCCCTGAAGGGAGGATGTAATAAACAGGATGAGAAAAATTTGCTATTAATATATCCCTCCTCCCCCCCCCCCCAGAATGACTGAATTATTGCATCAATAATGATAGTTTTAAGTTCACAATGATTATTAAAATGGTCCCACTGGAGGGTATGTTTACCGTTTATTGTACCTTGGAGGAAGTAATAAACTGGACGAGAAAAATTTGGTATCAAAATTATGAGAATGACAGAATTATTTCAATAATAATGATAATTTTAAGTTCAAGGAGTTATTTCCCATAGTTGGCATAAAACACCACACTACCAACTTCAGTCCTGGTGGCTTCACTTTTGAGAGAGTAGTTAGAAATTTTCTTGAGATGTCATTCCTACTTGTTCCACTTAGGGCTACTGTAGTGCTAGTTAACTATACAGTACAGTTAAACCTTGCCCACATTACCTTGAAAATTCTTACATTAGTCTCATATGTATATAACCACTCTTAACTTGAGAGGACCGTGGAAGGGGTTTGTTTGTTAAATTAATTTCAGCTGTCCATGCAGGCTCATATAAAATTCAAGAAGAGTTAAGCATCCGCCACAGTATTGGTACACTACAATGAACAGTTACCCTTTAAGCATGTTCAGTCAGGATTGGACTAAAGTATTTAACATCATAATTATGGTAAAATATGAAAGTTCATCCCTACCTTTACTTCACTGAAATTACTTATATGGGGATATAAGTAAGTGACAAAACAAGTTCACGTGACACATGACTTGCGTTTTTATTCATCCATTCCCATTCCACTTGTCAAGCGATTTTTGCAAACATCTATTCAGAATTCCCCCAAAATTTATTATTGGAGGGCATGCATACTTCTGGAGTTGATACCATATGAACCATATCATAACTCAGTACACTAACTATAAATCCATGCCCATCTTGCATCTAATGTTGTAGTAAATATTATCATTTGGAATTAATCTCTAATATTCTGATAGAGATGGGAAAAAATAATGTTCAACTAGGTCGTAAAGTTCGATCCTGTGACATACCAATACATATACCATAAGAATACTAACTGATTCAGTGGTTTTATGTGAAAGTGATCAGCTTGTGATATAAATTATTTTATCACAGTGATAAGACAAGTAGCCTGCAGAAACCACACTAATTGATAATATAATAATATTTTCTTAATTAATCCACCCATATTAAGGCATTCTTACACAAACACAATGTTGTGTATAAGCATAAAATATCAAATATGGATGCAATTTTACATGTTATTTGGTGATTATATCTTGTGTGGACTTTCGAAAAGATTTGATATAACTTTCAGCATAAATGTTATTTAAAGACCTATTTTGTTATGATTACATAAAGATAGTTGTGATAGCAATGTTCACTATAGCAGTGTTGTGATAAACAGCAACCAAAACAATATTCAAACTTCTAGAAACTAAGTGCACAATTCTGAGCACTGTATGATATGCTTTGAGTTCCACAGTAAGTAATCATTGCTAATAGAACCACTATTTTTAGTGGTAAAACTCAGATGACCTCCGACTTCACAGTAGGATGATGCTTTACCAAGCAATTTGTAGTGTAGTTGATATTGTGGAGGTTAAGCAAAGCTGGTGGATAAGCCTATTATAACAATTCAGTACAAATTCGGGAGCATAATATGTATCTTAATTTGCAAGACATTATTGACACTAGTAATTAAAGTTTAATTATGTATCTTCTTTAGAAAATATGCTTTATAGCTTCTCTTTTAATGAGAAATGTACATGCCTGACATTTTTAAATGTGTTTATAATGCAGTAAATGATGTAACTGAATTTAATAGTACACTGATATTACGTCACCTATTGTTTGCGATTTCCCCAATTAGTAAGGGGAACTGAACAAACTGCTCAATGTCAGTCAATCGGACCCTTTTCCCGCGTAGCGAATGGTAAAGGGTCTGACTGCGCGAGACTAGCGAGGGACTGCCTTAACTGTCAACAGTTTTTAGGTTGTGCCTACCCACCCATTGACTTTTCATAATTTAATTATTATTATTATTATTATTATTATTATTATTATTATCATTATTATTATTGTTATTATTATTATTATTATTATTATTATTATTATTATTATTATTATTATTAGTAGTAGTAGTAGTAGTATTAGTATTATTATTATTATTATTATTATTATTATTATTATTATTATTATTATTATTATTAGTAGTAGTAGTAGTAGTTGTAGTAGTAGTAGTATTAGTATTATTATTATTATTATTATTATTATTATTATTATTATTATTATTATTATTATTATTATATTATTATTATTATATTATTATTATTATAATAATTACTATTATTATTATGTTGTGACCCTTCATAAAAACTAAAGAGAAGCAAAGGTAAAATGTGAAATAAAATCTTAGTTGTCACCTGGGAAATCTTGAAGTCAGGACTCCTAGCTTTATCCACCAGGCCACAGATTCCATCCGTAGCTATAATATAGTTGCCATTTCAAAATAGCCTTTTCTACAGAATGTGGCGATGCTTTACAAACCAGTCCTACGCACACCTTGTCTTAGTCATTACTGACAGACACAAACACCTAGAAAACATGCACCCTAACAATCCACACACACTCTTCCCTCAACGCTATTAAAATTAACGACATTCTTAAGATTAAGGACAACATTTCATATCGTATAGACTTGAAAATTAAATGTGTAATACTATGCATGCATATTCTTCTCAGTGGCTATGACTGAAGTTCCAGTAGTTGTGCTGCTGACAAAGTGATAAAATATATCTAGTGAAAGGTTAAAATTACTAATTTACAATAATATTGATGACTTTAAATACAGATATTCTGCTAATTTGAGGTTGCATCATATTTCCTGTACACTTCATCTTACCTATTTCGTTTCATCAGCAGCAATTTTTTTATTTATTGAATTGTTCCCTAGACCCATACATTCACCGGTACGCCGATGTAAGGTCATTCTTCTTCACTTAACTCACTTTCTCATATTTAAATTATACTTAACCATAACTTAACTCATTGAGAAGTGGATCACAAAAAAAATTTTCAACTCTTAAGCTGGTTGCACTATAACTATTTATTAAAAAGAATAGTAAACTATAAGTATAAAATCTATTTAACAATTTTAGTACCATTAGCATGTACAAATTTCAGTCATAAGAGATAATGTATAGCCATTATTAAACTTCATATAGTATTATTTGATTTCAATCTCAGAGTTCTTCACATCAGTTCTTAAACTCAAACAACTGACATTGCAGTCTATGCATTTTGCAACACTAGGAATTTCATTGTGCTCAATACAGATTGAAAACATCTTGTGACTTGGTTTATTAACTATATGAATGACACTATAATAAAAAAAATAATATAATTTTATATTTGTATACTGCATTCTACAATTCGTAAGCTAGAAATTCACATAAAATATAATAGCCCATCACGTGAGCGACTGCGCTAGTCATTAAGTACTATAAATCTGACATAGTCCCCGGTTTTCCCATACCAAATAATGTATTAGAGGGGAAAAGTTGATATTGTTTGCAACAACATTGAAGTAATGGGGAAATGACCAAAGGGCTATAAAATAGTTATATAACAAAAAGTGATTCACAAACTGACGCCACTCGGGCTTCTCCCTCGTATCTTGGGATTTGTAAATCCCCTTACAAACCTCAATATTGGATTATAACTATTACATATAACTCTTCAGGACTTTTTGGTTCAATATTTATTAATTATTTGTAAAGTGAAGCTAAATTGATTAGCAATGGCTAGTTTCTAAACTTAACATTAATTTGCTCAAATACGTTTCAGAATAAAGAAAGGACAACAACTATAATAATTATTAATATTCCATACCTGATGAAAATACGGTAGTTATTGGTTTTTTGGCTTTCACATAGCACATATTGACTAGATATTGTGTAATTATTGAAAACAGCCAAATTTAAATCAATATTAGAAGTGGTGCTGATATCATCATACATAAATTCGTCATTTTCAACTAGAGAATACTCAATAACAGATGATTCGTTTCGATTTTCAAATGACAGGGTGAAGTTTGCTCTACCACTGCCAACTTTAAATCCAAATACTTCAAAAGTACCAAACTGACCTACAAGAAAATAATTGAATATGATATTATATAAAAGCTAAAATCAATCTTACCTGATGCTTTATGAATTACTCGTTTTTCTCCTTCACAATCTATGCTTGCGTTTTGTAAATTGGGTGATACAATAAATGATAATGAGGAAGATAGAAAATTATTAGTAACATTTTGTAATGTTACAGTTATATTACAACCAATCCATTGGCTAGGTCTGCCAATCACACTTTTATGAGAAGGTAAAAAATGTTGTGTACATGGACTGGGATTTAAGTTATCGATAAATATCCACATCAGTGATGCGTTCCAGGAGTTGCAGACATAATGTTACATTTTGCCCTGGACAAACTTGATTCACTTTTTGATTTGGAAATAACTGAGCAAAAGTTTCTGAGAGAATAAAAACAAACAAACTATTACTTACAATATAGTAATGCTTACTTACATAGAGTTATCTAACTAAAATGTAAAAAAAAGGCAAATCTAGAATTCTCTATTTCACCTTGATGCATAAATCTCTAATTATCGCAACTACTACTTTCGTACTAAATCTTCTTACCTGCCTGCTCGATATTCCAGAACGTCACAAATAAAGCGATTATGAAAGGATAATCCATTAGTGGCATTAGAAGAAAGTATTTGAAGTCATTGCTCACAAACTAAATAAAAAGAATAAAAACAGTGAATTAAAATAACCACGCCTAGAAAAAAAAATGGTGCAGGAAGCAGGTGCGGCCAGCTAACACGTATAACTTTCAGTGAAATTGCCACACCCACCCCATTTCATTATTTGTAGCACTGCATACAATAGAGACCACATCACCCGGACACTTGTAACGGTATAATCTGTACATTAAACAGTGGAATTTGATATCAAGAGATTGAGACTATAAAGAAAAGTGTATGATCATAAAAGTTATCTCAACAATTGGTTCAAAATTTACTTCGTTTATTTACTTTACTTTTGTGTTCACTTTTATTAAATTACTATATCGGTTTATTTATTACACTAATGTCCAAGAGTATGTAGCTTGCAAGACAAGTCATAAGACAGTATTTTAAAAGCTAATCCTTTATTTGTAGGACGTTTTTGTGACCCATTTCCATTAGCCCCCCTAAAATTAATCTGATTTAATTCTGTTATAATGTTAATAATAATAGCTATTAACTTTTGTAACACATATATACTGCTCTTAAAATTACCACTAAGCTTTACTAGGATTTAAAAAAGTTATAATTAACTAGTTCTTTTATCCTAGTAGCATTAAATAGCACTTAATCATTCATCTATGTAATATAACATTGAAGTTTGTTTTAAAAAAAATTCTCCCTCGTATATTGGGAATTTGCTACAAGCTGTAATCATTTTGTTGTTGTATTTTTAACTTTAAACTTTTGATGAGCAAAGATTGGAAAGAAAAGACTAGACAAACTGATTAGCTTGTTTGTAATTACAGATACACATGCTTTCAGTATGACCTAGTTAACTCAATCCCACCAATAGTAGACTTTTTTGAAGTATTGAGCTATAGAACATCAATTGCATCGATACTTTTATTTTTCTTGCAGAGCTTCTGTAGTAATTATAAAGAGCAAGTCAGTATTTATAGCTCAACCAGTAGTGAACTAATTAGGGAACCTAAATAGTAGTAGCATAAATTGAAGCTCTACTTTTTATTATTAATTGAAACTTTGAGACTATCAAAAAAAAAAACTGGACTAATAAGTGAAATTAAAAGTATTAATATAACGTTAAAGTAGCAGGATCAAGAAAGAACAAAAGAAAACTTCTTCTTTAGTTGAAATCCACCAAGTTGCATATATTCTTTAAATATTTATGAAGCTTCTTTTTTATTAGGTAGTGCAGTGATCACTGATTAGGTCTATATAAGTACATACCTGTATGAAGTAGGCATATGAAAACAAATACTTTCAAAATCTCCTTTAAGCTGTCTATGTCAAAACTCACAGAGTACTGTAATCTATTGTTGAGAAGAGTATTAATAAAATCATAGTAACAGGAAGTAAAACAGCATTCATGCATTCAGGATTACATGACTACACTTTCTAGGTGGCACTCACTTCATCATTCATTGTGATTCAGGACTTATACTTTATAAGGGCTTACTGAGTTTATGAGTTACAATTGAGTGAAAGATTCAGCACAAATGATGTGTCAGCTAGCTTATTGATGCGAATAATTGAGTTGCTTATAACATTAATTCTTGTCACACAGCACACGCTTAGCCACCCACTCTTATAAAAAGAATTCCATATAGTGGGACTTTGAATAAGACAATTACAACGACAACCACCCTACTTCTCTCCCTCTGAAATTTGAAATAAAATTATCTGCTTTAATAAACCTTCTTTGTTAATTTTATGAAAGTCACAATGATTTATTCAATTAATTTTAGATAATAATTTCCTCTACTGCAACTTTCTGTATAAAAATATTGCTAGTATATTGCTAGAAATGTTAGCTTTAAAATATCTTCGCATAAATGGCTAAATGTTATAATTTTTAACTTCTATAAATTTATCACCTTTGTATATAATTCTGGCAAAGATTTAATTATTTGATATTGTAAAAAACATACACACAGCCATGTATTATACTAACTGATAAGTAGCCAAATTATGGTGTTCATACTTGGTTCTTTCTGTATGTATATAATATATTAGGGTGTGTGTTTATTATGTTCCCTGTTCATATTCAAAATACTAATGGCATTAATTATGTCACTTTGTCTTAATTGACTTTCCTTATCCACATATTTGCAATAGAAGCCTTTTAATTTTGTAATGGGCCAGAATTTTGTCTACAAAATGATTTTAAATAACCACTTGTTCATCATCAGTTACAGGAGAGTATCGTGAAATTACTGAATAATTAATTGCAATGTAACAAACTTCACACTAGAGGTTTTTATAACATAAAGCAGGAAGTTATATGGCTAGCCCATTGGAGATAATAGAGAGTAATACAGCCAAAAAAAACGATTAAATTATAGACATTTTAGAAAATTAGGAATAAAGCTCATAGTGTTCCGTATTGTTATATATAGCCTTATCCACTTGCTTTACTTAACCTTCACAATAACAACTACACTACAAGTTGCTTGGTATAGCATCATCCTACTGCGAGGTCATCCGAGTTTTACCACTAAAAACAGTGGTTCTTTAGCAATGATTACTTACTGTGGAACTCAAAACATATCATAATTAACCAGTGCTCAGAATTGTATACTGACTTTCTTGAAGTTTGAATGAATATTGTTTTGGTCGCTGTTTTACACAGCACTGCTATTGTGAACATTGCTATCACAACCATAATCATAACAAAATAGTTCTTTAAATAACATTTATGCTGAAAGTTTTGTCAAACTTTTCGAAAGTGCACACAAGATATAATCACTAAATAACAAGTAAAAAATGAATCCATATTTTGGTTATTTACGCTTATAAACCACATTGTGTTTGTTTATTAAACCAGTGGATTAATTGAGGAAATATTATTTCCAATTATCAATGGGGGTGGATTAATTGAGGAAATACTATTTCTATTTATCCATGGAGGGTGGATTAATTGAGGAAATATATTTCCATTTATCAATGGAGGGTGGATTAATTGAGGAAATATTATTTCCAATTATCAATCGGTGTGTTTTCTGCAGGCTACTTGTCTTATCAGTGTGATAAAATAATTCAGATCACAAGCTGACCACTTTCACCTAGAACCATTGAATCAGTCAATATTCTTATGGTAGCTATATGTATTGGTATGCCACAGGATAGAACTTTACGACCTAGTTGAGCATTATTTTTTCCCATCTCTATCAGAATAATAGAGATTAATTCCAAATGAAATTTACTGCAACATTTGATACAAGAGGGACATTATAGTTAGTGTATTAAGTTATGATTATGGTTCATATGGCATCAAGTCCTGAAGTGCGCATGCCCAGCCTCCAATATTTTGGGAGAATTCTGAATAGATGTTTGCAAAATAACTTGAAAAATTAATGAGAATGGATAAATAAAAAAGCAAGTCATGTGTCATGTGAACTTGTTTGTCACTTACCTATATCCCCATGTAAGTAATTTCAGTGAAGTAAAGGTAGGGATGAACTTTCATATTCGTCATATGATGCTAAATACTTTACATTCAATTTGAGATTAGTTTTTCTCTACTAGTGTACCAATACTGTGGCAGATGCTTAACTCTTCTTGAATTTTATATGAGCCTGCATGGACTGCTGAAATTAATTTAACAAACAAACCCCTTCCACGGTCCTCTCAAGTTAAGGGTGGTTATATACATAATATGTTTAAGGTAATGTGGGCAAGGTTTAACTATACTGTATAGTTCACTAACACTACAGTAGCCTTAAGTGGAACGAGTGGAATGACATCTCAAGAAAATTTCTAACTACTCTCACAAAAGTGAAGCCACCAGGACTGAAGTAGGTAGTGTGGTGTTTTATGTTAACCATGGGAAATAACTCATTGAACTTAAAATTATCATTATTATTGAAATAATTCTGTCATTCTCGTAATATTGATACCAAATTTTTCTGGTCCAGTTTTTATTACTTCCTTCAGGATGATGATACATAAACAGTACAAGTACCCTCCGGTTATCCCGCCGTTTTAATAGTCATTGAACTTAAAATTATCATTATATTCAAAATAACTAAACAATAAAATATTATATTAGTGGGGGTGGGGGGTGGGTGGGGAGAAGAAATAATAAGGAAAAGTTAAGAGTTTTAAAAATGTCTGTGACTAGAAAAAAAATATTTTAGACTGTATTAAATAATAATATTATTTACTTGTGCTGGAGGTAAATCCTGTAGTATTTTAAATTGATAAATTTGTTCAGAGTAATTTTTTTTCTGATAGTGTAGTCTAGACATTTCACCAAAAACCTTTGGTCTTACCTGAGATATTATATACATTATATATAATTATTTACCTCAGAACACCAGAGAGTCTAATTGAAGTAAATAATTACATTTTTGGATAGGATCTGTGATAATTATTCTATTGATTGTGCTAAACATTGCACTTGTTATTGAATTAATAAGAATCAGAAGAAGGACAAGTTGGTAAGTATTAATTTTATTGTTGACTAATTTATTATTTTTATCGAATATATTCTTATGAGACTGATTTATATTGATAACTAATATTTAATTTACTTAAATGAGACCCCTCAGACCAACGACCACTCCATTTATAAGACCAGTTTTACCTGCTGCACCGACAGCCTCTGCAGTCTTTCTCACCTCTGTCCAGCGACCAACGACCGGCGTAGAGGCTTCAATTAGCGACCATTTGCTGACATCAGCAATTTTTCTGACCTTCTGCGCAACCGCAAGCACAATAGACCCCCTCGCTTATCCGGGCGTACCGTATTGTCTTTATCTCCCAATCTAGGTCTAGCACATGAACTTCATTACAGCTGATCTGTAGTTACACTTAGCTCCAGTCCAGACCAGAGCAGCAACTTTAACTGAATTTTATAGGCTATTATATAATGAGTATGCTTGACAAATGCTTGCTGTGGTACCAGCGAGTGACAGCAGGAGAGTACTCAGCACTACTGCTGAAGCAGATAAGAGATTTAGCTGTCATCAAAAGAAATGGAAGTTTAAAGCAAATGACTTTAAAATCATTCATTATTGACAATAATCAACTCTTTCATTCACATAAATCATCAAAAAAGAATGAAGACATCAGTGATGATTGTGAGAAAGTAGTATTGTCAAAAACTACAGCCATGGCACATTTAAGTGACCTTCAAGACTTTGCCCTTGGACAAGAAAATTCTGAGCTGCTTGAAATGTATTACTAAAAGCAAAGACATTGTTGCACGAATGATATGGGATACATGTACTAGAAACATGAAGCAAACTAAACTTACTGATTATTTACATCCATTGTAATTTTCAATAGTTAATACTGATTTTCTGTTAATTCTTTCTTAAATAATATAACAAATTGGTAATTAATGGTACAATACTTCTCTGGCATAACTAAGAGTAGAATTTTCTGTCCCCCTGACAAAAGACCACCCCTCTTGAAAGACCGCATTAATCTGTACAATAGGGTGATCTCTCAAGAGAGGGACCACTGTAATTGTAATTCATTGTATTGATCATCTCATCATAGCACCTTTAATAAAAGTGAGAAGAAAATTCAAGCAGAAGGTCAAATTAATGAAGATGTTGCATTATACGAGCATGTCAGCTCAGACAAAGAAGTAACATCTATTGTAGCCAATTCAGCATATGGAAATAAGCAGCGAAAACTGAACTTAAATTGAATAACATTTATTTGTACACATAATTATGCACTTTTCATAAATATTTCTGAACTTTTTTTTTAAATGGCACATTATTATGACTATAATTATAGTAGTAATTAATTCATTAATTCTTGCAGTCCTATTTTTTTTAATATGATACTAATATATTGAAGTAAATAGTGGGTGTAAGGCTTTGGATAGTAAGATGTCAAATAAATATATGCTTTATATTTGATCAGTTTTTGTTGAAACATACACTCTACTGTTAATCATGATAATTTCTGCATTTCATATACTTCATAAGGTACTAGATTTACTGAGAAGTGGTAAAAGATAACAGAATATTTTATCTTTATTGAGTAAACATTATTTTGCTAGGTGTAGCCAGATGAAGTCAGATTATGTAGTTTAATCAGAAAATTAAAAATTTCCAATTCTAATTTTCAGTAATAGATTTTGAACTTTCCTATGTATGAAAAAAAAATCAAATTCTATGATGTGTGAATTGTTATTGTCTATCCTCATCACATATTTGTATTGTCTTGACAACAGAGTCACCACGAGAACTTGTGCCTCATCTACAGATTATTTGGGGCAATTAATATTAAATTGTAAACAATTTAGTTGGTGGTTTTCTTCTTTTCACTTGTCTTATATAATATATTGGGTTGTTGCCTAATAATGATGTGGTAAAAAAATCACTGTGATTAATTAAATTCATTTCGTTTTTGTGCTTGCTTGGCTGGAGTAAAAGTTTATTGGTACTTTTGTTTCTCTAATTGGCTACAGTGACTATGGACAAAAAATTGTCATAATTCTACTCAATATAATATTTTGAATGAACACAAGTTCTGTAAACAATATCTATATAGATAACAAAATCTATTGTTGAAAATCAGTACTACATCATTACTGCATTACAAATACATTTAATCTGCAAATGTCATGCACATATTTTTCTCTTTTTATAAAATATATTTTTATGAATGAGCTGATGCAGAATTTAATTATAAGAACTAAGTCAATAATGTTTGGCAAAGTAAGTTACATCTGTTCCCAAATTTGCACTGTAGTGTTATACTACAGGCTTTGCCATTTGCTCTGTTTAACCTACACAACAACAACCTTACTAATAATTACTTGGTAAAGCATTACTATAAAGGTCATCAGAGTGTTACCACTAAAGTAATGGCTCTATTATTAATGATTACTCACCATATGCTTCAAAATTATAATATACTTGACCAGTCTGTAGAATTAGGTATCAAATTTCATACAGTTTTTATATTGTTTTTGTAACTGTTTACCACAGCTCTGCTCTAAAAACAATTTAAAAACTGTATGAAATTTGTTTTTAGAAGGTGCGTGCAGAATACAATAACTAGGCTACTGGTCTTATCACTGTGAGAAAGTAACTCAGATCAGAACTGACCATTTTCACATAAAACTAATGAATCAGTTAGTATTCTTATGATATAGGTATGCCACAGGTTAGAACTTTAGAACCTACAAGATTGCTATTATGTCCCATCTCTATCAGAATTTTAGAGATAAATTACAAATGATTAGATTTACTGCAACATTAAATACAAGATGGACATGGAATTAAATTTGGTGTACATATTTATGATATGATTCATATGGGATCAAGTCTAGAATTATGCAATCCTCCAATAATATACATTTTGGGGAAAAGTCTGAATAGATGTTTGCAAAAAATACTTGCTACAAGTGATTGGGAATGGATGGATAAAAAAGCAAGTCATGTGTCATGTAAACTTGTTTGTCACTTACCTCATAATAATATCATTCCAATTCCAAAGAATATGCGCTGTTCCATTTTCTGTGCAAGACAAAGTGTAATTTTCACCAGGACATACTTCTAACACCAGAGTTGGTGGATTTAAAGTAGTTTCTAAACAACAACAAAAAATTTCAACAATAATATGATTGGCAATCAAGTGCAGCAAGTGCTGGGCGAATCCAGTGCTAGCAACGGGGAGGGGCTCACTTATTAGGTCAAAAAATTATGTATTATTATGATTGTTTGTACATAATTTGAATAATAATTTAATCTCAATAATAAAGTGTCACCTGATACAATCACAATCACAAAGAGAGAAGAGAGAAATTAGCTCCACTACTTTCACGTGAACATGAACAATAGTCATTCACATATCTGTAGTTTTGCACTTCCTTCTGCATGCTTATTATTGGCAACAATTAGGTGGAACAACAGGACTGATTCAAGGATCGACAGATCCCGATCTCTCCCCGCATATATTATCTTAATATTCCTATTATATTCCACATTTTGCTCTCTACATAAATTGTTGGGACTGACTAAAATCCCAGAAATATTTGTTGCCAGATTCCCGAATGTAAGTGAGAATTCTAACACAACAAGCAACGATGGGATCTCTTCCTTAGGCTATACCAAGACACAATAGTGTCAACTTTTTTTCTTTAGTCCTCTCCAAAATCCACTAGCTAATATTTGACTTATATATATAGTATAAGAGATAGAAGTAACCTTTGAGTTTATTGAATTAAAAATGTTTAGGCCAGCCCAATGGGATTCCACCATAGTTTTTTTTTCTCAACTTTTATGGTTTAACTTACATATTTATCAATAACTTACGAAATTGGGAGAAGGTAATTTTCATACGAAGATAAAAAGCAAAACATAACATAGTAAATCTTCTCATAATGGTATCTAGCTATGAGAAGTGTTTAGCTTTAACCTCTAATTTTAACTGAAAGTTATCATCTACAAACTGATACCACAAGGGCAGGAACTGCTGAGGATTCTGGGACCTACTAAAAGACAACTCTTTTGAAGATTAATACAGCTGGATAACCAGAGGGTACGCTTATCGCTTATTATCGTTCCCTGAAGTGAGGAATAAACTGGACGAGAAAATGTTGGTATTAATATCATGAGAATGACTGACTTATTGCATTATAGTAATGATATTTTTAAATTCAATGTAAGTATTAAAATGGCGGGATAACCGGAGGGTACTCTTACTGTTTATTGTACATATCCTGAAGGAAGTAATAAACTGGGCGAGAAAATTTTGGTATTGATACTAGTGGTGTGCTTGAGCACAAA
>WLWD01005672.1_pt1 | contig 118707 bp, 76 predicted proteins | sample 6712731 | NCBI WGS metagenome assembly WLWD01 (sample SAMN12718690, study PRJNA576275) | sponge metagenome | isolation source: marine sponge | host: Mycale hentscheli | place: New Zealand: South Island, Marlborough, Capsize Point | collected 2014-11-01
TCGTTATTTCTTACAATCAAAAATTATTATTTTTAGGAAGAGGCACTTTAATATGGAGTTGAATGGGAAGGGGCACTTCCAGCTGACGAGCCAGAGAGAGTTGAAGTTCCACCAACAAACTGTCCACTCACTGATCATGATCTCATGGAGTTATGTGAATCAGTAGATGTATTGGCAGCTTCAGACAATTATGGCATTGATAAGCTATAGATACATTTCGTTTTGTAAGCAATCACATATAATTAGATATTTTGAACAGAGTAAATGATGGATATTATTAAATAATCAAAACATCAATTATCAATTCAGTGAAAGTTAGTTTGTTTGAGCTGTTTTATGTTCTAAACCACCGTGGCATGTGAAAGCAATGTTCATCATTCTCTTAAAATTACTGTAGCCGTCACTGTACTTTGTAGGTAGTGTCAATTCAATGGCACATGTTGATGCTGTTGGAAAAGGATCGTCTGCATTGAAGTTTAGTGTGGGCTTGTTCGGAAATCCTTGAGGAGGTATCACCTCAGACCCAGAGAAAAAACTGAGCACTAAACTCAAGGTGACTGGATTACAATCTATAAAAAAAATTTTAAAAAAATAAAGGAAGGAAAACAAAAGGAATAATTTGCAAATACAGCATTCAGAAAATTACAATAAAGATTGGTTAAGCTCTGTACATAGCACTTTGCATTATGGTTAAGATAAACCTTGGCTATTGAGGAATTACCTTCTTCGAGACTCTCATCTTCGTGTTTGGATGCTATAAACAAAGTGAAACTAGTCACTAAGACATACTACTTACAACTCTTCACAAACCTTCACATTCTTCCAAGTATTCAACAAAAAAAATATATGTAACTTCTTCTTTATGCCTTTGGTTAGATCCCAATTCAGAATAACGAATCACTTCAAATACATTTCTAATACATTCTAAATACAAGTTTTAACATAATACTTATGGAAAAAATGTCTAGCTAATGTTTACCTGCCGTTAGAGGTTGCCTCCCTTGAATCGTGAAAAACTTCTTTAATAGCTGAGGATGTTTGCATATATAATTCTTGGTACCGAGACATGTCAATCCTTCTGCAAATTGGTCAATTTCAGCTTTAGCTTTTAGAATTGCATGATGGAGGGTAAGTGACTGAACCAAACCAATCTTGTCCTCAAAAGTTATGCATGTACAGTAGGTGGCTTAGATATACCACACTCTATAAGATGACTGAAATTGCGAGTATAGATATCTACCTTTCTTTTACACATCTAAGTGTAGTAGCAGACCCTCAACAAAAAATACATTAATAGATTTTAAAGATAGATAATTATTAATGACGCTATGATATACCACCTTGTCATAATTTGTTTAGCTTCCAATTGGAGACTTCCTCAGAGTCTGCAAATATAGCTCCTTTTTAGTGTTTCAAACGAACATCATTTATTGGACTCCAGCTAGATAATATAGATTGATAGCTTATAGGCTATACATAAAGATTACAGACCACTCACTGGGGTCAATTAGAAGACAGGCAACAATGAGCCAGCTTAGGAATTAATTTTTCCACTATAACTTTTCTCTGATAAGTATATATTCTCCATACCTCCCCCCCCCCCCGGCCCACTCCATCCCCACAATGCTTTCACTTCAATTACATTCCACTATCTCAAAACATATAAAAATTCACAAATTCTTCGATTGATGTTTTTTCTTTAAACCTCAGTTTCAGAATAAAAAAGCAAACATTCCTTAGTTTATTATTCTGCCTTGCATATAAAGATCCCCAAGAGTGCCATGAACTTTATGAGCACACATTTCTCTATTAAACGAGTCATAACAACAGGATTGGTATCCTCAACGGTAATGATATCCTGACAGTTATCTTTCACTGGATTTTACAAGCATCTACAGTGGTAGCTATTGTGGTCACACATGATTTTTGTAGGCAGGCAGGTAAATCATAGTTTGCTAGGATTTCAAATGAGTGGTCTTGGTTTTTATATTCTCCTCCATATTAATTCCAATAAGAATGAATCTTCAGCTTAATAGTAATCTAGCTATAAGATGTAATGCACAAAGCTTCATCTTAACTAAAGCTCTAATTTTAATAAAAAACGAAATTATAATTGAACTTTGCATAACACTTTAGTAACTAATGGTGATCATGAACATGTGGGAAATCTGAACTGAGAGGGGGGAGTGGTTGACAATTATATAGTCTGTTCACAATCCGTTCACGCATGTGTGAAGTAAAGGGTTTACATGTAAATGAATCAGGCAATATGTACATAACTGGGAATATATAGCTCGATGTATGGATAGGATTAGAAAGAAGAAAAAAAAGAAATAAAGTGTGAATTGCAAAAATAGTGAGATAAAGTGTATGCATCACAATATATGGATTGAAAGGTCCATAACACAATTGCTTGTAAAGTTCTTGACTGGGAGTCTCCATTCTCTACTCCCAGTAAGTTAAGAGGGTAGTGGTCTCATTCAGTGTCTTGACTGCTCCTTCTTTAGTTGCCAAAATTGAGGACCCGACAGTCCCTCTTGAACAGGTAAGTTCTAGACTAAGTCAAGACTCGGGACAGGCTGCTACTAGTACTGCTACAGTGTGGTCGGTTGTGCTGTTTCAGTTGCCTCATCCTCTCAGCTTGTGGCTGCATGCCACCTCCAAATGTATCTATCATATTGCCAAGTACTTGCACTGACACAGGCCCTGCCATCTCTTCCATCAAACTATCCTGAATATAGCAAGAAGAAGCCTAAAAACATATAATTTCAATATTACATCACATAATACATACTGCACAAGCCAGTGTACAAAAGGGGAGATATTCCCTAAGCACACATAAGTATTTTCACGAGTTGCAGGCGAGTGAGAATACAAGCATGAGAGTGAAATGTCATCCCCATATTGTACAACGATTGAATAGATCATTTATTATACATTGGGTCCTTCACAATATACTTTCACTAAATCACGTCTGTGCCTATCCTAGCGCTTTGTTAGAGAAGCAAAGTTACGAGGTTTGTATTCTTCCCCATTGATACAGCCATTAAAAAAGCCTTGTCCTTCAGAAGCAACCTTGCCATATCTCTTAAAATTCAGTTGTCCAGAACTACACACAGGCGTATTGGAGCATTCACTATGCAGCATTCATGACATCATTGTAAGCTATTGTAAAATCTGGCCATCTCAGCATCAGGCACTGGAACACTGCCGGAGTCAAACACAAATTCATGTTGACCCATATGGGTAGTAAAAGCCATCTTCTACTGGGAATCCAGATACATTTGTATCTGCCAGTATCTTCCAACTAAGTCAAGTGTGGAGAAATATTTGGCATTACCCAGTTGATCTAGGAGGCCATCAATTCGACATAAGAGAAATGTGTCACTGCCGATAGTCAACACAAAATCTGTGGCTACTGTCTTTTTTCTGCACTAACACAATGGGACTGGACCGAAGGCTGAATCACCCATGCATCTATTTCATTTACTTAATCTGCCTGCCACAATAAGTAAATCGATACGGATGTTGTTTCTTAGTTGGCATCTCTCCAGTGTCCCCCTCCATCCAAACCAAATATGTTTCTCCCTTCTTCCTCTAGTTCAAACATGTCATGCTTTTCTGCTAAAAAAAAAAAAGAAAATTTTTTTTTCATTTGGATAACTGTTGCACTATGTTGTCATACTTTTACTATCCAGGGATTATTATTTAGAAACATATTTATAACACTTGTACTCCTTCCTAACGTAAGATACACCAGACAAAAAAAAGATCAGCATTGAAACTGGGAGCAGTAAAGAAAAAATTCTACACTCACATGAATGAATGGGAGTGGCCGTAATTAAAGAATCTGTGTTCCTCTTCTCTCAAGGCATAAAAGTCCGCTCGAGATCCATTGTTGACAGAATGAATGAATGACAAAGAGACTATTACAATTCTCATGTGCATACATGCTGAGGGTTAATGATGACAGGCTTTGCCCCCATAACCCTCCTAGATACTAGATGCTGTCACAAGCACATGCTTTCTACTATGGGTTAATTGTAGGACACACCAAAATGTAAGTAGGTGGAGACTGCTATGAATACCCATGGACGAGTGACGGCAACAGATGCTGTTTTTGTCTCAGTTGCTCAACAACAACAAAAAAAGCTAGCCTGAATTAATAGTAATAGTTGATGTCCAAAATCTTCATCAATGTGTCTTGACATCATCATGAATATCACTTAGTGAAGAATGTAACTTTCACTATGATCCCATATTATTAAGTCCAAAAAAAAAAGTTTATAGTGTCTAAAAATTAATTTGTTACGTTAATTTTTATTTATTAATTGATAAAATATTTATCGCTCTTATAGAATAATGCAACTTGTTATAATAGCTAACTTATTCCCAAAAAAATATTTCAATACAAAGGGTCTTCTCAAATTGTACATGTATTTGCAGAAAACAACAAAACTAGAGTACTGATATTCACACTTAACCTGTTATTTCTTGGTAAGACGGGATGGGGGGGGGGGGGGTGTCAGCATTACCGAAGTAAAACAACACCCATTTTACTTTGCTGCACCCATTCCATACATACACACCACTTTTATCATTTGGAATTACGTGTTCAAAATGTAAACCAATATACAGACTGGAAGAAAGTGTATCTAGGTTATCATACCTTTGAAAAGAAGAGTTTATGTAACCCCCCTCCCCCCTCAATTTATGTTTTTGTAAAAGTAATCAGGTGTGTAGCAAATTTTAAACTATTATTTTTTAAATTCTCATAGCTATTGTATACTCATTCACACATACAGTACTATAGATATAACCTGACAAACTGAATTTTGTAGGCTACACTATGCAATGTTGCTATGGCATTCAAAGGCAAAACCTGCATTGGAAGGGGAGTAGTATAATAAATGCAAACAAGCACTCCTGCCGCCTTCACTTGTGCTTCCTGTACTTCTCAATATATATATGTGTGTGTGTGTGTATATATATATAGCTTCCAAGTAGTCTTATGTCATTTGTGTTAAAAAACAAAAGAAAAAATACTTACTATTTGGCTCCATATCTTCTATCTACATAGAATTAGCAGCAGAACAGACCCACAACTTGTACACGACACTACTGCAAAACAGACTGAATAACAAAATCAATAAAAAGAGGTAATTATGTCATGTGCCTACTTACCTCTTGTTGCAGTTATATGAAGAAAGGATCCAGTTCAATAGTAGTTCCATCATCATTATCATATTTTATACATGTTGTGAATGTACAATTTGGTAGATACATACTGGGTTTCAAGAGCTCTCTATTCCTATCACTCATATAAAAGGAGGATCCGTCTATCAAATCATTTGGTACAAATACTCTCTCTAATTTGGTGGATTCCTTTAAAGTAAAAGCTATACTTTGAATGTCTGAATACAATATAAAGTTGTATCCAAGTTCGAGTGTCTCTAAGTTCTGGCAATGTTGAATTCCTTCTGCAAGATGAATAGCCCCCAATCCTGAGATTAAGTTGGAGTTTAGGCTAAGCATGCGAAGTCTGCTACAGTGTTTTAGAGCAATACCTAGGTTACTGGCACCTCTGTCTCCTATCTCATTGTCATTGAGGTTGAGTAAAGTGAGCTGATTACAAGTCTGCAAACATCTAGCAAGAGCCTCAGCTCCATTGTCTTTGATGTGACCACATGCTAGGGAGAGCTCAGTGATGGCACAGCATCTAAGAGTTGTGCTAATTGCCTCTACTCCAACGTCTCCAATATAAGCATTACTGATATAGAGGTTTTTTAAATTAACACAATATCTCAAACCTCTAGAAAGACAAACTGCCCCTACATCACTGAGATTGTTGCAAGAGAGATCTAGAGTGATCACAGCTTCCACACATTCCAGAAAACTAGCAATAGCTAAACATCCTTGAGCTCCTACACCATTTGAGGCTAGACAGAGTCTCTGTAATTGGCTATTATTCTTTAACAATTCACAAATAGCCTCTGTTCCAGTATCTTGGATGTCATTATTGGACAAGTCAAGTTCACACAATGACTGGCTAGCTTGAAGACACTTTGCCACATCTCGAGCTCCCTCTACTTCTATATTGTTATGTCCTAGATTTAGAGTCAGTACTTGGTGTGAGATTCCTTGTAGACTCTGACACAAATATGCTGTTCCTTCAGGTTCTATGGAGTTGTGACTAAGATTTAAAATGTGAACATTGTCCCACAAAAGAGAATTACTTATCAGCTTCATACTATCTGCTGTGATGTTCATGTCTATGAAAGATACGGAGTATAAACCAGTGAACATTGGCAACATGTTTATCACATGTTTGGTACCTTCTACACTATTACTGCAAGATTGTAGGTGAAGTGTATGTAATGTCCTCGCTATAGATAATGGAGGAGACAATTCATTTATGAGATCATTTAAATGAGCAAATCCTTTGTCACCAATACAGTCAGAAATATTAAGGGTAAAAAAATATTTGCTGATATTTTCTCTGCCTAGCTTTGCTAAGGAACTGTCTGAAATAGGATTTCCAAACAATGAAAGATTGAAGTTATCTCTATTAATGTTCACAAGTGTTATAGCTCCCTCATCAACAATCTTGTTAAAACTCAGGTCAAGATAATTAAGATTAGAGCAACCTTTGATGGCGCCAGCAATAGCTACAGCTCCTTTATCTCCCATATCATTCGCTACTAGTTTTAACACTTCCACACTAGAGTTGTATTGGAGTCCTTCTGCTAACAGAGCAGCTTTCTCATCATCCATATTGCAATTAAACATATTCAAGTGAGTACATAAACATGCGTCATGTTCAAAATCATCAATATGACTACACAATTCCTTCCATTTCAAATGATATGATATTAATAATATTTCTGCTCTTCTAAATGTCATATTTGTATAAGAAGAAAATGGATGACAGTACACAGAATCAAGTGCTATAGTGGGTGAAGTACTATTGCTACCCTCCCAAGAAAAAATTCTAAATTTACAATAATCAAACATACAAGTTGCCTTTGAAGGGAGTGTATCTTCAAAACATATCACTTCCATATTAGAATGGCTCATGAAATCTATAACATCTGGATCCAATATGTTACTACAAAACAAGAAACAATTGGGACATGCCTTCATAAGGTTTAATACAGACTCATCAAAACGAGGATCATCAAAATTACCAAAGTACATCAACATCTCTATTGGCATGTGTGTTTTTCCTGAATTTACAGCTGCCTCAAATGCTTTTACACATTCTGAGTCTATTGTAACTTCATTAATATAGTTAATACACTCTAATATTCTCACAGGATTGCGAGTTGCATTCTGTACAACATACCCTAGGCAAGTGTAGTCACTAGGGGTCATGAAGCTTTCATCAATACAAATGATATTTTTATCAACTGCTAGTTCACATGTGTCTGGTTGCTGGGACTCATAGCAGCATTGAAGTGTATGCACAGTACTGAACTTAGCTACTTCTATCAGGGTCTTAAATCTGATGTCATCTCTCTTAAAATGGGCTAGTCCACAATAGAACTTGAACACCATATACATGTGTTCCTGGGAACCATGAGACTGGAGGATGGCTAGCTGCTCCTCAATGGTCTGCCTAGAGATGTGATAAGCAGCTAAAAACTCTTGAAAGGTTAGATGAAAGAAACTGCATAAATTTTGAAAGCCACAAATAGTAGCCTTTTCATCGACACTTATTAATCCCAAAGTTTCTCTTAACTCTAGGTCTCCAAGAGATGATTTGGTTGCTACTTGTTTTATAGATGTGGTCATCTCATAAGCTAATTCACAGATATCTTTTAAAATGAACATTTCCTCACTTTCCAAATCTTCCAATGAATGTACCCTAAATTTTAAAGTTTTGCTGTTATGACGAGCTCGTAATATTGTATGTTTGGTAAATTCTGCATATAATCCTGTTTCTGTGATTGGTAAAGCATCTCCACACTCATCAAATAAAAAGCAAATCATTGCACTTTGGATGGGTAAATAACACATATGGTGAATATTAGGATAGTGTGATAAATAGCTTTTAAGATTAGACTTTTGTAAGCCAGAATTAAACTCATAAGACTCGATATACTCCTCAATTTGTTGTTTAAAAAAACCAAGAACTTCAACTTGCCTCTTAGCTACTTTATTATACATAGCAACTGCAGCTGGACGAGAAGCTACTATTACTGTAGCACAAGGCAATACATCACGTTTTATCAGTTGAAATATAAAGTTATGTTCTTCACTTTCAGGTTGATATTCATCTAAACCATCTAAGATGAAACATACACCTAGGCCTTCATTTTCTTCTATGTACTCGCAAATTCTGTCGATATCTTTTTGCTTTATTAAATAACATTTTACTAAATCCATTAACATAATTTTTGGATCATTGTGAAAACCTCGAAGATAGACTAAGAACAGTGCCTTGTACTTTTCTAGAACTGAACCGTGTGCCCAGTCCTTGCTAAGTTTGTGGACAAGAGTTGTTTTGCCACTCCCTGGACGACCTACTACTAATACTCTATCCCCATACATTATGTCTCTGAATGCCTCACGGTATTCTATGCTAGATTTGGAGGAGCTAAATACATCATCAGCATCTCCTCGTATAGTTTGGTGGTAGCACTTGTCAGAGAGTTTGACACCTTTCCCCCCAATAACAGCCAAATTGATATACGTGTTTTGCTGGACACTATGCCAGGTATCTTGTTTTACTTCAGGCTCCATCTTGTACCTGGTAATGAGACGTGGCCTGTATTTGCACAATAACGTTTCTACTTTGACTTCTATAGGATCCGATTCTATCACTCTATTACCTAATATACACCTACACTGATACTTGCCTTCAGCACAAACATCTGCTATTCTAATACTTAAGATAGAACTGTCAAGTATCGAGGAATCTGATGACTTAATAACTCCATCTTTACTCCATTCATAGTCAGTGCTCTTGGGGTCCTGACACTTTAATCGAACTTCTATTAAAACTACTGTGTCATCACTAGATTCTTGTACTGTAACATCACAACTGGTATAAGTTAAGAAATTGTCATCCATGTCAACATTATGATAAATATTATTATTGGGTGTGGCAGTACTTCTAAGCATTTCTTTTATACAATCTACAGTTCGTGTACGTTCAACTAACTCGCTACTCAGTACTTCTTTTAATGTCCCAAATGTTCGCGATTTGAAGTAAAAACATGGCTTACTCAGCCACGCATGGAGCAGTTTTAGCAGACATTTAGAAGAGTCTTGTTGGCATTGTGCTTCTATATTGTTGATGTCATCTGCACTAAAGTTGAGGGCTATACCTATTTTGTACCACAAATGATTAAAACGGTTCAAAATTTCGTATAATCTATTCAAATGTGATTCACTGATAATAGTCTCTGGCCCAATACAAACCTCAAACACTTTAGCAGATTTCATTCTTTCATCTAAATTATCCACAGACTGTAATAAACAAAGTTTTATCTGCTCTGCATTTAAAAACCTAGAAAGCAGCTCAATCACACTGGGGAATCTATCCTGACCAAGTCTTTCAGCTGCTATAACAGCCTTACCAACATACAACATTAAATACCTGCACTTTGTTTCATGAGGAATATCGGGATGCACGGTCCTCAGGTCGTTCAGAATCCTCTGTGGAATGAGAGCGGCCTCCCTGGCACAGGTGGTGAGTTCGTCCGGTCGAAGACACGGCGAAAGGTCGATAATGCAGCCTTCAGAAATAAACTTCTTTAGCCCATGTAAGATATTTGCCCGCGAATCAGAGCACTCATTACTGCTCCCATCACTACTACAAGCACAAGATAACACATTTCTTTCAGCCATATTTCTGAACCGAAACAACAATGTAACTAGCTCCGCCCATCGATGAAAGCGATCCTTTACCCAAACCAATTGGGGACCTGTTTTACATTTACAATAACAATTATTTCTGTGTTTAAACTTTATACCTATGTCAATGAAAGTCAGCAAAAAGTGAGCCATGTTTGCGGGTTAGTTGTGACAAGTTTGTGTGCAATATCTTCATCAATGCCTCTGGATATCATCTTGGGTATCACGTAGTGAAGAATGTGACTGTAACCATGACCACCATAGCAAGTCTAAAAAATAAAGAAAGGAATAAAATGGAACAGTTTAAGTTGCATCAGCATAAAAAATACCTGTCTGTGTTTTGAATGAATGTCACAAGAAAGAAGAATTTGATTGGAAAACCCATTATCAATAAGCATCTTCACCTTTTGGATTCTGTCACCGTCAGATGGAAAGTCACATGATGGGTTCAACTGAAAAATGAAGAAATAACAAAGAAGAAACTAATATTTATCTTGTTATAGTATGCCAAGAAAAAGGTTAGTTTAGTTTAGTTAGAAATACATTTATCAGCATCACAAAAATGAATTAAATAGTATTTTTAATTGACATACAATAGCACTAATAATTGTTGAGATATACTTTGCTACATTGTGGAGTTGTCACTCCCACACACTAGAATAAGAGTCAGGAAAAGTAATTTAAAGGACCAGCCTAACAGTAGGGATAGGCAACGTTCAGCTACGAGCAATCACGTCTTAAAAGTGCCGTGCCACACAGCTCAGTGTATGGATAGGATTAGAAAGAAAGAAATGAGTGTGAATTACACAGCAGTAAGGTAAAGTGTATGCTAAAAGCTGGGAAGAAACAGGCGTTTAACAAAAAACAGCACTCAAAAGAGGGAACACTTAATAACCTGCATCTACGATATTATAATAAAATAAGCTTGATAACATTTGACTAACAGACAGTCTTGAGAATGTATCAACCTTCTCAAACATGTGTGACGAGCAATTAATTACATTTTAAAAATTAACATGCACTAAATACTTAATACCACCATATTCCTCAATTCAAGTGAGTGGTTGAAACTAGCAGTTCAGAACATTAGGTTCCACAGTTGCGAATAAATACACACCTGATAATAGAACATTTGGTTCCAAATACGTCTCAAACTCACGCTAAAGATTGACACACCTGATAATGGGAGCATTCAGTTCCAAATAAATCGAACTCTAGGAAACAACCCTTTCTTGCCAACTTCATCAAATTCTCATCGACATACAGCGTCCTCTCCAAATGAGCAAAAGCTACTCGAGAGAGATCTGCGTTGGCTTCTTCCAAAACTTTGAGAATTTCAAACGGAGATGTTTCAGTTGGACTTGTGTGGATCATTATTGGAGCACCTAATGACACAGTCACGTGAGTTCAGTTCATTTCATTTTTGCAAATACAGAATTCCACATGACCAAGTAATAAATAGCCATCCCATGTCTTCAGAATATAATGGCGGCACCTTGCTAAATCTTAATTCGAATAATGTCCGTACAACATCATTGGTACATACTTCCTACTCTCCACCCCCCCCCCCCCCCCCCAAGTAGACATCATTAGTATTTCCCTAATCCTTGGAATTAAGTCATTACCACATTATTGGTATTTCCCCAATGCAAGTATTCAGTTATTTAAGTGTACCTGTCATTTTCTGAGCTGCCACAGAGGCCCTGAGAGATTTACATTCCGTGTTGAACAGAGGAGAGGAGCAACCGACTTCTCCAATAATGCCACACCTCACACCACCACTACCTGATATACCTTCCATAATCTCATTCACAAGAACAGAGGTTATCTGCCACAGAGAGAGAGAGAGAGAACTCAAAATAAAACTAAAACAACATAACAACAAAAACAAACAAAATTAGCAAAAAAAAAAAAAAGCTAGTAAATGTATGGTCATATGACCTGAGAATGGGATAAATTCGGTAGTGGTCATCATTCCTACACACTTTTACAGTGTTATGTTTCGTATTAGCTCACTATTGATTTGTTTTAAAATAAAAGTACATGTATACATACCATCTAAAGTAAGTACCCACCTTTTATAAACTAATATTTAAGAGTTTCAAATTTCAAACATCTTAATCCTGGAAGAAGGCTATTTTTATAAAGTGTTGCCACATACTTCTTATCCTTGAGGTATAGTACATATGTTGTGAGATCACAAAGCAAACACACTAGCCTCTTGAGATGGCCCACTCCATCAATATCCCAGAGAAACGAACATTGTGATTGTAACCAACATCACATCCTGATGCAAACATCACAATTAATATTACTATCACTATGGCCACACCTCCTCAACAGTCATGGCTTTGTGCTCCTCAGACATGAATCTGTCGTAGTACAGTGCAGTTGATGCCACCACGTTCACTCCCGACGCACGAGAAATGTGCGGTAAGAATTCACGATTCAACCTAGGTACACGAGACTCCACGTATTAATATGAAAAGCTAGTCAGTGTAGAAATCAATGAGTAATATCATTTGCTTTGACTGCACTATTTATGCCGAATCAGCAAGAATAGCAAAGTTATATACACTCATCACATTTAATTAGCCATTCTAATCAACTACATGTACATGACTTTTTTAGTCAATGAGTCAATGTTGTGAAAATTACCACACCCTTTCCTACGCTACTCAACCAGTAAGTGTTTGTAATAAAGAAATCATCAAGCATACAATCAATCGCTGTTTGGGTATCGCAAACAATATGGCGGGCGAGGCATAGCAAGACTGTCGAGAGTGTACAAATTTAATTATGCATACGCAATAAGCGTGTGGCACATTTGTAATGCATGTGAAGTAACTGAATCATTGTTGAGCACACCATAGTGATAAAAGCAGTTTTGTAGCATAGAATAACTCAATTAGAAACTAACTGTCTCAGCACATCTTGCACATTACACTATTCTACACTTTAGTAAAATTTCTTTAAGTATTATATGTGACTGGCTTAATGATACAAAAGTAAAAATTTACTTAGACGGATTATTGAAGATTTGAATCTTCCAATAAGAGCACACCACTAATACCTGATGCCAATGGGGGATATGTCGCAAACAGTCCCTCCTCCTGCTGCCTTGAACAGTTTGAACCCCTCTATCACATCTTCCACTGAGTCAGTCTTCAAATTACTCCTCACACTGAACCTGGAAGACATTTTCACACATCAGTCTCAAACTTGAAGGGGAGGGGACTGGGAGTGAAGGGGAGGGGACTGGGAGTGAAGGGGAGGAGGACTGGGGTGAAGGGGAGGGGACTAGGAGTGAAGGGAGGGGACTGGGAGTGAAGGGGAGGAGACTGGGAATGAAGGGGAGGGGACTGGAAGTGAAGGATTTTATTGGACAAGCAAACAAAATAATACAAGGACACATTCAGACCATATAAAATAAGAAACATCTCACACATTTGCTAGTACTATAGAGTAACATACTACTTCAATTCATCAATATTATACAATAATGCGCCTGTCTGTAAGTATAATGATGAAGACGATGTGTGTATTTATGAATAATTCATTAGCTAAGTCAGGTCGGTAAAGTGTCATCAGTAGTTGATGGTAAAACATCGTCAGTAACTGAATAAAAGTGAGAAAAAAGTGATGACGACTGTTCGAATAATTCAATGGCTGAGCCGGGTCGGTAAAGTGTCATTGATGACTATTCATAAATAAAACTTAGCCAGGTTGGTACAGTGCCTTCAGTAACAACAATGAATACGGTGGTGCATGTGTTACGAATATCACCATCAACACCATGCTTTACCAGATTCCATTATCCGATCAGTGATATGATGCCTTACCAGATGTTTTAAAAATCTATTGTCTATTGTAATGCAAAAATTACCAGAGTCCGTACTATGAAATCACAATACTTTATCAAGACAGAGAGAGAGAACTGAACATCTCTGCTAAAAAAAATTACTGAAGGTATTCTGACTGCGAATTACTTTCTTCTTTAGACTTACTCAACTTCACCAGACAAAAATTGGAGAAGAAACAAATTGCCAGTTTTAGTTAATATTCACATGCACTTTAGAAGTGATAGTTACAATATTCAAAATCACATTCCTTACAAGTCGCTTACTGCACTATATGCTCTAAATGCATTCTGTGCGCTTTAATCATCGCTGACTATTCAAAGCTGATCTGTAATTTTAGCAAAGGGACACGACCTCAGCAGTTCTTTCCTCATCAAGTATCAATCAAAGCAAGACAATAACCAGGGATTCATATATGGATGAACTGTGAAATCAGGTTGAAATTACTGTTCAGTCAAAATATTCTTGATTATTAAAGTTTAAAACCACTAGTCATAAATGACTAGTGGTTTAAATTTTAATAATCAAAGAAGTCTATACCTAGTCAAACTAATACGTATTATACAGGAAGTCAAAATATTCAAAATGCAGAATTTTTATTATTTGTGGTCTTACACATATTAGTTTCAGTTACAAAAATACATAGGGATAAACAAGATTATCGTTAAGAACAATCGAGAAATTTAAAAGCTGAATTAAATTTTTTTTATTTTAAAGTAAAAAAAAAAACAACAAGTTACTTTGAAAACTGAGATTACTGAACAATGCAAGCACATGAGCATCAAATTTGCAAATTGAGGGGCTGGAAATAATGTTAACTAGAGATGAGATGAGTTTAGATTAAATTCTTGCCATATTTAGGGAGAAGAATAGGTGTGTAGGTGTGTCGCCCTATAACTTTCTTGTTTTTACTAACCGTAAACCAATGTGTATAATCGTTACCAATTTAATCATCATCCTACTATTTATTATTATTATTATTATTATTATTATTATTATTATTATTATTATTATTTCAATGATTCAGTCATTCTCGGCTGAAATAATTATAATAGCAAATTTTTCTCGTTCTAACACCCAATATTGTAAATTAAAAGTTTAAGTTTTAATTTGAGAAAAATGTGCTATTATTATTATTATCACTTCATATTAAAATTCTTGGGAGGGGGGAGGGGAGGTTCAGTCTCCTTCCCTCTGTATAGCCCATATAACAGTCCCACCCACACATGTACGCACACCACCCAAAATATATAACTGCTAGCTACATTGTATAGCCACCATGTAAGCCTTAGATGGAAAAAATGAAGAATTTTACCTCCAACAACAGAACATTCACTTACTCTTGTTCACTTACGGATACTGTCTTATCACTCCAAGATTCTCTAAAGTCACCGAGAGATCAGCAAGGGGTTTTCCACTCCCAAACCCTAGGTCTGGTTCTCTTAGCAGCTCAGTCAAGTCACACATTGGCTGCTCATGAGGCAGAACCGTACCCAGTTCATCTGGACTCATGGGACCACACACTACAAACGTGTCAGTTATGCGATTGCACATACTCATAGAGGTGAATAGAATTGCTGCACGTAGTCGTACCAGTTAATACTTTCCCTGTCAGATTCTCCATCCCTCTAGTACAGTATACTGTAATGCTGAAGTATTTGCATGAGGTAAAGGGTAGTCACAGCAGGACCACCTAGTTAGCCACACCCACAAAGCGTTCCTAAATGCTGATATCAGCAAAACCATGAGCCATGACTGAGGAGGAAGAAAATGAGACATCGAATCATAGCGAAGGCGTCCTCGCTACTGGGCAGGCCTAGACTATTTCCCCAACTGCGTGAGTGGTATTGCCACAGGACTAATTGTATATATTCAGGATATTGTTTTCCCTTCGCAGTTTCGTGCAATAAATATTCGACGATATTAGCAGACTATCAGAAACTACAAGCTGACAAAGTTCTTCGCAGCGACCCTAACCAACTGGCAGTTGTAAGTAAGCTGCAACAATTACAGGAGAGACTGGAAGGCTATGAGGCAGGTGGAGCCATTGGTGGTATCAGCTTCTTGAACAATGTAAGCAAGTTGAATCTACACTACTATAGTTACAATTGTGTGCTGTTTTCACATATGTAGTGTCTGGGTGGGTTGTAGCTTTGTAGTAGTAGGTGAACAGTCTTGTGACTAGACCTACTTGTGACTTAAACTCACTCTTACTGCTATACTGGGAAGAGGTGTGGTGGCAATAGTGTATAATATTACATACAAAGCCCTCCAGATCTCGTGGGAAGGTATATTAGCTATTCAGGTAATGGTTATCAATGTACGTGCCATAGCCACTCAGTCAACGCTTTCTGCAGTCCCTTTGGACTTAAAGATGTTTAAATATACAAAAATCTAGAGTGGAGGAATAGTGGCATTGATTTTTGGTATTTGCAAATGGACAATTTTGTGACGAGATTTGTGCAACAATGCCATCTAGAAGAGATGGAGAGAATGTTTGAAGGCATGGGTAATTACAAGCGTTTGGCTTTTGGCAGTTTGTGCTTACGTTGTGAAGTGTGTGCTACTAAATCTATTGCAAGATAGTAAGAGACAGCATTAATATTGTTCATTAATGCTGGTTAAATAGGTATTTAAATGTGTTTTAAAAAGCCTGTTTAACCATACAGCATTCAGTAAAGGATTAATTACGTTCCTTTCCAATTGGTACCATGCACTATTGCCACCACACCCCTTCCCAGCATAGCCGTAGGTAAGAGTTTGGTGGTGAAAGGCTTGAGCAGTTTGTGATTACATTCACCAGTGAATTGAGAAGGGGTTGTCAATTACAAAGTGCACTATTGAGTATTATTTAGTCTACAATGTTACAATTTTATTCAGCTGGTGCTCTGTCTCTCTCTCCAGTTGAGCCTTTTTCTTGTGTAAGTCCTTTTAAAATCTGTAGAACAGTTATTTTAAATATCTCAGACTTTTTGAGTCAGTGACCATTAGTTCCAACTGGTTTTGTTAGCTGTTGTTGTTGTTGTTGTTGTTGTTGTTCTCAAACCAATTCCATACAAAAAGTATTGCTATGACCAACATCAGAGAATATCTATAATACTGACAATAACAACAACAACAGTAATAATAATAATAATAATAATAATAATAACAATAATAACAATAGACAGCATCAAAGCACTGTATTTAGGCAAATATTCGACGTCAGTGAACTACCTGATGAACTCTCATCCAGTAGTGAGTGTATAGGAAAACAACTCTTGACTTTAGTGGATACAAAGTTCCTTGCTGTTGAGCGAGACTGCCAGGTAAAGAGTGTGACTTGATGAGTATGCATTGTATTTGAGTGTGTTAATCGTTTACTGGATGCATCAACTCCTAATTAAGTGGTTATATATATATATTTTTTTTTTTTTTTAAGTGTTCGATTGGTATAACTTTTTTTTTTTTTTTTCACTGTCAGCTATTTAGAAGAAGGAAGTCCAGTACTGAGAACAAAGTGAATGGATTCTACATGTACGGATCAGTGGGTGAGTTGTTTGCTCTGAAACATCTTAGGTCTTCATATTCTTAGTCTGTAATTGTTTATTGTTTGTTGTTGTGTTCATTTTTGTGGTGGTTGGTTTTGTTTCCTGATACAGGATCGGGGAAGACGATGTTAATGGACATGTTTTACGACTCTGTCAGAGTGGCCAAGAAGAAGAGAGTTCATTTCAATGGCTTCATGCTGGATATCCACCAGCGTGAGTAAGAGGGGGAAGCAGTAAACAATGTTCTGTTGGTCCGGAAGACTCAGACTAAGTTTATAACCCATTCCAAGGGCTGAGTAAGAGGAATGTTGATATTTTGTTCAGTATGACTTGCACTAGTTTATTGACTAATTTACTAGTCTTTTGTTTTGTTTTGTTTTTTGTTGTTGTTGTTTTGTTGGAAATAAGGCATTTCAAACAATGCTAGCATGTTGTAAGACAATCTTATTCCTTTAGTTTGATGTCAATTTGAAAACAAAATGGCTGCAGTAATTACTGTTGAAAAGATGACTGTTAATTAAGGACTCACAAGTGCTATCTTAGTGCAGACCAGCGACAACCCTTAAAAAGAAACACATTAAGGCCCTTATGTAGGTTCAACGCCTGATTTCTATGGGTTTGTAAATTGTGTTTACTGTGTTTAGGAATTTAAGGATTACATTAATAGTGTCACTGTACGGTTAGCGATAGGTGCGCATAATATGAGAAACTGGAGCATTCAAGCACACGTTCACTGACCTACTGGTAGTCTAGCAGTGCCGAGTATTCCAGCAAAGTAACAAAGGTTTTATGCCATTGATGCTGCTTTATTTTACAAACTTTCTTTACCTACATTTTCACTGCAGGTATCCACAGGTTTAAAGATCGTGTGCCTCCCAAGCGAAGGGGTAAGGCTCAGATCTACGATCCCATCGGTCCTGTCGCCAGAGACGTGGCACAGGAGTCTCACTTGCTCTGTTTCGATGAGTTCCAGGTGACCGACATAGCGGATGCCATGATTCTGAAGGCTTTCTTTACGGCCCTTTTCGAGTGTGGGGTGGTAGTGGTGGCAACCTCCAATCGATCCCCAGACAGTGAGCGAAGGCATCATGTTTAAAATTAATTAATTTAATTTGTATCAAAATTGTGATAGAGGTTTTTTAAGAATTCAGTGAAGAGGCGGTGTTTTAATTTATATGCTAGCTTTAATTGTGTTTGTTTGTTATTGGTTTGCTTATTATTTTGTTTTTCTTTTAATTGTATTACACTTTTGAATGTTGTGTTCAAACATAGCGTACATACATACATACATACATACATACATACATATACACATACATACATTTTTTTAAACATTCCAGACTTTCTTTTGAAGTTCTGTTTCTCTTTCCCACTCACAGACCTTTATTTGAATGGACTCCAGAGAAGTAATTTTCTTCCGTTCATTGACGTTCTAAAGAACCATTGTAACATCAGTCGCCTGCAGACGCTAGACTACCGGGAAACTGTGTTGGCATCTTTAAAGAATGTATACATGACGTAAGTGGAGCTATTTGTTTATTTGTTTAATTTTGTTGTTGTTGTTGTGATGATGACTCAGCTAGGGGAGTTAAAATTCGCTGTAGCTTTCACTATAGGTGACACCCCTTTACCATTACATCATTAGTCATGTGTGCAATTAATCTTTCAAATGCCATCCGCCTTGTGTGTAGCTCACTTTCTCTGAATGTTCTACTGTTCCAGCAGTTGTTTGTTTTGTTATTTGTTTGTTTTATTGCTGTTGTTTCAGCTTGCATGTGTCTCATTCTTAAATGTCTTGTCTCAATGTACGTTTTTCTCTTAAGTTGATAACGTTCAACTAGTAATAGGCTGCATGCTGGCTATAACAACCATTGGTCAGTGCATGACCACACCCACTTGTAGGGGTTCATTTTAGGGGTGGACAAGGAGGGTGCTCGCCCTCCTCCCCCTCTTGAGTTCATTTTGCCCCCGTAAAATATTCTTAAAATTTTGTAAGCTAAAAGCTAAATTAAACAATGAATAATAAGGTGATTGCAAATGCTGTAATCATGTGTAGTATTATCGCTGCTCTAATATCGGTAATTAAAGCTCATCCCAAGTTGTGACCCCTTGAAATATTGCAAGCTCGATCTCGCCCCCTCCCCCCTAGACTAATTCCTAAATAAACCCCTGCATTTATTAGATTATCCTATCAATCCCCTCCTCCCCCCCCCCGCCTCCTCCCCCTTCTAATTTCAGACCTAACGATGAGACCTCCAATCAGAAGCTCATTAGTACCTTTGAAGAGGTGGCTCACAGAGAAGGTTCAGGTGAGCGTGAGTAAGGGAGTAGCTGTAACTAAAACCAGGTGAAATAGAAGTAATCACGAGTGGGTACTAATTCAAATATATCTCACTGTTAACTCTGTGATGTCATTATTATTTTTCCTATAGAGTGAGAATTAGTCTGCAGCTAATATGTGTTGACGTGTGTATCATTTTTTCCTCATATTGAAACATGCAATAGTACTGAAAATTTCACATGCATATGGCGCCAACAATTCCCTCCCACCTCTCACCCTGAGGCATTTAACTATAACATCTTCTATTGTGTATCCTCACGTCTGTTTGTATTTGTATAACATGAGTTACGCTGTGGAGCATGCCGTCATCGCTATGGTGATATTAGCGAGGTATAATTTGAAGTAGTTACAATGACATCACGATGAAAGTTAGAGCGGAACTTTTTTCCATCTGTTTTCAACTCGTGTTATTGTGAGTTGATTATGTCTCAAGTGTGTACTTATAGTAGTCTCTATGTTGGATTTCAAACTAACTCTTTTATGAACATTGCTTAAGCGCTCGTATTGTTGCCATGTTTTGTCCTATTTGACCTTTGTACTAACGTCTCGTATAAATCCCTGGAAAGCAATCCGTATCTACAAGAACTCCTTATCGCCTATATGGAGTCTTGCAATGGTTCTTTTTAATGCCACTTTAAAAAACATTTAGAACTGCAAAAATATTTCCTTCTGTGAAATAAACTACAGAAGAGATTATAAATTTAAAAATTGTACTAAAATGAGAAACGACAAAATTATTGTTGAAGTTGAATTAATGCTGAGTCATCTATTCAAGATAAGGTGAATTAATGCTGAGTCATCTATTCAAGATAAGGTGAATTAATGCTGAGTCATCTATTCAAGATAAGGTGAATTAATGCTGAGTCATCTATTCAAGATATGGTGAATTAATGCTGAGTCATCTATTCAAGATAAGGTGAATGGGGGGAGGGGGGGAGAAAAAAAAAAAGAAGGGGACGCAATGATGCAATGATTTAATAAGGCAGTCAGAGACTTTGTTCCGGGCGGTTTAATTGCGTTGGCATGCCTGCTATGTCGAGTTTGCAAATTGTGAACTTGAAGTTTGCAACGAGTTAACAAGTGTTCGAGGTTTACAAGTAGTTGCCAAAAAGTGTGCAAGTAGTTCACAATGGACAGCCCTGCAAATTGCTTGTAAACTCTTCAAGAGGAAGTTTACATAGTAGTTGACAAAGTGTTCTTTAACTCAGCTGTAAAACTCAATGTGTATGTCTTGTAACAAATTGGATAACTCTTTGTTAACTATGAAGATTAATAAAGGAAAACAAAATATTAATATATATTTCATAAACCAATACAAATAACATGAATAAGTACAGAAAAAAGGAAACGTGGGCGATGCTCACTCTGTCGAGAAATGAAAAGGAGAACTGACACCATATGGGCTTGCAGGGATTGTGACGTATGGTTATGTCATCAAGGCACAGCTGAAGACTGCTTCATGAAATGGCACTCTAGATTATAATATATATATATATATATATATATTTATTGCAGCTTTGATATTTTTTCTTGAATATTTCCGCATCACGCGAGCGTTCTGTATTCTCCCATATTGTACGCTTGTTATTGAACGGTCCAAGTAGCACGCGCGTAGCGAGTAAAATCAATGAAAATTGTATTGTAACTGGTTGAGAAAAAATATCAAGGCAGCAATAAATCACTTATCACACTCGTCGTACAATATGGGAATGATATTTTACTCTCACGCCACATTTTCACTCGCCTTTGGCTCGTGAAAATATTTTGCGTGCTCGTAAAATATTTTCCCATATTGTACTCTGACTCGTGCTATAAGTATTATATACTTGTAGCACGAGTCAGAGTACAATATGGGAAAATATTTTATGAGCACGCAAAATATTTTCACGAGCCAAAGGCGAGTGAAAATGTGGCGTGAGAGTAAAATATCATTCCCATATTGTACGACGAGTGTGATAAGTGATTTATTGCTGCCTTGATATTTTTTCTCAACCGGTTACAATCCAATTTTCATTGATTTTACTCGCTACGCGCATGCGTAGTGTACCGTACAATATAAACCGTACAATATGGGAGAATACAGAACGCTCGCGTGATGCGGAAATATTCAATTAAAAATATAAAAGGTGCAATAAATAATACTTATAGCACGAGTCAGAGTACAATATGGGAAAATATTTTACGAGCACGCAAAATATTTTCACGAGCCAAAGGCGAGTGAAAATGTGGCGTGAGAGTAAAATATCATTCCCATATTGTACGACGAGTGTGATAAGTGATTTATTGATTCTTTGAAATTTTTCTCAACCGGTTACAATACAATTTTCATTGATTTTACTCGCTACGCGCGCGCTACAAGGAGCGTACAATATAAACCGTACAATATGGGAGAATACAGAACGCTCGCGTGATGCGGAAATATTCAAGTAAAAATATCAAAGCTGCAATAAATATATTTCTTATTTATTTATTTAATCACTTACTTATTTGTCATTTTATTATATTGTTAGATTTGTTATGGTGGAAATGTTTGTTAGATTATTATGTATGTTGATTAAAAGTAACCCATACAAAATATCATGAAATAGGTACGGTGTCACCAAAGGAATAGGTGCAACTGACAAAATTGGCGATCCGTAACAAAAATGTGTTACTACAGTTTCTCTCGCCTCGGAGCGAGAGAAGATTGAATTGGCGGCAGAGAATATGAGGATGGGGATCTGCTGAGAGCTCAACCACTGAAATAGTTGGTAAGTTACATCGGCGTGTATTTTGTACTCGTAATGATAACATTTGGAAGTGACTAAACTCTAGAGGGCTCCTAGACCCCTTTCTCTATAAGCAGCAGGGGTGACTTAATGAGAATTTTAATGAAGATGGTATTACTACTTTCATGGGAATAACAATCAAAAGTTAATTGGTTGTGGTAAGAATCGAGTACATCTTGTGTAGTAAACCCTTTACCAACTACAATAAGTCTTAAATGCACTAAGCCATACGAGGAAACCAATGCTGCATGAAATAAGACTTGATTAAGTTGTAGCAATAGCTCGGTGTTATTAAAAGTAAGCCAGGTTTTTATTTTTATTATTATTATTTTTCATATGAAGGTGGACTGTGGTGTGCACCTTTTGGAAGTATCCCCCCACCTACCACCATCACCACCCATGGTGCATGTTTGTGTTGAAAGCCATATAATGTTGAAGTGCTAAATACGACCAATACAATGTATATGTTTAATAAGTAACTAACATTTACTTTTTCAGTTCAAGATTTGATACGTATTCTAATTATCTGTAGTTGTATTATCATCCTATGTTGCATATAGGGTAGTTGGTTTATATATCAATTAGCTGGTCAATTAATTCAGAACATGCACAGGTGCCCTAATATGTTAGTCTGCACCTAATTATAAATGTTTGGTACACTTTATGTTACTCCTGGTCCATGATCAGTGTTTACTTGTTTGTTAAAATCTACATTGCTATAGGATATTGAACTGTACCGCCAGTTGTCTATTTCTCTGTCCAGTATTGCTATCAGTTGTCCTATAGGACTAAGGTTAGACCAATAGAAGAGTCCTACGGGATGTATGCCAAAATTAAATTAACCATATCATTGTCCATAGCGCTATATAACACTTTTGGTTGGCCATTCTCTGTTACCCTCAGCACGCATGCATGAGAGGGTTATAGTAGTCGTCTTGTTAATAAATTGATTATCTAAATAACATTCCCATTTTTGTTTATACATTTCTCTGACATAGTACTTCCTGTATTAAAAAATTGAAATGAGAGCACTGGAGTTTTAATATGGCTGCTGAAAGGCTTACCAATCAATTATCTGTCAACCCCATTGTGGGGCTTTGAAGATCAGAATGAGTGCTGTCCAGCGTGTGATGGGATAGACAATGGATACACATGCATCCATAGGAGGGACAGGTGGACATCTTGTGGAATGCCCCATGAGATCGTGGGATGGGATGGACAGAGGGACACACTCGAAAGGTGGACATCCCATGGAATGTCCCACGATCCCATGGGACTGTGGGATGGGATGGACATTTTACAGCATTTCTGGACACCTATGCAACAACTAGAGCACTGAAGTGCAAACCCTCAGCGCTAGTTAGCTAGTATGATAAAGAAAATAATAACAAAGGAAAAGTGTAGAAAAAAAGAAAAAGAAAGAGAAGTGGCATGAAGAGAGGCAGGAAAGAGAAAAAGACAATGAAGGGAAAAAAGAAAGAGGAAAAGAAAGGAAAAGGTAGAAAGAAATAAAAACAGTAGGAAGAAAAAGGAAAATTAAGAAAAATAAGGCAAGAAGACAAATGGAAAAAGAAAAAAAACAGGATGAAAAAAAAAAGATGAAAAAAAAAAAAATGCCGTCCACAAGGATTCGAACCAGAAACTATCAGGTTAGGTACTTGCTCACTCAACCACTACGCAATGCAACACCCTCACGCTCAGTGCGTGTAATTGTTAGCTATTTAAAAGTGATTTGCAAGCTGGCTCACGTGACAAGCACGTTTTTTAAGGGGCGGTTCCCGCTGTAAGCCGACGATCGCACGGCTCTGGAAAGACTCGCTTTTTTCTGGAAAATGAAGTCCAAAATCAAAATTCTGGCATATTAAAGGAACTTACTTCGTGAAATACTGCTGTTTGATGCCGCTTTCAGAGCCTGGCTGGTTCCTACCTTCCAGAAGTGCCTGTTGACAGACAGAGTGACAGAACGAACGAATGAATGACACTAGGACTACTGTAACCCTCTGGGCGCGGCGCATGCGCGCTGAGGGTTAACTAGAAGGTGAATAAGCTGTGCACTCTGTTTGAACCTTGTACCAGTTCTGAGACCATCAGAAATTGAGTATGTGGTTATTGTGTTTAGTGGTAAGTCTGAGTTTTTAGATTTACTCTGTACATGTGCATAATATAGTTTGTCACTACATGCTTTAAATTTTCACCTCTTGCTGAATAGAATTCATACATTTTCATATTACCAAACTGGTCGCCATAAATCTGACCGTGAAAGGGCCTCGTTTGTGAAACTACACATGTGACTAAAACACCACAACATGTTAGCTCGGCTATGTAACCACCAGGAGGCGTTTCTCAGCCTAAAGTATTAAATCTCATTAAAAATGTTCCCCCTCCCCCCCAACACCTCCTCATGTGGTCCTTGCATAGGTTGTCTTAGTTAATCAGATGTCAGGAGGTTTGTTGTTGTTTACTTTGTTTATGTTTTTGGTTGTAATTCAACAGTCATATAAATTATGTTAAACGTAGAGGTCGCATTTATAATTCAATGCTATTCTCTGTACGCCAAATCTGTGGCCTCATTTACCACATTCTAAACTCTTTCCAGAGGTCTGGGTATAAAAAGGAGAATCCCGGCATGCCCTTTGATCTCTAGCTCCTTCTATTCAAATTTTAAAAAGTAGCCACGCGCAAAGAGAACCCTCCATTATAGCTCACTATCCTTTCAATTCAATCCATACCATGGTAGTTTAGTATGTGTTTAAATGAGTGCCCCAACTCGAACAGCTATATGTAATCATTTTTGTGAGTGATATAATAGAATAATCAAGTCTAGCGCCTGTCAATGCCGTGTGTATGTGTATTGAAGTATTTATTAATTGAAGATGAGCCGTCAGGATAGTATCTACAGTACTCTTGACTGCACGCTGTACATCCTGTGCAGTTAAATTTGAGTGCGTCAATGGCAAACAGTACTCTTCTTCTTTCTCTATTTACAGCCTGCCATTTGTTTGTTTGTTTGTTTGTTTCCATCTGTTAAGGTCCTCATGACTTATTTCTTTCTATTGCTATTGTTCCCAGCTTTTGTATGTGAAGTAACTGTAGTGCAAACTATAATAGTCTCTGGGAAGTTGGTGACAAAATCTGGCAGGCGCCATTTTCCACTTATAGCGAAATACATCCCTGGCTACACCCTTCCTCCCATCCGCCCCCTTCCTCTCCTCTGTTTTTTATTTGAATGAGTAAACAAACTCTAGAATTGTCTTTTTTTCCCCTTCATTGTTGTGAAGCAGTCTGCCATATTATTATTATTATTATTATTACCATCAACCTTATCATCCTTTTTATTAGGCAATTGCTGTGTCATAAAGCCATCTGAAGCAGCTGTGGCATCATCTAATTTGATGAATGAACTCATTCCCAAATACTTAGACCCGGTAAGTTCTATAATAGCATAGACCAACATTGGCATGTGAGTGGGGTATGTGGGCGTAGCATGTCGGTTACTCCCCCCCATAATTTTGGGGCACTATCTCATGAAATGATTTCTCACATGAACAATTTTTAACCACAAAAAAAAAAGCCCCCCCCTCCATACTGAAACTATACCACTGTTATGGTATTATAATGTGGTAGATCTGTATAGTTGATCCATTTTAATATAATGTTGTGTTGTTTTATTGTTGTTCATTTTCTTCTTCAAGTAGTGAGCTAAGTCACGTGTTAAATCAAAATTTACGCTATCATTAACCCTCAGCGCGCTTGTGCGAGAGGGTTATAGTAGTCATCTTGTCTGTCTGTTTGTCACGCTCAGATTTTGGAGATAGTTGATGTAGGTATGAACTTACTCAGGACAAGATTTAGGACCTTTTATTGTGCTACTTTTTTTTTATTTCGGGCTAGTTGTTGAGAAAACGTGAAGCTTTCAGCACTGCGCAGGTACCAGCTTTTGTGGGTAATGCCCCCTAGCGTCACGCCATAATCACGTGAGCAAATAATTTCTTGCAGCCAGCGTTACTTTATGCTCAGGGAAGTTAACGGAGTTGAAAGAAGTGAAGTTTCACATTGAAAATGTATACTGATGAATGTTTCTGGCTAGTTTAGCTTCTTCTCTTATGAAGACAGTGTTAGCCATGTACCATTTTCATTGCTCGAACTATATTGATGCCTCATTAAAATAACTAACAGATTGCTTGTTCTTTTGGAAGGAGATTATAGTGTAATAGCTAGGTAGTGTTTAATAGCGCTGAGGGTTCGCACCTTTGGTGCTTCAATCACTTATTAGCCATAGGAATGATACAATAATTTTAAATATTCGTACTGTCACATGATGTCACATGACTTTTGTAGGATTGCTATGTAGTAGTGCCTGGTAAGGTGGATGTTGGGTAGGCATTATTGAAGGAGAGATTATACTACATCTTCTACACTGGGTCCGCTCAAGTGGGTAAGATTGTCAAGAAGCATGCCGCTGAGAACCTCACACCTGTCACCTTGGAACTGGGAGGGAACAGGTATGTATTGGAAAGTATAAAATACAACCAGGGTAAAAGAGGATGTTGATTAGGTTCACGTAATAGATTGTGATTTAATTTGCTCAAGTATCTGAAGAATGCAAAGAGCAAATGTCCACACAGTTTATTTCTATAGATGTCACATGATCGTGAATGTCATTATAGAATTTTATTGTGTTCATCCAGTAAATAACTCAGTGCGTATATTTAATGGTTGTTCAAGCTCCTAGATTCCATATGTAGCTGGAAGATCTTTCAACTGATGCTGTTCCAAGGAAGGACGAGGAGTGTGTTCAAAAGTTTAAATGTTTCTGAAAAAATCCCCATATACCTCTGAAGTTTAACAGTGGACAAAGCAGCTCATATTAGCATTAACCCCCTCCAAACTTGAGGACCCGCCCCTCCCCTCTCTGTGGCTTGTTTAGCCACACGCTATCCTAAATAGGAATAAAAAAGTTTCCCCCCCCAGAAAAAAATCCTGTATGAAGCCCTGATGAAGAACCTCAATTAAATGCTCGAAGTATCCAACATGCTCTTGACAGCAAATCAATATTAGTTGGGGAATAATATTGTACTGGACTGTTGTGATCGCCCTTGATATGTAACTCAATTAGTCAGCAGGTAAATAGAAATTACGAGGGTTGATTTAGCCAGATGATTGAATATTTTGATCCTTTAGGTTTCCTTTGCAGTGAGAAAAAACTAGCAAGTTCTACCATTTCTGTAATTAAGCTTTGATATGATTATGATTTAACCTTGTGGTCCAATACATTGAGTCTGAGTAGCAGATTTCACCCTTTGGTGATGTCAGAGCTATAGTTCAGCGAGCGAGCGAAGCTGACTCTCAGTCATGTTCAATTGAGATTTCAGATATATATATATATATAGGTATGTATGCGTACGTCAAAAATTTCGCCCGCGCTTCTAATTACGTAAGTTAGGTAAAGCGCCCAGTACTTTTCAACGAGCAGCATGGAGAATCCTGATGCACTGCCTTACGCAACTTTGTTTCAACCAAAAAGTTTATAGCTACTCTCTTCTTGAAACAATTGTGAAGTCTTTGTCAAGCTGCGTGCTTTCGAAGTTTATTCAGGTAATTCTGTTATTGTTAACTCTTCATGCCTAATCATTGCTATTATTTAGCGATTTCCTTCACAAATCATCTTTACCTATACTCATATATTTACTCGCTCGCCATGCATTTGCGCTATTCGAGCGCACCACTAGTTTAGCTTTGTTGGTCAATTAGAACTATTCCCGCTCGTATCGCGTTCACACATACACACTCACAAACGCACACACAAAATAATACATAAAGTATATTCATTATTATAACTAGCACTGACAATTATGCTCGTGGTTGGTCATTAGACAAGTTTTGCCGGCCCAGTGAGAGCAAAAATTATGCTTTGATGTTGTTATTTTTTTGCTGCTGTTGTTGATTGGGGCTTGCTCTACACCAACTTTTTTTTAAATTTTTTTCTATTAAGTTCAGCATGCAGCTATAAATTCACTCGGCTAGTATCAATCCTTCTATAGTTCCCGTATCAGTGCAATAAAACAAACAAGCAAACAACAACAACAACCCTGTTCACACCATTTATAAGCACCATCCATTATGCAATCAATAACAATATTATGTAATTAGGTGCAGTAACTCATGAATATTTATAAGCCTCAATTATCCATAACTTCCGTTTATCTGAAAGTAATTTTTTCGGATAATGGATAAGTGGAAATGTCAGATGGACACTGTATGAAACACACGTACCAGAAAACATAGACGTAATAGTCATTCACCCATGTGTAGACATAAAGAACAAGAACAATATTTCCTATTTACAGTAAGTGTGGATTTCAGTGTCTCACACATTCTCACAGACTATATCCTTAATAATCTGCTTTGTGCTTGGGGATGGAATTAGTGGGATTGATTTATCATGTTGTTGTGGTCACATGAGTGGTACACTCAGAGTGTGTGTGGGGGGGGGAGAGAGAGAGAGAGAGAGGGAGCGTGTCCCACATCTCCTTCAATACTATCACAAATCATGCATTCATCTTGTATTATTTTATCACTATCACAAGAATTTAACCTCGTGACTTACTCACTTGATTATTAAACAACTTCCGTCCTCCCCCTTTCCCTCCCCAATAGCTCGCCCAAACAGCTAGTACAATATTTTAAAGAGTATGAATGAACAACATTCAGTATGGAGTTACTACTATATCTCACTGAACTTTCATTATTAGCCCTCACCACGTGTGTGCAAAAGGATTATAGTAATTGTTCTGTCTGTTTGTCTGTCATGCTCAATTACTGACACTTAACTGTTAATTTAGGTATGAGCAAACTCAGAACAACCATTTAAGACCTTTTACGGTGCCACTTTTTGAAATTTTGGGCTGAGAAAAACGAAGCTGTCAACTCTGCATCAGTACTAGTTTTTCCCCTATCATCACGTCAAATTTCTTGCTGTCCATCGTGGTTTGGCTTAGTACTTTAAAGTTAACGAGTGCTGGAATTGGAGTTCACATTGAAAATGGATACTGGTAAATGTCTCTGGCCTGTTAGCTTCTTCGCTTATGAAGACAGCTTTTACATATACCATTTCTGTTGTTCAAGCTATAGTGATACCTAATTAGAATAGCCAATAAATCATTCTTTTGGTCCTAAGATGATTTTGTAAATAGCTTGCTAGTGTATAGTGGCGCTGAGGGTTCGCACTTATGGTACTTCATTATGCCAGTGAACTAAAAACACTATTGCACAATCTAATTGTAAGCCATATATCATCTCACATATATACTTTGTTTGATCTGGTTTATAAATGCATTTACAGGTAGTTTTAACTTCACAAACTCGCTTGATTGTAGAGTTGGTCATCATCATGGAAGCTTATTAGTAATGAGCTAACTGTAATAGATTAAAGGAATAATAATGAAAATATTCAGCATGGAGTAGCTATCTCACAGAATTTCATTAAGGTATGTGTGACTATGAACTGACAATTATGTGGTGGGTATTTTCTCTAATTAAAGCACTCCATCTTCATCATTCACATTTTAACTTTGCTTTTTGCTTACGAAAATTTAAAATATTTCAAGGGGGGGGGGGCGAACACCCCCTGGCCCCCCCTAAATGAACCCCTCAATACCCACATGCTAAATATAATGACCCAATTTGTTCTGAAAGTGGGTATAGTAACTACTGAGTATAAGAATTTCTGAACCACATGAACGTTCAATATTCTCCCATACTAAACGTTCAATATTCTCCCATACTAAACGTTGCATAATGAATGCTCCAATGTGCCCATGTGTAGTTCTTGAAGCACAACCAATTGAAACCAGTATTACTTCGATGCACATGTCTTCCTCCCACTTTTACGTCAACTTCCCCCCCTCCCACTCCAGAAAGAGAAAATTGAGTCAATTTGATATTATTATTTTTTTGATCCATTTGTAATTTACAGCATGTTTCAACACTGCATCATGGAGAAGGGCGACTGTAATTGGAGAGGGTGGGGGGAGGGGGGAAGAACTCGGTTTGAGAGGGAAAATTTCAGTTTCCCCCCTCCATCCTTCTGTATCAAACTCTGCTATATGAGAGTATTTATACTGATCAGTGCTTAATCAATCACATGCATGATTTTACAACTCACTTTAGTCTAATTACTATAATTATTAGGTTTCTATATACTCTATATGAAACCCAGACAACTATAAACACATGATTATCAGTCTTTTTGTTTATTTGTTTGTTTTTGTTTTGTTATTTTAGATTTAGTGGACGTCAAGCGAAGTTTCTCTAGGAGAAGATGGCATGATAAGGTCATTCATTATGAAATGTACAGAAAATTTCCTGCTCAGCTGTGCAAATTGACGCCTACAAATGTCTTCTTTCTGGTCCGAGAACACTGCACTTCTAACTTTGACGACGGATAGCAGAATGTCTGATCATAATGCTGGAAAAAATATTTTTAGTTGTTTTGTGTGAATATTAATTTATACATTCATCATGTTCATAATTTGTATCCTGAAAGAGAATATTGCACCTTCGTTTCATTGTACTCACCTACTCCTTTTAATTTCTGAATTATATCATGGCGTATTCATCATTTCATATAGTTTATGTATTCATTTTTGTTTTCTTAAAATTTGAGACTTTATTATTAAAAGCTAACTATTGAAATGAATATTTCTGCTAAAAGTTGAATATGAAACTAGCATCAAAAGTATTGACTTGTGTCATAAGCTTCATGTACAATATTTTTGTGGTCTGTCGACGTCTGATGGCAAAGGTCAGAAGTTATAACCTTGGTTTCATGGAACAGTGGTAGACATCAGAATGGAATAAAATTTCCCCTGATACTTTCATGTCTGGTAATAAAAAAAAAAAGCATGCTCTGAAAGCCAGTCAAGTAGCAGTCCAAGCAATAAGAAGTGTGCAAAGTAATAGATCCGATTAGTAAGCCTCCATTGTTATTTTAACTAACTAGTTATAGAAATGTCGGGCACAGTTAGTCCCTCTACCATGAGATAAGCCATGCTACACTGTTTACACACTGGAATGTTGTAAGCTTAATATTCTTGTAAGATTCACTAATGTAATGTTTAATAGACTACCAGCATGATTTTTTTGCTTGCTATTTAATATGATAGACATGATTAAATGTGTGATGACAATTCACTATTGCTATTGAAATAGTACATAAGTCTTCTTGTTCAAGACAAAATAGGGAGCTCTTCACTGCTCTTTATCCAAATCTTCTTAAAACAGTTTTTCGGGCAGAAGTGAGTGGTGACCTTAAACACTGCAATAAAGATACCATAGCAAATCAATACAAAAACTAAAATGTCTGCCACTACAGTTGCTAAATCCTTTAAATGCTTATTGTTTTGAAATTTAGGCTCATATGAATGACTATACAAATGAAAAATTACAATAAAAAAGACAAGTATCACATTGAAAAACAAGAGAAAAGCTACTTTATTGTAGATCTTGTTTTTGTAAGGCTGGAATAAAATAACAATAGACATCATAATCATCAAATTTACAGCCGTAAAAAAGCAAAACGAAAGATCCTCAAAAGCTGAAAAGAATATTTGCTCCACAATCATAAAAACAAAATAAGCTGCAGCGAATGATTGATAATACTTTGGCTTGCTTTTATAGTACCCATGAAAGGCTTCCATGAGGAAATGTAGGCCCTGACTATGCTTTCCCCACAAGAAACACCGACGAAACCAGTGATAAGGATAGAGAAATATAACAACAACTGGTGCGATGTTGAAAACTGTGAACATAATTACTGCTAAGATGCCAAAAGGTAAATGCTCCAGTGCAAAATACTCTAAAGTGCCTGCCATGTATAAGTAAGTGGTGTTCGTATAGCCTCCATTTACATCCAGGGGACGAACAAAACTTAAAAGTTCAAATGAGACATTGAGGATTTTTACGTAAGACAGAACCAAGAATGAGGCGAAGCCCTGAATGAGAGAACCACGAATACTCCACTCTTTTCTGATAAAAGTGAAAAATTTATGAATTGGCTTGCAGATAAACACAATCAGTGGGTACCTATCATGAAGTACAACTGCAATATAGGTCACCAGGATTAAGAAAAGTGGGTATATAGCAACTAAATAATCTAGTGCTACCACATGCATTCTGTTCAGCTTTGAATGGAGACAAAATGGAGCATAAATTGACCGAAAGAAGTCCATGTTCCACAAAGATATTCCAGACAAAAATATGTTCAAGAAAACATTTGGCTTTTGAGTTGCAAAATAAGCTTTCAAAAATGATGGAAAGGTTATTATTTGACAAACAAATACGAAGGCAATCATTTGATGTGAAGTGATGGATATTTTGAAGAGTATAATGAATAGGTAAAACAATGTCAGAGGCCCATATGCAATGACAATATATTTCATAATATTGAATTTGTAATCACTTTGATTGCATTTAACACAATCCTGTAAATAGGAATAAACTGGTGGGCCATATCCTTCAATGCAGTCACCACAAAGATGCCCTGCTCGATTGATTGATCCACAGACTTCCCAATTTAAATCACGATAATCCTCTGAATGTAGCATTGTCTTTCCCTGGCAATGAAATTTACCATGAAACCGGCAATTTTTTAGGCACTGACCCACTGTCACTTCCTTTGTCCTCTGATTGTAGGTCATACAATAGCAAAAAAGCACAGATACTGAGAAGTGTCCGTTTTCACTGGACACACACTCGACTAGACCATCCAAACTGCTCCCACATTGACACTTATTAGAAGTCTCATTGTAGAAGGTCCATACAGGACAAGTCAAGTTTATGCTCACACTAAAATCTAGGACACACAGCAAAACGAAGAACACAAGTGTCTTCATCATTAAATCTGACGTCGCAAATAAAACTATCATTGCTAAATATATTTCAGTTACGTGTAGTGTCATGCGTGCAAGAATAAACTGTGTGTTATTTTTTGCCTAACTAGCTTCATAGATGTTTTCATTTTGGGGCTGAGAGTACACATTAATTACATCATACTATTTACCAGCTCTCTGTAGATTGTAAATTGAAAATGTGGCACAGATAAATGCACTTTACTTTTGCAAACCAGATTATCTCACCACCCGCAAAATATAACTATGGCATAACTATTTGCAGCACATGAGATCAGACTACCAGTTGGTAAAAATTACATTGTGTTGCTAAAGTAGCCTAGCTGTTCGACCAAAGCTTGCAGTTATATAGACTTGTTTTCTACAGTAGCTCATGTCAACTATATATCTATTCCTCAACTAGTAGAAACTAGCATAAAAATAAAAAATAGACAATAAATGAGTTAAATTAACAAATACATATCTTTATATTGCGTACACTAAAAGTAAGGCTAAGTTGTTTGCTATTTATGCTGTTCATGAATGAATGAAGATGCTCAGGAATTCTTCATACAGCCAGGATGATTAGAACTGTTCATCACTCATGTCAGCAGTGATCTACAAACAGCAACAATAAACAAAAAACAACAAAACATAATGGTAATTGACTTTGTACCAGTGTTTAAGTCTAAGCTCAAGCCTTTATAGATTTTTAGAGCTTAAGCTCAAGCCCATGCCCATCAATTTCAAATCGGACTTAAGTCCAAACTCACGTCTTTATTTAAAGGCTTAAGTCCAAGCTCAAGCTCTATTCAGAAGTTGAATTTTTTTATTATTCATTTATTGTGAAAGAACATTGAAATTACATAATTCAATAAACAAAAAGGAAATGACTTTATTAATCATTTTATTGTGAAAGAACATTGAAAATTACATAATTCAATAAACAAAAAGGAAATGACTTTATTAATAAAAGTTACTAATATTGGTTGTGGCTAATAGCCTATTAGATAAAATGGGAAAGTGTTATTGTCTACTAATATTGATTCTTTGCTTCCATTCAGCAAACAACTATTAATCAATTGAGCTTAAGCTCAAGCCCAATATTTTGTGATAGAGCTTCTTAAGTCCAAGCTTAAGCTCTTGACCATTTTTATGAAATGGGCTTCAAGCCCTTGACAAACCTGGGCTTAAGCTCAAAAAGGTTTAAGCTCAACTGGGCTTGACCCAACACTGCTTCGGACATTCCACACCTTTTCCCAAATCTCAGCTATTTTCACAAGTAAATTTAAATAAAATTTCAATAAAAATTGTATTGCACCTATATAAAAATGACGACAACAACAATAATAATGTTTAGAAGACAGTAAGGACCCAACTTTGTTTATTATAATTACATGGACATAATAGCATTTGACACTCAGGTCATGTCCATTCCCACACTTTCTCTTGAAGTCTTTATGAAGTTCATCCACACTCTCATTTAACCTATCAGGATCATATCAATACTATATGATTGGAAACATGAATGTGTGAAATTATATTAATGCTCTCAAACATAATCAAGAAAGAGTACTAAAAGACCACGTGTCAGCTTCAGTTATGCTGCAATGTAACCATTTCTTTTTTTTGTAATTCACAATACATAGCTAATTATCACAGGAATTTTGGCCAAGCAATAAATGAGAAATGTAGCACATTTTGAAGAAATTATAGGTCAAGTTTGGGAGTATTGCAGAAATGATTTTAGGCAAGAAAAAAAGCAATATTTATCTATGCCTACTGATTGATATGTTGCCTTTTACATTTTTCTCAATAAATTGTACTAATAGCCTACAATTTTGGGTTATCATTAGATTGAAAGAAGCAAAAAAAACTCTAAGCAATAGGCAGACAGTAGACATAGCTAACCTTGCTTTGGTGGTCTATATTTTTAAAAAAAGAAAAAAAAAGCCATTCACTCCATACATCAACTTTTGTTTTGGACAACATGGATGTAGTGGTTGGCTGTCCATAACATCAGCTGTCACTTGAGCATCACATCAGACTAATCTGCTTGAATGTCACCGATCATATATATATGAGTAATTTTTCTTTCAGCATTATCCCTTTTCCTATAGGAAAAAGGAAAATGCTGAAAGAAAAATTACATTAGAAAGTCCATTGCATGCTGCCACAGTGTCACACCCAGATAGAGCATGACCAGCTATTAGTGATGGAATAATCATGATGCTTCACCACAGTAGCTAGTATATTAATACTTTTCTTTCTTTGATACTTGATGCCGTAAGAAGTAATGATAAAGTCGTAGAACATACACATCTATATTATCGGTAAGAATAGTCACATGCTTATTCTCATTGACTGCAACCCGGTATTGCTGCTTGCTATACTACGATATTATTAGCTTCTTCATGAGTAATGGCAATATCATGTCGTACAATGACAACCTAAAACCACAAACGGTTAATTAGCAAAAGTGCATTTTACATTTAATATCAATTTATATCAAAATGCTCAATGCTGTTGAAGGTCCAGTAAATAAATTCTTTAAATAGATGGTCTTGAGAAGCAAAAGGCACACAAAAACCAACAAAGCAAGGTTGTAGCAAAAAAGTGGATTTGGCTGCTGGACTATTACACTATGCCCACTACACTACTTATTGACTGACTGCTGCATGGAGGCCACAATCCTAGATTCGTACAATAAACACAAGATCTTCAGCCAAGATATAATGGTCCCGCATATTTCTTCTTAATTTCATCTTGTTCAGCTCCTGACATTCCAGCATCACATCACCTGAACCGACTGCCTTCTACAACTACTACATACAAAACAAACACATGGAGTGAGTCTACCCACTCAATGTCAAAAGGTAAGAAGTCCATAGACCTAGTTCCAAGGACTTTGCTCAGTTAGAAATGTACACAGTGAGAATCGACTATAATATTCACAGTTCTCTGTAGTCTGAGCAGTTATAAAGTCTGTGTATTTTTACGCTGGAAGAGACTAGTCTATTAAAAACTCTATTGATTGGTTACTAAGCTACAAGAAAATTCTTCTCTGAAATACTTAGGCTAGATGACTCATCATTAAGAAGTACAACTATTTAAAAGTAACTTAAGGGAGAAGTTGCTGGGAATAAATCTACTGTATGTACAAGTCAGCCTATGAGGTCTGTCTCTGGTAAACAAAACCACCATCTGGTGTTGACTAAGGCTATACTGCTGCATATAGCATTCCATAACTTTGCCTTTGCAGCTGCTTTCAGCTCACCTGAGATGGCAATTTAACTCATCACGCAGCCAAAATTCAGTTGGTCTAAAGGTCTTCATCAAGCCAATACCTGAAACCTAACAGTAGCACCTATTTTATTGTTTAGAATGGATCACCTAAATCAAAATGTTTTAGATGTTGTTTTTGTGTTTTTATTTTATATTTTTCTTACATTTATAAGTCCATGGATTGTAAGGATATATAAGTGCAGTGAGACAGTGAGACTAAAGGAGACATGTATGGACAGGTGCATTGGTTGAGGAGTTCCAACCAAGTAAGTCTATCTACAGTCAGAGTGCCCATCTATGGCATCACCCAATCTTGCTTGGGTAGCTACAGGTGCTAGTATTATGTGTATAGGTCAGCAAGATTGTTATATGTATGTGGTTAGTTAGCTCAGCCAAATATAATTAGCTATTCAACTGCTATACTGAGCACATAATATATATTTGTCAAAAGCTGCAGAGATGCAATACAAATTGTTACTACTATTATACTGTGTACTATGCAACATTACACTTAAGCTGATATTAGAATATATAAACAATAAGTCATTGCATAGTCTATGAATTGGCCATTTTGATGAGACCTTTTGACATTATTGAATTCATTGTTAGCTACCATATAGAGTAAGTACTATGATACACTGAGTGTTGCTATACTATTCATTGTCAAAAGCTACCTTTAACTACCACACACCGGCTTTATAATCAAAACATGAGAGGTTTAAATAAACAATGCATGTTATTCAAGTTATACTTTTAACCCACCCACAGAGGGAGTAGCATGCTATATATACACAAAACATTCATTACTAAATCAACAAAAAGTTATATATAGCCACAGTGTATGACACATAATAACAATTGTCTGTACAATTTTTCCAGTCACAGCTATTAGCCGCAAGAGGTAACCTCCGCAAATTAGTCATAAAATACCTAGGGTCATGTGACTTCATTTGCATTAAAAAAAATCAACAACATTACAATTAGAGTTTACACAATATCAATATAAAAAAGTATTTGAGGCTATACAATCCCTTCTCCTTTGGTATTGTGTTTGCATCCTAATAGAAGAAAAGAGAGTGTAGAAACTACAACAAGGACCACAGAGCTCAAACCCAGCCTCACGCCACTGCCAGACCTTTGATCGCATTCTATTTCTTGAAGAGTCTGGTTCATTGCAAAAGAATCGCATCTAAATGCACAATCCAGCGGCTGGGGATTGTCTATCAATAGGAAAATGGGCAAACATATTACCAGAGCTCCTAAAGCGAAGTACACCACCCAGGTATAGTTTTTGTGGTCTGACTTCTTCAACAGACTAGCTGCATACACGCCATTTATTACCATAAGAAACCATCCCGTGAGAATACATATCAACAAGAAGGACACGTTGATAGCTACGTCTGCCGTATTGCAGAAGTCGTCAATGTCTGCAGTGGCTAGGACCACAGTGTTGAAGAGCGCATCTAATTTGATGAACAGGGCGATCATTCCAGAAGAAGAAAACCACCCTGTGGTGTTCTCTTTTATGCCATTAAGCTCGGCAACTTTGTGCATACAAGATGGGAACTCAATAAAAAGAAGTAGAGCGACTCCAGATGCAATGGTAGCAGCAATGTTATTGTTAGATATACAATTCTTTCCACAGTTCAACTCTGGTCCATAGTCCACAAATATTTGGGCCACATTGTCACCATAAAAGTAACACAGTGCTCCAATCGATTGACCAATAAGTAGCAGAAGTTTGACACATTTGTCTTTCTTTGTGTACCTCACCAGAACATAAATCAAGTTTACTACCAGGAGACCACCAAATACGAGTACTGTGACTAGAACAAACACCACAACCGTGGCAGTTGCAGCTGACTCCCTGTTGCCTCCATCTAGAACAGACAATGAAATGATTTCGCTGAAGACTGAGTTAAGAAGATTGGCGATGAGAATGTACACAAGTATTCCTTTGTGTTCCGGAAGAGCCTAAACAAGAAGAGAAAAGGATAGCACAATTGACGGGCGAGTTTACTACTAACACTAACCATAGCTCCGCTACAACGTTGATTGGCAATTCACCTCTCCGACTCGCTCTCTAGCTTTCTGACGTGTCAGCACTTCAAGCTAATCTGTAAGCAATTTATTAGCAACCAGAACATTCCACGCTAATTCATATTAGCAACCAGAAACATTCCACACCAGATACGCCCACATTCATTTGACCTCGTGACGATCCCTTACCTAATCAACTGACCCTGCCTAAGAGCAGAAAACTGCAATAGTCCCTTAAAATTTCAGTTAGGTTTTTACAATGTTCACTTTTCTAGTCATTCAGTTACATTATTCCATGCATTATTATTTATCTCTAGGCCTTACTTGGTAAAGTGAAGTTTCTTCAGCAGCTAACGTAAATAAAAATAGCTGGGCCCCAAGCACAGAATGAAAAGGTCTAATTTGGGATGACATAAACTACACAGAGAATTAAATCACTTAAACTAGGATAATTCAAAGGAAAACTATTTTTTAACTTCTTGTTAAAATTTATAGCAAACTCAAAGAGACATTGATCAATCAAAATAAAACAAATATATCTATTAATGTATAGCTATTTTAACAGTATGCAGCAAAGTCACAAAAAACACAAATAAGAAGTCTTGCAATGCATAATTACTTATTGAATACTTCGATTGCCACCAAGAAGATAGTCATTTTCATCACTTACTTCCTGTCCTTTAGAACATGTGAACTTTGAGTAAACCCATTTTACAACCTTTAGAATAGCTATTATTAGAATCACTGCCGTAGGAAAGATGCTCATAAAGACATCACATCTTATCAAAATGTAATAAAAAAATGACTGAAAGGGTAAGTTGAATATGGGCATATTTGCTTGCTTGTTGCTATAAAAGCTAAGGAAGGACAAGTTCATAATGAACATGGAGTAATAAACGTTGGTTGAAAATTGCCTGTAGGGCCTCAGGCACAAAACAACAAAGGAATAAATGGCAAGGATAAATCCAAGTAATGTAAAATAGAACAATCCAACGGATAAATAGAAAGATAGATAATTAAGAACTAATATAAGAAACGGGAGAGATGAAAACCATCTGTAGTCGCGTGGTCTGGACTTATATTGACCCTGGAAGGCTTCCATGAAGAAGTGTAAGGATAAACTGTTGAGTCTGAAATAACTGAGGATTTTTTTAAAACAAAGACAAGGATATAAGCACGATAATATCATAGGCAGAAAACTGAAGATTGCAATGACAAAAATTCCGATGATAAAGTAAGGTTTGTGCTCCTTTCCCATGAACTCCATGGATTCATTAAGGTACAAGTACTTCTTTGGAATAGCATCGTTGACCACATTTACAAAAGTGATGGAAGTAGATATGAGACTGAAGGCTACATGCACAAACTTGACATTTGACAAGACAATGAAAGTTACGAAGACATCAATTAAAGAAGCGTTAATGTCCATCTCTTTGTTAAACAATCTCAATAAGAAGTGAACAGGTTTCAATAACTTACTCACAATGCTATACCGGTCATGAATTTGAACTAGGAAGTATGTTAGTATAACAAGCAGTAATGGATAGACAGCCAGACAGAAATCCAGAGCCACTGCTTGAAACTCTGATAAATCCGGATGCAAGCAGAAAGGTGTGTAAAGAGAGCGGGCAAAGTCCAAATTCCAAATACCGTAAAGAAGAAACAAAAGTTTTGTTCCCAGGGAGTACTTGTTGTTGCCAAATTGTAACCTTCGCATTCCCATGAGCTGAGCCACTAGAGGAGTAGATATTAACTGCCCCATGAACACATATCCACTTAACACACTGTTAGTCACTGTAATCCTGCCAATCAGAATGATGATGTACAATAAAGTGAGTGGGAGGTACGCTATGGCAACATACAGCAACCAGTTATGACGGTAATGTGTACACTCCACACAGTAGAAGTCGTAAGAGTATACAGCTATGCCATATCCTTTCTTGCAACGGCTGCAACCTTGGCCTTCTCTGTTGTACACACCACACACTTCATTGTTGATGGAGCCAACATTTCTAGGTACAGAATAGAATAAGTCATCATCTAACTTCAAGTGACAATTGTATCGACAAGAAGATAAAACAACTTCTTGAAATTTTGCCGAGTAAGTCATGCAAAAGCATTTCTTTACATATACATTCAAGGACTGCTCATCGCAAATCACTGCCTGTTCAAGGTTTTGACCACACCGACAACGATCTTCTTTGTCATCATAAAAGGCCCAAGAAGGACAAGTTGCATAGCAACTAAATATTTCTGATGCAAAAAAAGCTAACAAGATTCTGAAGTAGCTCATGATTGCAGGATTTCAAAGTTGTCTCCCTCTTTTATAGACTAGGTACATGTACAATAAAAGTGAAAGTTTTAAATATGACATAATATATTATTATATGTCCAGTAAACTGCTTCAGTTTTCAAATGTAATAATGACTCATAGGTTATTTTTAGTACTTGAAAAACTTGAAGATAAATTTAAATATTTGCTCTTTTGCCTTCTAAAGGTCTAGAATATCAAATTGCAATAGCAGAGAAACAAATTAGGACTAGCTACTAACAATATATTACTCCATTATATTAATCACTCAAAGTAAAGATGATGTATCAAATCTTTATTCTTCTTATAACTTTGACATACTACCTTTTAAGGATGCTGCAATTCCTAGTGTTTGTTTTATGTCACATTTTCTTACTCAGATTACAGTGTCTAAGTTCAGTTGTAAATTGCACCTTTACAATCAAAACAACCGATTAGCAAGTTTTTATCAGAGAAATGAAACACAAGGAAGCTAGAAGGAAGCAATCTACAGTTAAAAGACTAAAACAGCACACACACACATACATTATGTAGTAAATATCCATGTATTGATTCATTCATTATTGCATATTTGAATTTATGACTCAATTAAATGAAATCAGGCACTGTTCCTGTCTGAAAAATAATTTTTTCCCTTCTAGACATCATCTAGAAAAAATTGTGTGGTCATGGATGATGTAACAGACTCCTAACTTTGAAGATGTTTGCCACATTTCATGCTTCGTGAGCACATGTTAACATAACAGGTTGTGGTTTCAAGTGACTAAATAAATTTCTATTTGCTTACTGTTATCGAGTTTATTCATTTGTGTACATAAATCTATGTATTTATTTTTATTAATCAATTTATTGTTTAGAAGCATGTACATTAGTTATGTTATTGATAATATAAGTAAAGTTTGATTTAAATATCAAGCCATTCCCCTGTCTTCATCAGGTAGATTCAGAACTCGTGCCATATTTTTTATAATTAGAATTACAGTCTCTATTATAAGAAGTAACTCATTTAGAACTTCACATCTAACAATAGATGGGTTGAGAAATCAGAGGTAGCAGAAGGTGGGGGCTTAGGGGACTATAGCCATCTAACTTTGATATATATAATATGGAGCACTGAAAGTTACGGAATACGTGTGCATTTCTTTACCACCACATGCATTTAATAGCAGTGACACAATCACCATTGACAAGACAGTCACTCATGAAGTGTGGTCACAGTTTCACTTAAGAATACACACCAACTGCACTTGGTAAGGTATTCGTCTTTAGTTGTCAGATTCCTTCTTCTATTAGCCTCCTCTCCCTATATACTAACCACCAGCTATGCCTGAGAAACTAAGACAGGCCTAGTCTGTATGAGGCACTGGCTATGATGTTTCTTAATGTTTCTGTAGTTGATAACTGTTAGTTGAGCATCCACCCACTCTATGCCACCAGGGCAAATGAATTTTTAGAAGATAATGGGAAATTTTTTAAGGTTAGGTCAAGCTCTTTTATTTCCAACTCTACTATCATTTTTCTGCTATTACATTGGTGTGCATGCCAAAGGTTAACTTCTTAACCATATATTTCAAACATGTGTCTACTTTGTTGTTAAGCTGTGTGGTGGCTAGATTCTTACTTGTTAAGCTGTGTGGTGGCTCGATTCTTACTGATATAAAAACTTTATTATTTTCTTAATCAGTTACTAGTGCTAATGAGAGGCCACTCTTCAATTGAGTCATGCATCTTCACTGGCAGCCATCATGGTTGAATATATTGGTTTGGCAAATCTTGAACTTCCTTATTGTTTCTGTACATCAGTGGCTGAAATCTGACAACTGCTTTCTCTCTTAAATCTGAGTCAGGATAAGAGTAATCCTCCACTGAAGTAAGATGTATTATACACTACTATTTGAGGATTTTAACACTAAAGAACCCAATTCCTTCCTGTCATGAATAGATTCAATACTGGTGCTTAAAAAATGTAGCTAATTCACATAAAATCAAGAATATGTGTCATACTCTCTAGTATTGGCAGCTTTATTGAAACTTCATAATAAAAATTGTTCATGATTGGATATCGCCTTCCTTGCTATCAGAAGCAGGAACATGTTTCAATGTTTTCATTGATGATGACATCTGCAAAGGTGTCGAAGCGTCTGTATTTGTTTCAATGTTTTTATGTTGGTGATAAAGAAGAAAGAAAGAATAAGTCGAGATTGTTCTTTGTTGGATATCCCCTTCCTGGCTGTTAGCTGTAGAGATATACAATATAAACAGCTAATTCTTGACTAAAGGCCCAAAGAAATATACTAGTTTGGCCATTATTCCCTGCCTCAAGCTTACTATTAAGACATAATGCATTAAGCTTGTTTGTTTTTTTTGTTGTTGTTGTTTTTGTTTTTTGTTGTTGTTGTTTTTGTTGTTGTTGTTTTTTGTTTTGTTTTTATGAGATTATTTAATATTTTATCACCAATACTCCTAGGGGATCAACATTTTTAAATCCATTTGAATGTGCAGCAAAGAACTTCTAATGAGAACATTACAAAGTATACTAGTATCAGTTAGGCTTGTTGACCATCTTTGTTTTTGAGGACCTCTTACCAGGTGTAAAATTTCATTTACTCACGGTGAAATCAAAGCAATTATTAATTGTGGTATTCACTCAATTTTCAAATGTAGAGTGTTAGACATGTCCGGTATGTCACATAAAAAAACAACAACAATATGTGTACCCGTTGACAAGGAAGATACCTGTTCAGTTGTGATGTTCTAATCAACTCCTAAATATTAGTCAGCTGAATCTGCAAAGCCAAACACTCCATACACACATACACCAACAGGTAGACAAAGAAGAGAAATATACAAAAGAGTGATGGTATGAAAGTCCCACTCCTCAATACTGTCCATTTATAGACAATTTATCTTTCGATAAAACCTTCACATAAACTCAACTGTTTTCATATAATTAGCTATGTCCCTTATTCAGTTTCATCACTCAGATTAACCTGCAGGAGCAATGACTTAAAGGAAAAAGCTTTCAACTCAATTCTTTAAATTGTTATGTATACTTGTAAGTCGTACATTTAATTTTTTATAAGCTGCTAAGAAAATGCTTAAACATCGTACCCTAATTGCTATAAAACTTAACAGTAAGTGATTTAGTTCTTCTAATGAACAAATAAATAGCTTTTTTGTTAGAGGTACACTGTACACACTTCCTTTGGTTTACCTTAAATGGTTTACTTCAAATAATTTTTTTTAACTTTTCCTGAAACTAAAAATACAAACATAAAAGTCACAAAAATCTCCAAGGATCTTCAAAGAACAACAGTTCCAGCAAGTAACTCTTCCAGAAATGCTCCTAGAGCTCATTCTTACCGCTGCAGTCCTATGCTGCACATCTGGTTCAATTCATCATAACTTTAGTTCCAGTCCCACTGAAGACTCCAGAGTTATAGAACACAGAAGATACTGCAATTTTACTGGTGCTGCCCTCTTTTGTCAAAGCAACAAACCAGTAGACCTCTCAGTGTGTTACTATTGTGTAAACAACACACCAGTGTGCAGAAAAATCCCCTACAGAAGTTTGATATGCCAACACGGATCAGTGTACATTGAACAATGTTCCTGTATCACTCACGACTATCTCAATGACTGCTTTTATTTGGGTAAGTGTTTGTACAACTGTATAAGAAACATTTCACAGGCTAAAGCGAATGGATACACACTTCTTCCAATGCAGACTTCCAAATTGAATGTCTCAATGTGTTATAAAACTTGGAATCATGACAGAGCTCTCTGTGGAAGGTGTAAAAAGGGATATTACTCTTACCCGTATTCTTATAACCTTACTTGCACCAAATGCACTTCCAATAATAGCCATATCCACTTTCTATATTTAACACTTTTCATCTGCGGTCCACTGACATTTTTCTGCCTGCTCATAATGTTTTTCAATATCAACGCGACTTCATCCCACATTCATGGCTTCATTTTATTTGCTCAAATAGTATCTGTGCCACCCATGATTCGATTCTTGCTTCTTGCCTGTAGCAATCGTCCAAATTCAATCCTCTTCATAAAGATTATAGGAGCGTGCTACAGCATGTGGAACTTTGATGTTTTGCGTCCTTTTAGTCCTAATTTGTGCATTCATGCCAACACTTTTGATATGCTCAATATTGACCTATTTACAGGATTCTATTCACTTCTGTTGCTTCTTGTGGTGAAATTTATTGTGTCCTTATATGATCAAAAGTTTAAGCCTCTAGTTATTTTATGGCGGCCATTCAATGCACTCTCAAAGTGTCTGCGTAAGAAATGGAACATCCAAACATCTTTAGTTGATTCTTTTGCAACATTTCTGCTACTTTCAAATGGTAAGTTTCTGAGTGTTTGCTTTGAAACAATCATACCCGAGGCAGTCTTTAATCTGTCTTCTTCATCTAACTTGACATATTATTGGGGAGCTTACAGTGATCCATCCTTACATCTTTTACAATACAACAGACATGTGTTACTAGCATTTACAGTATTATTAGTTTTCGCTGTTATTCCAATATTGCTACTCTGCCTGTATCCCTTTCACTGCTGCCACAAATGTCTCAACTACGTACCAATTCAATGGCAAGCTTTGCATACCTTTATGGATTCTTTCCAAGCAGGTTATAAAAATGGAATTGATAGATCCAGGGATTGGAGGAGCTTTTCCTCCATATTTTTGCTAAGTCGAGTCTTTCTGTTCATAATATATGCAGGGACTCTATCGTTAGTATTCTTCAGTTATGCATCTATTCTCATAGTGCTACTAGTAATATCAGTGCTAGTTTTTCAACCCTTCAAGAAAAATAGCAGCAATTCCGTGAACTGTGGATTTCTGCTATTACTCGCGACTTGGCTTGTGTGTATCTCTGGAATTATAGTCTCCAGAGGGTCTGATCACATGACCTCATTCTTCTTCTATTCATGTGCCGTTGTGGCAGTTCTTCCTATGCTATTAATAACTGGATTGTTATTGTACGCTGTGTACTTAAAAAGACAATCACACACAAATTGAAGCATAGGCATTAAAGCCTAAACTATTGGACTGAGTGGACAATTGGAAACAATGGTGTAGATGTTGTATTATTCAGTTTTTAAATTATTTCTTCTTTTTTTTTATCAAGTGGTTCTTGATGTAATAAAATTATAATTTGCAGGTATAGATAGCTAGATCAGTCAGGTGTTAAAAGACAATTTCAAACTTATTTAAAAAAAGAGTTAACATTTTCTACAAAAAATAATAATCATGCGACCATTAATTAATTATAACAATGTCCACTGTTCTCCTCAGCTGCACTATTTTGAAGAAGAGCACTGTGTTCTTGGTTGCTGTGAAATCGATGTGGGAGAGAGGAGGAATCCAACTTCTCTGCTCGGCAAGCAGAAAATGCTTCATACAAAACTTTCTTCACATAGAAAGGAGTAAACACAACAATCCCTCGCACTAGACCATAAACTAGTGGAATGATCCCAAATGCAATAGGTAACCACGAATATAAGACTTGATGTACAAACTTCGACTTTTGGGGAGTGTTTATAACATGTGATTGAAGATGCAATGCATCTGACAATCCATACAAAAACCCACAAAGAAATACCAGAATATTTATCCAGTTGTGCCAGTTCACTTTGAATGGTTGCAGCACAAATAGTGCGATAATAATAGACAGCAGCATGTAAATTGATATTGGTACAGACACAAACCCAGGAACACCGAATATACCACTCACCAGTATTCTGACAAACTGTAACAGCAACAAGAGAGTCGGGAAGAAGCGCAGATCTCGAGGCTTGAGTCTGTAGCAACCCACAAATGCATCCATGAAAATATGCAGGTAACGATTCTGTAGCTTTAATATTGACAAAAGCTTGTGAAATGTTTTCCAAGGATACAGAAGCAGCAACAGAAGCGGCAATACATTGAAGACTAAAATCATGATAATGGCAACTACCAAGAAAGGCATGTGTGATGAACTTCCATATTGTAAGGATGGGTGGTACTGGACTCTAACGTCAAGCCCTTTGCCATGGACATTGTAAAAGTAAGCTGGCATTAACAAGCTAATGGATGCATCAAGAATTCTAGAATATGCTAATACTATTACAGACGCGAAGGAATGTATGAGAGAATTTTTGATGTCCCACTCTTTTCTGATGTAGTGGAGACACATTCGCACAGGCTTGCATGCCATTCTGATCAGCTGTATTCTGTCTCCTAGTTCCACTAACATGTACGTCACCAGAATCAGCATCATTGGATAAATGGCTATTGCATAATCTAACAACAAAATATGCAGGCTGTTGAATTTGGGATTTAAGCAAATTTTTATAAAGAACAAACGAAATAAATCTAAGTTCCATACTGAATAAATGGTTGCTGCAGCTTCCATGATGATGTGCCTGTGCTCTACGAGATCATAGCGAATAAGCCTGGGGGTTGAAATTATTTGACTGATTATAACCATGCCGACCATTGGACCAGAAGTTACTGATACCCTGAAAATTATAATGACGAAGAAGAAGACAGTCAGAGGAATGTAAACTGAAGCAATGTACTTAATCCATACATTCGAATGACCAGGGCATTTCACACAATTAAGACTATAAGAAAAAGCTGGCAAACCATATCCATCAATGCATTGCTCACAAGATAAGCCTGTACGCGAATACTTGCCACAAATTTCTTGGGTCAGGTTTGTTGTGGTATTCGCTTTAATTGGCGTATAAAAAAAGAAATCTTTATTTATCGGCTGTATAGTAAAAATACAAGAATTTACTAAAACCTCTCCCTTCTTATCAACTGTCATGCAATTTCCTCTTTTGATATATAAGGTGTGTCCAATTCTCCCAGTAAAACACAGTACGGTCCCATCCAGTGAACTGCCGCACTTGCACTGTCCCTCTCGATCATTGTGCATCCACAAAGAGCAATCAGAAATGGCCCTTGCAGCATTCATACAAGCTACCAGTACTATCCAAACAGTGCTTATATCCATGAGCTGCCTCACTACATTGACTGGTGCAGGGACTCACAGTTTGAAATTAAAATAGTCCATTTATATAAACAGCATTTGTGTACTGTTTGATTAATTGCATTTGATAGAGTTCATGAATCAGCTTGTCATTTAATTTCACAGTGCAGTCTTTAATTTCTAATAAGACTGTTTGGCGTGAACAGACCTCACTCAGCTCCCAAAGAGCAAGTTTCAGCCCCTCTACTTGTATGGAGTTTTAAGGGAATTGAAACTATTGGGATAAAATAATTGTTTACCAAGATGAAGTCAAAGATTTTGAATAGTGTCAAAATCATAACAATTACACTGTAGTGGAACCTGTCCTGAATCATCAAATTATCAAAATAGTGGAGTCTTTGCTCTGGTATTAATGAATGTTAAATATTAATACTTGAAACTGTTCCAAAGGAAAAACAGAAAGTAGTATCGAGTAATCATGTGCATGCTTCTAACATTTCACATGGATAGCCAAAGAAATTATTAATTTGGCTGCAACATGAGCTTCTGATGAAGTCATGCCATCAAAAATCCCAACACTTTCATTATTTGCTGTAGCTAGGATTCAAGCCTGTGTTCCAACTCAGCAACCAAGCGGCTTTAAATTTTCGCTTGTCTGTAAACTAGTTTATGAGGTAGAGTGAGCTTCTTCATGATAGGAAGAACCTATTTACTGGGTAATACAATTGATATTCAATTGAACTTGCTTGTTAATTTTGCATAACTATGCTCACTTACACCAAAAAAAGTACATGCTGCTAGAATTTTACCTATCAGTATTTAGTCTTAAATCTGTCTCCCTCCCCCCTCCCCGCTCACAATCAATTATAGCTATGTAGAAGCTGATAAAATAAAAACTAACATTCCAAAAACTAAACAATGACATCAAACTTGAGCTTTTTTTAGAAAACTGTTTAGCGCTCGCGCGCTATGACATGCGCATCGATGACCCTTACCTAAAGAACTGTCAATCATGAATGGCATTAGAAGATTAATGGTTTCGGCTGCGTTAGGGCGCAGTTATCTCCCCAGTCCGCTATCCAACTCTATTTACACTAGAAGTAGTGACCACGTAAAACCAAAGTCTCTGGCTACCTGGACAGATAGAATTAAGAGGTGGAATTCGGAAGGAAAGAATGGTGATAAAGAAAAGGTATTCTTCATATTATAGTAGCGATAAGAGAAGGAATTAGGAAACAAATCTTGTAGCCTTTGACTAAGTGATGCTACAGGGTACCTATGTTTGATTTTACTAACCTCACTTGACCTAGTCTCGCTAATTTGACCCTTTACCTATGGCTACACTGGGAAAGGGGTCTGGTGGCTATAGTGCATGGTACCAGTTCAAGAGGAATGTAATTAGTACGATTAAGTGATACTCTGCTGCAATATTGCACATGCAAAACTTAACCAACTTGCGTGCATGTATGAGACGTTATAATTTGTTTGTGTGTTTGTCATGCTCTGAGTTTGAAATTTTCGGACAACTAGCTATTGAATTAGATATGCACTTACTCAGAACAAAGATTGAATTCATTTATTGTGCTTCTTTTTTGTGTGTGTATGGGTTTACCCCCCTATTGTAACATCGTAATCATGTGAGCAAAATAATTTCTTGCTATCTGCAATAGTTTTGCTTTATACTGAAAAGTTAACCGAGTGCTTGGATTGGAGTTTTGCATTGAGACTATATACCAGTGAGTGTCTTGAATGTCACAAGCTTCCTAATTAGGAATATGCCAAATAAATTATGCTTTTCATCTGAGAAGTAATTTTTGTAATAGCTAGCCAGTGTATAGTAGCGCTGAGGGTTCACACCTTTGGTGCAAATGCACCAACTGCCAAGAAACCAGGTGCTTGTAATTATCCATATTTTGAAACAAATTGGCAGATGCCATTATTGCGTAAATACTTCATCATACTGCTATCACAAAATCATTTGTTTTTCATCTTCTATAAGCCCAAAGTTTTTATCTTTTCCTCCACGTCCAGATGCTATTATAATTATTACTAACAAGCCCTGGAATAACTAATCCGTGGTATTCCAGGTGATTGACACCTCATCTGCAGCTAGTTCCACAGTCATTCTTAAGTGCACGGAAGTCATGTGACCACAGAAAGTGCTGATGGAGTGGGTGTGGTAAGGGATAATTATTGATAACCACCACTGGCACAGTGATCCCTGAGGTTTCTAGTGTTGTGAACTGGTACTGTGCTAGACCACTTCTTTCAGCATAGTGGTAGGTAAAGGGTCTGGCTATGTGACTATACTTGATCCAGGATCTTTATGGCGAGCGAGCGAGACACTATACAGTGGTGTCGAATAGGGGATATTTGTATATTATATATGTGTGTGGATGTACGCATGTCATTTGTACTTTGACCCTCACATATTTTTGTGTTAGGTCATTGTAAGACCCCGTCCCACACTTCACTAAACAGGTTTATCAATCATTACCCATATCTTTCTAGAAATTGAATTGTTTACTGCTTTGAATTCTTTTGTCGGTGCACTTAAACTCAAAACCTTACCGGAGTTCCATTTCTATTCGAGTTAGTGGCGGTGGTAAGTTAATAGCTATTTGTCATAGTTATAAGCCCTATGCAACAGTATTTACTTGAAAATTCGTTATCCACTAGACTAACCATGAAGGTATGTAAGCCTTGTGTAGGTATGTTCAGTTAAGTGTGAAAGTATTGTGCGTTACGATTACTATACTACTTAACTAATGAATATCACAAAGAAAACGTTTAATAACATGCTTTTTTGTTGTTGTTGTTTTTGTTTTTTTTGTTTGTTTGTTGTTGTTGTGTTGTTTTTGTTGTTGTTGTTTTTTAATTGAAACTGTTGCAGGGAGTGGTTAAGGCTCACTCGCCATTTGTGCTCAAGCACATCACTAGTTATTCCTACACTTGGCGACTCTAATTAACTCACTAATTGAAGCACATGCATGCGTAGTAGTATAAGAATGTTCAGTGTTGCTGGTTGAGGAGATACGATTGGGCGGATTCTAGAGTCATAAGACGTGAAACCAACTCGGTGTCACTTTAATGTTGTAGCTGATTCAAGCATGTCTTGTGCACTTGTTCCTGCACATGCACACATGACTGACTTGTTAGTTGTCCTGACAATGTGTACTGCATGAATAATGAAATTGTGTCCTCTTGAATATCATGATGGGTGTGTGCAGGAGGATGTCGAAGAAGGATCAGAGAGTGATACGGCGGAGTCATGTGATGCTGAAGCTATGAAGGCCAAGGATGTGAAGATCAGCGAGTTGCAGGTTGGTACAGTATGTATTTAAGACACATGTTGGTTGGTTGGTGGGTAAGTACAACCAAAAGGAGTTTTACACCAAGATCATAAAAAAGAAAGTTTTGGATTGTCTAGTCGCTCAGAGAATGGCTATCTTAATTATTAGTCCTTATTATTATTATTATTATTTTTAAATTTAATTATTTAAAAACAGTTAGGAATCGTTCTATGGTTACTATAGTGCGAGTAGAAGCATGATATGATGATGTGTGAGCGTAAAGTAACTACGTAGGATGTCAGGGAAGGGGTTATGACTTAACTCGTGAATTATTCGTAATGTGTCATCAGCTCAGAGTGTCATTATGCAGGATCTGTTTCATTGTCTTCCAGGACAAGTACATGCGTGCTTTAGCCGAGACAGAGAATGTCCGCCAGAGACTCACCAAACAAGTCGACGAGGCCAAGAAGTTTGGGATTCAGAACTTTGCCAAGGAACTCTTAGATGTAGCGGACATATTGGAGAAGGCCAATGAAAGCATATCTCATAAAGACATGGAGTCTGAGAACAAAACACTCCTGTCTCTAGTGGATGGCTTGAAACTGACTGAGTTAGAGCTGCAGAAGGTGTTCAAGAAGAATGGTGTGGTAAAGGTGGACGGCAAAGGAGATAAGTTTGACCCAGCCATACATGAAGCTCTCTTTGAAGTTCCGGGGGATAAGCCAGGAACTGTTGCCGTGGTGTCCAGGTTTGGGTACATGCTCCATGACCGGACTCTCAGACCAGCAAGGGTGGGTGTGGTCAAAGCTGAATCATAATAAAGGATTTGTTTTTGTTGATTCTTGAATTATTTATTTGTAATATAAACAGTTCATATTCACTGATTAGTGAATGACTATCACTCCATGATGTTCTGACTGATAGACTCCATTTTAAGTGTAGAGATTGCATGTCTGCTCAAAGCAGGATTTTAGCTGGCCAGTCACACAGATACTGTACATGTAGTAGCTATGGCGATACTCATGGTTGTAGCATGTGTGTAAGTCTCTATGTAGGTGCAGTATGTGTAGTTGCTATAGTGTGTCCAAAGTTACAGGTATTTACTGACATGGCGTTATCAGGTTCTGTGACATGCATCCTTGTTGAAATATTGTCCAATTGCATAACTTAATTCTATTTTAGTAAGCAATACATGTAGTATATTTCATACACACGTGTTTTTCTTCCTTGTTCTCATTTGCGAACTTTATTGTAATAATTCCAAGTACTTTAGAAGCCACATAAAAGGAAAGCTAAATTACACGCACTGTCATATAGTGAAGCCAGAAATTCAGTTATTGCCTGTCTATTATGATGGACACCCTTTACCAGGCTTTTTAATACAGGGCATAACTTATAGTTACAGCATAGATGTGGCTCTAACTTTATCGCATTCACTCTTAGTAGTTTAACAATGTGACATATCCTCCAGGTATGTGAATGTTTACGTTGCGTTGCCTCTGGTAACAATGTAACATATCTAGGTATGTGCTAGTCTCGCGTAGCCAGACCCTTTACCTAACAGCTACGCTGAGAAAGGGTATGGTGACATTAGTACATAGTACCAGTTCAATACCCTCCAGATCTCAGGGGGAAGTTGTGGTTCCGGTCGTGGTTGTCAGTAATTTAGGGTTACCACAGCCACTCAATCAGCTCTTTTTCACTGACCTGAGAATTCAGCGTACGTACTATAATATTATAGGCAGTGGATATATTATAGGCAGTGGAACTTGCTGCAAATAAGGTGAAAACTACTAGGATTCATGAAAGGGCTATTAGTTAGGCAGGAAGCCTTCATTTTTACTCATTATTGTTACACGCTGGTCCAAAGTGTGAAATGTTTTATGTTCATTCTTTAGCATATATAAATTAATTTTAGAAGGGGTGCCATCCACAGAACCACTAAATAAGTCAGTTTGATGCTCTTCTTTCACCACTATTGCAAATGCGAAATTCGCGAAAATATTTAATTTCGCGCACCATTGCCATTGTATAGCGAAAATAAAAAACGCGAAAATATTTAGCCACATGTCTAGTGGTGTGCTATAAGTAAGTTATGGATTGGGAGTTGTGTGTTATCTGTGGTGAAGGTGGTGGGAATCTGAAGTGCCCAGCAGACAGCAACCACAATAATGGTCAGGAAGTGTACATGAGGTTCTTAGCTGCTGTGGAAGAATTTGATAGGCTCCAATCATTACCAGTTCCAGTGCACTTTAACAGTGAAGACAATGCTGAAACTTTCATGACTTTTAGAGCGAAATGGCATAAGTCATGCCACTTAAAGTTTGCTTCGTCCAAGTTGGCTCATCTGAAGGATAAATTGAGCAAGAAAAGACAACTGGAAGGAAGTGCCAGTGATGTCCAGAGAAAATCAAAGAGAAGGTCTATGGGCACTCCTAACCAAGCATGCTGTATATTCTGCTCTCAAGTCAGTGGTAAGCTTCATGAATGTGAAACCATGAATTTTGATCGCACCTTGCGGGAAATGGCTACCGAGTTGCATGATACGAAGCTACTAGCACGAATTTCAGGGGGTGACCTGGTTGCAATAGAGGCCAAGTACCATTTTAATTGTTTGTCAACATATAAGAGTAGGTACAGGAGTGCCCAGAGAGCTAAACCTGATAGTAGCTCTAAAAATGAAGTGAGCATAATCCAAGCTCAGGTATTTGTTGAACTTCTGTCGTATATTGAGAGTAGCATGGAAGCTGGTAACTTCATTTTTAAACTCGCAGACCTCTATCATTTGTATCAAGGGAGAATAAATGATCTTGGATGTGATGTAATGACCAATAAAACTAGACTAAAGATCAAATTGCTCAATCACTTCTCTGGTGATTGTCAGGAACAAAGTGATGGGAAAAATGTATTGATTGTATTTAATGAAGGCATGAAAAAACTGCTGAAAGATGCTGTTAATTTTCATGATTATGAATCAGATGCTCTTATTATTGCACAGGCTGTAAAACTTTTGAGAAGGGAGATATTATCTTGGAAACCACTACCCTTTGAAGGGCAGTTTCCTTCAGACTGTCAAGATTCAGCTCTACCTATGACTTTGAAACATTTTATTGAATTTCTTACTCAGAGACTTTCCAACAGAGAATATCCTTCTGAAAAAGAAGTTCACATTACATCAGGTAAATTCCATCATGCATTTTGATGTTGATGTATTATTGCTTTTATAATTATGTGTAGGTTCATCTGTCATTAGCAAGGGATCTAGCATGTCATCTTGTGATCACGAGGAAGCCGACACTCGTATGTGCATTCATGTACAAGATTGTCTGCAGAAAGGTGCCACAGTTATATTAGTGCGGACAGTGGATACAGATGTGATTGTGATTGTAGCTGGTATTTTCTTTCAACTCCGATCTGCATTTCCAGAAGTACAGATATGGGTGGCATTTGGTACGGGAAGATTCTTCCGATATATCTATGTTAACAAGATTTGTGAAAATCTTGGTGAATCTAAATGCCAAGCTCTACCTTTCTATCATACATTCACAGGTTGTGATACGACATCACAATTCTTTGGAAAAGGCAAGAAATCTTCTTGGGAGGCGTGGAAATCGTATTCCCAAGTTACCGAAGCATTTCAGTTTGTGATGACATTCCCGTTTCAGCCATTACAGTCAACTTCTCCAATCTTTGAGCTCTTAGAACGCTTCACTTGTGTTCTATATGACAAGACTACATCAATTTCACAAGTAAATGAGCTGAGGCAGGAGTTATTCTCCAAGAGAGCAAAGCTTATCGAAAATATTCCTCCCACTCAGGTATGTTGCCACACAAATTATAGCTATGGGAATTGTAGCATTTTCATCATCATTATAATTATTTGCAGGCTGCTCTTCTGGAACATGCTAACAGAGCACTTTATCAAGCAAGCATCTGGGCAATGAGCCTCAATAATCTGCAAAATGTTCCATCACCTGCTGAGGGATACGGTTGGGCTCTCGAGACTGAGCCTGAGGTTTGGAAGCCAGTTTGGACAAAACTTCCAGAGGTGGCTAAGGCCAGTCAGGAACTTTTGAAGTGTGGCTGCAAAGCATTGCCCTTGTGTAGCAGAAAATGCAAGTGTAAAGATGTTGGACTGTCTTGTACACCTCTTTGTCACTGTGGTGGATTGTGTGACTAATTTTATAGTAACGGTTATATATCAAATTTTAATGAATTTTTTAAAAACATCAGTGTTAATCACAAAAAAGGTGCCAGAAAGTGGCACCCCTTCTAAATATGTTTCACATACCATACCCAAACCACACACCAAATTTCATGCTTTGGACCAGCCAGTAACTATCTTTCCAACTTACTCCCTAGCTATATAGGACGAGTAATTTTAGGGCTTGTAAAATGGTGGATATATTATAAGAAAGATTTGCTCTTTGATATTGACAACAACAAAAAAAAAAACAAAAAAAAAAAAACAGGCGATTTTGAGACAATAATAATGCCACTGTTATAAGCTAGGAGAATAAGCTAGTGTGTTGTACGTACCTTATAGCTACCAATAAGTGCCATAAGGCAGTTGTGGCACACCTTAAATAACACCTCTCATTAGTACAAGAGATATTTTGTACAAGCACTTAGCTAGGCATGGAAGTGCGGTATTTGTACATTTACATAAGGGTTTAACCGCAGAGCATCGGCAAGAATTACATTCTTTTTGAACTGGTACTATGTACTAATGCCACCAGACCCTTTCCCGGCGTAGCTGTTAGGTAAAGGGTCTGACTATGCGAGACTAGGTATGTGCATGTTTACGTTGTATTGCCTCTGGTATTAATGTCAGTGGTCTCTCACAAGGTGTAAAGTATTCGACACAATAAAGTAAGCTTCAGTCTTGTATATATTTTATTGATAATCACATGCACAACAAAAGCATTGTCATAGCGATTTCTAATTTGATTCAACAACTTCATTTTTTAATAATAGAAATTAATTAGTGACTTTATAGAGGTCAATTAAATGGCTTGTTTTTCAGAAGGTGATCCAGAATATCCAGAGCCTGCAAGTTACATTGCATGACAAGGACTATGAGATCACTATTGCTACAGTTACTACTAGACTCACGGCCTCAGGCTGGTCCATGGGCACCATGTGACCTGCTCCCTCTACCATGACAAAAGTGAGTCCGCCTCCACTCCTCACTTCACCAGCCACACCTCCTGTTCCTCCCACACTCCACTTCACCAGTGGCGATGAGTGAAATGCTTCCTGTCAAGTCAATAATACAAGTCAACGTTGGAGGCAGTTGAATGTGATGTCAGAATGTTGCCCGAGGGCACAAGTGTGTCATTTACAATGATAAAATTAAATACACATTATTTGGTTTTCGGGAGGTGCTCTACAGTGCATCTGAGAAGTTCTTCAGGTTTAATCAATAGACTTCTCTAATCCTGTATCAGGGTATTTTAGAATTAAACTTCAGAGAAAATCAACACATGGCACACATATGTATAATTTTTTTATTACCCTGGGGGGGGGGGGGGGGGGGGTCATTTTCATGAAAATTTTGTGGCATATGTCACGTGAGAGGGGAAAGGACCAGAAATTGCAGCTGTTTAGGTCATTGTGTATTGTTTTATTGGCCAGAGCTGCCGACCAGGTCAACCACTATCTACCCTAATCAATATTGATCATTTGTACCATTTCCTAGAATATTGCTACACATGTGCACACACACACAAACCTCTTGCTTCCACTTGGTGGCATTGGTCCACTCAGCCCCTCCCACATAGTTGCAGATGTAGTCTTCCTTGCCACTGTACACCATCACTCTCCTACCACTATCCAACACCTTACCAACTGCTGATGCAAATTGATGGACCCAGTCTCCTAGCAACTGCAAGATTAGTCGGTACAAATCATCCGAGGTACGTATGTATGTGTGCAAGTCACTCTGTATGTAAATGGGCAATGTTGTTGACCCCACCCCTTAGCCACACCCACCAATAAGTGCATGAGAGAAGTACATGACTCCCATGTTTTATTCACTCCCAAGTCTTCTTGCACATCAGCGCGGTTTAGAAATGTGCCAATCTAGAACATCAAACAAACAACAAAAATAAACAAAATGTATGTCAATATAGCAAGAGGAGTGTACACAGATGTAACTCACTCGTGAGAGATCATAACAGAGGGGAGGGTCATCACAGGTCTTTCTGATATCATAGACGTTTACACTACATCCATGTAAGATACATTGAACATCCATGTAGGCCATTCATAAGAGATCTCCAGGTATATTATATGTTACAATGTATACTTATCAAGTTCTGACCCTTCAAAAAAACGAGATTGAAACTTTCTCACCTAAAGGGGTCTAAAATGTGAAGGTCTTGGAAGTTGAGGGTTGTCGTAGCAGTGCATTTTGCTGGCACTTCAGCAAGTAAGTGAAGGTACATCCACACTTTGCATTTTGACACTGTGGAGAGCCATGGCCGCACCTTTTAACAAAAAAGGGGCGTGTCTATTAATTTTCTTTACCGGATCTCATGGTCGTTGAATTAAGAGTGGTCAAAATCAAGCAGTCAAAATGACTTCCGCTGAGATTAAATACTAATATTGAGCCTTTTGGGGTGACAATCCATACCAGCTTTCCTTCATTTACTATATCAAAGCAATCCTTGGAAAAACAAACGTAATTCAGTTGCAAATGGAAGTTATTGCACTACTAGGAGTCTGCCCATTCAGTTATTGCACTACTAGGAGTCTGCCCATTCAGTTATTGCACTACTAGGAGTCTGCCCATTCAGTTGTTTGCCACACATACACACTTGGAAATGTTTGAAGAAAATAAAGCTATGACTAAAGGCAGGTGTTTGTACGTTCTAATTATGGTGGATTTTAATGTTGTTGTTTAGTGATTGTGTTGTTTTATAAGTCCAAGTAGCCATATTAGCTGTACAATATATACGCTCTACACAATAATAATTATAGCTAATTATATTTTAACAAATTATTTGACATATACTATTGATTGTCTATAAAAATCTTTTGAATAAAAATGGCTTGTAACAGTGGAAACTGGTCTTGAATAAATGAGTGGGTGTGGTTAAGTAAGTGTGGTTTTAATGGCCGCACCAATTTGATCTGGCTTCCAACTCTGGATGATGATGCTGTGTAATAAATGCTATTGTGTGAATGACAAGCTACCATATCAGACATTTTCAGTGCAGAGGTCAACTAGTTTCCTGCTACAACAGTTACAGCATGAACTAATTAAATACTAGCAGCAGCGTTGTGAGAATTCATCCAATACTCCCGACCGCACCTTACCCTTCAGATGCTGAGGGTAACAAGCTAATGAGGTGCTTCAGTGTCACCAACCCTTTACCCTGTGATTTTGGTAAAGGGTCTTGCTACGAGACTACCTTAAACCATGTCCACTGTCAAAATTTTAATTTAAATGTTCAGGTTATATGTTTTGCTACCACTCACCTCCTTCCTAGATGTCTCGCGACTGACTCCAAAATATAAGTCTCTATTATCTGTGATTTTAAAATCAGTAATTAGCTAAAATTTAACTGTTCATACATGCTATACCTGGCACTCTGGAAAAGCAGCTGCATAAAGATGAAGATCAATAGCCCCTAGGAAGTTACACATTATAGCATGAGATATAAAAAAAAAATTGTTTTAACTTTTCTGTACATAGGAGGAGTGAGAGAGAGAGAGAGAGGGGGGGGGGGTTGTTTGAGACTCATTATGGAACAAAAAACATTCTTGTAAATATATCCTTTCTCTTCTACATGAATTAAGTGGCTCCTTCTGTAATTTCAAATGTATGCTTACCTGCACAAACATCATAGAGACCAGCCGCTACATTAACAGCAGTTTTGTTGATCAGATTATTCATGGAGGCAAACTAGAAGTAAAGGAAAACAGAAAGATCACAACAGGGACCACGCGCTGTATTGAAGAGGAAACCCGGCCCCATCCCCTCCATCCTAGAAATTTACACAAGTCTATTGAGAAATAGGAATGACACCAAATTTCCAACTAAATCATTTGAACATGCTTGAAACCCATACAAGTTAAACACTATTAAGTTTAGTCAAGCAGTGTAAATTCTGAACGAAAGGACAGTCAGCGTGAACACGATTTCAATAGTTATACATACTTAGCCATACCATCAGTTGTCACTAATGCCACACCCACTTCTCACTGGTGCCACACCCACTCCTCACTAGTGCCACACCCACTCCCACTAATGTCACACCCACTTCTCAATAGTGCCACATCCACTCCTCACTAGTGCCACACCCACTCCTCACTAGTGCCACATCCACTCCTCACTAGTGCCACACCCACTCCTCACTAGTGTCACATCCACTCCTCACTAGTGCCACATCCACTCCTCACTAGTGCCACACCCACTCCCAATAGTGCCACACCCACTCCCACTAGTACCACACACACTTCTCACTAGTGCCACACCCACTTCTCACTAGTGTCACACCCACTCCTCCTCACCTGTGCGTAGGCCTTGTATTGGATGTAAGGATCCACCCATCCATTACCAATTCCTATAGCCTTCAGGTTCCTGGCATATATGGAGTTACTCTCAACTATCACTTGAGCAGTGGCAGGAACATAATGACCAGCTACACACACACACACACACACACACACACACACACATTATACATGTACATGTACATGTACACACACACACATGTATACACAAAACCATCAATAACTGGTCTTGGGACACTTTATGAATGCTGCGAGCGAGCCTGCCTTGTTAGGCTGCATAAAACTACAATAGTGTTATATGATGTATTTTACCAGGAGATGCTTTTATTTCATGGTGACAAAAATGGATTCTATATGTGACCGTCTACGGGAAAACCGGGCACAACGCGGCATGCGTAATATCGAGAAAAGATCGATCGATTTCTTAAAAATGTATTGTTTCAAGCCGACGGAAGGGAACGGTTAGGTCTATTAAAGTGGGAACGACTTAAGCTACGACGATAAAACTTGGAGAGCTCAATATCTGGACGCCGACAACTCCGTAAGTGCAAAAAAAAAATTTCGAAGGTGCCGCGTTGTGCCTGGTTTTCCTATAGACGGTCACATATTATATATATACAACAAGTGGCTAGGGACTATCTTTTCCAGCTCTCTCAGTGGGAACAATCACCACCTAATCCTTAATATTTATTATTTATTTATTATTTATTTAGCTACTTGTTTTGTTTGATTATTTTATTGTTGTTGTTATTATTATTATTGATGTCATTATTTATTTATTTAATTAGCTATTCATTATTGTTGTAATTGCTTGATCTTTTGTCTAGCCACCAAAAACAAACAATAAATATAAGTATAAATAAAAAATATATATACATACATGTATACATGTATTGCTGTTGACCATTAATTATAGCAAATAAATACAGAACTACTCTCTTACCTTAATTTCCTGAGTAGTGATAACACTGTAGTATCAAGTTTAAGCCATTCTGACTACTTCTATTACCAGTAACTCTTGAACGAGCTCTCAGCTTCACTCAGCTTTCCTCGAGTAGAGGTAGCGGTAGCTTCATTAGAAAGCCATTCTGACTACCATTGGCTCTTGACAACCAACAAGTGGCACTTAGAAGGTCGAAAAAAAAAAACGGATAGTTTTTAAATTACGCATATACCGTAAAGGGAATTCAATGCCATAGTAACCACTCCCTGCAACTGTTTGAATTAAAAAAAAAAAAAAAGCAACAAATACAAGTCATTTATTTAAATGTTTTCTTTGTGATATCCAAGTAATAGCCAATACTTTCACACAAAGTGGCCATACCTACACAAAACTTACCTTCGTGGTTAGTCGAGTGAACTTTCAACTAAATACTGTTGCGTAAGGCTTAAAACTACGACAAATAGCGCATTAACTTACTGCTGCCACTAACTCAATAGAAATGGAACTCGGGCTAGTTTTTTAGTTTTAATTGCACTGCAAAAGAACTCAAATCGGTAAACAATTCAATTTCTGGGATGAAACGGGTAATAATCGCGAAATGGGAGGATTCTGTTTAATGAAGTTTGGAACGGGGTCGAACACCGAGCTAACGCAAAAATATGCAAGGGTCAAAGTACAAATGACATACGTACGTCGCCACATATATATAAACAAATATCCCCGATTTTCAATTGAGTTACCCCTGAGAGTGTTTCGCTCGCTCGCCAACTACCTAAATATAACCAACAAGTCAATTATGGTGTATGTTCTACAATGTACATATTTTTTTTTAAAACAGTCAACAACTAATCCAGAAATGTTCTCTAGTGATTTCATACAAACAAAAATATTATTGTAGAGCGAGCGAGACTGCTGCTCATCCATCTGTGGCCTGTTGGTTGGCCAGTCTCTTCAATGCCAGTTTTTCTTCAGGTAAAGTACTAGCTGCCTGGAAAACTGCCAATGCAACTCCTATTCACAACAACGGTGATGTCAGCCTAGTACAGATCTATAGGCCCATCTCCCTGCTGTCTCTGGTTGGGAAGTTACAGGAGAGGATTGTCCACAACTTACTACTTCAGCATCTTTTGAACAGAAATGTTATCTCTTCCTCTCAATTTGGATTCAGGCCTTGTAGTTCAACTCAGGAAGCATTAATTTCAGCTACCCAGAAATGGCACAAATATATGTGACCGTCTAAAGGAAAACCGGGCACAACATGGCACCCTTCGAAATTTTTTTTTGCACTTACAGAGTTGTCGGCGTCCAGATATTGAGCTCTCCACGTTTTATCGTCGTAGCTTAAGTCGTTCCCACTATAATAGACCTAACCGTTCCCTTCCGTCGGCTTGAAACAATACATTTTTAAGAAATCGATCGATCTTTTCTCGATATTTACGCACGCCGCGTTGTGCCCGGACGGTCACATATGGAGGATGGTTTCAGCACAGTATGTGTATTCCTGGACCTAGCTAAGGCCTTTGATTCTGTACCCAACCAAAGTGTGATCGATGCCTTTGCTGGTTCAGGCATGTATGTGTGTGTGATTCCCTTCTTGTGTGGTTTAGTGATTTCTCAACTGATCAGTTACAGAGAGTTGTGGTAGAGGGTTCTTCTTCTGGCTCCATTGCTGTACCATCTGGTGTCCCATAAGGCTCTATACTTGGCCCCTTGTTGTTTACTCACATTCATTCAATGGCATCTTTCAATCTTTGATTTTTGCGTTTAGGGAAGCCTTAGAAATGTTGGCTTTCTCTGTTACTCTATTGTAACAAACAATTACAAAACCGCATCATTGCTAGTCTTAAGCATCCAATCATCACTTTATTTACAACATTTTAGCTAATGTTTCACATTCTCTCTGCTTGAAAAATGTAAAAAAAATCCCTCCTTTATGTTTTCTAAAATATCATAGAGCATGCAGGATGTTCCAAAAGAAACGATAACAGAATACCAGCAATGACCTCTTCCATTTAATCTACAATACTTATCTCTCCGTAACTACTGTAAGACCTGATTAAATTTTCAGACTCTGTCACTAATCATAATGTATAATGAAAATATGTCACATGACCCCCCATCTCCTGCTTTTATAATAACTTTCAAAACAACAAACTCGCAGTTTTAAGTAAACTTTATTTGCCTTTAAACTGAAAGAAGTATTTCAAATTGGAATTACACTTCCTTGTAGATACTGACATTGAAAGTAAACTTATACTCGGGACCTACTATATTACCACACCTGTGACTTCTAAAGTAACTTCAAGAAACCTAACTCTCAAGAGAAGTTCAGCAAGAGTATCAAGATGAGTTACTCAGTGATTCTGTTTCTCTCTCTATCCATTTGGAAACTTGTCTATACACAGCAGCAAATAGCTACCACAGATGATGAACAGCTGTCTGAAGAAGCCATCATATCTTCTGTACAATGCCTGGCAAACCAGACAGGCAAGTGTCCATTATGGTATTACTGCAATAGCAAGAAGATGTGTCAATGTGACGATTTTCATCGTCATGCTGTCAGATGTGAATCTAATGGTAGAATTTCTTTGCTAGACAGTTACTGTGCAACATATGATAAAAGAAGGTCACGGAGTGAGTTTGGAGAGTGTATCTTCTTCTTTGGTAGACAAAATAGTATAGACCCAGTTTATCTTCAGTGGCCTTCAAATGTTTCCACTGTTAATGACATACTTTGTAGAAACAAATACAACAGAGGAGGAACTCTATGTGGGAGTTGTCACCAAGGCTACTATCCTCTGGCTTATTCTTACAACCTGACTTGTGTAAAATGTGATAATATTGGACACAACTTAATCAAATATGTGGCCATGGCAATTCTACCCCTCACTGTTTTCTACTTTGTGGTCTTGTTCTTTCAGGTCAGTATCCTTCAATCTCACATTGAAGGTTTCGTGATATTTAGTCAAGCAGTCAGTTTTCCATCTATGTGCCAGCAGTTATTCCTCAGATTCTCAGATGATCATGTGGTGTTTTCAACGGTAAAGATTCTTGGAGCCTTCTACAGCATGTGGAGTCTGGAGATCTTACGTTTATATGACAACAGCATATGTCTTCAGTCGAGTGGTTTGGTTGTGATCTTCCTTGACATTCTCTTGAGTCTGTATCCGATGCTCCTCATTCTATTGACTTATATTTTTATTAAGCTTTACGACAGAGGCATTGAGCCTATAGTATCCATGGTGAAACCATTGCAGAAAGTGTTTCTGTTCTTAAGGCTAAAGTTAGAAATAAAAACATCTCTGTTGGATACCTTCTCCACATTCCTAGTCCTGTCCACCGTGAAGCTACTTAGTGCATGTTTTGAAATATTGACTCCAGTCGGAATTCATTTTCTTAATTCAGAAGGAGAGAAATCATTCTCCTATCATCTTTATTCCAATGCATCTATGACATACCTAGGAAGGACTCATCTACCGTATGCAGTGGTTAGCTTGGTAGCCATCTTGGCCTTTGTAATCATACCAGGATGCATTCTTGTGATTTACCCATTAAAAGTCTTTCAACGGATTGTAAACGTCTTTCCGCTTCATTTGCAAATATTTTTACATACTTATGTGGATGTTTTCTACGGCTCATATAAAGATGGAACCCAGGATGGTGGCAAAGACTGTAGATGGTTTGCAAGTCTATTCTTCCTTTTACGATTACTTCTTCTATTAGCTTACGGATACACTTTAAATATCACATATTTCATTTTGGGGACAATGAGTCTGCTAGTAGTCTGTGTTCTCTTGGCTGTCTTCAAGCCTTTCAAACAAGACAGCCGAAATACATCATTTATGATATACCTACTTTTCTTGGCTGGCATTTACGTGTGTATTTTAGGAGTTAATTTGTCCAGCATGAACTCATTTAACATGATCATCATTTTCAAACTTCTCGTTGCAGTCTTCTTTACTGGTCCTTTAATTTATACGTTGGGATTTGGTCTCAAGTGGATAATTCGTAGAAGACGGTTTTGTGATCTGCAACAGTTGAGAGTAGCCAGGAGATAGATAGAACACGCGACATTGTAGTAAAGTATTATTGTTGTATCTTATTTGCATTAATTTTACAAAAGCTTCCAATTAATTGTGACCCAACAGAAGTAAAAGTAGACAATGACTCTAGGATTTATTCACTGCATCCAATAAGAGAAAGAAAAAAACCCCAGCTAAAATAAAAAATATGAGCTGTAACAACCGAGGTAGTGTAATATTGTAGCTACGGCAAAAGTCTCGAAAGCTCCAACATTGCCAATGGATGATCGAAGTAATTTGTTCATTGGATTCCAAATCCTCCTGACATCCCTGGAGGGTATAAGCACTGTTTCTTTTGTTGTTGTTTATTGCAAAGGGGAAGGCGGGAGACCATCGATGATGGGATGTCTAAGAGCACCTTAGGGAATCAGCAGACAGTCAGCCAAGGGAGTATGGATTAGTCTGGCATTGTTTAAATAATCCAGAAGAAATTATGGAACAATTGGCAGCCATTTTGGACCAAACTTACTGCATTAGTAAATAAATGTAAATAATAATTGCTATGTGAACGAATCATCTGCCACACACACACACACACACATACACACACTCAATCATCCTATACACTTATAAAAGTGATTGATACTTCATGATGTAATTATCACTGAGCGTGCACAATAGCTCTGTCAGTCTGAAATGCAGAGCAGCAAAGTCCGAACTCTCAACACTTCTATAAACTAACTAGCCACTACAAAATCATCTTTCAGACCAATCAGAAATGTAGCTGTTCAATGAAAATGATAGATAAAAATGCTGCCTTCATGAGAAAGGCTAAACATGCAAGAGACATTCACTAATAGTTTAAATGTGAGACTCCAATTCGAGCATTTGGTTATGCATAAGCAAAAATTTGCTCACAAGATTACAATGTAACAAAATGTGGCATTACTCACCAAAGCTTATACCTATGTGGAGCTGATATCTTCATGTTTTTTCAATCAGCTCAAAATTAAAAATAAATCACAAAGAAAGGTAAATTCATACCTAAATTAATGACGAATTGTCAGTAATCTCCAAAATCAGAGCGTGACATACAGACAGACAAGATGACTACTATAACCCGCTCGCACGTGCGCACTGAGGGTAACTTGTGCTAGATGGTTGAGAGAGTTAACAAGAAAAGAGTACTTGACCTCAACTTGGGAATGGAATATTTTCTAAAAAAAAAAAAGAATTTTTGGAGTGTTGAAACTCGCACTAAAAGAAATTTCTGGAACTAAATACTAGTCTGTAAACACTTTTGGTTTCATAATAGAAATGATGTGCTGTAGATAGACAACACAACTACCTCTTACCATAGCTTTCTCCCACAACGTAGAGGTCCAGATTGGCATACTTGGGGTACTTGTGATAGAACTCCTGTACCATAGTCCACAACTCTGTCCCTATCACTCTCTCGTTCGTCTCATAGCCTAAGGGGTTCTTCACATATGAAAATCCTGTGCCTGCAGGCTGGTCCACATAGAGCACATTAGCAAAAGAGTTCCAACCTGATCAGTAAATGCAAGAGGAACAAGCAAATCATAAAAGTGAATTAATATCTTATACCATATTTATTGAAGACTGGGTCAGTATGTCCTTCGGGAATGAGAAAGGGTCCATTCTCCACCAGCAGAGCCAACATGCTGGAACATCCTGGACCTCCTGTCAACCATAGCACTACAGGGTCTGTGGCTGGGTCTCCACGACTCTCTATAAACCAGTAGAAGAGATTCACACCATGGGTCTTATTCACCTACACACACATAATAAAGCCAAGTAAACTTAGCTACAAGGTCCCCTTGGATTTCGACTTCTGCCCCGACTTTGTTTACTTGCTCAAGTTACATTAACTAGACATGCTATGTACATCGTTGAGAGAATTGCAAGTGTGGTGTAGTGTAGCTAGTGGCTTCACTCTCCTGCTGGGGCTCCCTGGTCTAAATACAAACAGAAGAAACACACTTTTTGTTTGTACCAACTAAATATCAGCATGCTACTTGTACTATTTTGTACAGTTTATTTGGCATTTCCACAGCATCTTATTGGTAAACGGTAAAGGGTTAAAATACAATTTGTACCCATTGTTAATTTCCTGAAATTACCACACCTTACCTCAATATAGCCTTTGTACTGGGTTGCATTATCCGGCCAATGGATTGCAACTCCAAAGGATACAAGGCTAATCAATATTATCGTGCTTATCATATGCATTTTCCACCGAGACCTTCACTAAAAGGTGAGTCTCACACTGCAGAACCTAACGAAATGACTTTTACCTCGCAGTTTAGGGACCCTTTACCACACGTTTGAGGCGGTGCTGTGGTAAATGAAACTTGCAGATACATGTAGATGTCTAGCTATTTTTGGCGGAGATGTATTTGTGGAATTCAGCTGAACTAATCGTGCGAATAGTGAACAACTATAGGTAGTTGTGAAGGTTGTAGGGGAAAGACATTTCTGTCTACCTGGGACACACATAATACATTTCTCTTGTAAATGTTATAATAAGTTTGTTACCAAATAGATCAAACATGGATACATAATAGGTTGTTGTGGTTAAATTTTGAATGTCAGAAGTTTATTTAGATGCTTCTATGTGGCTTTCAATGAGCATTGCCCATATTTGTAGTAGTAACCATCTCTACCAGTAGGCCTGTCCATAGAGAGTAGTTCCAACATGGTTGCATTATCAGAACCAAAGTATGTGTTCTCCAAATTAGCATACGTGTAGAATGGAATGGAACTTATCGTGGATCCCTTGTGTACTATAGCTACAGACAAATGAGCTGTAAAATTTCTGGAATCCATGGAAGGGAAACCTCCAGTTTTGAAGTTGTGTCTCACAATAGCAGCCATGTCAGCCAGAAGTTTGTCTTGCACTATCTTAAAATAAACAACTTGATCAGAAAAATTACCAACACCTTTTATGTCTATCCTAAAACCTCGTGAAATGGAGTGAGCAGCATCACAAAGGATACGCATAGCAGTCTTCTCCTTCTCTTTGTTGACCAGCCTCAATACTAGTAGAGTGAGGTGAAGCTTATCTATGGAGACAAAGGTAGACTTGAGCTTGCTGTCTCTATGCAGCATTATCTGCTGGACTCTTGCCACACTTTCTCTGACAACCGAGGAGCTGATTCGGATAGATACAAATGCATTGGGTTTCAAAGCGTGACTGCTGAAATTGACAACAGAAGACACTACTATCAGTTGCAAAAGAGTCATTTTAGAGGTCATCTCTCTACCCACGTAGTGTGCCTTCACAAACAACAGGTGTTGAAATAGCACATCTAAGTATGAAGTTTGAGCCAGTACAGGTCATGAGATATGTTCCGACAGACTTTTCATTAGCACTATCTTTTTTTGTAGCTGACAGGATAAGCAGCTGCTCTTATGAGAAACATGGAATCAATAATTGAATGGAATACTTAGTGTACACAACACATACTCTACACTCATGTACAGAAGCACTAAACAGTCACTATTGTTTGGTTTCCACAATAAAGCTGTGAACTGAACTTTCTACCATCCACTGATTCCATATACGCATGCACTGGCTTGGTAAAGTGTCCACAGACAAGGTGGCAAGTGTTCACGTGTGCAAAAGTAAACAGCTTTCGATTTCTGGTCATTTGGCTGAAATAAATACCTGTGAACAGCCAATAAATGTATATTTACTATTGAAACAAAAAAATTCTAATGGCAAGCGCTTATTTTAATGGAATTTAGGAGTTCGAATGTGACAAATCTTCCACCACAAACTACACATGCCTTAACAACCAAAACAAAAAAATTTTTTTTATCTTGTAATGGATCAGATGTGATCCAGATTCTACTGTGTATCTATCAATGCACATACTGTATTCGACACTGAAATAATATTGACACAACTGGCTGAAGAAAGATGAACAAGTTCAATACATGTACCGGCTGGATGATATTTAAACAAATATAAAACAGTTTAAAAAGTTGTCTTGCTTCTATACTTCACTCAGAAAGGTTTCTCGTTAACAAGATGATTCAGAAGATCCAGTGCCTGCAGACACAGATATTAATACAAACATTACACTCTATTATCCCCCAGGGCAATCATCAATTCGAGACTCACTGCCTGAGGTTGGTCCATGGGCACCATGTGACCTGCTCCCTCTACCATGACAAAAGTGAGTCCGCCTCCACTCCTCACTTCACCAGCCACACCTCCTGCTCCTCCCACACTCCACTTCACCAGTGACGACGAGTGATATTCAGCCTGTCACAATGCAACGAATAACTGACTAGATTATCTCACAAATAATCACAAGTATTCTCACAAGTTCAATAACGGAAGTAAAATTACAATACAGTTTTTAGAGGAGCATTTTGCATGACCCTTTTCCAGTACTGAATGACTGATGCTATTTGAAAACTACCAAATCTGTGCCAAACCATTACTTCCAATGCACCCACACCCATAGTCCAACACAAATAACAACAACAAAAATAGCAAATAACTAACAAAACATGTCCATTTAAGCCATAATACCATGTGACACACTAGGGTGTGCATACACACCATGGCAACCAAGCTAGCCTACATAGTGATATGTATGTGATCTGTTAATGTAACTAAATAATTAAAACAACATATTTTACAATTAAATTTCAGCTAACTTTTTAACCCTCAGTGCGCATGTACAAGAGGGTTACAGTAGTCACTTTGTGTGTCACTGTGTGTGTGTGTGTGCGTGTGTGTGTGTGTGTGTCATTCAACAACGGGTCTCGAAGACGACGGCCTTCCGGGCTCTGAAACGATGTAGAGATAGAGAAATTTGCAAAGCAAGTCCCTTTAATGTGCTAGAATATTTTGTTTCAACTTAGTTTTCAAGAAAAAGCTAGTCGATTTAGCCGTACGTATGATAGTTGTGCTATTGCGCTACCTGTAACACCCCTTTACCGCACGTTATAATCACGTGAGCTGAAAATTGCAGCTAGAGAGTAGCCGGCCGGCGTGTACTGCTGTTGCAATCGTCACGCTTCACGAGTGTAAAGGAGGCTAGAGTCGAGTTATATACCGCGGAGCTGATCTTTTTTAACCTAGAGGCATTCCCTTTGCTCTGCTGTTTGCTTCTTTCTTTGTATCGTCGTAAGTAGCAACTGTCTGTGTGTGAATGCTAAAGGCTTTAAATGATTTTTAACAGACGTTCGCTTCTACTGCTGATCTCTGCAATGGAGAGGGGTTTAGTGTAGCTGCTATTTGTTTGCTTTTTCCCCTCCCAAATAATTTTTTTTCTTCATAGGTGGCACTTTTAATCTCTTTGAATTAATTATTTCTTTCACCATTTCAAATACTTGACATTATTCAACTTAATATTTTTTTGGACCTTCAAGTTATTACTTCTTTTTTTATGGCATATATCAAGTTCAATATTTTTCACATTCAGAGAATCATTTTCATTTATCTAACTCATTTCTTGCACGTAATTTCTATTTTTCAAAATGTTCACATCCAAATAAATTCAAAATTTTCAATAGATATGGTTCAATTATATTTGTAGTAACTTGGAATTGATTAGGTATATAATAGAATACGATAATCAACTACCAGTATGTCGACATTTTTCACCATGCAGCCTATTGCATTATTTCCTAGCAAGCTACATAGCACTATCATGTGGTTTAATCCTACCCTGTGGCATCTATTTAATTGATCCTGGTGTTTCATTTTTGTCAGCTTTAATGGTTTCAATTTTATAGCAAGCACTCACTACAAATCGCAACTTGAAGGGGAAAACAGTTAATTATCACATTTTATAAGCCTTAAAACTTATATTAACCTTGAACTCTCACCTCTTGACTCCACTTGGTGGCATTGGTCCACTCAGCCCCTCCCACATAGTTGCAGATGTAGTCTTCCTTGCCACTGTACACCATCACTCTCCTACCACTATCCAACACCTTACCAACTGCTGATGCAAATTGATGGACCCAGTCACCTAGCAACTGCAAGATGTTCAAAATGATGTTATCTTTAGCTCTATCTAAATTAAACACTGAGAGTCCCACTTTGATAGAAATATAATAATAACCACATGTATCATAAATAATCAGTGTACATGGTCATCATCTGTGTCATAGTGTATCTGTCATAATCACATGTATCATTATATCTGCCACTTCCAAACAGCACACCACACAGACTCACACACAGACACTCACAGACAGACACTCACACACAGACTCACACACAGACACTCACACACAGACTCACACACAGACACTCACAGACAGACACTCACAGACAGACACTCACAGACAGACACTCACAGACAGACACTCACAGACACTCACAGACAGACACTCACAGACAGACACTCACAGACAGACACTCACTGACAGACACTCACAGACAGACACTCACAGACACTCACAGACAGACACTCACAGACAGACACTCACACACAGACATTCACTGACAGACACTCACTGACAGACACTCACAGACAGACACTCACAGACAGACATAGTATCTCAATTGTGTATCTTAGTCACAACTAAATAATCCCAACAAACATATTGTACAGCTGACACATGGCTAGTTTATTCTTCCTCCTTCATTCCGGCTGCTCGTTGTCTTCTCAAAGTAACTCACCACAAGATGGGGTATTTCAGAACAAGACTTCCACTTCATGTCAACACCGAGATCTGCTTGTACATCTGCACGATTCAGAAATTTAGTTGCCTGTACACACACACACACACACACACACACAAGTATATTACACTATATAATTGTGAACATCACATGTATGGTCAACTTTTAGTTTCCATCAAACATTCATCCAGTATTCATAAACACCATTCACTATTCATTAACCCTTAGCGGATGACAGTCACAAATTTGTGACAGGCATTACATACTGTGCGTACGGGAGTCACAAATCCGTGACTATACGCATACGTTAATAAAACACAGTTATCACGAATTCATGACAGGCTTGTTCAAGCTATATCTCTCTACGCAACAATACCAACTAATGTGATAGTTTGAAGGTGAAAGTAATCATGGATCCAAAGACAACAAGAGCTTTGGCATAGTGCATACACATTATCTGATCCTTGAAAACAAGCCTAGATTAGCTATTGTTTCAGTAAGTATTCACAAGAACAGCTAGCGAAACTAAACTTGTCAAATAAAATCCTTGCTAAAATTCTTGCCTAGACTCGAGCTAAAAACAATCTACTCAGGCATTACCATAGCTACTAGCCTATAGGAGAACTGCTAGAGGCATAAAAACTATAGCAGCACTCACCATTTTTCTTACTCAACTCCATGCTGCGTGCTCCACTGGTCAAATGTATCCATGAATTAATCTTTTTACGCGTGCGCGTATTTGTAAATAAATTAGCCCGTCAACATTCGTCCACTAAGGGTTAACAATTCTTCTACTTCTACTTATTAAATTCTTAAACACACACATATATGATCTGTGGCAGCAATAGTACTTACGTAATCCATTCACAAGCCTGACTAGTATCAACTTCACTTACCCGAGACAGATCATAGCACAACGGAGGATGAACACACTTCTTTCTGATGTCATATACATTGATACTGCACAAACAACACATCGCCATAACAACTACAATGACTGGATCAACATGCTACTTGTTATTTCACACTCAGGTTAGTATTACTATGACATACTCACTGAGCACATCTCAACTCATAACAATGAATAGTGAAACTACCTTAGCTATGCTTTACCTAACAGTATTAACTAGCACACCCAGTGTAAACACTCTGAGAGAGGAAGTGACTGAACGAGTTGTGTAGGCTTGTTCACATCACATGACTAGACTTGTGGTGCACTCAATAATGTAGTGACTGCCAAGCACATCTAATTAATAACTACCAGCTGGTGACTCAACTTTACCAGATTATAGCATATCCACTACCTTCAGGTTATTTTAATGAAGTAAGGATCTTAAAAAAATCAACCATTATTTTACACAATCTTAAGGGTGGCCGCACACCGCCTACGCAATCTTTTGTTGATGGTTGCTATGCACGATTACTACTATTGTATACTTACAGGGGCTTCTCCACTACAACACAAGGACAAAGTACCTGCCGAAGGAGCCGCTGACTAATTTTAGAGCGAATCTGAAAGAAATATTGGGGCCTGGTTATAAAACTTTGTAGCACTTTTTTGGAGCAATGCGATAAGTTGGAGCTCCGCAATTTGGTGCACTACTAGCCAAGCCGATACTCGACTGCAAGACAACGAGTTCTTTTCCATTTCAATATTACTTTATGATTTATTCGCAGTTTTTTCTATTTATAGGATTGAAAAATTTTCGTTGTGGTGCAGTTAATTTTTTTAGGTTTACTCGTGTGTAAATTTTTTTTTGTCGTTCTCATTATTAGATTCCAAGAAAAACTGATACAAAATTTGGGACTTTAATTCTACTCGCAATGCTTAAGAAATAGCCCCGCCCCCATGTCTCGTACGCGAGCAATTTTTTTTCAATTGGTTTGTGTTGGTTCTAAAAAGAGCCCACCTATATCAAGAGTAAACAAACATCAATGTAACAATAACAAGAAAGTCAGAAGAGAGAGCAATTTCTTGGGGATAGTCTAAGGTGAAGGTATTAGGTCTGCGCAACTTGGGAAGTCTTCGCTCCTCAGAAATCGAGCCTGCTGATCCATCTGCTTGAGTTCAGGTGCACAGAGCCTAGAGAACGGCTACAGGAGGAGAGGCAGCCTGGTGCACCTTGCCACGTGAGTTCAGACGATGTATGGAGAGTTGCTGTAAACGGCTACGAGACAACAAGAAGCTAAACTAAAACACCACAAATTCACGAAGTATACTTCTGCTACTACTGCACGATTGTTTCTGCTCGTGTATAACGAATGGTGGGGTATTGGCGGGGAATAAATTAATGTCCGGATCTACAGGCGGTGCGCGTTGCTATGTGCGGCTAAAGACAGGACCAGAAAAATTAAAACATTAGCTCAATAGAGTGGTCAGTGAAGTAAAGCGAGTTAGAAATCACAGGCTCTGACATTATGATGACAAACATGTGCATGCACATGAGAGGGATACATGTTCATTCTATATGCCTGTCAGTCAGGATACTTAAAACCATGGGTTGAATCCTATGCTTTCCAGTAATGGCCAATCAAATTTAGTGCCTTCATTAAAAACATGGGAGATAGAGATTTAGGCTCCAGAGCTGGTGGATAATACGTACGTCATAGAACAGTCTGCGTCATGCCCGTAACTGACTACTCCTACTACACATGTGTAGAGTATAAACAAGGATCAACAACAACAGCTAGAAATAACTGGACAGAACAATAAACAAATTAGTAGTAACACATTTTAATAGGAAATGATTCAGTGATTTGGAACCAATATAGTTATCATGTAGATGATATTACATCAGTCTAGAAATTAATAGTTCAATTCTTAATGAAGCGTGTGCATGTGTGTGTGGATGTGTGTAGAGCTTGTGTGAGGATGTATGTGTGTATGAATGTGTGTGTGTATACATGCGTGTGTGTATGTGTCCATGTGTATGTGTGTTTGCTATTGACAGCATGTGCTGCGTCCATGCGTGCGTGCACACTACCATAACACTAATAAGATATTCGTAAACGATGGCGGACTAACTGAACTGTATTCTGTGATGCTTTCAAGTTCCTACAAGACCACTGTTTGTGATAACAATGAAACTAAAACTACTCACTCCACGCAAACAGACATACACACACACGCACATACAAACACGGCCAAGCACACACACATATACATACGTACATACATACATTGAGCACAGAAAATGTACTTTGAATTACAGACAAGTTGAATATCTCGTTTGTAAGACACTCTCTCACGCACACTCATGCACATACACACACACACACACACACGCAAGTCATGCATACACCCCATGCATGCACCTACCAAAAATAATCTTCCACTGCCTTACTCCATCAAGCAGCTTGAGATAACGTCCCAATCAAATTACAATTCCCTCAAAACCTAGCAGACTCTGTTGAAGTGCTGCAAACTAAAGTAAGCTCTATGGTAACTGAGTCAACTTCAAGCCGGATGCCGTTGGTAACCAAGTAAAACACAGCCATTCATATGTGACTGGTTTCGGGAAAATCCGCCTCTACCAGTAGGTTGCACGGGGCCTCAGGATGGCGTCCTCCAAATATAAAAGCTGCAGCACAAGCCATTTTCACCCTAGCACTACAACAATTCAACTGCTGATTTCAAGAAAATGCTATGTGAAGGAGTTGCTAAGGCTAGGGGGCATGTCTTGTATTCCGTAAACTATTGCCGCGTGTCTCCGCGACATTATTAAACTAATCTGGTTGCTGGCGGTTTGAAAGGAGTTAACCAGGGTTCATTTGGACCTCTTCGACAAACTATGCTCTTGTTTTGGCGAGAATTGCACAAGTACACAGATAATGTCAACAGTAATTTTCCACCAGTAATTGAAAGCCCACCAAAAGCTTTCTTAGCAACATGTTCGTACCTGTTCTAGAGCTAGCCAGAACTTACAACCATGCCATAAGCTAGAGCTAATAGTTGTTTACCCATTTGTACAATAACCTTTTCTTTTTTTTATTTTATAGAATCTACCCATAAGGCTTAATCCACAGATACCAAAACAATTATTCTCCGTGTTTAGGTGGATTTTCCCAAAACCAGTCACATACGTATAGAGGCTAGAAAAATAAAGAGCTTTAAAATCTGAAAACTCGAGTTTCCTGACAGCTGCAATAATGAGTCATGTACCACTCCCTGCCAATGCCATTACTACATACTGTAGTAGAACAGATATTTGCTGACACAGCATGAATGAGTGAAGTTGCTTATAACCTGACTATCTAGTTCCATGAAGGATCTATGAATTATGTAACTCCTTAACACTCACCTCCTCCCCAACTTAGCCTCTGCAGCAGTCAGAACAAACGTCTCTATCAACTGAACAAACATACAACAACACATTATGAAAACTACGCCTTGTGTGTCACGTGAGAAATACCTACATGTTTAGAATAGATGATTATTATTTTATAACAATATCTGGGGAATGCAAAATATTGACTGTGTATTCTTCCAGTCTCATACTCAGAACCCACAACTTCATTCAGTTCATTGTATATTGATTAATATAGATGTAGCCACCCCTTACCTGACATTCTATGAAGGCTACTGGATACAAATGGAGATCAAGAAGACCTGCACATAAAATAATAATACAGTGATATACATATGTCATGTAAATAATTTACTTGACACCAAATTTGTATGCAATGACTTGGACATTGATTAGTTGTATACATAATTATTTCAGTCAAGACTACCAGTCAGCATTGAAGAGTGATAGTACATACACACTCGCCAGTCACACAATGCCATATTTAGAACTGAACCAAACTGCTACCGCTAAACCTACCCTTGCATGCATCATACATGCCCAGAGCAGCGTCCTCCACTGTCTTGTTGATCAAACCATTCTGATACGCAAACTGCAGCCGCCACACAAACAATGCAATTAGTCACTATGACAACAACACATTAAGGGTTAATTCCCATTGTACTTTCTCTTCTGCTCAGTAAAACTAACATACATAAACTATCTATCTCCCAGGAATACTCCCTTGCCAACCTATCTCTCTAATACTCAAGAGTTGTGCTTCTTATTCAAGTTTCCATCTGACCCTATTACTGCCCCCAGAGAAGTGGCGTCAGTAAGACTTTATTATATAGTGCTCACCTTCAAGACACTTCTTGAAGTTATCTCTATGCCATACAATGATGCCCCTGACCATTAAGTGCAAAGTTCACTGCGCTATAGATTGCAAACTACCGAGATCGAGCTCAATTAATTAGAATTCTTTCAAAGTGCGATATTTTTATGACTTATAATTAATTGACATCCTTAAAAAAAAATGGCAGAGAAGGAAAATGAAATTATAGGTAAAAAACTTTGTGCCTTTTCAATTTAGTGACCTGTAATTTGCTTAGCTTGTCAACTCAATCGGGTAAAAGAAATTGTGAAAGATTAAAACGGAGGGGATGAAACACATAGACAAAGATGAGAGATATGGGAAAAGAAAGGATGAGGAGGAAGAAGAAGAAACAGAGAAGGGAGAGGTCAGAGTAGGAGAGCTAAGATTGGAAGAGAAGCAGAGAAAGGACACCTGAACTCATTGAAAGAGATATAGTAAACATCAGACAGCATGTCATTTGCCAGTGGCATTCATCATACTACACACAGTGCATCAGACACTGCTAGTTATCATCAGACAGCATGTCATTTACCAGTGGCATTCATTATACTACACACAGTGCATCAGACACTGCTAGTTATCATCAGACAGCATGTCATTTACCAGTGGCATTCATTATACTACACACAGTGCATCAGACACTGCTAGTTATCATCAGACAGCATGTCGTTTGCCAGTGGCATTCATTATACTACACACAGTGCATCAGACACTGCTAGTTATCAAAATTGACTAAGTAAATAGGAGAAGTGAAAGTATTAAGTACTAATTGCTAAGTTTTTAGACAATTTTTTTGTTATTTGTGTCTTCATGGAACCTACACTAATGGAGTAAAATGATAATCAAATTCTGTAGTTGTGGCAACTGTAATTTACAAACTTTGAGATATATTAGCAGAGGAACATCAAAACAAAGCTGAAGTCTAAACAGGTACAAGTCATGACAAGATATTGCAACAATTAATTAAGGACCAAGTGCCTCTCGTTTACAACTGGGAATTGAATTTTCATCAGCACATGCACACACAACAACACATGCATCAGTAACAACTGTTGTACACCAGCTAGCAGTTTCATTGTCTCTCTCTTTCTATTCATGACAGTGTATTTGCAAACAGATGGACCTAAATATGACATTAGGACAGAGTGAAGGACATTGGCCCCATACAGAAGGTAATGGAACATATAATAACAATTCCATCTTTCATCACTTTCATATTATTAAAACCTAAGAAATCCTAGGGGTGTAATTACACCAAGTAATCCTGGGGATGGAATTACACCAAGTAATCCTGGGGATGGAATTACACCAAGTAATCCTGGGGATGCAATTACACCAAGTAATCCTGGGGATGCAATTACACCAAGTAATCCTGGGGATGCAATTACACCAAGTAATCCTGGGGATGCAATTACACCAAGTAATCCTGGGGATGTAATTACACCAAGTAATCCTGGGTATGTAATTACACCAAGTAATCCGGGGGGTGTAATTACACCAAGTAATCCTGGGAGTGTAATTACACCAAGTAATCCGGGGGGTGTAGTAACTTGTGAGGTGCAATTTCACTAAGTAATCCTAGGTGTGTAATTTTGTTGACTGTAAATGTATTTCATGATCCTGCCTGACTTTATTCCACACTGTGGTGGATCTAGGCTGAATACTGGCTCTACCTGAACTATAATTACTGACCACACTGAAAATCCCTCACAAGGAAGTTAGCTACATACCCGCATTGGATAGTTCCTGAAGTAATGTAGTGGTAAGTACATATCTAAAAGTGGTTTGGTTGGTAGCAAAGCAATCATATAGAGCATGTGCTAGAACCTACGCACGTATTACTGCTGATTTTCATAGCCTAAAAACATATTAGTGGTTTATTCAGCTTGAATTGGTTGTTCTGCTTCTTGATCTTTACAACTAGAAAACGTTGAAATCCCACAGCTGTTATCTTGCTGCTACTAACACAATCTCTGCCACAAATAGCGGTCGCTTCACTTTTAGTTTGGAACATCAAAGATAAGTGAACACTCAAGATAACATAACCACAGCAGACACACACACACACACACACACACTGTTTCCTCCAGTTCATCAGTTTCCTACACATTCATACACCATTACCAACATTCCAAGACATATCACACATCTTCATACACGAGCAATATGTCTGTCTGCTCAATAGATTCCATATTTCCATTCATAGATTGAGCAGTCGAAAGATTGGAGACATTTCAAAGTTCAGCCAAATGTGTAGTGGCACGTGCATACAATATTAAGTGGCTGAATTTTGGAGCAACAGCTCTCAGAACCTTGTGGACATCTAAAGCATGTATTTTTAAAGATACTGGTATATGTTTTAATCTTTAATTTTCAATCCACTTCTCTTTGATATTTCTCAGTGCATGTGAAAGCTGAGTGACGTGCATGGTCAAACATTTTTGGCATAAATTAAACTTATGTATGGTACTTACGAGTGTAAATTAATATCTTGCTAATGAAAGATTCCATACATATTATGCCACACCCACTCCTCCTCACTAGTGCCACACCCACTCCTCACTAGTGCCACACCGACTTCTCTCACTAGTGTCACACCCACTCCTCCTCACCTGTGCATAGGCCTTGTATTGGATGTAAGGATCCACCCATCCATTACCAATTCCTATAGCCTTCAGGTTCCTGGCATATATGGAGTTACTCTCAACTATCACTTGAGCAGTGGCAGGAACATAATGACCAGCTACACACACACACACACACACACACACACACACACACACACACACACATTACACACATGCATGTACACACACAGATACGCACACACATACCGAAGTATGCATACAAACATCTGCTAATTCTTGAAACATTCTTAACCCTAGCGGATGAACGTTGACGGGTTAATTTGTTTATAAATATGGACACACATAAAAATTCGCGGAGATGACATTTTACCAGTGGAGCACACAGCATGGAGTAAGAAAAATGGTGAGTGCTAGTATAGTTTCCTGTCTCGTAGGCTAGTAGCTATGGTAATGAGTAGATTGTTTCTAGCACAAGTCTGGGCAAGAAGTTGTTATTGTTGCTATCATCCTCAAACATTACAATTCTCAACAGACAAGTGCACAACAACCTTCTACTCATATTGTGTGCATCTTATGGGAACGGTTAGTAGAATGATATAGCTTGAACATGCCAGTCATGAATTCGTGACAACTGTATTCTATTAACGTATGCACATAGTCACAACTTAGTGACTCCCGTACGCACAGTACGTAACACCTGTCACGAATTAGTGACTGTCATACACTAAGGGTTAAACTTAATGTTGCTGTTGTCATTGTGTTTTGTTTTTTCTCAGCTAAGTTCATGGGACTCATTTTGCTTATAATCACAATTAATTACAACCTAATATTCTGTTTCACTGCCACAGCAACTGTTATCACAAAAAACTAAAAAACCAATGAGAACGTCAGGAACAGTACAAGAAACACAATCCCTCCCCTCACCATAGCTTTCTCCCACGATGTAAAGGTCCAGATTGGCATACTTGGGGTACTTGTGATAGAACTCCTGTACCATAGTCCACAACTCTGTCCCTATCACTCTCTCATTCGTCTCATAGCCTAAGGGGTTCTTCACATATGAAAATCCTGTGCCTGCAGGCTGGTCCACAAACAGCAAGTTCGCAAACGAGTTCCAACCTGGATGTACAAGAGTATAGATATCTATAAATCTGCAACGTAAATCTTTAGAGGGTCATTGGCATAGCCAAAGAGGAGGGCACACACACACACACATACATACATACACACACAGTATCTTATACCATATTTATTGAAGACTGGGTCAGTGTGTCCTTCGGGAATGAGAAAGGGTCCATTCTCCACCAGCAGAGCCAACATGCTGGAACATCCTGGACCTCCTGTCAACCATAGTACCACAGGGTCTGTGGCTGGGTCTCCACGACTCTCTATAAACCAGTAGAAGAGATTCACACCATGGGTCTTATTCACCTACACACATAATTACAGACACACACATAGATATGAAAACAGACATGCACACACATGCATAGATACATGTACATAATATATTCATACTTTCAGAAATTTTAAGGTCTTTTTAGGAGGGCAATTTGCCCTTTGCCCCTTGAAAAATGTTTTTTCCCTTCCTGAAAACTATTTAGACCTTGTTAAAAAAATTGTTGAAATGAAAAATCCCTTGAAATAAACTCAAGCAACATTTTTTTCCCTAATATAGCCAGCTCAGTAAGTATTGTCTTGGGGGGTGGGGGATGGGGGTGGAATTGAGCAATAAATAGTATCACCATCTTCCATTAAAAAGAAAGTGAAGCAAGAAGCCTTTGCAATTCTCTGTGGAACATGCCCAAAATGACACCATCTTTTCAAACAGCTACAGCACACGGATCACTGCAATTGCCAGTTTCTCTTGTACAAGGAAACATCTCTTCCAGCATTATACTCCAGACATTTTTGTATACATGATAAAAAATACTAATTCCCTAACTCTGAAATTATAGCAAACTGTGTCTATAGATTCGTTACCAAACTGCTGACTCAGGCAACCGCACTCGTGGCAAGGGATATTGACTGGTTATTTACTATGGCTGTATAGGAGGCTATTATTTCGTTTAACAACTCTCAAGGGCAATGCTCACAATAAATATTATTATCTGCTCATTGTTAATAAGACACTTTGTCACAATCACGTAAAAGATAATTACAAGAGCTGCCTATTAATGACACGTTCAGCTTGATGCCTGTATCTGAGAGCTACCAACGTGATGCTATTGCAGAGAAATGTTTTCACTGCTTGGCGGAGTTATTACATGGCACTCAGTGACCAATTGTGCATGTGGTTGACCAACGGTCGCCAGTAGAGACATTATGGCCAGTTGTACAGACTTTAGCTATGCAGACTTTTGTTGACATTGAATCAACTTCTTTTGCTACAAGAACAGGTTATTAACACACCCTAGTATTACAGATTGTGCATTGAGTATATACACTACGAAGCTTTCGTAGCTATACGAAAAGTAGTGATAAAAAGGCAATACTAAATCAAATTTATATCTCACCCCGACCACAACAAACAGGTCCTCAAAGTTGTGAATTTGATTATCTGTTCTCACCTCGATATAGCCCTTGTACTGAGTCGCATTGTCGGGCCAAGTGATTGCCAAACTCAGTGAGAGCAGCGAGCAGAAAATAATTAACTTCAGAGAAGAATCCATAGCTTTTAAGATAATGATATCGAGTCTAGTCACGAAGGTAAGGAACAAATAATAGGTCAGAGGTCACAAACATAATAGTTAGGTGTGGCTTCCGGCATGTTAAAAAAGTGCCACAGAAAAAATGTAATACGCACGCGCAGTATAGTACGTACCTCTCGCAGCGGCGCTGTTAAATTCCCAACCCGTTGACGTTTCCTCGACTTTTCTCGGCGACTACCATCCACAATTATGTACATTTACCTATGTACAGCGGCATTGCTCGCTACTGGCTGTACCCAATACGGTAATTACTACGCTAGCAACACGCTAGAACAGGAGAATGGCTGCGGAGCTTGGCAAATTAAGGAAGAGCATGGAACTTGCAATTGTAGCACACACGTATTTAAGGGTGTTATAAAATGCGACGGAACGGAGAGGGCCAAAGTGTTGGACTGCTACTGTGCAACTTTAGATGAAGATAGCAATGGTACCGTGGTTGGATCTTGCATTTACAACTGCGAGAATAAAGATAACGTATTCCACGATACCGTCTACCACGCTATTCTGGGCAATATGTGCGAGCAGGAGTTCAATAGAACTGGGGTGTTGTGTGGAAGATGTATGGATGATCACTATCCACTTCTATACACGTTTGACATGAGCTGCAGAAACTGCACTGAAGAAGAGAGTAAAAAGAATTTGGTTTACTTTATTCTTTTGGCCACTCTACCCTCCACTTTATTTTTCATTTTATTTCTTCTGCTTAGAATCAGTGTCCTCTCTTCATACTTACATGGATTTGTAATATTTAGTCAAGGGATTTCCATTCCAGCCAGTATGAGGCTCATCCTGCGTGCTGTGAACAAAAAGCCCTTGATTAACAGGACAACGAAAGCTATAGCTGCTCTCTACGGATTCTGGAATCTTGATTTTTTTCGTACTGTTATGCCTCCTATGTGTGTCAGGCTATCAACTCTACAAGCCTTGTCTCTTGACTATATAGTGGCAGTATTTCCCTTAATTGCCATCTTGCTAATGTACTTCATGGTATATCTATACTATAAAAACAATATTGTGGTAGTGTTTCTATCACGTCCAATAAGAGCGGTCTTTGCTAAATTTCAGAAAGAAGTCAACATGAAGTCCACTTTAGCAGAGGCCTATGTCACTTTCTTTGTGCTTACTTACATGAAATTTTTGGGCACTTCATTTGATTTGTTGATGCCTACATATGTTCACTCAATGTATGGGAGCACATACATGGCCTCCTACTATGATGGAACCATTAAATACTTCAAGCGTGAGCACTTGGCATTGGCTTTACCTGCACTGGCTACACTAATTATCTTTGTCCTAATGCCAACACTATTGATCTTACTTTATCCATTTCGATTCTTCAGAGCAATCCTTAGATTCTTTCGCTTGAACACAACGCTGCTGGAAATGTTTGTAGGACATTTTCATAAATGTTATAAGGATGGCTCAGAGCCCAACACTCGTGATTGTCGATGGTTTGCTTCGCTATTCCTTCTCATTAGAATCTTTCTCATACTAGTCTATGCAGTGACACTGACCAGTGTCTTCTTTCCCCTGGCAGTCATCATTATATTCATCTTTGTCATGATCCTCATATCTGTCAAGCCCTACAAAGCAGAATATGTGAACAACATAAAATTTGATGCCACTTTCTTGCTTCTCCTGTCTTTGTTTTACCTATCTATCATCAGTATAGATGTATCTTCCGTCAAAGATCACAGACTCGTTCACCTAAGTTTCTACATAGCTGCTGTGTTTGGGTCCGTGCCCCTAATTTACATTTTCGTTATCATCATTATGTGGATAGTACGCAAGAGAAAGTATGGACCAACATTAGTTAGGGAAATGGCAGTCAATTTAAAGCTTAGAAAACATGCCTACGATGATGATAACAGTGATGTCCCTGACCGTCTGCTTAATCCTGATGATTATGGCTCACGAAGTGGCTCCATGACTGTGTATGGATCTGCATCAGTAACACGTATCAAGAATGAGTATTCCTATGACAATTAGGAAAAAGTGACTAAATTGAAACCCAGCCAGTACATTTTTTTTGCAACAATAAATACTTGGTGTGTATTTTGACTATTTTACAAACACTTTCAATTATCTAGTCGGGATAACTGGTAGCTTGGCAAATGGATAAATGAAGCTGTAGTTAATACATGTAGATAAAACAATTGATGCTTCAGACCACCATAGTACCATAGCACCGCAAAATAACATAATACCTAGCAAACTGTGTGCTTAACCCCACTTTTTTCTTGTAGGCTATAGATTTTTACAACATCTAATATGTAGCAATGCTACAAAGTTATTTCAGCACCATGAGTATGGATCTATAAAGTTAGTCACAATGCTAGAATAACGAAATAGATTTTGTGGAGAACTAAAATTTGTGCATACATATTTCAGACCATAATATGAATATCCTTCTCAAAATTATGCCCCAAATTAATCTATGCAGGGGTGGCGGAAGCAAATTTACTTTAGCAATATAACCCACCACTTAATATGGCAATTTATTCCACCCTAGATATCTTCACAATGATATATTTAGGTATGTGATCTGCCTGCGAAACAACTCGAGTTATTTCGTGCTTACCAATATTTGATATTCCCCCCCCCCCCTTATTATTTCCTGATGTCATAAGCAAGCTCATTACCCTTGTAGTTATTGCAACCAGTCAAGTTCAACACTATTCTGGGTTTTACAGCTACCTTCCTCTGGTGTAGCCTACCCAACCTGGTTAGAGCAGCTGCTAAAATAACTGGCTGGGGGTTTGAACAATCCCTATAGCCAACTTCATACAAGTGTGAGTTAAGGTCCTAGTACAAACTACAGTAGTGAAGATATCTAGGGTAGAACAAACCACTTACTAAGCTCAATCAGAGTGATATGGCTAGATATTTCATTCTCAGGCTTTATTTTCACTCTGCCTCTGGGTCATGAAAATAAATTAGCCTGCTGGTGAAATATTTCGCCATATCACACTCTGACTCATGTAATAAGTACTATATATTTCGTAAGTATATGCCTCTTAAATGCATGCAATGCCTTAAAAAACACTGCTTTTTAGGATTGACCCCACTTTCTTCTGATACTAAACATTAAAGAAGTCGTACTTGAAACTTGTGCTCCAAAATGAGAGATAATTCTTGCAAATGCTGGTTTTTCAAATCCCAAAAAGTGTTACTATGGCGCCGAACCCTTTACCAGATGCAAATAAACAATAATTATAAGGAAGCCACCATTACTCGGGAGAAGCTGTGGTAAGTACGTAGTTCCATATTAGCTAAATAACTCTGGCTGTTGTTATTTAGGTAGAGCTGCGAGCTTGTTCACCAGTTACTGGTAATTGAGGTAGTCAGAATGGCTTAAATTGGATACTACAGAAGTTAACACAATTGAGGAAATTAAGATAAGAGAGTAATTTTGCATATATTTAGTACTATTAATGGTCAACAGCTTAATACTGTTTTGCTGGAACTAAGCTAAAATTAGGTATTATGTAACACTGTAGTTTTATTTAGCCTAACTAAGCAAGCATGCTCGATATTTGTGCTCAAGTACCCACTAGTTTATATCTATGTAGCAGCCAAGTATCAGTATTTTAGTAGTAGCAATTGAAATTCTAACATGAATACTGAGCAGTGTTGTATGTACAGGATGTAAGATTTTCTTGCTTACATGATATGTTGAGATTAATTCCCAAGTCTGAATCATTCAGGATTTAGCAAGGAAGCCTGGCATGCTTAGGACTTATTTTAATCAAGAACTGTCACTATTGCCAGGAAGAACGCTAGCAATAGATACTAATCACTCATATAATTCATCCTCATGTTTTTCAGACTCATCCACTATATATGGTTGTAAACTTAGTTATAATTAAATTTAAAAAGTTATATAAGGACGTAATATTACTATTCACATCCTTCCATTATAAACATCTAGTGAAATTAATGATAACAGTCTTTTCCAAAGATACTCAATTCCACTTGCTAGCCATCTTCATAAATGATCAGAAGTTCAGTTTTTTAAACGTTACCTGCCCTCTGGCCAATTTAAATTTGTAGTAAACATAAATACTACACTTGTATTAGTAGGTAACACATGGTAATTTACAAAGTACAACTTCCGAAAAATTTGACGACCAAGTGCCAGATCTCTAATATCCTGTAAATTGGTAAATATAAACTGAAGGATTTAATTTTCCTGTCAGATTTAATAACTGTGGTCTCAAAACTGTTTACCTATCCATGAGCTAGTGAGATCAATTGGTATCAGTTTACTAGCATGGGGTCGACAAGAAAGACTATCACTAAATTAGTTACTTAGTGATGGTTTGGGTTGAAAAAAGTTAAACAGCTATGACTATATTTTATAACTTCACTTCTTTTATCCTTTTATTAGAAATGAAAAAAAGAGTGTATTACAACTTCAAAAAAGGTGCTTCCAATTCTAAGTTAGCAGTATAGTGAATCTGTTGGCCCAAGTTTTCTTTTTTGCAAAGGAGTTGTTAGTGTGGTTTTGTTCCTAGGTGTGTCTTTCCTATATGTATGTGTATGTTAATTTGTGTGTATCATTATAAATTGATGTTTTATGAATGCTTGTCATATCTTGTGTACGTGTACCATTTAATATTGGAGTGAAGTTAGTGTGTCATTTCATCGATAAATGTGATTTAACTATCGTTTCATGCATCTAGTTATAGAGCACTGACATGACCAACTGGGTAGTGACTAAACAACAACAAGTGTGGCTAGAGAGTGTCTGAGGAGAGTTACACCTACCATAATATTAATAGTGTAGACATGTTCAATTAGCCCATCAAAGTAAAACCCTTGACACATTTATAGTTGCCCCATTAATATTTTATTTATAATACACACAATAATTTAAAATGTCTAACATTAGAGTATTGTTTAACTATCTAACAACTGACTGGGCAACTTTATTCCTCCTGCAATAAAACAAGTGAAATTATTATGAAATGATGAATTTATCACTATTTCTGTTAGTAATCATAGTCAATATTATGAAGTCAATGATTCTTTGATCTGAAATCAGCTAGAAAATTTGAACTTATTGTTATTTTATTTTTACAGTTAAAACAATGAAAGAAATGATACAAAATGCTAAGAAGCCACACAGCAAGCTGACAAAAAACTGACAATTTTATCTTTAGTTAAAAACCATGATAACAGTAGGAGAGTCTAAGTCCCTTAAATTGACCACTTTTTCAAATTTTGAGCTAGTTTTTTAGAAATTGAACTTAGTTGTTTAAATGTGCTGAGGGTTTACACCCTGCGTGTACTAGTTCTTGCATGTAAAACTAACTGCTCGATTTTTATGAGCCAGATTTACAACAATTGAGTCTGTGTATGTAGTATGTATATTGTATAATAATCAACATCAATTTTGAGTATTTTCATGACATACATGATAGTATTAGAGGACATCCCACTTTTCCTTGATAAACTTTCATTACCAGATTCTTCATCTGTCTCAGATATTTTCACTTTCTTGGATCTACAGTGTGCAATGATGAGGATAATGCTAGCAATAAAGAATAATACTCCAGTGGCGAGCAAGGAGGCTGCAATGATTGTATGAGTTTTCAAATTGACTGACACGGACTCTGTTTCCTGCTCGATAATCTGGCCTCTCTCTTCTATTTGTCTATTTGAAGGTTTCGTAATCTGTTCTAAGATAAAGATAAAAATGATATCATATAAATTCGTAAAGCTGATTTTAAAATAACAATAGTAATACGTATTGTTGTGAATGAAAAAGATTGTAAGGAAATGATTATCGCTAGGTTTAAAATTATTGTTGTATAGTTAAACAAAATGATTTAATTGCTCGACCTAATTGTTTTATGATAGGCTTATGGAAATATGCAATGTTAATTCCGATGATAAACAGATCAACACTAAATTAGTCAGCTATGAACCATTGTGTGGAATTAGTTAAATTATTTCAATAACTTTATTGCTACTTACTAGAGTTGAATGGACGTCTATGTTTGGCAGTAAATGGCTTACGAATGTAACGTTTACGGACAACTTCATTGTTTAGATTACTTGAATCCATGTACTCTTGCAGTTGATTTGTAGAATCTGGTGCACTGTAAAGTCCATTCCTTACATTTGAGAATTCCTTGCTCAGATATTCTAAGCCTTTTTTAATCATATTAGCTAACTCTGGTGCATGTTGTACGATATATTGTACAGCTCTGACGTAAAACCCATCTACCGTTATTATTGGTTCATCTCTCACACTTTGTTGGTTGGCATCTAAAATGATTTAGTACTAATAACACAATGTTCAAAATGGCTACTATTTAAGTAAGAATATTGCTACCACCACACATTGGATATATAGTATACTTCCTATACACTTGGTAGTGTATCTTTTCTTTACCCTCAGCATGCATGTGAGAAAGGTGTATTCCATTTGTGTCTGTCGTGAGTTAGTACATAGATATAAGGACTAGAATTATTACAAACTCATTCACATGCTAAATATTCTGCTTACCAGGTGTCACGTCTTCTTTTAAGTCCTCCTGCTGTAAGTGAAAATTGTTTGAAATTTGATTAATTTGATTAACATAGTGGCTTTGTGTCGTAGTTTCCATTCGTTGAGACGGCCTTTCCTTGACTATGTTGTGTTTTTTATTCCATTCTCCCAAATGAAACATTCCTGTTCCTGGTCTACTGTCAGATGGATTGATTTTTTATGTGGTAATATGTCATTAACACCGTCTTGGGGGAGCGCTGCATAGTTTTTAAAATATCAAAACAAACCAGAAATAAATAACAAGATTGGAATAATTATCAGGTCTAACAGTAGTAGAATAGTCGCAATATATCAATTACATTTAATTTAGAATGAAAAATTGAGTAATTTATAGGGACAAGTGACAAATGAGGCATGTGTTACATGGCTATAAGTCTTAGCTAACTTCATTTGAATTGAAGCTTTTAAAAGATTAAAGAAATTGTGATATAAAGAACCTTTGACAAGTAATTTTCAATCGGTATTACAGACAAGATAGCTAATTATTATGCACTCACATAAATCATCTGTTGTGGATGCAACTACTTTTGGATCCGGTGTTCTGTGTATCTGTTTCTCTTGAGATGTAATGTAATTGTTTCTACTAGATATAATGTACTTGTTTCTACTAGATGTAATGTAATTGTTTCTATTATTGAAGGCCATTTGCTGTTGTTGAATATTCATTGAATCTGGATTGACATTGTCCTTAGTCGGAATAGGTTGAGGCATCCATTCCTTGACCATTTTAGAATGTCCTTTAGTCTGTCCTAAGCGATGTGTTTTAGTTTCAAAATCGCTGTCAATTTGTCTGTTCACGGTATGTGGCAAGTTGTCCTTTACCTCAACATGTGAGTGTGCTGTTTAAATACATTATAGTTTATACGAAGATTCAATCCAATATCCAACCAAAAATGTAATTGTTGTGTAAGATTTTATAATGTACATGCTTATTCCTAAAATAATTATGAAAATGTTCCTTCTTTCCTTACTTATCATTAAATAAATTTTTTTATATTCATTAGTGTATTGACTATGGCTTCAACTTACGTGTATTTAGTGGAGTAGTTGGTGTGCTTTGATCAAATGATTTCATATAGTTTCTATCGCTTATCCAAGAGTCCATTTGCTGTAGTGGGCTATAGATATTGAGTCTTGACTAACATAATGACCTCTTTGCTTACTTTTCTGTTTCTAGTCTTGACCTAAACGAATTGTTTTTGGTAAAAACTTTCTGTTAGTAGGCTTATAGTTAGTCTGTGATGAGAATTCATTTGACAATGTATCAGATTTGGAGAAAGGAGTAGATTTTATATCAGAAAGCAGATGTCCATTTACTACTTTGGTTACTATTTTTGTAAGGAAGGTTTTTGAAGAGCCAATGAGACTTGAAATTTGTTTTGATTGAGGCATATTTAATACATCCTTCCATTTCGTACCGTTGACTTTGAGCATAAAGATTCCGTAGGTTTGATTATCGTTATGTTTGTATCGCAGATAGGTATTCAGTCCACCTTGAGCATAAAAGTTCCATAAGTTTGATTATCATCATGTTTGTATCGCAGATAGGTATTCAGTCCATCATATTTCACATCAAACACGGTATTTGCTGGGCGTACAGGCCTCCCATTGACGTACCATTGAAGTAAGCGCTCGGGAAAACCGGTGTATCTTGCTAATATAGTAGTATAAATGGAATTGCCCAATCTTTCTTGAATTAGATCTGATATGTTGACTTCAAATTTATCTGTAAATAGTACACATGTTTAGCATGCATATTTGTCTCATAGCAGTGTGATCAATACTTAAAATTGCTTCCGTATTTTAACTGTGCATTGCTTCACAATATCAAGCACCAAAGGTGCGAACACCCAGCGTTACTGTACACTTACCAGCTATTACAAAGGCAAAAAGAACGATTGATTTGGAGTAGTAACAATATGAATAGCCATGCCTATGTGAAGTTAGCACACGTCGACATATAAAGCTTCAGCAAGTCCATATGCAACTCGTGCAGTGAAACTGTAGACATTAATGCTGTCTTTATATGAGAAGCTTAACTTACAAGCAACACTCACCTCGCCAGTAGTTTCAATGGGAAATTCCAAGCACTCAAGTAAGCCACTGAGTATAATGTAATGCATAACTACTGCGGGCATCAAAGAAATGAATTGCTCGTGTAAATACAGTGTGACTATAAGGGGTGATACTAACCAACGCTTACGATCGTACAGCCTAATAAATAACTAGCTTTTTTCTAAAACAATAGATCAAAACTAAAATAAGACCTAAAATTTCCAGTGCAACATTTTGATGCCTGTTTCAAATTTGGGAGGCTGACATCCTCGAGATCCTGTGACGGAATGACTGACAGACTGACTGACTGACAGACAAGCTGAGTACTGTAACCCTCTCGCACTTTTGCACTAAGGGCAAATAACATCTTCAGTAAAACCAACATTTTTGAAGTACATAGTTGACTGATACTCACATCAAATACAACAATTCAGGATCAAACTCACTGGTTGTGATGAGTGTCCTTTGTAATGATTTTGTGGTCACATTTGTAGTGCAGCTGTAAAAACCTCTATTTTTGACAGCAAAGTGATCAATTGTAAGATTTGAGTATACGTACAAGTAAGGTGACAGTCCGTTCCACAAGTTTTGATCCAAGTCTAAAGTAGTATTAACGAAAGTTAGTAGCTTGGCAGTTGGTGAAACACACTTCAATGTAACCTTTGCATCATACGGAACCTTTACCAAATGATGATGATACTTCTGAAGTTTGTCATTTACTTCTACTTGTAGCGATGCTAGTATTAATAATGTCATTATGTATTAAAATGACAATAAATTTGCACACTATTGTGTACGCTTTTCATATAGATGAAATTGCATTGTAGTTGTCATTTCTAATCATCATATACTTTCTATAGAATAGTTTTATATACTATTATTTATTTATTACTATTGAAAGCTAAAGATTCCTCCATCTAGATATTTGGACTATGTTTGTGTATATTTATTCCAACTTAGATATCTTTGCTATGATATTTTTAGGTACTTGACCCACGAAATAACTCATGATATTTCACCCTCGTTTTATTCATGCAGTATTGCTCAAGTTCATTACCCGTGTGGTTATAGCAACAGGCTATGTTCAACACTTTTCCTGTTTTTACAGCTACCTTCCTCTGGTGTATAGTAGCCTACCAAAACTGGTTGGGAATCACTACAGCCAATTTCATATGGTGTGAGTTAAGGTACTGGTACAAACTAAAGTAGTGAAGATATCTTGAATAGAATAAAACACTTATTACACATTTCAGAGCTTGATATGGCAGGACATTTCACTCTCAGGCTATATTTTCATTCTCCTCTGGCTCATGAAAATAAATTAGCCTGCTAGTATGAATATTCTGCCATATCACTCTCTGTATCATGTAATAATTACTATATATTAAGGACTAGAATTTTCACAAATTCATTCATATGGTAAATATTATGCTTACCAGATGTCATGTCTTCTTTTGAGTCCTCTGGCTGGAATTGAAAATTGTTTGAATCTTTATCAAAAACTGGATTGACATAGTGCCTTTGTGTCTTGCTTTCGATTTGTTGAGACAGACTATCCTTGACCATGTTTTGTTTTTCATTCCATTGGCCAGAATGAAACATTTCTGTACCTGGTCTACTGTCAGATTTATAGATTTTGTTATGTTGTAATATTTCATTAACACCGTCTAGGGGGAGTGCTGCATAGTTTAACCAGAAATAAATAACTAGATTTAAAAAAATTATCCAGTCTAACAGTAGTAAAGTAGTCGCAATATATTAATTACATTTCATTTTGAATGAAAAATTGAGTAATTTACATCTGGTAAGCATAATATTTACCATATGACTGAATTAATGAATGTACACCCTGAATTCTTAAATTCTAAGTAAAAGATGAGGCATATATTACATGGTTATAAGTTTTAGCTAACTTCGCTTGAATAGAATTTTTTTTTTAAGATTAAAGTAATTGTGTTTATAAATATTCTTTCAGAATTACTATTCAATTGATATTACAGCCAAGATAGCTAATAGTTGTGTACACTCACATAAATCATCTGGTAAAGAATTTGCAGTGGATACAGCTACTTCTGGCTCCCGTGTTCTGTGTATCTGTTTCTCTTGAGAGATAATGTAATTGTTTCTATTACTGAAGTCCATTTGCTGTTGTTGAAAATACATTGAATCTGGATTGACATTGGCACTTGGTACTTTAGTAGGAATGGGTTGAGGCGGCATCCATTCCTTGATCATTTTAGAATGTCCTTTAGTCTGTCCTCCTAAGCGATGTGTTTCAGTTCCAAAATTGCTGTCAATTTGTTTGTTCACAGTATGTGGCAAGTCGTCCTTTCCCTCAACTTGTGGGCGTGCTGCTCAAATACATTATAGTGTATATGAAGATTCAATCAAATATTACAACAAACATGTAATTGCCTTGTAAGAATTTCTAAATTTTCAATTCAGCTATAAGTATTCACCTGTTTTATACTAATTGTAACTCACAATAATCAGGTGGAGTTGGTGGTGAAGCACTGTGTTTAGGAAGAAATGTTTTGTATAATTTCTCTTCTTGAGTTGCAAAATTGTTATTCCTAGAATTCATCCGTTTTTGTTGAAACATCGGATTGAAATAGTGATCAGGTGTTTGAGATTGATAAGATTGGGACATCCATTCATTGATCCTCATTTCCTGTTTCCTGCTGTTCCGTGAACCTAAAGAAACAAAAATATTCACTTCAATTATAATTATTACCATTGAATGATAAATATATTCATTAGTGTATTGACTGCGGTATCAACTTACTTATGCTTAGTGGAGTAGTTGGTGAACTTGGATCAAATGATTTCATATAGTTTCTATCGCTTATCTTTTGTTTCTTTAGGTTCACGGAACAGCAGGAAACAGGAAATGAGGATCAAGGAATGGATGTCCCAATCTTATCAAACTCAAACACCTGATCACTATTTCAATCCGATATCTCAACAAAAACGGATGAATTCTAGGAATAACAATTTTGCAACTCAAGAAGAGAAATTATACAAAACATTTCTTCCTAAACATAGTTATATATAGGAATTAAGTCCATCATATTTCACATTAAATACTGTGTTTGAGGAGCCCACAGGTTTCCCATTAATGTACCACTGAAGTAAACGCTCAGGAATTCCAGCATATTGAGCTAATACAGTAGTGTAAATGGAATTGCCCAATCTTTCCTGAATTAGATCTGTTATGTTGACCTCATGTTTGCCTGTAATAATGTAACATGTGATTTTTAACTCATTAACAAAAGTCACTTGAATGTGTTGTTAAAGAAATGGTAGTTCTCGTGCTAATGTTGTAATATACATTAGTTTGAGAAGTTTACATTCATTAGACAATAAAGCTAAGTGTTTATTCACGATACACAACTTATTTGTGTGTTTCTACACAAATGGCAATACTAATTGCACAGGTAAAACTAAGATGATTTTTGTAAATTTGAAATCTTACCATTATTTTTCTAATTACTGTATATACAAAGAGCTAATTAATGGTGTGAGTTCTAACTATCTCTATGAAAAGATTGACAAAAATAGAATTGAAAGAGTGTCATCATTTTAAACTTTGAAATTTCTTATACCCTCTGTAGCAGTTTAATGTTGAAGTGCAGAAGAAATAGGAGCACAAGTTAGCAACAAGAAGAACTTGTTACATTATTATAAGACTATTAATCAAAGTAGAAGGTAGAGCATAATAGAATAAATTCGTGGTACACAAAGTAGAGAGTTCAGTAATGAGCTGGTGTTAATCAACTGCGTCTTTTATGATACACATAATGACATGACAATATTTACGTACTTTATTGCAAGTTATGTCACATATAAAATTAATCTTTATAACTTGAATGCATTGTTGTGTACTCAATGATAATAATAAAACTCACTTGATGTGACTAGTGTCCTTAGTGATAATTTTGTACTAGTATTTGTTGCACAGCTGTAAAATCCTTGGTTCTTTGCTACAAAGTGATCTATAGTAACATTAGCTGATATAAATACGTGTGGTGATACTCCATTCAGAAAATTCTGATCCAGATCTAGAGTAGTATTGATAAAAGTTAGTAATTCCACATTCTGTGACTTGCAATTTAGTGTAACTTTAGCATTGTAGGGAATTTTGACCAAGTAATGTTGATATTTTTGAGGGATTCCATTGACTTCTACCTCTAAATTACCTGTTTCAAAAAAAGTTATAATATTCAGTTACTGCAAAATTTTATTTTTAATAACTGACACAATTAAGTTGTTGTTTTTTTAATTATCTTTATTCTTTGAATGCCTGTATTACTTTGTAACTACTTCATAGATTTGCCAATAATAATAATATTGTTATTAAAGATACAACTACTTCATTTTAATGTCACTTACCCTCATCCATATTTAGATTTAGAATGTATATAAATAACAAAATGATCTCCATTTTGTTAGCACACATTTGTATCACGACATAAACGCTACTACTACTCACGCTTAGTTAAAGCCGCTGAGTGGGTGTGGCCACGCTAGCTTACCGCTCATTGTGCCAATGTTCTGCATGCCACGTGTAGGCTGTGAATGCACTAGTAGTGGGCTACAGCACTAATCAGAACGAGTCTGCGCTGGCCACGTTTTACATTTAGTCTGGCGGAGTCACACCCATGAAACGCGCGAAGCCTGCAGAGTGTCTGAGGATATAGCCTTACAAATTTGTTCTTGAGGAATGTGGAAGTGGTGAGTGCCCCACCTCCCTTATACCTGAATCAAATTAGCCATGACTGCTACATCTTGCGTCAATAGGGTGGCTGACTAGTACAGGAATTTTTATTTGTGGTAGAGGAGGGCTCTTCCAGCTAATTTGCTAACGGTAGACCGGGCAATATGTGCTGGCAGAACAAATTTGGTATGGCCATGTCCACAGACCCATTCCCAGCGAAGCAGTTCGGTGAAGGGTCTAGCTACGCAAGACTTGTTTCACTTTTGGGTCCTATATGCCACGGACAATCACACTTGTGCGCCTCACGTATACCACGCGATGCGAACACGCATGCGAACAAACTGCGCGAATACGAAGGTAGCAAGTATTCTCCTGGTTCACCTTAGTTACCTCTGTTTAAGTGTTGAGATTTCCATTTATTTAAACTATACAAATTGCAGGAAACAGCTATTTGTATTGCTATTTGTAAATCAATTGAATTGGAGTACTGAAAAATAATGCTAAGTTTAACCAACAAGTGTTTGAAACTTTGTTCAAGAATGAATCTTTTGCTGGAGATATCCCAAATGTATGGATGTAAATTTCCACTTAAATGTCAATGAAATACAGGAAATGTTTCACTGGTGTAATGCTTGTGTTTAGCTTCACTTACTAGCTACTAGCTAGTTACGACATTTGTAGTAAAGTATTATAGATTCAATATCTCAACTGTAACTGTGACAGTGACTATTAGAACAGAGACAAAGACTATGAATAACAAGTGATAACTATATAAGCAGACACACAGGAAATGATACTAAACCACAGTGTTAATGACAGTATAGATTATGCCACAACTGGTTGTCATGTGAGGTCTCAGTTTCCATGGCTATCCAACAGACTGGGAATTCCACAAAAATTATAGTGGATTTGGTACTATTTCCACAGACCTACATATAAGGCCATAGTTCCTAGCAGTGTTGTTACGATTACATCAGCAATATAACCAATACTGTTACCAATTACATAGCTAGAAAATGTAATCATTACGATTACTAATTGAGGGGACCTCAAGAAATTGTAAAGATTACAATTAGAACAATTACTTTTCAATTATTTGTTGTGCAACAAAGTTGTATTTCAACCAGGAGGTCTTGTATAAAAAGGCATAGCAGGGAAAGGAAAAGTAGGCAGGAAATATAAGTGAGGTAGATACAACAAATTGGCTGTAGGAAGAGGAACCAACAACATCTCTTTTGAGATAGAAATGCCCCATAGATCAGGAATTACACTATACTACACTATACTACCAATATTTCAGCAGTACATTTTGCTGAGCACTGCAGTTATATCAGATGAGTCAAGGTCATGCTCAACCCTCTCTTCTCTGGGAATGAGCCACCAGACAGTGAGTGACTCCATCAACTTTGTGAATCCAACCAATCGAGCACATACTCAGACCACAGAAGAAAAATCGTCCCAAGTAAAATTGATGACTAAAAAAAGGAGTTATTGATACTGGTGAAGAAATATTACATACATACTTACACAGCACTTGCAGAGGAAGAAATTTAAGGATGATCCAATTTTAAAAATTTAAGAGCATAAAAAGAACAAGCACTTTAGATTCCTTATTTCGTCAACATTATCATTTTAATTTGTATCAGCACACATAAAAATCGTTTAGTATACCGTTCAGTAGTACATAGCAGTCTGTGGCATATGAGTCTGCCCATATGAGTCTGCGGCATATGAGTCTGCGGCATATAGGACCTAAAGTGAAACCACAATTGATAAAAGAATTCTACCGGGATTGGTAACGGATCACGTGCTCACTTAGAAACAGTACAATAACGTGTGTAAAATTTGCTACATTAGTACCGTTCAAAGCTTGTTACCTACCTACCTATCCAGAGCTGCTTAAGGCTTGTTACCTACCTACCTATCCAGAGCTGCTTAAGGCGAGCTAACTAAGGCAATATCTACTTCTAGGTTACTGGATATTCTAATGTATAAAAAAAATTGTGCTTGAATAATTGCTACCCTTTTGCAGTCATTCCACCAAAACTGTTAATTCATTTAGCTGGCTAGAATAGACACTTAAGGTGCAGGTTTGAAGCCAAACTAGTCCTTTTATGAACAACCATACACCAGTTGTGAACCATTTTAATGGACGTAATGAAAGTCACACCTTCAATTCAAGTATGTAATGTTTTTGTTTCAATCCCTTTGGTATAGCCAACTGTATATTACTGATACAATAATAACAATTGAATTTTACGGGTAATTTACTAGTAAATGCAATAAAAATCATGATTTTGATCCCTTTTATGATATAGGGATATGCCCAGAAAGTTTACATTAATAAAACTTAATCTGTGTAAGAGCTCCATTTAAATTTGTTCATGGGTACAGTAATAATGCAACTGATCAACCTTGAATGTTAATTAATCAATCACATTTGGGATCATCTATGATTAATGCACAATTATTTTATTGCAAAAGCTATTCAATAATTCCATGTGCTGTCTATTGGATATAATTCTAGAAGGTTAGTAAAACACTTATTACTGACTCCAACTTCCTGATTCAGGTCCTAACGGTGCCTACTGCAGATATTGGGTCTCTGTGTCACTAGTTATCATTTAAACTCACCACAAATAATCTATTGGGTACTGGGTGGTTCCGTCCCCTTAGATTCTTTTATCAATGGTAAAGCGTGACAAAATATTCAATCATTACAAAATATTTGAATAACTGGTTCAATTAAATATTTAAAGAAATTTTTTTTTATTGAATACCTTACAAACAGGTATTACCTAGTTTGTATTATACTGTATTAGCTATATCTTATCTTTAAAGTCCTTCATATCAATGTAACTTACCTACCACTAGATGCAGCGTAAAAGTATAAATAAGTAACAAAATAATCATGTTACCGCACTTTCACTTTTAGGATTAACGCTACAACTACTAATGACGCAAACTCCAAGCCCTTTATGTGGGCGTGGCCAGGCTAACCTTGCGCGTTGTTAACCCTAACTGTGCAGCGCACCCGAAAGTGTTATATAGTAGTGGTCCAGTCTGTTTAGTGATAGCCTGTCCACCACGCAATGTTATTGAAAATTACAAGTTATTAATCGTTTTATTAACTACTCAGAATTTTATGTTATTGGAGATTTGGTTTTTGTATTTCGACCCATTTTTTATATAGCGCCTCCTGAGAGTACTTTGTAGTCAGGTAAGCTAATATATTCTTGCTGCCCTCTGTAGTTCTGCTTGTGCTGAATACTATGTCAAGTGCTACAAATGAAGATTCTCTGAGACTACCACATGCAAGGCACACTCACTGCGGTAGTGGGTATGTCTTGCATGTTTAGTTTCCACTATACAGACCACAATTAAATCTACCTTTTTCATTGCACAAACTATACTGATACCTAACTTATAGGTAATGCCAAAAAATTGGTATTTGGTCCAAGAAATAATTTTGTAATCACCAGCTGGTAAAACACCACCAGTATTATTCAAATTATGAACCAATTTAGACACCATTTAGGATAGCTAAAGCTAGATCTACATAAAGATTTTAGTAAGAACTTAAAAAGTCAAAAGCGAGGTTTAAATCAAGATATAATAGCACTACCGTGAAGGTTACCATGTCTTAATTATTAGCTATACAGTGGCTAAGTGTACAGATCCAAACTACTTTTTGTTATATCTTCTCTAGGATACATTTGCTATTTTGAATCTTTTAGTTTTACTTTTTACATTAAATTCAACTGACTTTTTTTTTAATGCTTAGCTATGATATCTTGCGAAATTAAGATATAGTTTTAATGTTTTCAGTTAAATAACAATTAACCATTCCCAGACCAACAAAATACTAAATAAATAGAAATAATTTTAGCTATACTGTGATTTATTTTAATGTTACTTACCCTCAACCATGTGTAGTGTAAAAGTATATATAAGTAACAAGATGATCATCATTTTGTTACGGCACTTTTCACTTATAAGATAGACGCTACTAGTACCAATCACCGAACTCTCAAGGTCTATATGTATGTGGGTGTGGCCACGTTAACTTTCTGCGCGTTGAAGTACGCATGTGGAAAGGTTTATAGCACTTACACGGGCTGTTTGTGGGTAGGTAGTTTTGCTTGGTGCTGAGTAGTATGGGAGTACTGCAATTGAAGGCTCTGCTGAGACTAGGGTGAGTTTCTCTTGCATATTTAGCTTCTCTTACTTGATTGTATTTACCCATTTCATTGCACAAGCTATACTAATACCTAACTAGATATTTCATTGCTTAAGCTAAACTAACACATAACTAGATATTTCATTGCTCATTTCGTTGCACAAGCTACACTAACACATAACTAGATATTTCATTGCACAAGATATACTAACACATAACTAGATATTTCATTGCTCAAGCTATACTAATACATAACTAGATATTTCATTGCACAAGCTATACTAATACCTAACTAGATATTTCATTGCACAAGCTATATTAATACCTAACTAGATATTTCATTGCACAAGCTATACTAATACATAACTCGATATTTCATTGCACAAGCTATACTAATACATAACTAGATTTTAATTTTCCCAGCAAGTTTGTGTTTGTTCTGAGAAATGATTTTGTAATACTAGCAAATTTTCTTAGTTCTAGTTCTATGTTGATTAAAACTTTAGCTCAAGTTTCCAACTGGATTGATGTCGTTTTTTTGGTTTGTTTGTTTGTTTGTTTGTTTTTTGAATTTTTTTGGGTTTTTTTTGTTTTGTTTTGTTTTTTCACATGCTTATCAAAGTTTCTTATATAAATTTAATGGTTGATGCTGTTATTGTCAGTAAGAGAATGAGACTAATAGAGCGACAATCAATATATGGAGAGGTAGGAGTTGAAATAACATTAACTAGCTATGGGATTTTAGTGGAGTGGAATGTATTTGTAACAATAGAATTTGCTCAAATTGGTGAGATCAGACTGTGCTTGTGAAAGAGATAATGTGTATAACTATTACAGAGTGGTGTTAGCAGAAGTTTGTGCTTTTGTGCAATGTGCAAATGAGTCAAAACAATTCTTAGATATATCTGCTGCTTCTGCACCTAACAAGAATTACTCCCTTCCTGCTTAGGGGGATTCAATTCAAATAATTTCTTTCTGCAATTTCGTCACACATTAGTCTGGGTGGCACATCGAGCAAAACTAAGCTACTCACGTTGAAGTCGCGATCCACAGTTGAGCTGCGATTGCTCGCTTACGTCGTCACGGCATAAAAACGCTCACGGAATGCAAGCTTTACATGGTCTTCAATGTTGACGTCAAGTACCTGAGTGAGGACAAATCTGATGGGGAGTTCTGTGGTAGAATGATTTCCTCCCACATGAAGCAAACTTATTCATGCTACCCTAGACTTGTCCATGTCACCCTACCCTAATGCATTTTCATTCATTCACACTCATCTTATTCATGTACTTACATTCACACAACCTGAATTTATTCAACCCATACCTATGCACACACGTTCATGTTATTTCTCACCTCACCTTTTGGCAGGTTTGGTATATATTGGCCAGCCTCACTTTATTTGACATATCTCATTTTATCGAAATACACTTGCCTAACGCTCTGCCTAACTTTCTTCTACTAAGAATTAGTAGTAGTACAATAAAATTTAAAACTGTCAATTATACAACAAAATTAGTGACCATGCATGACTGGCGTTGTGTTCAGTGTGCCTTAGGCAGATCTGTCTGACAAGTTCTGGTGTTATTATAAGTCATGGGCCAGCAGGCAGAAGAGCAGGGAAGCCACCTAAAGTCATCAATAGCAACAGTACTGAACCTCAAGACCATGATAACCCTCTCAGCCAGTCACAGCCATCGGAATCTCCAGTGCCTATTCCAATTGAAGCTCACCAGGGAGTAGTGGAGTGTTTTCCTGATGTCACAGTTGTAAAAAGAATCCCCAAGGCTGCTAGGGAGCTGTGTTGTTGCAAGCTGACAGCCACATTGGAACAAGTTGTGAGTTGGTATGATGTGCCATCATGGAACAGACTTTTCAGTTTCGCTACCAATTGTCTCAGGCTCCCAGATAAAGATAGTCCTAATGAGCCTTTAGCCAGCAGTCTAAAGACACTGCTTAAGGAGGAGCACCCCCCTTCCAGACCAAGCAAGCCCAGGCAGTCTAAGATCAAGAAGCGCCGGGACCCTATGGAAACCCTGGCCAGACGGGTTTCCAGGAAGATTGATGCGGGTGATTTGAGAGGTGCAATACGTTTGGCAAGCTCCAATGAGACTCTGGCTGATTATGATGACAGTACATTTTCCGCTCTACAATCAAAGCATCCACCTATAGCATCCAGACTCTACAATCCCCTCCTCAGTCACCCCACGTGCAACCTTTGATATCCTGGCCAGCGTTATCTCAAGGGCTATTCGATCCTTTCCAAATGGCTCGGCCGGAGGTCTAGACAAACTACAGCTTCAACATCTCAAGGATCTCCTTGCCTCGGTAGATGATATAGAAAGAGTCACCCTTTGTTTCTGCCCTGGTAGCTTTTGCTACTCTAGTGCTTGATGGCCGCACTCCTGAGGAGGGCAGACCCTTCTTTTTTGGGGCCCCCTTAGTGGCTCTTTAAAAGAAATGTGGGGGCGTCAGGCCAATTGCTGTAGGATGCACCCTGAGATGTTTGGTTGCTAAAGTTGCTGGGTTTCAGTTGTGGGTGATATGGCTGCTTTGCTGGCTCCCCACCAACTTGGATATGGTGTAAGTGGGGGTGCAGAGGCTGCAGTGCATGCTGCTACGAAGTTCCTTTCTAACTTAGACCCGGAGCACGCCATAGTGAAACAGGATTTCAGCAATGCGTTCAACTCAATCCGCCGGGATAGTATGTTGGAAGCTATCTGTTCCCATGCTCCTTCTATCTATCCGCTAGTTCACACAGCATACTCTGCTTCGTTGGGGTGACAGAACCATTTCCTCAGCAGAAGGAGTCCAATAGGGAGATCCTATGGGCCCTCTCCTTTTTTGTCTCACATGACATCTCGTTGGGTGGTTCCTGTGAGGACATCCTGCATGACCTGGATGTGATCTAGGATGCTGAGAAGCTAGGTTTATTTCTAAACAACAGCAAGTCAGAGATTATCTGTCATGACCACTCCATACGAGGCAATCATCACACAGATTCCAGGTTCTAAAGTGGTTGATCCCGCCCATGCCACCTTGTTGGGGTCCCCACTAGAGTAGAGTCTATATCAGCGGCCCTGGATGACAAGATTGAGGCTCTGGTGAGGATGGGGGAGAGACTAGAGTACCTGACATCACATGATGCATTGGTTCTGTTACGCAACTCTTTTGCCATCCCAGCTTCATTTTGCCTTTCACACTAGTATGCTGTAGTCTATCCGTTTCCATCCTTATGTGGGCGTGGGAGAAGGACAGCTGAGAGCTCCACTTGGATTCTAGTCTCCTAAGCCAGACCCTTTTCCTAACCGCAAGCGGGGAAAGAAGGTCTGGACAACGCATTCCCTGAATTTGTTCCAGTGGAACTTAATCACGACATATAAGGAAAAGCACGATTATTTCAGTAAACTATGTAAATTACATACCTGCTGATTCTGAACATGTTGTTGTAACGTATTTGTTCTCTTAAATACAATGCTCTGGAAGTCATTCCTGTTTTGATGCAATTGTTCAGTTTAGTATAAGAAGCTATTTGAACCGCTTGTCAACTGAATTCAACATTCAAGCTTTGTCCAGATGTGAAAGAAAGCTTGCAGATTATATTAAATTATTTAACCTAAACATCATTTTAGCCATACTGCAAAACTGTGTGTTGATCGAATTTGTACCACCTTTTCCAGAGCCTGTCACATATAACTGCAATCAACTTATTACATAAACATCAAATTCATGGATGCACTACACTCGAACGTTTATAAACTCAGCACTTTTACTTCTGTAAAGTTCCAAGGATGCCAATGAAGTGCAGCAGCATGGCCAGCCTTATAGATGCACCCCCCATTCCCAGTGTAGCTACTAGGTAAAGGGTCTGGCTTGCGAGAGTAATCGGATTGTACTGGAGTTATTATGTGGCTCCAAATCTGATCGCAGTATCTATGTGGCGCAGGCCAATCTAATGATCAAGACTAATTTATTGAACAGGAGGTGGGGTGGTCTTTAATTAAGCCTGAGCAGCTTCAAGTTTTGAAGCTATTGTAAATAAAGATACTCTCTATTCCTTGAGAAATGAACTCGCATTCAATTTGGTGTGTACTTCACACCAAAAGCGATGAGGTATGCACATGGCACCATATTTTGCTTTAAAATTCATTGTCCTATAATCAAGTCTCGAGAATAGTCTTTAGTTGCTATTTTTAGTGAACCAGTGTGTGTGAAATTATTGTGTTTTATACCTACGGCTTAGTAAAAAAAACACCATAAAGTAAACATTTAACCAAGCAAGATTACTGTTGGGTACGTCTACTGTTTAGTATAGGGTGATTTGCATGCAGCACATAGACAGCCAGCAATCTGGAAGCTCTAAACTTATATCTGTGTTAAACTTGTTGCTGTCTGGTGTCATCTGTATGTGTAATTCATCCTTGATCTTTAACTCATGATTATTACAAGCTCTTCTACAACTCTATCTCTTCCCTTTGAATAGGGTGAACTCCGTGCCAAGCATGTTCAGCAATGGCTGATAACTTCTCATCACCTCTCTTACAAGCATCCTGATGTTCTTTCACTCTATGGTTTCACTTAGATGTAATTTTAATATACATGTATAATAACAAATATTCTTGTTCTAACAGCCAATGTTAATTAAAACTTAACCTGTCGTTTAGCTTCTGCCAAAGTCCTCAGTCAACTGAGGTCGAACTCTCGAATTCAAAACGTTTAGTTAAGTATTAATCAACAATATTGGCTGTTAGAACGAGAAAAATTGCTGTTATATTATAATTGTTTCAGCCTAGAATGACTGAATTGTATATAATTTACCACAGCTGCAGGCCATACTACTATAGGGATAACTGGGTACTAAAGGATACAGTATAACTTGGACTTTGATGAGATGTGTGACCTTATTGTGTCTTACCTGACTTAAATGCTGTTTTGATGTCAAAGTCGCTACACACTCTCTTAATACTCTCACTCAATTCTGCTATGTATGGAATAGTAAAAATCAAGTCATTCCATGTACAGTATCTGTGTGATCTCTAGGAGGTAATTGTTTAGAGCCTGCCCTAATGGCTGCATTGTCATAATCATTGCATTGAAGTACTTTGTGTAGGTATTTCTCTTCTTCCTTAAGTTTACACTCATATTAGTTACCCTACTAACTCTCTGATACAAGCCTCTCACTATTCCTCTCTTTACATGATTAGGATGATGAGACTTAAAGTGAAGGTATCTATCTGTGTGTGTAGGTTTTCTGTACACAGTGGAAATGTAAGCCTACCATCACTCTCTCTCTCTTCAATAAACAATCCAGAAAAGGTAGCTTACTATCTTCCTCTGATTCCATAGTCAATTTTATAGATGGTCTTACGGAGTTTAAGTGGTCCAACTAATGTCATATGAGTTCCCTTCTTAACCATTAAAAAGATATCATCTGCATATCGTTTTCATAACTAGAGCTGAGTTTAAAGCTACTTCCTCCAATAACTTCATGTACAAGTTGACCACTACTGCAGAAACAGGAGAACCTCCAACTACTTGTTCATAACAGTTGCCGTTGTACCTGTTGACCTAAGGGTGACCTCTAATAATTCTGTAATGCACTCAGGAGATAGACATGTGTTCTCTCATCTAGACTTTTATCATTCTGGAGCTTATCTCTGATCACAGATACTACCTCGTCTACAGGGAAAACACATCAAAACTCATTATCATTTCATCTGATCTCTTGCATACTCTATTAACTGTTTGGGTGAAAGGTGTTAAACTTCAATTCATATTTAAGATGTTCTGCACATACTATTGTAATATTTCTGAATCCCATCCAAGAGTACTCTCCATTACTGTTATACTGCTGCTCTCCGCATAATAACAAGATGCCATTTCAACAAAACATTTGACATTACTCTTCACAAAACATTTGACATTACTCTTCACAAAAAATCTGTTAGTCATGTACCTGTGCACTCACACTGAGATCTGCATAATGTTGATTAGCCCAGCAAAGCAAACTTTTCAACAATTTTAAAGTTGCCCCATTAATTAAATATCAAAATATACACAGTAATAAGTAATTTAAATGTCTATTATTAGAGTATTCTTTAACTATCTAACATCCAGTTGGGGCAACTTTATTCCTCCTGCAGTAAAAAAATAAAATTATAATTATAATTATAAATTCAATATTTATGGTGACAAAATATGTAATAAAATTCAAAAATTCAAAGAAAGCTGCTGCGCAGTTGAAAACACATTTTATTTACAATATGGAATACAACTAGACAATGTATCGGTTTTGCTACTGATTTATGCTTTGGAAACTATATTATTGGCGAGCAAGTGAAGCGAAAGAGACTATCAGGGGTAACACAATTGAAAATCGAGGATATTTTTTATAATATATAATATTATATATATATATATATATTTCAGTTTAACGATTCCGTATCATTCAAGTAATTTTATTGTTTACCCTTTAGGATTACAATATTTCTTAATGCAGCAAGACGCACTTAGGTCTTAAAACTTACGTTTAGACTGAACACTATGCAGTATTTCTTTAGACCTTGTTATTCTTCTTTTCAAGCTGCAAAATGTCCAAGGTTATTATGGTATTGAGATTTTTTAACAGACATATTTTAAAAACTCGGCTGTCAATGGTTATCTGTGAGTGCTTGCTAACTTAGATAGTCAGAATGCGGCATTAGATACTAAGTACCGGGAAGTTGAGGTAAGAAAGTTAGTTCTGTATTTGTTAGATAAAGTATGGTCACAATGGCTACGTACTGATACTTTTAGAAATCGACTCCTAGATTCTTCTGCAGTGTTTCATTTGTGCACAGGCTCGCTTTCCATTTGTGCTCAAGCACATCACTAGTATCAGTTACAGTGACACTTCAGAGTCAATATGGAGTTATTCATGCAAGTTAAATGTTCAAGCGGCCGAAAAATATTTATAGGAAGTTAGGAAAATATTTTTCAGACCAATAATTTATGTTGCATTCATCTTTCTCATGATATTGCATGTACTGCAGAAGACTGCTCAATGTACAATAACCAGTATTGCACAAAGTCAGTTCATTTTACTTATAATATAATTATCAACATGAACATTCTCATAATATACCTGATGTTGTTAGAGGTCATTCCACTTTTCCTTGATGAATTTCCATTACCAGATTCTTCATCTGTCTCAGATATTTTCGTCTTCTTGGATTTACAATATGCAATGATGAGGATAATGCTAGCAGTAAAGAATAATATTCCAGTAACGAGTAGGGACACTGCAATAATTATGTGAGGCTTTAGATCCACTGCCACAGGCTCTGTACCTTCCTCAATAACCTGGCCACGCTCCTCTATCTTTCTATTATCAGGGTTCAAATACTTTGCTAAGAAAAAAAAAAGACAAAATAATGTGCAGAATTACTTTTATATTCAGATTTGTTCATGGAAATGTATTTATCGACTAGACTAGGTGAAGCAAAATTAATCTAAAATATTATTATTACTTATAATATGGCCTAATAAATTTCTCTGACAGGCTCGTAAAATATAATTTCCTTATTGTTAGTGTTTAGAGTAAAGTTTTCTAGTTGCAATAGTTGTTGCTACATTATTAATACACCAATATTCACAAAGCATCTCTTAAATTATACTAATATATTAATTCATACTTACTAAAGTCTGGTGAAAGTCTGCGTCTTGGATGAAATGATTCATGAATGTAATCTTCATGGAAATCTTTATTGTTTAGAGGAGGACTTGATTCTGTGTTCACTTGCTGTCTCTTTGTGGGATCTGGTGCACTGTGAAGTCTATTCCTTACATTTAGAAACTTTTCACTCAGATAGTTCAAGCCTTTTTGGATCATATTAGGTATATCTGGGGCATGATGTATAATATATTGTAATGCTCTGACATAAAACCCATCTACCGTTATTATTGGTCCATCTCTCACGCTTTGCTCTTTGGGGCCTATAATGAGATAGTGTTAATGAAAATTTTTTAAACAGCACTACTCTGTACTATAATAGATGTATATACATGACATCACACACTCGAGCAAACACACCCACGCTAGAATGAAAGCTGCAGCTAAAGACACATGGTAAATCAGGGAAAGGTAAAAGCTGCCCAGAACTGATATGATGTGAGCTAAGGCTTATGCTTAGCTGTGAGTGAAACTGTTGAATCTCAAGGACTCTAGCAGCGTTTGTTTGTGATTTATCTTACACTCTAAGGTTAGAGAAGTTCCTGTTACCCTGCCACCTGGAATAGGGAAATTACAAATTGAAGCCATGTATTTTGATGAGTAATCACAACGTCTAAACAATGGCGTTCAAGTAGGGAAAGTGAATGGGAACAGTTCTGTTCTCATACTTCTACCATATATAAATGAGTACATTTATGGTAATTCAATATTTTTAGCTTAGTAGCATTAAAATTAGATATAATTCACAAAACATTTCAGCTCTCTCATAAGCCTTCTTCAGTTGTGAGGTGAGGTGTATATATGACTAAAATTCACATAAATGTCTCAGTATAATTCACATTTTTAAATGTCTTCATACCAGTTGTCTCTTCGTCTTTTGAAACCTCATGCTGTAGTGGAAAACTATTGGAATTTTGACTCATTTGATTGACATTGTAACTTCTTGTGTTTGTCCCCATCAGTTGAGACAACCTTTCCTTGATCCTGTTTTGCTTTTCATTCTTTTGTCCCAAGTTAAACATTTCTGTTCCTAGTTTACTGTCAAATTGACTAACTTTCTTATGTGGTAAAATATCATTGACATCATCTTGGTGGACTGCTTTACAGTTATTAAAAAATGAAACATACAAATAATAACATGATTCGCTATCTAGTCCAGCAGTTATAAAGAAGTACACCAATAATTAGCACAATTATACACACACACTCTGACTTAACAATTTAATATCATTCAAACAGAAGAGTAGAATAAACATACTCAATTTATACATGTAAATACCATCTGAATTGATTGTTTCCTCACAAATTACGCAAAAACTACAAATAAAGAAAGAAAATGAGGCATAAATTATTCCATTTTAAGTATTTAGCTAACAACATCAGAGTTGACACATTATAAACTAAACAAATTGTGCTACAAAAGATCTTTCAGAAATAATATTCGATTGAACTTAGCTACAGCTAAGAGAAAACTATTTGATGTAGACTCACATAAATCATCTGGTACTCTTGATGTGGAAGGAGTTACTTTTGACTCCATTGTTTTGTATTTGTCTTCATGTTGAGAAGTTATATAATTGTTTCTATCACTGAAGTCCATTTGCTGTTTATGGAAAGTCTTTGAATCTGAATTGACATTGTCACTTGGTGCTTTAGTCAGAATACTTTTAGACATCCATTTCTCTATCATCTTGTCTTGGTTTTCTTTTGACTGAGGTGAGTGATGTGTTCCAGTTTCAAACTTGCTGTTTATTTGTTTGTTTTTATTATGTGGCAACCTGTCCTTTACCTCAACTTGTGGGTGTGCTATGTATTTAAATAGATTTTAACTTTCAACAAAATTCATATAAAAATCAAAAATGTGATTTGATTTAAGTATTTTTTATATCAATTCAGCTTAACGAATTCAGAATATTCAATTAGCTAAAACTTCTGAAAACTCACACACATCAGGTGGAGTCATTGATGAAGCAAAATGTTTGGGATGATATTTTTGGTAAGCATTCTCTTCTTGAGTTGTAACATAGTTCTTCCCCGAGTCCATCTGCTGTTGTTGAGATATTTGATCAACATAGTGACTGGGTGCTTTAGTTTGATGTGATTGGGACATTCTTTTCTTGACCCTCTTTTCTTGTTTCCCGTCATGGCCTGAATATAACATATTCTCTCCAAGTTTGTAGTTATAATTCTTATTTCTACTTGCAAATAATTTTGTGCGTTTCTCAACTTGTACTGATGCTGTAGGAAAAAAATAATTTTACTGAATGTCTTGTGTAAATTCTGTCAATTTGATTGTCAGGACATATATTTATCTATTAGTCATGCTAAGTATCAAGTACAAACTAAGTAAAGGTAAACTTGCTTGCTTTTATGTAAGTGAAGGAAATTGTCAATATTTTAAAAGTAATATGAACCTTTCTTCCTTTTACTCCTTGCTAATAAATTTGGATGGGAATGACTATTGTTTTAACTTACGTAAGTTTAGTGGAGTAGTTGGTGAAGTTGGAACAAATGATTTCATACCATTTCTATTTTTTTTCCAAGAGTCCATGTTCTGTTTCCCGCCTTCACCTAAACTAAATATTCCTGGTAAAAACTTCCTATTACTAGGCTTATAAGTATTTTGTGACAAGAATTCATTTGATGATGTATCAGTTTGGGTGTCAGGGATAGCTTTTATATCAGAAAGAAGATTTCCAATTACTACTTTGGTTACTATTTTGTTAAGAAACCATCTTGAAGATCCAAGGAGACTAGAAGTTTCTTGGAGATTAGGTATATTTAATGTATCTTTCATATTAGTACCGTTCACTTTTAGCATAAAGGTTCCATATGTTTGATTATCATCGTGTTTGAATCTCAGGTATGAATTCAGTCCATCAGATTTCACGTTAAATATGGTGTTTGAGGGGCCTACAGGCCTCCCGTTTACGTACCATTGAAGCAATTTCTCAGGAAGGCCTGCATACTGTGCTAGTATTGTAGTATAAATGGAACTGCCCAATCTTTCCTGAATTAGATCTGTTATGTTCAGTTCAAATTTATCTGGAATTAGTAAGTATGATTGGGTGAATAAGTCAATGATTTAATGCTAGTAACACAATGTTTCATGGCAGTATAATCAAATCCTAACATTGTTTGCATATTTCTAATGTGCATTGCTTCACAATATAACATCTCCAGCACAACTATCACTTAGGAAATATATCGCTAGAAAACTAATTATCACTCAAAATATGGGATATTCTATAGGAAGCTGCTTTAACATGAAGTAGTGTATAAGTTTTGAAGTCTACCACATCATTTTTACATGCATTAAAGCTAGCATGTTATTTTATCATACTGTGCTTAGAACTGTAATATTGTATTGTCTAAATTAAGTCTACTTTTTCAATGGATACCCACATCACATGCTGATACTACTATAAATTCACACTTCCAACTCACTAGTTGTGATCAGTGTCTTTTCTATTGATTTAGTAGTGACATTGGTGGTGCAACTGTAAAATCCTCTATTTTTTACATCAAAATGATGGATGGTAATATTTGAGTATACAAATAAGTATGGTGATAGTCCGTTCCACAAGTTTTGGTCCAGGTCTAAAGTTGAGTTAACAAACGTTAGTAGTTTCGCAGTTGGTGAAATGCACTTCAATGAGACCTTGGCATCATACGGAACTTTCACTAAATGTCTGAGATATTTCTGAACTTTGCCATTTACTGCTACTTGTAAGGATGCTAGTATTTATAACATTACAATGAAGTGATCATATATATATACACATGTGTAATGCTTTATATATATCAAAAAGAAAATGAAATAATTGCTTAATCTTATGCAGCACCGAAATTGTAACATTAGCATGATACTATTTACGGGACTGTGTAATCAAATTCCATTGTTTTAATAGCTTCACATATATTATATGCATTCAAGGTTAGTTAAGTTTTAACTCACTCAAATCTGGTGAGAGAGTTTGTAAAATACTATTTCCTTGAACAATTTTTTTGTGGGTATTCTTCTCTAGAGATTTAGCATGAGCAGGTAGGCGTGTCCATTCATTGACTTTATTTTCTGGTTTCCTCTTCTGTCCTAAACGAATTACTTCTCTTAGGAATTTCCTATCGCTATCTTTGTCTTTGTTAGGTGCCATGCTTGCTTGTGAAGAAAAAATTGAGTTTTGACGGATGTAATGACTCTTTGGTTTAGGTTTTTGTGTTTTGTCTTGACCTAAACGAATGACTTCAGGTCTAAACTTTCTGTTAGTTGACTTATGTGTATCATGTGATAAGAACTGATTAACAGATGTGTCAGATTGAGGATCAGGATAAGCTGTGACATCAGAGAGAATACTTCCATGTGATATTTTGGTTACTACTTTCTTAACACTATTTTTTGTGGATTCTAAAATGCTTGAAATTTGTTGAGGATGAGGCAACTTTAGTGTATCCTTCCATTTTGTACCGTTCACTTTCAGCATAAAGGTTCCATATGTTTGATTATTATCGTGCTTGAATCTCAGGTATGAATTCAGTCCATCAGATTTCACATTAAATATGGTATTTGAGGGGCCTACACGCCTCCCATTTACGTACCACTGAAGCAATTTCTCAGGAAAGCCTGTATACTGAGCTAGTATTGTTGTATAAATGGAATTTCCCAATCTTTCCTGGATTAAATCTGTTATGTTAACTTCAAATTTATCTGTTATTAGAATGTATAATAATTATTAATGAAAATGAGTTTTAAAAAAATATATATATAATATATATTATATACATATATATATATTGTGCTTATTACATGAGTTAGAGTGAAATATTTCATGAGCAGGCTAATTTATTTTCAAGAGTCAAAAGGCAGTGAAAATAAAGCCTGTGAGTGAAATATCTAGCCATATGACTCCAACGAGTGTAATAAGTGGTTTATTCCACACTAGATATCTTCACTGAAGTAGTTTTTTGTTAACTCAAGGTGTAAAGTTACCGAAAACTCACTAGGGGCTCCCCACAACCGTAGCTGATATTATTGCAGCTACTCTAACCTGGCTGGGTTGGCTCCACTAGAGTAAAAATGGCTATAAAAACCCAGAAAACTTGTACGACAGGCCTGGTTGCTATATGCTTGCTCAATACAGCCATGAGATAACACTTTGTGATATCCTGAGATATCTCACAGTACCTAAAAATATCATTGTGAAGATATCTAGCTTGGAATAAATATATATATTTCTCAGCATTGGAGAAAATCAAGTGCATAATTTCCACATAGCATCAACTTCTTGGCTATCAGGTTGACATCCTAAAAGTCACCATTATATTGGATATTGCTATTATTAAATAGCAACATGGAATAATTACCACTAGAGTACCATCAGATTCTACAATTGATTTCATATTTCAGAATTGCACGTCTTTATGTAAAATTAATGGATCTGAAGAATTTGACCTGATAACAAAACACTACTAATCATAATATAATAAGGTGGTGCACTTGTTCTTCATGCTCGATACTTAATCTTCCAATAGTATTTTGACGTGTTGTAATTGTCATTACTTAAACTACATTTTCAATTAATAATACACATCAATATAATTGCATATACAATTCTAAATACAAACTTTGAACTCACTAGTTGTGATTAGTGTCTTTTGTGCTGATTTAGTAGTGACATTGGTGGTGCAACTGTAAAATCCTCTATTTTTAACATCAAAATGATTAATTGTAATATTTGAGTATACAAATAAGTATGGTGACAGTCCGTTCCACAAGTTTTGGTCCAGGTCTAAAGTTGTGTTAACAAACGTTAGTAGTTTCGCAGTTGGTGAAATGCACTTCAATGAGACCTTGGCATCATACGGAACTTTCACTAAATGTCTGAGATATTTCTGAACTTTGCCATTTACTGCTACTTGTACGGATGCTAGTATTTATAACATTACAATGAAATGATCATATATATACACATTGTGTAATGCTTATATAACTATAAAAGAAAATTTAACAATTGCTAAATCTTATGCAGCACCGAAATTGTAGCATTAGCATGATACTGATTATGAGACTGTGTATTCAAATTTCATTGTTTTAATAGCTTCACATAATATGTATTCAAGTAACTGTTGATAGAATAAAAATAATGTTATAGTTAGTTAAGTTTTTACTCACTCAAATCTGGTGAGAGAGTTTGTAAAATACTTTTTCCTTGAACAATTTTTTTGTGGGTATTCTTCTCTAGAGATTTAGCATGAGCAGGTAGGTGTGTCCATTCATTGACTGCTTTTTCTTGCTTCCGGTTCTGTCCTAAACGAATTACTTCTCTTAGGAATTTCCTATCGCTATATTTGTCTTTGTTAGGTGCCAAGTTTGCTTGTGAAGTAAAAACTGAGTTTTGACGGACATAATGACTCTTTGGTTTAGGTTTTTGTGTCTTGCCTTGACCTAAACGAATGACTGCAGGTCTAAACTTTCTGTTAGTTGGCTTATGTTTATTATGTGATAAGAACTGATTAACAGATGTGTCAGATTGAGGATCAGAATCAACTTTGACATCAGAAAAAATACTTCCATGTGATATTTTGGTTACTACTTTGTTAAAATTATTTTTTGTGGATTCGAAAATGCTTGAAATTTGAGGATGAGACAACTTCAGTGTATCCTTCCATTTTGTACCGTTCACTTTCAACATAAAGGTTCCATATGTTTGATTAACATCCCGTTTGAATCTCAGGTATGAATTCAGTCCATCAGATTTCACGTCAAATACGGTATTAGTTGGGCCTACAGGCCTCCCATTTACGTACCACTGAAGCAATTTATCAGGAAAGCCAGTATACTGAGCTAGTATTGTTGTATAAATGGAATTTCCCAATCTTTCCTGGATCAGATCTGTTATGTTAACTTCAAATTTATCTGTTAGTAGAATGTATATTTAACGAGAATTAGTTAACAAATCAATATATAATATATATTATTTCGCGTCTTTGCAGATAATCAAATACATAATTTCCACAGACTATGTTTCATTTCAACTTCTTAGCTATCAGGTTGACACCCTCAAAGTCACCATTATATTGGATATTGCTATTATTAAATAGCAACATGGAATAATTACCACTAGAGTACCATCAGATTCTACAATTGATTTCATATTTCAGAATTGCACGTCTTTATGTAAAATTAATGGATCTGAAGAATTTGACCAGATAACAAAACACTACTAATGATATAGTAATAGTAATAGTGTTATAGCACAGCTAGTAGTAGACAGCATTGAAATCTGAGTAAGGTTTAAGGTGGTGCACTTGTTCTTACTTCATCTTAATCTTCTAATCGGGGTTTTGACGTGTTGTAATTGTCACTACTTAAACTACATTTTCAATTAATAATACACATCAATATACATGCATATACAATTCTAAATACAAACTTTGAACTCACTAGTTGTGATTAGTGTCTTTTGTGCTGATTTAGTAGTGACATTTGCGGTGCAACTGTAAAATCCTCTATTTATCACATCAAAATGATTAATAGTAATATTTGAGTATACAAACAAATATGGTGACAGTCCGTTCCACAAGTTTTGGTCCAGGTCTAAAGTTGTGTTAACAAACGTTAGTAGTTTTGCAGTTGGTGAAATGCACTTCAATGCAACGTTTGCATCATATGGAACTGTCACCAAATGATGAAGATATTTCCGGACTTTGCCATTCACCTCTACTTGTAAAGATGCTAGTATTTATAATTATTACCATGTATTACAATGATAAAACACTGATACAAAATGTAATGCTTTTTGTCACTTCATGGATGCATGAAGATGAAAGTGTTTTATAGCTATTCATTCCAGACATAATACAGTTATATAAGCTATTCACTACTGTACAATCACAATAATTACTTAATATTATTATTAGACTAAAATTATTGAAAAATATGACAATTGTAATCTAAGCTGAGATTCATTGTGATTTTTGTATTGTACTGGTATATTTTCCAATCATTTCAAATCAATTATGATTAGTTATCAAAACCGATCTTTAATATATTCCTAAAGGTTCACAATATTCCATTTACCATATTGTGTTCAGAAGGTATAAAATGTGGCCGAATTAGAAAATAGACTCGATACTCAGGCAACGCTTATTCAAGAATTGGATTTTAAAATGTGTAAAGTGTAAATCCATTCTACTGCTTACATAAATCTGTTGGAATAGCTGGAGAAGGTACTCTGTCTGTATCATGAGATTTCACATTCTGTTGTCTGTTGCTAGGATCCAATTGTTCTTGATGAACAGATGAATCTTGGTTGACATAGTGACGTGTTCGCTTAGTTTGAATCTGCTGACGGATCCATTCATTGAGCAGGTTTTTCAGTTTCCTGTTTGGACCTAATTGAACTACTTCAGTTTCTTCTTTACTTCCTCTATTGTTGTTCATATTGAGTGTCAAGCTACTTGGAGGAGTCTTCTTAATAGCCTTATTAGGTGTTGTATTTGAATCTAATAATTCAGAGCATTATAATCGGAAGCGTATTTTTGATGTAAGCATGCAAGTCTGTCGGTCTGACTGACTGTCTGTCTGTCTGTCGGTCTGACTGTCTGTCTGTCTGTCTGTCTGTTTGTCTGTCTATCTGTCTGTTTGTGTTTCTTCTCTCTTTGTCTGTCTCTCTCTCTATTCATGTATACATATTATATAGGAGCATAGAGAATGTTAAATACGCTTACTTAAATTTCTGACATGCTTATAGATGCACTATTGGAATTATTTAGTTGACTTATATTATCATAAAGTGGAATTTAACAATGGTGACATTTAAACTGTTCCTAAATTATAACATTACCATTGTACTGTTTAAGACACAGTGTACGTAGCTAATCAAGTTCCATTTTCAATAACTTCAACAATATTCTTCAATTAGCTACAAAGAATTAAGGAATTTGTCGTAATTACTTTTTGTTTTAACTCACTAAAATCAGATTGGAGAGTTTGTAAAATGTTGCTTCCTTGAACGAACTTTTTGTGGATATTCTTCTCTAGAGATTTAGCATGGGCAGGTAGGCGTGTCCATTCATTGACTGTACTTTCTTCTTTCCTGTTTTGTTCTATTACTTCTTTCAAAAATTTTCTATCCCTATCCTTTTTGATAGGTGCCAAGTTGGTTCGGGAAGAAAACGTTGAGTCTGGACGGACAAGGTGACTTTTTGGTTTAATTTTTTGTTTCTTGTCTTGTCCTAAGTGAATTATATCCGGTAAGTATTTTCTGTTCGTAGGGTTTTGTCTATTAAGTGATTGAAATTGATCAGACATATCAGATTGAGAGTTAGGAGTAGCTTTGACATCAGCGAGAATATTTCCATTTACTATCTTGTTCACTAGTTTAAGTATATTTTTGGAGGATCCTAAAAGATGAGAAATTTGTTGAGGATGAGGCAACTTTAGTGTATCCTTCCATTTTGTACCATTCACTTTCAACATAAAGGTTCCATATGTTTGATTATCATCGTGTTTAAATCTCAGATATGAATTCAGTCCATCATGTTTGACGTGAAATATAGCATTTGAGGGGCCTACAGGCTTCCCATTTACGTACCACTGAAGCAATCGCTCAGGAATGCCAGCGTATTGAGCTAATATAGTAGTATATAAGGAATTGCCCAATCTTTCCTGAATTAGATCTGTTATGTTTACCTCATGTTGGCCTGTAATCATGTAATACATGATACCTTAACTGAAGAATCTTGAAATAATGTACATTATTTAGAGAAGTATGCAGCCATTACAAAAAAGAGCTTAGTATTAATGATGCAAACAGATTGTAGTGCTTCAGCACAAATGACTACAGAGATTACATAGTAAAAAACCTTGACGATTTTGGAAAAATTCTAGGTTAATCTCAATAATTATATATAATTAAAAGAGCTAATCAATTTAATTAGCTAATTATCTACAAGTGACAAAATTTGCAAGCTTTTCTCACTTTATCCTTCACCTTCCAGAAGTAACATCCCAAACTACAATTTCATGGTATACAAAGTAGACTGTTAAATAACTGATGACTAGTCGACTTAATATTTTATACCACACGTACTAACTATAATATATTCAATCTATTAGTACGTTTGTAAGTGATACCAATATGTCAACCTCAATTAACAACCTTTACTCTATTAGTGCACAATAAAGTAACAGAATGATAATACACTCACTTGTTGTGATTAACGTCCTTTGTAATGATTTTGAATGAATATTTGTTGCACATCTATAAAATCCTCTGTTCCTTGCATTAAAGTGGTCAATTGTAACATTAGCTGATATGAATAAGTAGGGTGAAAGTCCGTTCAAAAAGTTTTGATCCAGATCTAGAGTTGTATTGATAAACGTTAATAATTCCACATTCTGTGACCTGCAAGTTAGGGACACTTTAGCATTATAGGGAACTTTGACCAAGTGATTCAGATACTTTTGAGGGATTCCATTGACTTCTACTTCTAAATTGCCTGTTTCAAAAATGTTAAAATAAACTTTGAACAAAATATTAATTAAGACCTTGGTTAAAAGTTTATCAATTGTTATTTTATGGCTTACAAATTAATGTTGCTGTTGCAGTTATTTGCATTTCATTTCAAGATGTTGTTTTACGTTTGCAGGAAAAATACATGACATTTGGACTTAGTTGTTGTTTTTGTGTGTTGCTGTTGTTTTTTTCAAAAAAAAAGTGCTGACTAAGAGTTCAGGTAGAGCTTTCTCTTTAATTTCAAATCTCCATTAATTGGTAATTTAAATAAAACTGATGGCAATTTTTGTTTTAGTTGAGTTTATCTGATAATGCTATGTTAAAGGATTAGCTAATCATTATTGTTAATAACTAAATGAATACACTGTTAAAATGCGTGCTTAAATAACACCTCGCGAGCTGTTTACCAGGATACGAGGTCTGGACACCCCACTTTAAGCCCTTATAACTTCTACACCAACGCATACTTTACCAAGTGAGCTTATATAATAATAGCTTATATCCATTAGTTTCTTCATTTCAAATATCATTTAGTTGCGACTAACTTTGGGGACAATATTAGGCTTTAAACTGGGGTGTCCAGGCAGCACCTTCTATTTAACACCAAACACCCCATTTTTAACAGTGTAAAGATTATATTTAATTTTGGTTTAAATTTTTGTCAAGTTTTATCATCTCTACAATAGTATTTCTTTCACTTCATTCTTTAAAGAATCAATTAGTCCTGATTTTTACAACTGATTATTATGTAACCATGCTGTCCTGTCCAGTACAGTTCTACCTTACATCGCTTTTGTATTGTTTTTCAACACAAAATGGTGAGCAAGCTAGCATTTTATACTAAAATACATAAAAAGATTCTTCATTATATTCTTCGAGAATAATTTAGGTTTAGTCTTTTCTTAGCTAATAAGACAAAGAATAGAGAGTTTATGATCTCAAGCCGCCCTTAGAATGAATGTATACTTCCTATATACTTCTTGTTTTAGTAAAGCCAAATTACCATTAATAGCAGCACACCAAGTCTAAATGTGACCGTCTATAGGAAAACAAGGCACAACGCGGCACCTTCGAATTTTTTTTTTTGCACTTACGGAGTTGTCGGCGTCCAGATATTGAGCTCTCCAAGTTTTATCGTCGCAGCTTTAGTCGTTCCTGCTATAATAGAC